>Ga0181529_10001748_pt1 | contig 27482 bp, 23 predicted proteins | sample PEATcosm2014_Bin_36_FD_119763 | JGI IMG/M metagenome (GOLD analysis project Ga0181529, IMG submission 119763) | Peatland microbial communities from MTU Mesocosm Facility, Houghton, MI, USA - PEATcosm2014_Bin10_30_metaG | ecosystem: Environmental > Terrestrial > Soil > Wetlands > Peat | place... | reverse complement strand
CGTGCTGAATCTGGGTACGGGGACGGGCGCGAGCAAGGAAGGCGCGCAGATTGTCTTCGATCTGGAGATGCCTGCGCGCGCATATACCAGCGTGACGCTGAATCTCGACCCAGCGGCGCATGACTTTATCGCCACGGCGACGGTCACCGGCTCGGACGCGTTGGGCGGACGCGGCAAAGCTACCGCGCTAGGCTCGTTCACGCTGTTCGATCTGACGACGCAGCATCTTTCGCGCGACACTACGATTTCGCTACAGGAGACGACGTTCAAGTACCTGCATGTGGAACTGCATTTTTCTCATGCTCCGGGGAAACCTGCCGCTCGCTTTGTTCCGGCGATGGTGCTGGGGGCAACAGTGCCGCCCAGCCGCGAGGCACAGAGCGTCTACACCACGGTGGCGGAGACGAGTTCGGTGGTGACGAAGGCGCGCGAGACGGTGGAGACGTTCATGGTTCCGGCGCGGGTCCCGGTGGAGCGCGTGTCATTTGTGCTTGCGCCGGGGTTCATCGGGAACTTCAGCCGCGTGGTACGGGTGAGAGCGCAGGCGGATGCGGCGGACGATGGCGGGCGCGCACCGCTTCCGGAGGTAGTGACAGGAAGCATTCTGCGAGTTCATGCGAACGAAGGGGGGCAGGAAATTCACACGGAAGAGTTGGCGGTTCCGGCGATTCTCGGGGCGAACCTACAGCGGGTGGCGAAGATTGAAGTGGCGATCGAGAATGGCGATGACCAGCCGCTACCGATTGCGACGGTGCGGCTGGAGATGCGCCAGCGGAAGATATGCTTCGATGTGCCGGCGACTGGAGCGAACCTGGCTCTGTTCTATGGCGATTCCCGGCTGGCAGCGCCGCAGTACGACTATGCGCGGCTGTTTGCAGCGTCGCGGACGGTGCTGGCGGCGGAGCTGGGGCCGGAGGCGCTGAATGCGAACTACCATGCTCCGGCGGCGGATGCGAAGCCGTTTGCGGCGCGGCATCCCGAGCTGCTGTGGATCGCGCTAATAGTGGCGATCTGCGCGCTGGGGATGGTGGCGCTCAAGGCTGCGCGGAATGTGGGGCGATGAAACCCAGGTCTCAGAAGCGCAGCATATGGAACCCGGCGGTCCACCAGAAGAATAAATAGATGAGCGCAAGTGCCGCCAAAACGTACAACGCTCGCCGCAGCAGACGGCGATAGAGCGGGTCGCCCTGATAGGGCGAAGGTATCAACGCAAACTTGGGTGCTGTTGCCGGAATCACATGCACCTGGGGAAACGTTGTCCCCTTGAATAGGCTGGCGAGATAGCGGAAATCCCCCGGCGGATGCGAGGGGGTAAACCTCGTGTCGGGCCTCAGGACATTAAAATATCCGGCAGGCTCGATATTAAATCTCCTGTGATTCACGGAATGCAGAGTCTTCATAGCTTTCACCTGAATAGCGTGTGGCGCGGTCTGAGCCGTCGGTATGTCTTCGGCAGAATTATAGTCCTACGGGTCGCTACGCTCGTTCAGGATTCGGTTGGGATGACGGGTAGGGGTGGGGTACCCGGCCGGTGATGAAAAGGTATAACTGTTATACTATCGATCTATGCGATTCCACTTCGATCCGACGAAGAGCTTGCGGTTGCGGAAGAACCCGAAGCGCGGAATCGGATTTGAGGAGGCGCTGGAGATGTTTGAGCGTCCGTATGGACAAAGCAGGTGCTCGGAGATGCCGGAGCAGCATCGCGCGGTTGGTTGGGTCGGGCAACGGCTCTACACCCTCATCTTCGAGGTGCGTGAGGATGAGGAGGGCGAGTTTTATCACCTGGTGACGTTGTGGAAAGCTACGCGAGAGGAGCGCAAATTGTATGAAGAGCACACGTAAGGCAAAAAAACCGGTTTCGGCGGAGGCGATTGCGCGGATGGCAGACAAGGGGCAGGACATCTCGCGCTTCTTTACGAATGATTTCAAGATGATGCCGCCGTTGGTCCAGCGGGTGAATGTGGACTTCACGGCTTCCATGCTGGATGAACTGGACCGCGAGGCCAGGGAGCTGAACATCAGCCGGCAGGCGGTGATCAAGACGCTGCTGCGAAGGGCGCTGAATGAGCAGTATGTGGCCGCGGCGGTGAGGCCGGTGATGAAGGAGCGAGAGCGTGCGGGTGTGCGGTAGCGGTCATCGCTCAGTTGTAGCGGCCCAATCCCACGTCTCAAAATCGAGACATGGGGCACCCGGCGTCAGACTCCCGGTTTGTTTTCATCGGGCTCCACTCCAATCGCGATTTGAACAATCTTTATAAACTCTGTCGTATCGAGAAAGTAGTTTGGGTATGCAATTCGCAGTCCCGCGAGCGAGTCAGCTGATACCAGCACAGCTTGTAGTTTTGGCTGTTCCTTTTCGATCTGAGCATACCTGGCGTTCGCAACCCCCAGTTGATCTCTCCTATACGGAGCGACCGATACATGAAACTGGTCAGGATCAAGGATTAGCAGGAAAACATCTGCACTTTTGACCTCTTGGTCAGAGCTCTCTTTCGTCCACTTGGTTCCCATTGAATATCCACTCAGCACATGGAATACATTCAGGCGAACATACAAGTTTTTTAGCTCAGGTCTCAGTTCTTCCAATGTATTCGGAGTACCCGGCACACAAGGAGATTTCTCCTCGATGGCAATAGCGCTCGAAATCAGAGCAAAGAATCGCTTCCAGTCATCGGAGCCGATGTTGGACTTCAATGCCTCTCCACTGAATGTGGAATAAATCTCCACTGCAGTTGCCCAATAGTGCTGCCGACGCGAACGCAACTGAATTTCAATACGCTGTCCGTTGTAGCATGAATGCTTTGGCGATTTGCTTCTAAAGCGATACACCAAATGCACACTGCGATACCCGCTTGACTTCGGTGTCGTAATGTAATCAAAAGTTTTTGAATGTTCTGGTCCACGATCCGGATTCTTTGCAGACGCGTCTCGAAAGGCTTTCTCTAGCCGTCTCACTTGGTGAACGTTTACCATAACAGCTCTGCATCCGCCAATGTCCTGCATCTGTGAGAGTTTCGGGTGCTGCCCCGCTTCTAGACTGACTTTCAGCTTCAACGTGATTGATGCGAGCCTCTTTAGGCGCTGGGCTACGACAGCAGTACGGTCAATGCGATGCGCCCGTCTCTTCAGAGCCATCTTTATGGTCTGCAATGGGTAACTATGAACGGCACGCCAGTTATTGATAACCTCAATGGCGCGATCACGCTCATACCATGCGTCAAAGAATGCATTTTCGTAGTTAGGCTGCATGATAAGGGGCACGTCTTTGAGTAGATTCTCCCCCGCCTGGTCAATTCTCGTCCGACTATATTGAGGTTTCACCCACGCCATAGAATCAAATGCTAGACCATCAGCACCTGATAAGCGAGTATGTGATTAACTCTTGCCTTGCCCGGAGGTGTCTGGCGTTTGAGCTGGCTATCGCAGGGCGGCGTCGACTTCTTTGTAGTAGTCGGGGGCTTTGAGGATTTCGCGGGGTTTGGAGCCGTCGGCGGGGCCTACCAGGCCGTCGTGTTCCATCATGTCGATGAGGTGGGCGGCGCGGCCGTACCCAATACGTAGCCGCCGTTGCAGCAGCGAGGTGCTGGCCTTGCCGAACTCGAAGACGAGGCGGACGGCGTCGTCGAAGAGGTCGTCGTCCTCCTGGCTGGAGTCGCCGTTGGCGGGGTTGGCGTCGTCTTTCGGCCCTTCGAGGAATGCGTGGACGTACTCGGCCTCGCCCTGCGCCTTCCAGAACTCAGTGACGGCGGAGATCTCCTTCTCGGTGACGAAGGGTGCGTGGACGCGCTGCACACGGCTGGTGCCGGGGGGAAGGTAGAGCATGTCTCCCTTGCCGAGGAGGGATTCGGCGCCATTGCTGTCGATGATAGTGCGCGAATCGACCTTGGTGGCCAGTCGGAAGCTGATGCGGGTGGGGATGTTGGCCTTGATGAGGCCGGTGATGACATCGACCGAGGGGCGCTGGGTGGCGAGGACGAGGTGGATGCCTACGGCGCGGGCCATCTGCGCGAGGCGCGTGATGGACTCCTCGACGTTGGCGCGGTCGAGCATCATGAGGTCGGCGAGCTCGTCGATGATGATGATGATGTAGGGCAGCGGCTCCTGATCGACGTCGTCGAAGAGGTAATCGGAGTTGTTGTCGAAGAGCTTGTTGAACTGGTCGATGTTGCGGACGTGGTTGGCGGCGAGGAGCTTGAGGCGGCGCTCCATCTCGCGGACGGCGTTGCGTAGCGCATTGGCGGCCAGCTTGGCGTCCGTGATGATGGGGGTGAAGAGGTGGGGGATGCCCTCGTACATGCCCAGCTCGACGCGCTTGGGATCGACCAGGATCATGCGGACCTGTTCCGGTGTGGACTTGAAGAGGACAGACATGATCATGGCGTTGATGGCGACGGACTTGCCGGAGCCGGTGGAACCCGCTATGAGGATGTGAGGCATGGCGGCAAGGTCGGCGGTGACGATGCGTCCGTTGATGTCCTTGCCAAGGGCGATCGCCAACTTGCTTTTGCTTTGCGCGAACGACTCGCACTCGACGACATCGCGTAGCCAGATGGTCTCGCGGCCGTGGTTCGGCACCTGGATTCCGACGGTGGATTTGCCAGGCATGCGCTCGATGAGGATGGATTCGGCGGCCATGGCGAGACACAAATCGTCTGCGAGACCCGTCACGCGCGAGTACTTGACGCCGGCGTCGGGATGGAACTCGAAGGTGGTGACGATGGGGCCGGGGTTGATCTGGGTGACCTGGCCGTTGACGCCGAACTCGGCGCACTTCTGGACCAGGGTGCGGGCCTCGGCGCGAAGCGCCTCTTCGCGGACTACGGGAACCTCGTCGGAGCGGTAGAGCAGCGAGGAGGGAGGCAGCTTGTATCCGCGGATGGACTTGGGCGTGATGCTGACCTGCTTGATGTCGGCATCGGCGCGCTTGCCGAAGGCGATGGAGTTCGGTGGGGGATCGGGTCGGACAGCGGGCGGAGCCTGAGCAGCCGGCGAGGGTGCAATCTCAGATATCCCACCCATGCGGTGAGACTGCATGGATGGGGTACCCGGCGGTGTACGCGCGGGAGGAAGGTCCGGGAGTTCCAGACGCGCGGTGTCGTCTGAGGAGCGGGTGCTGAGCGGAGCGGCGGCTGCGGCCAGCTCGGCGGCGAAGGGAGCAGCGGCTGCGGCTGCAGTACTGAGCGCTGTTGCAGGGGGTGCATCGACAAGGGTGCGTGGCATGGACTGCCATACCGAGGCGGGAGTGTCCGACGGCAGATCGGCGGTAGCATCCGGCGGCGTGGCGGGCTGAGCTTGTTTGTGGCGCTTGCGACCCCACCAGCCGAAGAGGCCGCCCAGCAGGGTAGAGTGGGCATCGCTGTCGTCCACATGCTTGTGCTGGAGTTGCAACTCTTGTGCAGCCTGCTCGAGGGTCTGTTGGCGACGGCTGGTAAAGACTTCCTGGGTGGTCTCAGGCAGGGTAGGCTGCATCGGTGGGAGGGCGGGCAGATGTGAACTGTCCGTCTGTTGCGTGGCGGTCTGGCGGCGCAAAGCGCGTTTTTCGGCACGAGCCATAGCGCGACGCGTGCGCCAGTTGTGCAGGCGATCGAAGAGGCTGCGTAGCAGGGAGAAGTGCTCCTCCATCCACTGGCGGGCGGTATGGAAGGTGAAGGTGGTGGCCAGGTAGACGGACATCAGGACCATCAGGGCGAGGACGATGGAGGCGCCGGGAAGATTGAGGTAGTGGACCATGGCGTCGGCCAACAGACGTCCGGTGACGCCCTCGATGGGTAGAGCGTGACGCCAGAAGAAAGTATGCGGGAGCAGGCCGATGGCTGCCGGGGCGAAGACGACCCATAATCCGAGTCCGAGGAAGCGAGCCATCGCTGAGCCGGCGGGACGCTGACGCATCCAGCAGAGGCCGAGCCGGCCGAGGACGATGGGAAGAAAAAAGGCTGCAATGCCGATGGTCTGGAGGAAGAGGTCGGCCAGCCATGCTCCGACCAGCCCAGTCCAGTTGTGGGCTGGGCCGGCAGCGAGGCGCGCGGCGAGTCCAGCGGAGTTGCGCGTGCCGGCAGCGAGTCCACCTACGGTGTCCGCGGAGGGGTCGGTTGGGGTGTAGGTGGCCAGCGCGAGGAAGAGCAAGCTGGCGGAGACCAGCACTACGAGCCCGAGAATCTCGTTGAGGCGGCGGTTGCGGGTTGGGGTCGAGACCAGCCTGAGTGGTTTCATGGGGACCAGCGCGGCGCCGGGTTTGGGTTTCCTTCGCGTTCCATCCACGCCAGACGCACCTCTGTGGGTCGCACGTCGTGGCACGGGTAGACGAAGGGCCGGAAACCGCTAGAGCTACCCCGATTATCCCAGAGCCGCTGCGGGAAAGGAGAAAAGTTACAGCTGTGGACTCAGGATGCAAACCCATGGGGTGGGAGGCATGGGAGGGCGTGCGGGGTCAAGTGTGCGAGTAGGAGGCCGATAGGACACGTAGAGGCCCGGCGGCCGCGCGCGGATATGGTTGCGTAGAAAGCTGCGTTAGGTTGCGCCGCAGAGGATGATTGGGATGAAGCTGAGAACGGTGGGTTTATTACCGAAGATTGCAATCGGCTTTGGATCGCTGCTTACGATTATTGCGGGGATGGGCATGGTTGGCTACCGGTCGGCGGTGACCAACGAGAGGACCGCGCATGAGATGGAGGCGTACTCCTCCATGAAGGACATCACCAGCTCGATGCAGCAGGACCTGCTGACACAGAGAGTCGGTGCGCGCGATGTGCTGATGGGCAAGGGCAATGAGCTGCATCTGTACGAACACGGCGAACAAGACTTCCTGAGTGCGATGAGTGAGCTACAGCCGCTGCTTACGAGTGATGATGCCAGGGGCCAATTCGCACGGACTGAAGCGGCCCGCGCCAACTATGTCCGGCGCAACGACCAGGTAGTCTCCATGTACCGGGCAGGGGAGATGACCGGGGCGATCAAGTTCTTTGAAGCACCCGATGCGAGGGTGGCGAGCGATGCATTGGCGGACGCCATGCACGACATGACGGCGGCGTTTTGGCAGCAGCGGCAGGAGGCTCTGGAGCGGCAGATGACCACCGACAGCCGGTCGAAGATGCTGATGTTGCTTTTCGCGCTGGCTGGAGTAGTGGTGGGAGCGACGATCGCGTTCGTAACCGCGTTCTCCATTGTGAACGGCAATCGAAAGATTCTGGCTATGATCGATGCTATCTCCTGCAACAACCTGATGACGAATGACATGGAAGTTTTGGGCAGCACCGAGATGGGCAAGGCTGCACTGGGGCTGAACAAGATGAAGAACGGCCTGCGCCGCATGATTCTGTCCATTGCATCGACGGCGGAGAATGTTTCTGTATCGAGCAGGGAGATTTCGGTGACGGCGGCACATGCCGCGGGTAGCGCGGAAGAACAAAAACAGCAGGTGGAGCAGATTGCGACCGCGATGCAGGAGATGGCGGCGACGGTGCGCGAGGTCTCGCAGCACTCGAACACCGCTGCGAGTTCCGCCAAGAACGCAGCCGAGAGCGCGCGCGAGGGAGGCAGGCTCATGGAGGACGTATTGGAGTGGATGCGTGTCTATGTACATGACATAGGGGAAGCGGCGACTAACATCGAGCATCTGGGGACCCGGTCCGGTGAGATTGGCAGGATTGTGGGCGTGATCGAAGAGATAGCGGAGCAGACCAGCCTGCTGGCCTTGAATGCCGCGATCGAGGCGGCGCGCGCGGGGGAACAGGGGCGTGGGTTTGCCGTGGTCGCGGGTGAGGTACGCCGGCTAGCGGAGCGGACCGCCGGTGCAACCAAAGAGATATCGGAGGTGATCCAGAACGTGCAGTCGATGACCGCGGGCGTAGTGCATTTGATGAACGTTGGAACCGCGAACGTGGAACGGGGTGTGGAGGCAACCAGCAATGCGGGTGAGTCGATCCAGAGGATCATCCGCGAGGCGGACACGGTCGGCACCATGGTGGCCCAGATCGCCTGCTCGGCAACGCAACAGGCGGCGGCAACCGAGCAGGTGACCGCCAGCATGGGCCAGATCAGCGAGCTTGCCATCGAATCCGCCGATGGTTCGCGACTCTCGGCGCACGCCTGCGAAGAACTCTTGGATCTGGCGTTGGGACTACAGAATATGGTGGCCCGGTTCGATGTGGGCCAGCGCGAGACAGACGATGCGAGAGCCCAGGCGGCGATGCAATGGGACCATGCGGCATGAGGGGATTTTCCTGGATCGGTTTTCAGCCTCAACGACCGTGGGAGGGGTCGGGCGTAGTGGCGGAGTTGAGGTCGAGGTGAATATGGGGGATGCCGGGGGCGTAGCAGTTGCCGTCGGAGTTGTAGGTGCGGGAGCAGGTCTGGGTGATGGACTTGCGGCGGGGAGACTGGGCAAACTGCCATGCGACGGCGTCCAGGGTTCCGCTGAGGTTGGGCGGAGGCGGGTGCAGGACGCAACCAGGCGCGGGGGGACAGGCGTCCTGGATAACCCAGAAGGCGATTGGGTGCAGATGGCCTGTGGCGACGCGGGCGCGGATGTCTCGCACGGTGGTGATGGTGACGGGCTTGCCGTTGGGGCCGCGGCCATCGGAGACAGGCTGGCCGCTGGCGTACACTCCGGGGAGGAAGGCGGATTGGGCTACGGCCTCGGTCCACGCCAGTAGATAGTCTGCCTGTTCGGGGAGCAGCCGGCCACCCTCTTCCTGGTCGAGAAAGATGATGGTGCCCGGCGGGAAGCCTTCGCGCTGGGCTGCGGCGACGGCGGCGGCGGCGTCCTGACGACCGAAAGCGGCAGGCGATCTGCCTGGTTTGGACGCGCGGGTCAGCTCTGTGTCGAGACGGCCGTTAGCGAGAACGAGGAAGCCAAAGCCGTTGCGCAGGAGGATGTCGCGTTTGCCGACCCAGGTGTTCTGTGTCTCGAGGGGCGGATTGGTGAGCCAGTATCCGGTGAAGGAGAAGAGCTTGCGCAGTTGGGGCAGTGCGGCGTCGCCGGGATATTGGTTGCGGTCGAATCCGAGGTAGGCGCGGGCGGAGCTGGGGAATGAATCTGGAACGGAGGGTTGCTGGGCGAACGCGGCGGCTGACGCTAGCGCGACGGCTAAGGTGAGCGCGGCATGGGCAGGAAAGACGAGGCGCAAAGGGGCTCCAGAGAAATGAGGAGAATTGGATTAATTACCGGACTGACCTGTCGAATCTTAGGGTACGCCAAGGCTCTGGGCAAGTCTGGGGGGGGTGTGCTACCTTTTCAATCCATGAGTACAAACCTTGAATGGCAGACTATCGACCCGCGATTTCCCATTGGACCCTATGCCAGCCCCGGCAACGTTGCAGCCGCAGAGAGGATTGACGCGATTGCGACGCTGGAGGGGCTGCCTTGCCATCTGCGCGATGCCGTCGAAGGGCTGGACGAAAGCCAGCTCGACACGCCCTATCGGGAGGGCGGTTGGACGATTCGCCAAGTAGTGCATCATGTGGCCGACAGCCACATGAATGCGTTTATCCGTCTGCGCAGAGCGCTGACCGAGGACTGGCCGCTGGTGTCTCCCTATGACGAGAAGGCGTGGGCGATGCTGATCGATTCGGCAACGGCGCCGGTCGGGCTCTCGCTGGACATTATCGAGGGGTTGCACGCGCGCTGGGTGCGAGTGCTGGAGTCGCTGACGGCGGATGAATGGCAGCGTGGCTTCAAGCACACGCAGATGGGGCCGATGACGGTGGAGGCGGCGACGCTGCTGTATTCGTGGCACTCGCGCCATCATGTGGCTCACATCACCCACCTGCGCAAGAAAAAAGGCTGGAAGTAGACGAATGATGCAAGGTCTTTGTTAGACTTTGCAGCACATGACGCCGCCCAGAGATTCCTCCGCGGAAACCCAGCAGACCATCGCGCAGATCGCTCTTGCGCTGGAGGAGTTCCTCGCCGAACACCCCAGGGCCATCGTGGCGGAGGATGGCAAGGTGCTGTTCGACATGCGTGCGGCGAAGTACTCGCTAGCGACCGAGCACGGGCGATGCACGCTGCAACTGTGGAGCGAAGAGCGAAATATTGTGCGGCGCGTGAGTGCGGTGGTGGAACGCGGCGCGCTACGCGACCGGATGATTCGCCTGACAACGCAGCGCTTTGGGCAGACGCGACCTGGATCGTTGGACCTGCTGGCGGACCGAGACCGGCGCACTCCATCGACGCGCGAGGCCACGCGAGTGCGCTATTTAAAGGCGCTGGAGCGGGTGATGCTGCGCGGCGGTGGCGAGGCGTGGGGCGAGTGGACGTGCGACGGATTCCGCACAGCGATGGACCTGGAGAAGAGCTTTGGGCCGGCCTATGCGCGCGGGTCGCTGGTACATGGGCAGCAGGCTTGGGCGGTGATCGCGGTGAATGCGGAGGAGACGCAGGCGACGGTGGATGGGATTCTGACGCTGGGCGTGCTCTGGTTGGCGCACTGCCGAGAGACCAGCGGCGATCGCCGGCCGTGGCGTCAATATCGCGGACTGCGCATGATTGTGCCGCGAGGCATGGCGGCGCTGACAGCGTCGCGGCTGCCCTGGATGAATACGGACGCGGCGCAGTGGGAGCTGTGGGAGTTCGACGAGAAGACCGAGGAGTTGGAGCAGCGCGATGCGGCCGACCACGGCAACTTGAAGACTCGACTGGTCCACGCTGCCAATGAGGAGGCAGCGCGGGAGCGGTTTGCCGAGGCTGCCGCACGCGTGATGCAGCTTGTGCCGGATGCAATGCGCGCGGAGGTGGAACAGAAAGTCCGCAACGGAGCGGAGATGGCATTCCTGCTGCATGGGTTGGAGTTTGCGCGAGTGCGCTTGGGCTACGCAGGCCAGAGCTTCAATCGCGTGCAGGAGATTACATTTGGCGCGGGAGTGAACGAGACTCCGCTAACGGACGGGAATGCGGGGGAGCTGTGCGAGCTGGTGGCGCGACTGTTTGCGCGGCGAGGCGAGAGCGGGGACAAGCGCGATGCGCTATACCGCATGCAGCCCGAGCGTTGGCTGGAGAGCGAGCTGCGCAGGGACATTTCGCTGATCGATGCGCATCTGGATCGGGAGCATGTGTATGCACAGGTTCCGGCGTTCGCGGCGTCGGACCGCGGCATGCTGGATCTGTTGTCGGTGGACAAGGATGGACGGCTGGCGGTGATCGAGTTGAAGGCGGACGAGGACCTGCACCTGGCGCTACAGGGACTGGACTACTGGGTGCGCGTGCGCTGGCATCATCAGCAGAATCCTGACCCGGCGAGCGGGCTGGGCGAGTTTCAGCGGCACGGCTACTTCGCCGGCGTACGGCTGGCGGAGGGCGCTCCGCGGTTGTATCTGGTGGCCCCCGCGCTGCGCGTTCATCCGGCGACGGACATTGTGCTGCGCTTTCTTTCGCCGAGGGTGGAGTGGACGCTGGTGGCGCTGGACGAGCGCTGGCGGAAGCAGATTAAAGTGGTTTGGCGCAAACGCAGCGGGGGGTAACTGCAAGATGTGGGGAGAAGCACCAATTAGTCTCTCGGATGCGATCACTAATTTCCCAATTCATCCGAAACGATGCACGTCCGCGTTCTCTACTTATCTTCGATCGCGGTTGGATGCGCGCCTGTGAAGGGCGAGCAGCAGGGCTGCTGGGTGGGGACGAACTCCATGAATTCGACGCGCGTCTTATCCGGATCGAAGAGGTTGAGTTGCACCTTGCCATCGAGCCCCATCTGGGTCTTGCTGCAGTTGGCGCCTTCGCAGTGGTTGCGCGCCAGTGCGGCAACCGCGTCTTGCATGTGGGTGACGCCGAGCGAGAAGTGGTCCGACATGCCCGACTGTGACAGGCTAGGAGTGGGCGAGGGATTGAGCATGTACTCTATCCAGTCGGAGCCGTTGGGCACCTGCAGAGCGACCCAGTCGGTGACAGCGGGGTTGCGGCCGCCGTGCCAATAAGGCCGGAAGCCGAGGATGGTTTGCCAGAAGGCGTCCTCCTTGTCGCGGTCGTGGACCATGAATCCGACGTGGATGATGCGCGTGCTGGTGGCGTTGGGTGAGATGGCGGCGGAGGCTACGGGCTTCACAGAGTCGGTTTGGAAGAATACGACGAGGTTGCCCTCAGGATCGCGCACGGAGAACTGGCCATTCGCGAGCGGAAGTTCCGGTTTGATTCCGTGGGCTTGAAGGTAACGCAGTAGCCCAGCTGCATCGTGCGTGGTGAATGCGATAGCATCCATGCGGATGTTGGGCTGGGGCGCAGGCGTGGTGAGGACCTCGATCCACTGCGTGTTGTTGACGGGATAGAGCCACATTCCGTCGGCCTGCTTGTGTTCAAAGCCGAGGGTGTCGCCGTAAAACTTCTGTGCGCCCGCGGGATCGGTGGTGTAGAAACGCGCAAAGGCGATGCCGGTGATGGCAGGGCGCGCAGGCGGCTGGGCTACGAGTGGGGATGCGAGGGCAAAGAGTGGAGTTGCGAGGGTGAATACGCAGAGCAGACGGAGGAATGCTTTCATGGGATGAAACTGTAGGAGCGGAGATCCGGGTTCGTCAATGCAAGATTAAGGATGCTGGCTTATGGAAGATCGGTTAGTCGCAGCCGGCGGCAAGGGTTTCGAGGCTCATGGATTCGTTGATGGGCGCGTTGTCTAGTTCGGCGGGCTGGTTGGCGCGGTTGGCGAAGAAGGCTTCAACGGCGGTTAGGATGGCGGGGCCGGATTTGGCTTCGAAGATGGATTTGCGGAGGGTGGAGCCGTTGGGGATGCCGTGGGTGAACCATGCGGCGAACTGTTTCATCTTGCCGACACAGTCGCGCTGGCGGAGGTCGCGCGCGATCTGGCCGGAGGCGATGATCTGCGCGGCGCGCGCGGCTTCGGCGGCCTCTTCGAGGGCGATCTCATCGACCAGCATCTGGAAGTAGGTGCGGATCATGCGGTAGCGATCTGTGTCTGCCGGGATGTCATAAGAACCGACGCCGGTGGCTTCCTTACTCGCGGTGTACTGCGCAATCTGGCGGAAGATCCACGGGTTGGCGGGTGCGCCGCGACCGATCATGATGGCATCGCAGTGGGTGGCGTGGACCATGGCGGCGGCGTCTTCGGGAGTGCGGATGTCGCCGTTACCAATCACCGGGATATTGACAGCATCTTTGACGGCGGCGATGTACTCCCAGCGTGCCTGTCCGGTGTAGCCGTCCTCGCGGGTGCGTGCGTGCAGGGCGACGGCGTTGAGGCCGCAGTCCTGGGCGAGACGCGCGAGTTCGACGCAGACGATTTCGGCGTCGTTCCAGCCCATGCGGAACTTGACGGTGAAGGGGATGGTGACGGCGGCCCGGACAGCACGGAAGATGCGCTCGATCAGGGGTAGGTCGCGCAGCAGGCCGGAGCCGCCATTGCAACTGACGACGCGCTTGGCGGGGCATCCGAGGTTGAGATCGACCAGGTCGAAGCCGCAGTCCTGGATGATGCGCGCGGATTCGGCGAGCGTGGATGGGTTGGAGCCGAAGAGCTGCGCCGAGATGGGATGCTCGTCGTCGTAATAGGTGAGGTAGCGCTTGCGCTTGGACTCGCGCATCCGGGAGAGGCCGTCCGCGGAGGTGAATTCGGTCATGATAAGGCCGCAGCCGGACTGCTGGTTGGTGGTGATGGCGTCGATGTTGGCGGAATCCGGGACTAAAAACGGGGATTCTTCGCTCCGCTCAGAATGACAATCAGATTGCGTGGGCGAGGTGAAGATCGAGGCGTTTTTGATGAAGCGGCGGAATACGGTGTCTGTGACGCCGGCCATGGGGGCGAGCACGGTGGCGGGGGCAATGCGTACATTGCCGATGTTGAAGTCGGCGGGGACGCGGCTGTGCTCAGGCATCGCATGCTCGGCGGGCGAGTCCCACTTCTTCTGCTCGAGGGTGTAGCGCTTCTTCATCCAGGCTGATACTAATGCTAAAACGAAAGGCCTCCGCGGTGACGGAGGCCTCATCGCTGTGAATAGTTAGAGTTACTTTGCGGCGGCCTTTGCGGCTGCGGCCGTGGCGGCTTTTCCGGCGTCGGCGTTGGCTACCTTGCGGCGGAAGCGCTCGACGCGGCCTGCGGTGTCCACCAGCTTCTGCTTGCCGGTAAAGAACGGGTGGCAGGCAGCGCATATTTCGACCACCAGTTCGCCCTTGTACGTGGAGCGGGTCTCAAAAGAGTTGCCGCAGGCGCACTTGACGTGGATGGTGGCGTACTTCGGGTGAATTCCTTCTTTGGGCATGGTTCTCTCTCTCTTGGCTTGGATGTTGCCTGCCGACTCGCGGTTCGCTTGCAACGGGGGTGGTCACCGTCACATCGATTGGCCTGACGCGCCGCCCACAGAGCCCCGGACAATTTCAGGGGCACGATGGCACACTAGCTACATTTTATCATGCAAGCGGCATGCAATTGCCACCGCGCGCCGGCTGGGATTCCAGTGCTTCGCGGACATCCATAACTGTGGCTTGCTTTCCTCTTTGCAGCCACGGATTCCCACACTGCATGCTGCGATTCGGTACGGCGGCGAGGGGCAGGTGCTGCGATACTGAGGAGGACGGGGTTGCGGGCGATGGAAGAGATTTGCAGTTTGTGCGAGGGGTCGGGGCTGGTCATTGTGCAGGAGAATGGGCGGCAGGTGGCGCGGCCCTGCGAGTGCCGCGTGGCGCGGCGCGCGGCGCGGATGCTGGAGCAGGCTAAGATTCCGCGGCGCTACGAGGAATGCTCGTTGGACAATTTCGAGCCGAAGTATGACGGTGCGGACAGGAGCCTGCAATCGGCGCTGCTGCAGGCGCGCGGTTTCGTCAAAGGCTATCCGGTGGAGACCGACGGCAAGGGGCTACTGCTGGTTGGGCCGGTGGGCGTGGGCAAGACCCATGTTGCGGTTGGCATTCTGAAGGAGCTGGTGCAAGAGCGCGGGGTACATGGACTCTTTTACGACTATCGGGAGCTGCTGAAAGAGGTGCAGAACAGTTACAACCAGAAGGTGGCGGCGACCGAGCTGGAGGTGCTGCGACCGGTCTTCGAGGCCGAGGTGCTGGTGTTGGACGAACTGGGTGCGGCCAAGCCCAGCGACTGGGTGTGGGATACGGTGGCGCACATTCTAAATAGCCGCTATAACGACCGGCGGACGACAATCATTACCACCAACTATCCCAACTCGGAGGCGCTGGGGGCGACACCCGGCCGCAGGGTGGGGAAGAAGAGCGCCGAACAGGAGGACGCCGAACGGGCCATGAGCGGTGAGACATTGGGCGACCGCATTGGGGAACGCATGCGCTCACGGCTACAGGAGATGTGTGTGTTAGTGGAGATGCGCGGCAAGGACTTCCGGCAGAGCGTGAAGCGGGCCAGTTTCGTTTAGAACAGGAGCGGGGGTCGATTAGATCGTTGCTTCGATCAGAAGCAGGCATGCGCCGCCGACGCACGTGACCCAATAGAGGACATCGCCTGGGTGGGGGCCGCTTCTGCGGGCGATGGGAGGCGGATACGGCCCATCGGCTGCGTGACGGGCCGCTTCAACTGCCTGCAGTATCTGGTCGTTGGTGAGATGTTGGCTGGCGGCTACTCGAGCGCGCACAGGGTCGATCCCCTGGCGGATTGCGGCCATCGATGTAACGGTTGCGGGACAGGCTGAGGGATTAGCGGTCATGGGTGACAACTCCCTTTGCCGCGCAGGCATTCGCGCGATGCTGCTTGGATCTCAGTTGATCTGCGTTCGACGCGTCCCTTTTCCGGCCCAGATTAGGGCTAACGACGATATCACCTTAGTCTGGTACTTAAGTGAGTGAACATCCTCCTTTTGGGTCATTCGGCGACCTTTTTGGGGGATATGTTGCCGAACCCCTCGCGGGGTATAGAATTTCGGCTTATGAGCGAACTCGACGATTCCCGTAGCGGCGGGCAGGGCGAACCGGGCAGTACAGCGCCGATCTTTACCGCGGAGCCGGAGGAGCGCGGCGGCCTTCCGTTGGCGACCTGGGGAGTGGCCGCGCTGATTGTGCTGGTAGGGGTTGGCGCGCTTGTATTTTTTGGGTGGAAGAAGCCGGCACCCGCGCCCAACACGCTGCTGCCCGCGGACACGTACGCGACCAGTCTTCCGCTGACCCAGTTTGCGATGAGCGAGTCGACGAACCTTACGGGTGGCAAGCAGACCTATCTGGATGGCCATATCGTCAACACCGGCGACCGCACGGTGTTTGCAGTTACGGTGCAGGCGGTGTTTCATAACGACGTGGAACTCGCCCCGCAGATTGACACGGTGCCGCTCACCCTAATTCGCATGAAGGAGCCTTACATCGACATTGAGCCGGTGAGTGCGGCCCCGCTGAAGCCGGGCGACGACCGCGAGTTCCGCCTGACCTTCGAGACAGTGCCGGAGAACTGGAACCAGCAGATGCCCGAGGTGCGCGTGATCCACACCGAGTTGCGCTAGAAGAAGGTTGCCAGTTGCCGGCTGTAAGTTGAGAGTCAGTGCGTAACTGAGAATTTGTTATACGAGGGCAGTCTCTTCGAGCGAGGAGTCTGACTCGCCGGATGAGTGTTTTCCGGCGCGCCTGCCGTCAGAGGATGTTGTGGAAGCTCCCAACAGGGCGGTCGATACCGGGTATGCCGCTTCGGGTGAAATCTGCGGGAAGTAAGCGTTGGAGAGGTATTGGCCCAACATGCGGTGGGTGTTGAAGAAGATGCCATTGACGCCGATGCAGTGCTGTTGCATGCGCGCCCAGGCGTGGGGTCTTTGGTAGAGCGGCGCGATCAGGTTCTCCAGTTTGTCGTAGAGGCTGGCTGCTTCGGCCTCCTCGTCGTCGGTCTTATCGATGGCCCATCCGGTGACGTTCTCCGCGCAGCCCTCGATCCACCATCCGTCGAGCACGCTGAGGCTGGGTACGCCGTTCAGTGCGGCCTTCATGCCAGAGGTGCCGGAGGCTTCATAGGGGCGGCGCGGCGTATTGACCCACACATCGACGCCCTGGGTCAGCAGGGCGCCTAGTTCCCAGTCGTAGTTCTCCAGATAGAGGATATTGACGCCTGCTGCCTCCAGGCTGGCGGCTGCGCCAAATACTTCGCGGATCAGGCCCTTGCCCGCGGCATCCGCCGGATGCGCCTTACCGGCAAACAGGATCTGCAGTCCGCCGATCTTTTTGGCGAGCTTGGCCAGGCGCTTGGGATCGGAGAAGAGCAGGCTGGCTCTTTTGTAGGTTGCCACGCGGCGTGCAAATCCCAGGGTCAAGACCCGGGGATTGAACTGTTGACCGGTGCGGCGGGCCACCTCATCGAGCAGGAGTTGCTTGGTCTTTACATGGCAGTCCGCGATCTTGGACAGTGAGACCCCGTAGATGGAACGGAAGTACTGGTTGTCGCGCCGCCACTCCGGGATACCGTCATCGAGCACAGCCTGCAATTGTTCGGATATCCAGGTGGCCGCATGAACGCCGTTGGTGATGGAGTGGATGCGGTACTCGGGGAACATCTCTTGCGAGACCTTGCCGTGCTGCATGGAGACGCCGTTGACATAGCGCGAGAAGCGCAGGGCGAGATAGGTCATGTTGAGCAGTGCATTGTGCAGACAACTGAACCGTTCGATGGCATTGCCGCGCTGAGAACCGAGCACAGCGTACATCTGGTCGGTGCCGAACTGGTCGTGTCCGGCAGGCACCGGGGTATGGGTGGTGAAGACACATAGTTGTGAGATAGCGGCGACGTCATCCTCGGTCGCCTGTTCGAGCGAGGCAGTGCCCATGCGCTCCTCCAGCAGGCCGATGGTGAGCAGCGCGGCATGGCCCTCGTTCATGTGATATACCTCGGGCTCCATGCCAAGCGCACGTAGCAGGGCAACGCCGCCCAGGCCGAGCACCGTCTCCTGACAGAGGCGGTAGTAGGAGTCGCCTCCGTAGAGGTAGTCGGTGAGCCGCCGGTCATAGGGCGTGTTGCTCTCCAGATCGGTGTCCAGTAGAAAGACCGGGACGATGTGTCCGGCCACACCCATCACATCGAAGCGCCAGGCGCAGATCGAGAGTTCGCGCCCTTGCATGGTAATGGTGACCACCTGACGCGCGCTGGGAAGCGCATTCTGGGGCGACCATGGCACGTCGGACTCAGTCTGCTGACCGACTGCGTCCAGGTGCTGGCGGAAGTACCCGCGACGATGCACCAGCGAGACCGCGACCATCGGCGCGGCCATGTCCGCGGCGGCGCGCAGGGTGTCGCCGGCAAGCATTCCAAGACCGCCGGAGTAGGTGGGCAGCGCCGGAGACAGAGCAATCTCCATGGAGAAATATGCAATCCGGAGCGCGGAAAAGTCGGGACAGCCAACGTCGGGGATGAATGGATTTGGAGTAGGCAGGCTCATAGGAGAAACCATCCTTTAAATGAAGCAATATCCGGGTTTGCAACCTGGGCGGAGAGGTATCGCCTCTATCTATGTCTGGGTACAACCTGTCTATTCGATGAAATTGAATGGCGACGGTTGCAGAATGAGGGCCGTCGACCACTGACTACAGTTTATCAAAGGAAAAGTGAGCGAGCTACGGATCGCGGGAAACATCCATGGTTGCTGTGCGTAGAGCGGCGATCGATCTCCTAGTGCGGCTACGGTTGCAGGTCCTTAAATCCGAACTTCATAGCAAGCCCTATGATTGCGGCCAGCGCCAGGGCCATCGTGGTCCATGGGGCTGCGGAACGAAGCCTCTTGCGCAGCGCCTCGATAACGATAATCAGCAGGGAGATCGCCAGCATCAGGAGAATGCCGTCCCACTCGAAGCCACGAGTCCCGTTGGCCCACGATGTGACGTAAGAGATGTTGAGCAGAGGCAGGACGAACGTGCCAACTGCAAACACGACCAGGAACAGCAGAAACTGCAATAGCGCGAAGATGACTTTCTTGATCAAGGCGACTCCTCCGGACCGGTTTGAATGGACTCACGGGTCCGCCTCCTAATCTTAGAACCTGTGGGCGCAGCTTGCGAGTCCGAATCAGCTTAGAGTGAAGCGTGTCTGCTGCTTCTCGCGGTGACGCTCCAGGGCGAGCGCGATGAGGTGGTCGATGAGCTTGCGGTAGGAGATGCCGCTGGCCTGCCAGAGCTTGGGATACATGGAGATGCTGGTAAATCCCGGCATGGTGTTAATTTCGCTCAGAAAGATGCGCGGCTTTTTGATCCTGCGGCCCTTGGCGTCGCGTGCCGGCTCCATGAGGAAGTCGATGCGGGCCAGGCCGGAGCAGTCGCAGGCGCGGAAGGCGGCCCGCGCCATGGTGCGGACCTGCTTCGATTGCGCGGCGGTGAGTTTGGCGGGAATGATGGGGATGGACGGGTCTTCGGGCGAGTCGGCGTACTTCGACTCGTAGTCGTAGAACTCTTTGTTGGGGACGATCTCGCCGACCACCGAGGCTTCGGGTTCCTCGTTGCCGAGGATGGCGACTTCGAGCTCGCGCGGCTTGACGCCCGGACCGCCGACTCCCTGCTCGACGATGAGTTTGCGGTCGAAGCCGGCGGCGAGATCGATGGCAGCAGCTAGCTCGCTGCGTGCGTGGACCTTGCTAATACCGACCGAGGAACCGAGATTTGCCGGCTTAACGAAGAGCGGATAGGGCAGCGACTTTTCGATGAGCCGCGTGACGCGTTTGGGGTCGGTACGCCACTGGCTGCGCAGGAGTGCGACGTGCGGCGTCTGAGGCAGGCCAGCGGCGGCGAAGAGGAGCTTCATGGTGTCCTTGTCCATGGCGGCGGCGGAGCCGAGAACGCCGGAGCCGACGTAGGCGATGTCGGCCAGTTCGAAGAGGCCCTGGATGGTCCCGTCCTCGCCGAATGTGCCGTGAAGGACCGGGAAGATGACATCGAACGATGCGGCCAGCGGGTTGCCGGGTTGTGCCAGCTCGACGCCGGTGCTGCGCTCGAGGAAGTCGGAGGCGCGCCGCATCGGGTGCGGTGGCAGCGGCGGGATGTTGAGTGCTTCGCCACTACGCAGAACGGCGGCTGCGGTGGCGAACTCGGCGGCAACCTCGGAGGCGGCCTTGCTGGATGTGCTGAGCAGTGCCGGTGCGGGGCCATCGAGCAGACGCTGCGACGCCTCGCTGCTGAGCCAGCGGCCCTGCTTGTCGATGGCGATGGGGACGACCTGGTAGCGTTTTCGGTCGATGGCCTTGAGGATGGAGGCGGCAGAGAGCAGCGAGATTTCGTGTTCGCCGGAGCGCCCGCCAAAGAGAATGCCGATGCGGAGTTTTTTCTTCATGAGGATATTGAGAGAGCAGGAGCAAATTCAGTATATGCGCACCGGATTGATGGGCGGCATTTCCCGGTGAGAGAGAAGGACCGCGGGAGTGGGGTAGACTTAACCACGGTGTTGAACAAGCTGATCTTCGCGAATCTTACCCACCGGCCGGTGCGGACGCTGCTGAGCGTGCTGGCGATTGCGGTGGAAGTGACCATGATTCTGACCCTGGTGGGGGTGAGCCATGGCACGCTGGACGCGACCAAGGACAGGACCAAGGCAATTGGCGCCGACGTTGTGGTGCGGCCTGCGGGGTCGTCGATAATGTCGAGCTTGAGTGGGGCGCCGCTGAGCGACAAATATCTTCCGTTCATGATGCAGCAGCCGCACGTCACGGCTGTGACGGGCGTGGTGGCGCAGTCGATACAGTTTCCAGACTCGGTCTTCGGGATCGATTTCGCAGCCTTCAACAAGATGAGCGGCGGGTTCGAATACGTTACGGGCCGCGATCCGGTCAACGACGATGACATGATCGTGGATGAGGACTACGCGAAGAAGCACCATCTGCGTGTGGATAGCAGGATCGACTTGATTGCGCACAGTTGGAATATCTCCGGAATCATGCGCAGCGGCAAAGGCGCGCGCATCGCAGTGAAGCTGAACGCGCTGCAGACTATTGTGGGAACTCCCGGACATCTGACGATGATCTATGTGAAGCTGGACGATTCAGCCCTGGCGGACCAGGTGGCGGACCAGCTCAAGTTGGCGTTGCACGATGATCAGGTTTACTCGATGGACGCGTTGCTGAGTGCATATGACGTCAGCAATATCGGAATGCTGCGCGATTTCATCGACGTGGTTATTTTCATTGCGGTGGTGGTTGGTTTCATCGTGGTGTTCATGGCGATGTACACGGCGGTGCTGGAACGGACGCGCGAGATTGGAATCATTAAGGCTGTGGGCGGCGGGTCGGGGTTGGTGCTGGGCATTCTGCTGCGCGAGACGGTGCTGCTGGCCATGGGCGGGACGCTGCTGGGGATTGTGATGACCTACGGTTCGCAGTGGATGATGAAGCACTTTGAGCCGGGCAGCCTGGTACAGGAGACGGTGTATGCCTGGTGGCCGATCGCTGGCGCGATTGCGATTGTGGGAGCGATACTGGGCGCGGTGGTTCCCGGAGTGAAGGCCGTGCGGCAGGATGTGACCGAGGCGCTGTCCTATGAGTGAGTGCGGAGTGGGATCGGAGCCGATCATACGCGTGCGTGGGCTGACCAAGGTCTACCATGTGGGTGAGGTGGAGGTTCATGCGCTGCGCGGCGTGGATCTGGAGATTGCGCGTGGTGAGTTTGTGGCCATCGTGGGCGCGTCGGGGTCGGGCAAGTCGACACTGTTTCATATTCTGGGAGGACTGACGCCGCCCAGCGCGGGGACGGTGGTGATCGACTGCAAGAACCTGGCCCACATGTCGAACCGGGAGCGGACAGACCTGCGCAAGAGGACCGTGGGGTTTGTCTTCCAGAAGTACAACCTGCTGCCGACGCTGTCTGCCGAGGACAACATCAAGATTGTGGAGTACATCGGCGGGCGGGCGACAAAATTTACTCCGCAGTTTGTGGAGGTGCTGAAGCTGCTGGGGATTCACGACCGGCTGAAGCACAAGCCGCGGGCGCTCAGTGGCGGGCAGCAGCAGCGGGTGGCGATTGCGCGCGGCATTGTGAACCATCCGGCGATCCTGCTGGCCGACGAGCCGACCGGCAACCTGGACAGCCAGAACTCGACCGCCGTGCTGAAGGTAATGAAGGACCTGAACGAGCGCACCGGGCAGACCATCCTGATGATTACGCACGACCCGGAGGCTGCGTCCTACGCCAGCCGCAAGGTACATATTCGCGACGGACGGATAGTATAAGGGCGAAGTGTGGGACGGGATCGATGAAGTGTTAGCCGCCGCTGGAGGTGAAGTGCATCATGGACATGCTGAGGCGAATACTGGCTTGGAAGTACATCGTTGCAGTTGTCGTTATCCTCGGGTTCTCGGTCTACGTATCCCATGAGGATCAAAAAACCCGCGATCAATATGAGCAGAAATGCACTCCCCTCAATGCAACGGCGATTTCCCTGGCGTCCCATAGCGAAGACTGCGATATAGGCGCAGATAATGCCGCACGACACCTGCCACGTTGGTATCGAGTCTTTGGATGGCCCGAAGGAATCACGACTTGGGCTATTTTGCTAACCCTATTGGCTCTTGCTGAGCAGACTAGCCAGACACGCATTGCTGCCGAAGCTACGAGAGATGCTGCGAAAGCTGCATTGCTGAACGCCGAAGCGGTCATAAGCGCTGAGCGGGGAAGACTTATGATGCAGATCGAAAAGAAACCATTACAGGGGTCTCCCGGAAAATCCATATTCGTTATAAAAGCTGCTAACTCTGGCCGTAGTCCTGTGCAATTGAAGACTTTGGGGAAACCTACTGAGATTGCTACTGCGTTCCCGAAGAACCTCCCGGTGCCTCCAATCTATCCAAAGGGTCCAGAGCCTCTTGACGGCAGCATCATGAAAGTTTCTGGCCCTCCTGCGGTGGTTTTCGAGTTCGTTCCGGCTTCTCCTGAAAATGTAGCTAGGAAGCTCGAAGCCCATAAAGCGGAAGGCGGAGATTTTGCAGAACAGAAAGTCCTGGTCTTTGGGGAAATACTCTACTTTGATGGAATCTCGAAAGAAGAAAGGTATGTGCGTTACTGTCTGCGATTCGATAATTCCGTATTTTCCATTATCGGCGGGACGGTAGTTGCCGACGGACCCAAAGAGTACAACACAGGAACATAGGCTCGCAGCGACTGCCAGCACCCAAATTTATGACGCTACGAGTCTCCCCGGAACACTTTATCTCGCCGGGTAAATCTGCGAGACTGGAAGTATGAGCACAACCATGACCAAGATATTGACGGACCGGATCAACCGGATTGAAGTTTCAGCGACCATGGCGATTACGGCGGAGGCGCTGAAGATGACGGCGGCGGGGATCGACCTGGCCAACTTCGGCGCGGGCGAGCCTCACTTCGACACGCCGCAGCACATCAAGGACGCGGCCATCGCGGCCATCGAGAAGAATTTTTCGCGCTATACGGCGGTGGCCGGCATCCCCGAGGTGCGCAAGGCCGTGGTGGAGCGCCACGCCGCCGACTTCGGTTCCAACTACACAATCGACGAGTGCGTCTTCAGCGCGGGCGGCAAACTGGCCATCTTCAACGCGGTGCAGGTGCTGGTGGACCACGGCGACGAGGTGATTCTGCCGGTGCCATACTGGGTGTCGTTCAAGGACATCATCGAGTACGCGGGCGGCAAGGTGGTGTATGTCGAGGGCGACGAGCGCGAGGACTTCCGCATTACGGCGAAGATGATTGAGGCGGCGATTACACCCAGGACGAAGGCGATCATTTTGAACTCGCCGTCGAACCCATCGGGCGCGGTGGTATCGGCGGCGGACCTGGAGGCAATTGTGCGCATGGCGCACGCGCGCGGCATCTACCTGCTGCTGGACGAGTGCTACGCCTACCTGACCTACACCGGCGTTCCGGTGAGTGGTGGCACGTTTACCGACTGCAAGGAGCATGTGATCATTCTGGGATCGCTATCCAAGACCTACGCAATGACGGGCTGGCGCGCCGGATTTACCCTGGGGCCGAAGCAGGTGATCTCTGCGATGAGCAAGCTACAGTCGCAGAGCACATCGAACACAACCAGCTTTGTGCAGAAGGCCGCCGTTGCCGCGCTGACCGGCTCGCAGCAATGCGTGGCCGATATGCGGGCGGATTTTCTGAAGCTGCGCGACCGGATTCTGGCCGGGTTGAAGACCATCCCTGGGATCACCTGCACGGTGCCGCAGGGCGCGTTCTATGTGTATCCCAATGTGAGCGCGTACTTCGGCAAGGGTGGATTGAAGACGGCCTCGGACGTGGCCAGCAAGCTGTTGAGCGAGGCGCGCGTGGTGGTGGTTCCGGGCGAAGCGTTCGGGACGACGGAGCATATCCGGCTCTCCTACGCGGCCTCTGCTGCCGTGGTGGATGAGGGCGTGAAGCGGATGCGCGAGTACTTCGGCCAGTTGAGCTGACCTTAGCTTGGCTGGATCTGCCGGGTAGCAGCGCAGGAACAGGACCGCCGATTATCGATCCATGCTGCGCGAATTTCACTAGAATAGATATCTATGGATTCCGCGGATAGGTTGACTGGGCCACGATTTGCCCCGGTGATTCTGGCTGGCGGCAGTGGAACACGCTTCTGGCCTCGCAGCAGGCAGGCGCACGCCAAGCAGGTGCTGGCACTGGATGGCGAGAAGACCATGATCCAGCAGACGCTGGAGCGGCTTCTTCCCATGGCTGCGACCGGCGATGTGTGGGTGATCACCAACAAGCTGCTGAGTGCGGTGATTGCGGAGCAGATGCCGCTCGTGCCGCACAGCAATATTTTGGCCGAGCCGGTGGCGCGCAATACGGCCCCGGCGTGCGCTCTGGCGGCGTTTCTGCTGGAGACGACTGCGCCGGATACGGTGATTGGCATCTTTCCGTCCGACCATGTGGTCCGCGACAATCCCCGCTTCGTTGAGGTGATTCGCGCGGGTGTGAAGCTGGCGGCGAGCGGTGAGCGGATTGTTGTGCTGGGCGTGCCGCCGACGCGGGCGGAGACGGGATATGGATACATCGAACTGGGCGACGCGGTGGATGCAGCCAGCGTGCCTTGCGGCGATGTGCCGGTGCGCCGCGTGAAACGGTTTACCGAGAAGCCCGACCTGGCGCGTGCCGAGGAGTTTGTCGCTTCGGGCAACTACGCGTGGAATGGTGGGATTTTTATGTGGAGCGCGCGCACTCTTGCCAATGCCATCCGAGAACATGCCCCGGCGATGGCTCCGCTGCTACAGAAGATCGCCGCGGCCCATGCTGCTTCGCCGAAGGAGTTTGAGCATGTCTTCGCCGAAGTGTATCCGCTGTGCCCGAACATCAGCATCGACTACGCGGTGCTGGAGCCGCGCTCGATGAAGGGCGAGGCAGGGTCGGAGATCTACTGCCTTCCGGCGGACTTTGCCTGGAACGACCTGGGCTCCTGGGCTGCGCTCTACGAGCACCGGATCAGTTGCGCTCCGGAGCTGGCTTCTCTACAGAACGTGTGCGAGGGCGCGAGCACGCAAAGTGTTGTCATCGATGCGCAGGGAAACTATGTGTACGCGCGGGGCAAGGTGGTGGCGCTGGTCGGCGTCAACGACTTGGTGGTGGTGGAGACCTCGGATGCACTGCTGATTACAACGCGCGAGAGATCGCAGGATGTGGCCAAGGTGGTGGCGGAGCTGAAGGCGCGGGGGCGGAACGATTTGATCTGAAGGCTGTTGATGCAGGGGCGACGAAGCGGCGTGTCTTGCGCGCGACGCATTCATGGGAGAATCGAAGGCGGGAATGGCAGCGACGAACACGGTGGTCAAGTTCGGGACGGATGGGTGGCGCGGCATTATTGCCGACGACTTCACCTATGCCAATGTGCGCGTGGCGGCGCGGGCGATTGCGCACTATGTTTTGCAGCACGAGGATGCAAGACGCGGCGTGTGCATTGGCTACGATACGCGCTTCGGGTCGCGGGCCTTCGCAATGGTGGCGGCCGAGGTACTGGCCAACGCTGGAATTCCGGTGGCTCTGGGATCGGAGATTGCGCCCACGCCAGCGCTCAGTTATGCGGTGCGCGAACGCAAGGCAGCGGGCGGGGTGATGATTACGTCCAGCCACAATCCGGCGCAGTGGAACGGCGTGAAGTACAAGGCGAGCTACGGCGGCTCGGGCAGTCCGTCGATCATGGCCGCGATTGAGAGCCATTTAGGCGCACCGCTGGCGGAAGCCGCGGTGCCGGCGATGATCGAAGAGGTGGACTTCAACCCGGATTACATTGCGGCGATTGCAAAGTTTGTCGACCTGGAGGCGATCCGACGCTCGGGATACAAGTTCCTCATCGACTGCATGTACGGATGCGGGCGAGGCGTGATTGCGGGGATCTTCACGCGTGCTGGGATTCCGTTTGTGGAGATGCGCAGTGAGCTGAACCCTCTGTTTCCGGGGATCAATCCGGAGCCGATTCTGCCCCATATTTATGCGACGCAGTTGGCCGTTGTGGCGGAGAAGTGCGATGCGGGGTTCATCACCGATGGCGACGCGGACCGCATCGGCGCGGTGGACGAGCACGGAAATGTGGTGGACGCGCACAAGGTCTTCTCGGTGCTGCTGCACTGGCTGCTAACGCGTAAGGGCTGGCCAGGCGACGTGACCCGCGCCTTCAATACCACTAAGATGATCGACCGCATTGCGGCCAAGTACGGGCGTACGCTGCATGAGCACGGAATCGGCTTCAAGTATGTCTGCGACCTGATGCTGCAGCGCGAGATTCTGATGGGCGGAGAGGAGTCGGGCGGCATCGGCATCAGCCGCCACCTGCCGGAGCGCGATGGTCTGCTGAACTCGCTGCTACTGGCCAACGTGATGGCCGACGAGAAGAAGACACTGGGCCAACTAGTGGCCGCGTTGCAGGAGGAGTTTGGCGAGCACCAGTATGGGCGCATCGATATGCACATTGACGAGGAGTTGAAGCAGTCTGCGATTGCGCGTGCCGGTGCGCTGGTTGCGGGCGACACCATGGCCGAGATGAAGATTCTGCGCGTGGAGACCATGGACGGGATTAAATTCTTTCTGGACAACCCTGCCTGCGTGGGCAAGAAAAATGCGGCGGAGACGTGGCTTCTGCTGCGCGCATCGGGCACCGAGCCCCTGCTGCGTGTCTACTGCGAGAGCTGCGCTGTGGAATACGTAACGCAAGTGCTTGAGGGCGCGCGGGCGTTTGTGCTGGCGGGGCGTGCGGCTTGAGCCAGACGACAGCGATGAGTGGGGATCAAGTAGTTACGGTCGAGACGTTAACGGTTGAGGCGAAGGGGTTGCTGTTCGATATGGACGGTGTGCTCATCAGTTCCACTGGCTCGGTAGAGCGCAGTTGGCAACGCTGGTGCAGGCTGTACGGCATGCCCAATGCGGACCAGTTTCAGGTGCCCCATGGCACGCGCGCGGTGGACATTGTGCGCATGTTGAAACCGGAGTGGGATGAAGCCCAGGTGGCCGCAGGGCAGCGATTGATCGAAGACTTGGAGTTAGCAGACACGGCTGACCTGATTGTTCTGCCGGGTGTGAAGCCGCTGTTGGCACAGCTTCCGCCGGAGCGTTGGATGGTTGTGTCATCGGCATCGACCAGGGTTCTGATTGGGCGGCTGGAAGCGGCGGGACTGCCGGTTCCGGAGCG
>Ga0181529_10001747_pt1 | contig 27494 bp, 27 predicted proteins | sample PEATcosm2014_Bin_36_FD_119763 | JGI IMG/M metagenome (GOLD analysis project Ga0181529, IMG submission 119763) | Peatland microbial communities from MTU Mesocosm Facility, Houghton, MI, USA - PEATcosm2014_Bin10_30_metaG | ecosystem: Environmental > Terrestrial > Soil > Wetlands > Peat | place... | reverse complement strand
GCGGTGATACGGACGTTGTTGCCTCTTCTCGTGGAGTTGCGAAGAAAAGGCTATTCATTGACCATGCTGACTCATCTGCTGGCGGAGAAGGGGATAAAGATCACTCCAACTGCTCTTTCGGGGTACATAGCGAAATTGAGTGGGCCGATTGAGGAAGCTCCGGTAAGGGCACGGAGAGAGAGGCCGCAAAGCTCTACAAGTGCCTCCCAGACACGCGGACATTTTGCAATGAAGCCGGACGGTCCGCTGTAAGAAAGGTACGATACATGGCGCGAATACTCTTTGTGACGGGCAGAGCTGATGGCGTCGGGGTTGAGATGCAGCAACATCGGGGTACCCTGCGGAAATCGAATGATGGTTCCCGGATTGTACTCAACTCGTCGCTGATGAGGTCTGCAACGATGTCCCCGCGGAGTGACAAACTGCACAGCGTCCTTCTTGCGAACAGGCCTGATGCCATTCCTGACGAGAACAACATAACCGTGCAGGGCATCCTGGAGAAAAGTCAGGCGGCAACCACAGTTGAACCTGCCTTTTCCTTCTGGGGAGAGGAACCCTACTGATGGCTGACCACTGAGGTTAAAATGCTCTACACAAAAAGGGCTGAAATGGTGTCAAATGAATTCATCGGTAGGCGGCTCCTGAATGTCAGGGAGGCTGCCCAATATCTGGGACTCGAAGTGGATACGGTCTACAAGAAATCCAGGTTGCGGGAGGTTCCCTGCGTCAAGGTCGGTCGTGCGTTGCGGTTCGATGTGAAGGCGCTTGAGCGCTACATCGAGCAACACACAATCGAAACCATTGACTGAAAGGAGAAGCACGTTGTCCATTAAGAAGAAGTCCGATGGAGTCTATGAAGTCCGTTGGAGAGAAGGAGGCAGAAATAGGAGCCTGTCGGTCCACGGCGGGTTTGCACTGGCACAGAAGGTCGAACGAAAGAAGATGTCGGTGCGGGATGAAAACCGGCATCTTGACGTTAAGCGGGAAGTCAATTTCAGAATGTCGGAGTTGATCGACCGCTATTGGACGCACTACGGCAGCAAGAAGCTGTCGGCGGGCCGGGAGAAGAGTGTCCTGGACGGCATCAGGGCTGAATTGGGCAGGATGTTCGTGCGGGAGGTTGACGGAATAGCCGTGGGGCGCTGGTACGAGAACCTTACCGGCGTTCGCGATCTGTCGCCTGGCACAGCCGTACGACACTTCAACGTCATGCACCACATGATGGCGAAGGCCTCCACGATCTGGTCGAAGGAAACCGGTATTAACCGGAATCCGGCAGATCACGTGGAAGTACGGCGTCCCGACGATGCCAGGGACCGTTACCTGTCCGAAGACGAGCTTCGCAGGCTGAAACAGGCGCTCGACGAAAAGAAGTATCGGAAAGGCACAAACGACCTCAACAGGACTGTTCATCGTCTGAGGCTGATTGTGCTGATCGCCGCCGCAACCGGAATGCGCGCGTCGGAGATATTCGGGCTTCTCTGGTCGGACGTGCTATACAGCGAGGGGTTGTTGGCAGTGCGAGCAAAACTGAAGGGCGGCAAGATGCGGTACGTCCCGATGACGCCTGAACTGGCCTGCGAGTTGCGGCGGTTTCCCGTCGTGATTAACGAAGGTCGGATTTTCCCGCCGAAGCAGGGAGCGACGAGTGGAAGGCAGCGACTGGAAGGAAGTTTTGAGGACCTGCTCGAAAGAGCTGGAATTCGTGATTTTCGCTTCCATGATCTGCGCCACACCTTTGCGTCCTGGTACATGATGAACGGCGGCGATCTTTACGAGCTGGCAAAGATCCTCGGCCACTCGAACATCAAGATGACCGAGCGCTATGCCAAGCTGGGGCGGCAGCACATCGCCAGAACCGGCAACACTGCACGGGAAATCTGGAAGCTGTTGGAGAAAGAAGAAGGCGTCCAAGCGCACACCGGCTAACGATGTACGTTCTTGGTACGTGAGACTGAAACGAGACGTTTTCGGTTGCCGCTAAATACTTTAGAATGTGGTGGCCAGAGACGGGATTGAACCGCCGACGCCGGCCTTTTCAGGGCCGCGCTCTACCACTGAGCTATCTGGCCTCAGTGCAAACTTCGCGTTGCAGCATACTGCTCGGATTCTGGCCTTGCTGGAGAGCATGGGCGCGTCCACGATCAGTCCTCTGCAACAACTGAGCTAGTATATCAATTCCCCGCATCCCGCGCCAAACCCGTCCCGCAAACTCTCCACAGCGCCCGCCGCCGCACTACACTGGAAGGCATACGCCCGCCGCACGAGTGATGCGTCAAATTCCTGGACGAGAACGATGAAGCCGCCGCACAATGGGAGTTGGAAGTCCGACCTCGGGTGTTTGAAGTGAATTTCCGAGTCTCGCGCCTGACGCGAAGTCCAACATCTTAAATGCGACGCCAGGTAATCCGATTCCCGCCACAACGGAGGAGTATGACGTGAACCACATTCAAAGCAAACAGGATGAAAAGTGGTATGTGTCCATTTGGACACATCCCTTAGCGCTCTTGCTGATCGGCAGTACGATTTCGTATTTGTTGGTGCCCCTGATTGGAGAGCGGGTGTCACATCAGCATGTTCTGCAAGAGCAGCGGGTCGATATGGCGCGCGACATCCAGAAGCAATCGTTGATTGTGGACGAGCAGTTGAACGCGATGGTGACCGCCTACGAGATGTTTGACAAGGGGGCAATCATCGATCCAACGACCTACAAAACCGCCCAGGCCGAGCTGAGGCGTTCCAGTCGTGAACTGTACCTGCAATTCGACCAGCACGCCTGGTACTGGAGCCACGATCTTCCCTTGCAGAGCCGTCTGTTGGAACTGCCGCCGGGAAGCGAGAGCAAAATCATCGATTTGAACAAAGCGTATATGAAGAACCTGGAAAGCTCGACCGGCCAAATCGGCTTGCTGGGAGAGAAATTTGGGAGCAAAAACTACGCGCCAAACAAAAACAGCGCGGTCATTTTAGCAGCAGCGCGCAAGCGGATGAATGAATTGGCTTATGAGCGCGGAGCGATTACAAGCCAACTCTCCGGCATCTTTATGCCCGCAAAACTGAATTGGTAATGCCGCACGGATTTGTGCTTGAGCGTTACCCATTCCGCTTTACACTCATTTCATGGACAACGAGCGCATCCGCGAGATTTGTCTGGCGCTGCCGCACACGGTGGAGACGCTCAATTGGGGCCACGTTCTGGTTTATTGGGTGGGCGAGCGCGAGCTGGGCGGCAGGTCCTTTGCCATGACCAACGCCGACGGCACGGGAGATGTGGTTCTCTCTTTTCACTGCGGAGCGGAGCGCTTTTATGAGCTGCTGGAGAACGACGGAATCATCCCCGCGCCCTACTCGGACAAGGCACGCTGGGTCGCACTGGAACGCTGGGATGCGCTTCGTCCGCGGCAGATCGAAGAGGAGCTAGCCCGCGCCCACGCGCTCATCTACGCAAAGCTCACCAAACGCGCCAAGGCTGCGCTGGCCCAGCCGGAGTGAGAGAACTCTTGAGATTGGCTATTGCGCCGATAAATCGGTTAAGGCGCAACTCGTGATCCGACCACTTGCACTCTCTTTTGCCGCTGGAATGGCACTGCTGACCGCGACCCTGTGCGGCGCGGATGAGAGCTTTCCGGTCATCCATTATGAGCCGATCATGATTCGCGTACTCGGCGGCAAAGACGGCCAGCCGATTGCGAACTCCCATCTGCTGCTGCTCGGCGGTTATGACCAGAATGACTTGCATGAGCAGCTATACCGCCAAGAGGCGCATACCGATGGCTTTGGCCGGGTGCGGCTCTCCAAGCAGTTGACGAATCTGCCCTGGCTTCAAGTCTGGGTCAACAAGAAGCCGCTCTGTCAGGCCAGTCCCCGCACCGACAGCTATAGCGTGGAATTGATACGCCGCGATGGAGTGAGTGCGCCCAATCGCTGCGGACCGGCGACGGTGGAGGATGCGCCCGGTGTTCTAACAGTTTATGTAAAAAGCAAATCCAAATATGCTCCAGTCATCAGCTCCAGAGCTGGCGTGCCGGCGGTGACTTTGGCTCCCGTCGCGCCTCCCAAGGCAACACCTGCGGCAGAGCCTGCTGCGCAAAAGCCAAGCCTGCCCCCGTTCACTTCGTCTGCCCCACAACTCTCCGCTGTGGCATTTGCCGCAGAGTTGCTCACTAGTCCGGCTTTAGTTCCTATGGAAGAGACGTCCCAAGCTGCTCCTCCAGAACAGGTGCAAGCGGCTGCGCCCACAGTGGTTCCGGCGAGCGAGAAATCGGCTATCACTCCGGCCAGGTCAAAGGCGAAGATTCCGGCCAGACGGGTTGCAGGAAGATCGGTCGCGCACAGTGTAACGTTTACCGCACCTAGAGCGAGGCCGGCCCTGGCCTCGTGCCAGGTGCAACAACCTGTTGCACAGGCGAAGACCGCTACGGCACGGAGTCGCAGCAAAAGCGCCGTCGCTTCGCCTGTGGCACTCATCGCAAGCCGCAAACCCAAGCCTGCGGCTGGCGTCAGGCGGGCTGCCGCGCACGGCAAACTCAAGCCACATCCGCAACAAGAGTAGCTGCTGGATAATGGCTGACAAACGCGTCCCTGCTAGGGTAGAATGGTTCCATTCGATGGGTGAGTAGTCTGTTGCGAAGGGTGTTTCCCCATTCTTCGATACGGCATTTTCCTCGGTATATCAATAGCAGGAGGCACTATGGAACTTTATTGCCGCATCTGCGGCTCATCGAAATTTCGACCCTCGCGCTTTCGATTTTTACGTGCGTACGTGTTGCAATTGCTGTTGTTGCGCCTTCCGGTACGTTGCTTAAACTGTCACGAACGATTTTTTACTTTTTTATTGAAGTATGCCAAAGTACGTAACGCATACAAGGAGCGTACCAGCACGGTGTAGCTTGAGGGCAACTCCGCAGATGCGCGGATCTTCCGGGATACAGCCGCTAACCGGCGAAGCTGCAAGCCGTAATTTTCCAGCATCGGGGCAATCACTTCAGCGGCATAAGGGGATGCTTCTCCCCATGCCGAGGCGGAATGCGATAGGCTCATAGTGTATGGAAATCACTTGTAGCCGCTGCCACCAGCCCGTCTTGGCCGATAACTGCTACTGCTCCGTTTGCGGCCTGCCGCAACTGGTATATGCCGCCGAAGGCGCTGCCAGCCAAGCCGCGTCGGATCGCTGGGAAGAGACTGCGCGGGATGCCAACGCGATTGCATGGAAGCCTGCCTTGCGCACGGCTATGAAGTTGGCGATCCCAGTGGGAGTGTTATGTTCAGTGCTTTCCCCCTTCGGCGTCTTTGGATTGTTCTGGATGTCGGCGGCGGCTACCTGGGCGGTTGCGCTCTATCTGCGCGGCCAGCGCACGGCATGGATCACCATCGGAGCAGGCGCGCGCATCGGCTTGGTGACCGGCCTGCTGGGCGGCTGGACGGCGGCTGCAACTACGGCTGCCACTCTCTACGCACTGCGCTTCTTCTTTCATCACGGCATTCTCTTCGACGACTTCTGGCAGAACCAGGTGAGCGAGAAGGTTAGCCAGCAATGGGCTTCCTCGGGCGTAGATGCGCATACCATTGCCGTCGCCAAGGCGCTTCTGAACTCCCCGGAAGGACGAGGCGGCATGACCATCTGCGTGATGGGATGTCTGGTTCTGGCTCTGGTGGTGTTTGCCGTTGCTGGCGGTGCGCTGGGAGCACGGATGATGGGTCGTAGACGGCAACCGGAGGTTTAGCGCACGCGTCAGCGGGAGGTGATTCCGTCCCGCTTCTCCACAACTTGCTTGCAGGCATGGAAGCCCTCTATCCTGCGAAGAATAGGCGAGAGAAGATTTATGAGCGAAGCAACAAGCAAACCCTCCCTGCGCACCAAAGGCAGGCTGCTATCCGCCTCCGAGATTGAGCGCACCCTGGTGCGTTTGGCTCACGAGATCGTCGAAAAGAGCAACGGTAGCACAGACCTGGCGCTGGTCGGCATCAAGCGCCGCGGCGTTCCGCTGGCCGAGCGGCTGGGCAAGCTAATCTCTGGCATCGAGAAGCGCCCCGTTGAAACCGGTGTGCTCGACATCCAGTTCTATCGCGACGATCTCTCCACAACCGGTGTGCGCCCGGTGGTCGCGCCTGGGGCCATCGGCATCGACATCAATGGCCGCGACGTGGTGCTCTGCGACGACGTGCTCTACACTGGCCGGACGATCCGCGCCGCGCTTGACGCGCTCTTTGACCACGGCCGACCGCGCCGCGTGCAACTGGCGGTGCTGATCGACCGCGGCCACCGAGAGCTGCCCGTCGAGGCCACTTACATCGGCCGCCGCGTGCCCACCAGTAGCCGCGAGATCATTGAGGTTAAGTTCCAGGAGGTCGACAACGACGAGCAGGTTCTGCTGGTCGAGCGCGTCGATTAGACCCAAATGAGCCTGACCGCAACCAAAGCCCGCCGCCCGCTAGCCACTTCGCCCGTTGCTGCCTCGCCGTTTCCCTACCATCCAGGCTCGATGCTCTCGGTGCTGGACTTCAGCCTGGAAGAGTTGAGCCGCATCCTCGCCCGCGCCACGGAGCTTGAAAATCAGGACCCTCTGGAACGCGCGCGCATCCTGGCCAAGCGCCGCATCGCGCTGCTCTTTTACGAGTCCTCGACCCGCACCCGCACCAGCTTCGAACTGGCCGCCAAAGGCCTTGGCGCGGACACGACGCTGGTCTCCAGTCTCAGTTCCAGCATAGAAAAAGGCGAAACCCTCAAGGACACCGGCCTGACGCTGCGCGCCCTCGGTGCCGAGGCCATCATACTGCGCCATCCCAACTCCGGCGCGGCATGGCTGCTGGAGGCTGAGACCCGCCTGCCGGTGCTCAACGGCGGCGACGGTATGCACGAGCACCCAACCCAGGCGCTGCTCGACCTGCGCACCATGCTGGCTCACCTGCGCTCTGGCGTCGAATCCGTCACCGCCGAAACTCTCTCCGGCGTCACCGTCACCATCACCGGAGACATCCTTCACAGCCGCGTCGCCCGCTCCAATATGCTGCTGCTGCCGCGTCTCGGCGCGCGTGTGATTCTCTGCGGCCCGCCTGCCCTGCTGCCGGAACTGGCTGCACAAGCCGGTCCCGGCATCGAGATCGAACGCGACTTCGAGGCCGCCCTCGCCCGCTCGCAGGTAGCGATGATGTTGCGCATTCAGGCCGAGCGGCTGGCCGGATTGCAACTGGACCTCGACGAGTACAAGGCCGCCTATCAACTCACAGGCCAGCGCCTCGCCGCCTTCGCGCCACGGGCTTTGGTCCTCCATCCCGGCCCCATCATTCGCGGCCTGGAGATCACCGCCGGAGTTGCCGACGGCCCGCAGTCAGCGATCCTCGAACAGGTTACGCACGGCGTCGCCATTCGCATGGCGGTGGTGGAGCGTGCGCTGACAGCGAAGGCTCCACGCATAACGGAGGCATGAAAGATGAAGATTTCAACCCGCGACAAAATTCTTCTTGCAATCCTCTCCGCGTTGCTCCTCGGCGAGGGAACTGGCTTGCATTATCTTCGTGGGACACCGGAGTTTATTCGATTTCTTGTCTCCTCCCTGATCGGCTTTTCGTTGCTGCTGATCCTTCATATTCGTTGGCTGCTGAAAAATGGCCGGACTCCGGTCAGGATTCTTAAGGGGGTTGCCTTTATCATTCCCAGTGCAACCATCATTGTTTGTTTGTTGTTTTGGTATTGGGAAAGAGTATTTGACTTCCTTGTCACTTTGGTTATGCTCTATGGATTCTCGGAGCTACGCAAAAGGCTTGCCTCCCAAAAAACTCTGTTGTCCAAGATTGGCCCAGACCTTCTGATTCTAGCCGCTCTTATTTTGCTTTCAAGAATATGTAGGGAAACAGCCAAGCCGTGGTGGACGATTATCGCAATAGTTTTTGGGTTTGTTATCGCAGGGAATACGCTCGTGTACTTCCGCGACAAACCAAGCGCAGAAGATGCCGAAAAGCAAATTGCGGGCTTAGGAGATTGAGTTGTTGATTTGTATCTGCAATAGAATTTCGGGAGGCCGCGCATGACGGCATTAGTAATTCGTGGCGGCCATCTGGTTGATCCCGCCGCCGGCGTCGATGCACTCAAGGACATTTTGCTCAAGGATGGGCGTGTCGCCGAGATCGCCGGGCCGGGCAAGCTCAAAGCAACCGAAGGTGCGGAGGTTCTCGACGCAACCGGACTGACCGTTGCTCCCGGCCTGATCGATATGCACGTCCATCTGCGCGAGCCGGGCCAAGGCTACAAGGAGACGATTGCCACTGGCACGGCGGCGGCGGCGGCGGGCGGATTCACCGCTGTGGCCGCGATGCCCAACACCACGCCGGTGAACGACTCGCCGGAGACGACGCGCTGGATGCAGGCGCCGGAGCGCAATGCCTCAGTCCGTGTCTTTCCCATCGCCGCCGCCACGCGCGGCTCGAAGGGCGAGGCCATCAACGACTACGCCGCGCTGAAGGCCGCCGGAGTCGTGGCTGTGAGCGACGATGGCCTGCCGATTTTGAAGGACAACGTCATGCGCGAAGCTCTGGCCGCGGCGGCGCGCGTGGGACTGACTGTGATCCAGCACGCCGAGGACACGCGGCTGACGCATATCGGCGACAAGGTGGCCAGCATGAACGCCGGGCCGACGGCCTTTCGCCTCGGTCTGCGCGGCTGGCCGAATGAGGCTGAGAGCAGCATCGTGGAGCGCGACATCCGGCTGGTTGCCGAGCTGCGCGAGCCGCGTCCTCACCTGCACGTCGCGCATATCTCGACCGCTGCAGCCGTGGCCGCGGTGCGTCAGGCTCGCCGCAACGGGTTGCGCGTGAGTTGCGAGGTTGCGCCGCATCATTTTTTGTTGACCGACGAGCACGTCGGACTCTACAACACCAACGCCAAGATGTGTCCGCCGCTGCGCGCTGCCGCCGACCGCGATGCACTGATTGAGGCGCTGCTGGACGGCGTTATCGATGCCATTGCCACCGACCACGCGCCGCACGCCGTGCACGAGAAGGAAGTCGAGTTCGACCGTGCGCCAAACGGTATTATCGGCCTGGAAACGGCGCTCGGCCTCTCTCTGCGCTGGCTGCACCACGAGTGGAAGATGCCGCTGGGCCGCGTGCTTAATTTGTTGAGCGCGCAGCCCGCCGCGCTTTTGAATTTGAAAGGCCGTGGAACGCTCGTCGTGGGCAGCTTTGCCGATGTGGTTGTCTTCGACCCCAAAGCCGAGTGGACGTATGATGCGCACAAGGGCAAATCGAAGTCGCACAACAGCCCCTTTGACGGCTGGACGATGCAGGGCAAGGTGCGTTGGACGATCTCCGAAGGACGCTTGGTGTACGACGCGAAGAACGCATAAATCGGCGGAAAACGGTCGAATTTCAAAGGTAATTTTGAGCGAAATGCCTCATAATAGGGGCATTTTCTATGCTAATTAAAATTTGTAACGTACTGATATATAGATAGATATACGATTCAACCCGTCACAGTTTCACAGCCTATAGGGGGGGGGAGGGGGTACCTGGGGCACAGATCGGGCACGGCGAACGGGGGAACAGGGAAGGCCCGAGGGTTGGTTGGCGTTCATGGATTGATTGTGCGCTATGTGGAGATAATTATGTGCAAGTACTTACCCCTTCGACAGGCTCAGGGCAGGCTGTCAAGGCGGGCGGCGCTAGCGCGTTATGGCATTCATGGTGGCGCACTTTTTGCAAAGAGCGCGAAGGAGGCGGGGGTTGCGGCGGCGCGTGTTGCATTCCAATCTCCGAGATATACTCGCCGCTACCAGAGGTCAAAAGTATCAAAAAATCCGTTGATCCACAATGAAAATAGCAATGCAAGACTATCCACAATCAAGATCCATGTCGGGATGTGACCGCCGGTTCCATCTGTCCCTCTATGCCATTCCAAGGCATCGAAGAGTGTAGCGGCCGCCGCGATCAACAAGACAATGAAGATTCTCTCTTTTAGGCTTTTGCCGTGCTTTTTGTCATTCGATCTCACGGGAGCGAAAGGGTTAGACGAAGACAAGGCTCCCGGTCCGTGAAGGTTTTTGCCGCAGGTGGCGCAGAGCCATGCCGCCGGATCAACTTCGCAGCCACATTCCGAGCAGTAGACTGGCGACGGCGCTGAAGGGAGTATCGGTTGCATCGCGATGGGCATGACACACACAGATTAGCACCAGCCGGGATACTCAGAAAAAATCTCTTCTGCTTCGATGACATTCCCTCAGTGGCTAAAACCCGGTTCATCTTGCAACATTTACGGCACGACTGAAGTCGTGCCCATTCAAAACGATAGCTCTTACTGAAGTGCGTTAGAATTTGGGCGCTCCGCGCCGCACTACAATGAATCGATATGCCCACAGTGGTTCGTTCGCACGCGAAAATCAACCTCGGACTTGGAATCGGCGCTCCACGCGCAGACGGATATCATGCGCTCTGCACGGTTTATCAAACGCTGGAAGTATGTGATGTGGTGACGGTTGCGGCTCGGCCTGCGGCTGCGACGGCGCTGCGGATGACCTCGAATGACAGCCGTGTACCGACGGACGAACGCAACACGGCGTGGAAGATGGCGGCGCTGGCGCTGGGGGTGCTGGGGATTACGGCCGAGGTTGAGATTCATATCGAGAAGCGGCTGCCGGTGCAGGGCGGGCTGGGAGCGGGTTCTGCCAATGCCGTGGCGGCGCTGGTGGGGCTGGAATCCGAACTCGCCGCCAAAATGGGGATTGCGCGGCGGCTGGAGATTGCGGCCAAAGTTGGTTCGGATGTGCCGTTGTTTTTGATTGGCGGGACGGTGCTGGGGGTGGATCGGGGGCAGGAGGTTTCGGCGCTGCCGGAGATTGAGCCTGTCTGGTGCGTGGTGGCGCCGCCGGAGGTGGGAGTCAGCACGCCGCAGGCCTTTCGGGACTGGGATGCGCTCTGCGCCGCCGAGGGTTTGACCTCCGAGGCCAGTACAGATAAACTAGAAAAGTTGAGCCGCGCCTATGCCAGCGCCTTTGCGGAAGCGATTCCGCAAGGACGGCAGGGAGGCTCCTCCGGTGTTCACCTCGCTGAGGCGAACCTGGCCGGACCGATGGAGTCCGCGCTTGTCCGCACCGGGATCACGAGCTGGATTGTGAACGACTTTGAACGGGTCGTTTTTGCCCAGCATCCTTCCCTTGCAGAGATCAAGCGCATCCTCGCGGCTCCGGGCACTCCGGAGGCCGCCCTTTATGCTTCGCTGTCGGGGTCCGGTTCGGCACTCTTCGGGTTGTACCAGACCAGGGGAGATGCGGAGGCGGCGCAGGAGCGTTTGCGCTTGGCGGGAGTGAAGAGTCTGTTGACGCGGACATTGCCGCGTGAGAAGTACTGGCGCGAGATGTTGTTGCCGTAGAGTTTTTTGGGCGATCGTCTAATGGTAGGACAATGCCCTTTGGAGGCATTTGTCTAGGTTCGAATCCTAGTCGCCCAGCCAAGTTTAGTGGTCAGTGATCCGTTTTCTGTGACGGCATTTGCCGACCGCAGTTCACTGAGCACCGTAAAGAAGCAGCCAAAGCCAACCAGCTTGGAGGCAAGCAGAGATGGAAGCAGGAACGGGAACGATGGAAGAGGGAAGACAGGACGGCGGGCAGGCCGAGGCCAAACAGGCCGCGCAGTTTGCCGCCGCCGAAGCCGCCAAGGCAAAGGAGGGCAAACCGACCTCCGAGCGCAAGAAGCAGAAGCTGAGCGAGGACAAACGCTTCAAGCTCTTTAGCGGTACGGCCAACCCGGCTTTGACCGCGGAGATTGGCCGACACATCGGCGTGCCGGTGGGCGAGGTCAAGATACAGCGATTTGCCGACGGCGAGGTCTACTTCCAACTGTTGGAAAATGTGCGCGGCGTGGATGTTTTTGTGGTGCAGCCGACCTGCTACCCGGTGGATCAGAACCTGGTGGAGTTGCTGGTGATGATCGATGCGCTGAAGCGGGCGTCGGCGGCGCGGATCACGGTGGTGGTTCCGTATTATGGCTATGCGCGTCAGGATCGCAAGGACCGTCCGCGCGTGGCCATCAGCGCCAAGCTCATCGCCGATCTGCTGACGACGGCCGGTGCCAACCGCGCGCTTTTTGTGGATTTGCACGCGGCGCAGATACAGGGGTTTTTCAATATTCCCGTCGATCATCTGTATGCCAGCCCGGTGCTGGTGAGCTACTTCCGCGAGCTGGCGCTGCCGAATTTGATTGTGGTTTCGCCGGATGCGGGCGGCGTGGAGCGGGCGAGATTTTTTGCGCAGAAGGTGGGCGCGCCGCTGGCGATTGTGGACAAGCGGCGGACGGAGATCAATGTCGCCGAGGTGATGAACGTGATCGGCGATGTGAATGGACGCAGTTGCCTGATCCTCGACGATATTGTGGACACGGCGGGCACGCTGGTGAAGACGGTGGACGCGCTGTACGCCGCCGGCGCGGCCAAGGTGTATTGCGGTGCCAGCCACGCTGTGCTTTCCGGGCCGGCAATTGAACGCATTGCCGCGTCGCGGCTGGAGCAGTTGGTGGTGACCAACAGCATTCCGTTGCGCGAGGCGGCGCAGAAGTTGGGCAAGATCAAGGTGCTTTCCATCGCCGGCCTGCTGGGCGCGGCCATCGAGAGCATTCACATGGAAACCAGCGTGAGTACGCTGTTTAATTAGCTGTCAGCTTTCAGCTATCAGCTGAGAGTTGGCCCCAACAAAGGGAGCGGAAGAGAATTTTCCGTGCCCGATACAGGAAACGAGAGAGCGAATGTCAGAAGTCGTCGTAGCAACGCCCCGCGTGGGCAAGTTCAACAAGAATGCCGCACACCGCGTGCGCTTCACCAGCAGCAAGCCGCCCAAGCCGACGGGCAAGATTCCCGCCGTGCTCTATGGACAAGGGCACGATCCGGTAGCCGTTGAAGTAGATACCAAGCAGATCTCAAAGATTCTTTTCTCCGAGACCGGCCACAACACCATCTTTGACGTAGAAGTCAAAGGCCAAAAGGCAGCCAAGGCGATGATCGTGGATTGGCAGCGCGAGCCGCTCAATGACCTGCTGATTCACATCGACATGAAGCGGATTGCGTTGGACAAGGCTTTGCGCGTCAAGGTGCGCATCAAGCTGCTGGGAGTTCCGGTGGGCGTGAAGACCTCTGGCGGCATTCTCGACCAAGTATTGCGCGAGGTGGAGATCGAGTGCCTGCCTGCCGACATTCCCAGCCACATCGATGTGGATGTCAGCCATCTGGAGTTGCATGGCGTTTTGCGCGTCGGTGGCCTGCCTCACTCGGAGAAGATCAAGTATCTGAACCATGAGGATGCGACCGTGGCGCACGTGGTCACGATTCGCGAAGAGGCACCGACCGCGGCGGAGACAGAAGCGGCAGCCACAGCGGCGGCGGCAGCGGAGGGTGCGGCGGCTGAGCCGGAGGTTGCCAAGAAGGGCGGCAAACCGGAAGACGCGGCCAAGAAGACTGATGCTGCGGCCAAGAAGCCCGAGGCGAAGAAGTAAGCCTTGGCGGCTGAAAGCCAATCCGGAGAGCGCGGTCCCTTCATTGTGGTGGGGCTGGGCAATCCCGGAGGTGAGTATCTGTGGACCCCGCACAACGCGGGGTTCATGGCCATCGACCGCATCGCCCAGCAAGAGGGGGTGGTGGTGGGAAACCGGCGCTGCAAGGCCGTCACTGCTACCTGCCGGATGGCGGGGCGCGAGGTGATCCTGGCCAAGCCGGAGACGTTTATGAACCTGAGCGGGCTGGCGGTGGACGCTTTGGTGCAAGAGTTTGAAGCGGACCCAACGCGGGATCTGCTCGTGATTCACGACGAGTTGGACCTGACGCTGGGCAGCTTCAAGATCAGGGAGCGGGGATCGCCGGCGGGGCACAACGGAGCCCGCAGCGTGACCGGCTCTCTGGGCACACAGGAGTGGTTGCGGATTCGCATAGGCGTGGGGTTGGATTTGCCACCCGAAGCGATTGCCTCTGGTGGTAGGCGTCCGGGCAGAGATTATCTGCTCTCGCCGATGCGCCAAAAGGATTTGACGGTGCTGGACGAGGTGCTGGACCGGGTGGCAACGGCTACGCGGCGCATACTTTCCGAAGGACCGGCAGCGGCTATGAACGAGTTCAACCGCAAGGATGACAAAGAACAGGGAACCGGGAACAGGGAATAGAACTGCAACAGAGAGATGGCCGCAGAAGCAGGCGGCAATGGCTGGAGACCGCAAGGCTTCGGCGGAAAAGGAAATCGGATGTCGCGTGTGTATGAGGTAATGTTCATTGTTCGGCCAGATGCGGCCGAAGAGGATATTGACAAGCTGATCGAAGGCTTCAGCGAGAACGTCACCAAGGGTGGCGGCGTGGTGAAGACCGTCGAAAAGATGGGTCGTCGCAAGCTCGCCTACACGGTACGCAAGTTCAACGACGGCAACTACGTACTGCTGACCATCGAGGCCAATGGCGCGGTGGTGCTGGAGCTGGAGCGCCGCCTGCGCGTTACTGAGCCGGTGATCAAGTTCATCACCGTGCGCATCGACGAGGAGGAGAAGCGTCTGGCCAAGGTGAAAGCTCTGCGCGGTGTTCGCCGCAGCGCGAGCGCGCCGGTTGCCGTGCCGGTTGCGGTGGCGGAAGCGGCTCCAGCGGCGGCGGAAGCAGCCGAGCCGGTCGAAGCTGCTTAGCACGGCTGCCAACGAATTGCCGCTGTTGGCCCCACATCACGGGTGCCGGAAGCGGCTCGATCCAGCATTCCGGCGGAGACCCAAGGGTGCTCACTGGAAGCCAAGAGAGTGAAGAGGAAAACGAATGTCTGAAGAGATTCAAGCAACAAGCGCACCCGCAGCCATCGGCACGGAAGCCGGTCCGGGACCGGGATCAAGCCACAGTTCCGGCCATAGCTCCGGCCCCCGCTCCGGCGGACGGCCTGGTGGTGGACCCGGCGGACGGCCTTCTGGCGGACCTGGTGGACGCGGCAAGTTCTTCCGCCGCAAGAAGGTTTGCAAGTTCTGCACCGAGAAGATCGATGCGGTTCCTTACCGCGATGTGCGGCTGCTGCAAGGCTTTGTGGCTGAGCGCGGCAAGATTGTGCCGCGGCGGCTGACCGGCGTCTGCACCAAGCACCAGCGCCGCCTGACTCGCGCCATCAAGCAGGCACGCAACATCGCTTTGCTGCCATTTGCGACGCGGCACTAGAGCATTTTCGCTTCAACAACAGAAGTGAAAGTACTGTAACCTTCGGCTGCCGTTCCGCTGGCATGCGCACACGCTTTTCATGGAGAGCGTGGAGCAAGGCGATTTGGTGGAAGGCGATATTGTGGATGCCGAGCTAAACCAAGTGCTGCCCGTCTGGTGTTGGACTTTTTCCGCGAGGAGGAGGTCTAGCAAGGCGGTGGCGGCACACTGGAGAATTTATCATGGAAGTCATTCTGAAGGAAGATGTAATGCATCTGGGCAACCGCGGCGATGTGGTCAAAGTGGCTGACGGCTACGCCCGCAACTATCTGCTGCCGCGCAAGCTGGCGATGCAGGCCACGCTGACCAACAAGGCCGTCATCGAGCAGATGAAATCCGCAGCTGCCCGCCGCTTTGCCACCGAGAAGGCACTGGCAGAGGAAGTGGCCGTCAAACTGGCGCCGGTGGTTCTGGAGTTCACGCGCAAGTCCAGCGAGGCCGGACATTTGTTTGGCTCCGTGACCTCGGCTGAGATTGCCGCCGCGCTGGATGCGCAGGGCTTTGAGGTGGATCGCCGCAAGATTCATCTGGACGAGCCGCTGAAGAGCCTGGGCGAGTTCGACGTTGCGATCCGGCTGTATCGCGAAGTGACCGCGCACGTGAAGGTCAAGGTGCTGGCCGAGGCTACGGAAGAAACCGCTGCCGAGCCTTCCGCAGAAGCCGCCGCCGAGTAGCTGCTGCTCACGCACTTACCGCCCTTCGGTGTGCCGAGGGGCGGTTGAGTTTCTGTATACTGCTCCTCATCCCATCGTTCACCTCCCGTGTAATGTCATGAGGAATGGGATTCTACAGAAGATTTAGGACTTGACTTATGCTCACCGTGGCATAGGTGCGATGCCTCACCCTCGCGATTCCGAAGGACGAGCCAGGAAGTCTACAACGACTCGATAGTATATTTCTTCACGCCGCCGGACGGTGGCCGCACCTGAAGCGTCAAGGGCACAATAACAGGGATTCAGCATGAGCGGCGAGGTGGACTTGAACCAGCAGCCACGATGGAGAAATTGAATGAAGGAGTTAACGAGCCCCCACTTGTTGACCTTGGAGGCTCCTACAGCTACATTTTCGACTACATTAGGGATTATTGCAAGCCGTACATCTCTGTAAGTTATTGAAAAATATGGTCGGGGAGAGAGGATTTGAACCTCCGACCCCCTGGTCCCGAACCAGTTTTCGCCTATTATTTCCCTTTGTTGAAATTGAGTGATTTTAACTGCTTTATATTGAATGAGTTGCGGCCATGCCGTTGAAAGTTGTAGTTCTGGATTGCTTCAGGATGCTTTGACCGCTACGATTTCGTCTACAGAGGCCTGAAATTCACCGCTATCGCTACGGCAGAAATTTGGAATCATACCCATTTGCTTCCGGATGGCATTTTGGCGAAGTGCGGTCACCGAGCAAGCCTTGGAAACCACTCCTCGACCAAGCACGCAAACGCACGTTCGTTAGAGTATCGACAGTCAACTTGATAGTGTAATTCCGAGTCGTTCTTTGATCTCAAGCGCCTCTCTGCCGTATCTGTTGCTACGATCCCGTTCCGAGTCGCGTAACAGCCTAGTCAAATCTAACAAAGTGTCGAACCTCTCCAGCGGATATTCGTCCGTGGTGAGGGTGTCCAATGCCTCTTCCAACAATGCAACGGCCTCATTCTTCTCATCCGACAGCAAAAGCGTGCGAGCCAGCCAACTCTTAGCGAAGCCACTGAGATATGGCAAAGATGGGCAATACCTCACCGCAGTTTCCTCAAAATAGAGTGCTGTCGCTTTCGTGGCGAGGATCATATCAACGACTTCAGAACTCGCGCCAGATTCGCCCTTTTCACGAGCAGCTTCAAGTGACTGTTTTTCTTCCGAAGCACGATAATATAAGAAAGGAATAGCGTCCTTGAAATTCAGAATCTCACTGGAAATACACTCCTTGCGGAAACGATCAGAATTCGTGATGATGAGAAGCTCGCCCCAATTTAGAAATCCTTCCAAATGAAGTCCAAGAAGTTTGACAAATCTGTTTTGCAATAGTGGATGATATGAATCTGTTGTCTTCAACGCATCGATCCTTCTTTTGACATCTTCAACGCAGCATTCAAGGAAGCACCGGATTTCGTTAGGAAGTTCTTCATCTAGCTTAAACTCAATCTGGCACACCAGGTTCTCGTCAATGAGCGGAGTGACAGCGTCGTCTCGATCTAGGAAGGAAGCCGGCAATGTTCCGAGCCTAAACTGCTCATAGAAGTGCGCTACGAGTGCCAAAACAGCCGCTCGTAGGAGATTACGATAGGCCTTAACCCTGAAAGCGGCCCCGCTGCTCTCTATACGCAAGAGCATTTCGTCGGTCAAACGACGCAATCGTTCCTCAGATGTCAACCTCTGGGGGTGTTCTGGAAACATCTCCTCAGCTAGTCGAAATGAGTTATGCAAAACCGTCATTTGAAACCGGACATCGGAGCTAGGAAACTTCACAACACGCATCTCGGTACTCGGATTGGAAACCGGGGCCATTTGGTAGACGATCCCAGATTTTCCTTCACCAAGAAATTTGAGCAATACCCAATCTCTCGGTTCATTATGCCCATCACGAAGGGAAATGATTGCGCCTACAAAATGTCTGGCTTCCAATGTTGGTACCTCACTTAGAATCCGCAGGCGAGTGGGTGTAGTTCATGCAGATCGTCGTTATGCCTCATCGCACCAATCCCTCGCAGCTCTAACCGCTTTTTGGAAAGGACCATCGGAAGAATAGCCGCCGTGACGGAACTAAACCTCACATACTTACGAGACAGGCTCATGGTTACCGGAAACTCACGGAGGTGTCCAGAAAATTTCAGAATCGGACATATAGAAGGATCGGGATTGGCGAAGAAACTGGTGACGGCAAAGTCCGTGGATTTGCTTGACAATGCCTTCAATCCCCCTGGAATCTTAGCTAGATCACGATCATCCAGAGTGAACGTGAATAGACCTGTGAAGTAAAATAACTCGTCATCTTTATTAGGAAGAGCACCGCCAAGTAAAAGGCGCGCGGGCAAAAATGCCAGTCGGTTCGTACTCAAGAGATAATTATGAACACTGATAACTTGTCCTTCGGGACTAAGATCGGATGCGTTTCCTACTTGCATTTCGCCTTGTAACATACGATATGCCTCTGAAACTTTCCTGATGCTTAGGTAGAAGGAGGAAACACTACCATGCCTCGGTGCACAACAATAGACAAGATGTTGAACGAACGCATCAACTGCCGAGCAAGCCTTTGCGGATTCTCCGCGCTCTTTTAGCGCATCATAGAGCGCAGGGCCTTCAGAGCGCCACAACGGCTCACTCACGCGCTGGCCAAGCCAATTCCGAATTATAGCCTCTTCCGAGGAGAGCAAATCCTTCGTACATCCCAGCCGAATCAGGCACTCCTTAATATCCAGATGCTCAATAAGCGGTACATCATAAGCGCCGCCTTTTCGATTAGCCCCGATGACTGCGTTCTGAAAGCTGCTCAGATTTGGATTGATTGCTTCGGTTAATGTAGTCGGCTTGCCAGTGGATGATATTTGAAGATGGGTCACGGGACCGAAGAATTCAAATGCGCCTGTTCCCTCAGGATCACGTTTCTTAGAAGTGTTCCTAATATATTTGCGGTACTCTGTCTTTCCCATCAACCCACGCAATTCACTCAGATACTTTGTAAGTAACCGATGCTTCTCATTTATCTCTGGCTGAGAAGATAAGGTCTCAGAAAGGCAGGTATCAGTACAACGAACCTTTTCGGGGCGATTTTCAATGAGACATTTCAGTATGTCGTAATGTCTGCGTTCAAATGGAAGGGTGATGCCATTCTTTGTGACCGTCAGCTCAAGCGAATCAAATATAAAGGGGCCGAACTGAAGGTAACGATGTTGTTGATCGTCGTGCACTATCCAAATCCTCCCCAAATACGTGGACAATTTCCGGACAAAACGGATGAAAAGCGGAGTTCTTTGAACTGGTTGATCCTGTTACCGTCATGCTACTACAACCCGCCACCATAGAGAAAAACCCGGGGGTTGGCGCCCCCGGGGTATTCACTCACTGTGGTGAGCGGTTAGGAGCATACATCACTATGCGCCCAACCGACACAACACGAGCTATTCTTAATTCCGAACCCCCTAACAGTGCCGCATCTGGCCTAGTATGTCAAGACCCGTCGGGCGGGCGCGAAGACATCCTGTGGATCGGTTCAAACACGGTTCTCAATGGTCAAGTTGCAGGCTTCCGTGATAGGCGGTCCAAGCAGCCACGCATCTACACTTCACTCGCCATGCCGTCGGCAGAACTGCTGTCGAATGCAGACGCCGTATTTGTCTATGAAGTCGAGATTCCCGGAAGATTCCAACAGCTAAAGGCCGTCTGCGAATATCAACGTCGCTGCGGCGGGATTCAGTTGATCTTCGGGCTCTCACGCTGCCTTCAGTTCAATGACGTGCCGAAGCGTGTGGTGGACGCCGGTGCCCAGTTTCTTCCTCTGTTCGTTGCGGCGTGATTGAGTTGACCACGACCGATGGAGGCGCGTTACCATGCAGGATAGCAATTTCGACCTTGCGTTACTGTATTACGATCTCGCGGCGTACCAGATCGAATCGGTGCACCGTGGCAAGGTGAGGCTGGTCATCGTGCATGAATGCGCGGGTACGAGATTGCCTGGACGTTGCGTTCCGGGAGAAGAAAAAATACTGTCCGCCTGGCTAATCCACCAGGGACGCTTATACCGGTTACCGTTATCAACAACCCATTTGATTCTGCTTGATTTTTTGGCTCGGCATAACGGCATTTCATTAAACGCAGAGCAAATACAAGAACGGCTAAATAGCGAACTGTTTTATGTCCATCTGGCCCGTGCGCGGTCGAGCCGAACAGCAGTACGGCAACAGGTGCGCCGTATTCGAGACTGCATGGCGCAATGCTTTGCGAAGGCGGATCTGGATATTGACCCGGAAGAAGTTCTCCGTTCCGAGCCGACCAGCACCAATGAAGTGAAATACCGTTTACACGCTGATGTAAGCTGGGAACATTGAATAGCCGATAAGTATAAAACCACCTTCGAAGATAAGCCCAACGCCAAGAGTAATTAAGCCACGACCAACTTACCGTCTTTACGAATGAGAGTCATCGGCTCCCCCAATGCGTCGCCTTGTAGAATATACATATCTCCAACGTATCCAGGACCGCCGCTCGTAAAATGAAACTTTGCCGCATACACCATGTCAGCAAATTCCTCTGGTGTCTCATTTTCTAATCCCCAAGACTCCCTAATGACAGGCACTCGTATAAGTTCCTTCCACTCCTCTACGGATATTTCCTTCGGCTTGTTCATAACAGATTAACTTTAGCATTTCATACATTGCACATCAAGGCGGAGCCGCAAACCACATTTTGCGCGCAACAGCATGGGCTTGGGAGGCTTTGAAGCCTATTTAGAAGTGGGCTGCTTGCCGCGCTTCTTGACAATAGATGCAGGCGCAGTACCACGTGAATACTTAATGCGCTGGAGCAGTTGCTCGGCAGATTCATAGGACCGACCTTCACGCTCGGCGAGCTCGGCTTCGGTGGGAACGAGCTCGCCACGGAAGGCTTTGGCAAGGATAGATTGCGGAAGATGGTCAACTTGCTGCTGGACTGCCTTGTATCGTGTTTCAATCTTGTCGGCGAGTATGAACAATTTATTCACGCGGCGCACGATCTCTTCTTGCTCATCCAACGGCGGCAGGGATAATCGTAGTGCACGTACCTCTTCGCTGTTGATATTGTTGACGCCGCTCGTAGACCGCGCCTGAAGTTCAATCTGCAACCGAACGTCATAGCTACTGAGCGCCAAATTGAGAAATTCAGGCGAAACGATGGTTTGATTTGGACGAATGCGGATCAAGTATCCGGCATATGAAAAGCCGCGTTCATGCTCCCCGACGAGCGCACACTTCCCGACAAAAGATACGCTGCCGTTTGAACGAACGATCAGAATATCTCCGGGTAGTAGATGGAGTTGCTTCTGTTCCTTGGCGGGCAATTCAGCATACTTTATGTCGTTATGGTCAATCACGCCTTTGGCGACGTTCGGAATTCTCAATACCGGCACACCACGTTTCTCATATCCGCATTTTTGAGAGGTTCCGTATTTAAGATCGTCAATCACGTCGCTGACACAAACGGCCTTCCATCCCAGCGGAAGATCGTCAGACTCCGCATTAGTCTCATCTGGCGCTGGTGCGCCATTTCGTTGAATTCGCCAGTCAGCGGTGAGGCGTCCAGAGCAGGCCGAAGCAAGAACAGATTGGCGGAATCGCTTGAGGAGCGCAGTAATCGTTCTTAATCGCGCATTGCAGTGGTCCACCTTATCAGCCAGCATTTCAAGTATGTTCACGATACGTTTCTGCTCTGGTAACGGTGGAAGACCTACTTGAATCTCCTCCAGATTCTTCCGGCTAATTCTTTTACGGGTAGTGCCAACTGCAGCTGCTTCAGCCTGCACGAGAACCTGAAATGAATTGCACAAATTCATCAAATAGGCTGGGATACAAACAGATTCATCACAACGCGCAATCGCCACATCGACAGCAGTTATCGCAGGAAGTCCCAAGGTCGGAAACAAACACGCGCGAGCTAATGGGTCTGCCATCCTGGAAATTAGCACATCGTTCTGGCGAAGGAATGTAACTCGAAGATCGTGAGCGGTCTTACTCGAAATATGCTTTTTGGATTTATCCTGAAATACCCCAATACCTATATCAGCAAGTTGAATTAGCCTCACATCATTCCCTGTTTTTAGGTGTTCAGACAATATCCAATCCCCATCAGTAAAGAGTCCCTCCGGCCCAACGAGGGTCTTAAGTGTTGTATATACCCACCCCTCAGGAAGCGATTCCGTCATTCCCCTATGCCCTCCTGTTTCTCAACAAGGGCGATGATTTCGCGGAGGTCATCGACAAGAGCCTCCAACTCGGTGACGGCTTCCGTCGCTAATTCCTGCGGGTCGGGCAGGTCGTCGCTATCTTCCAGAGATTCGTCTTTGAGCCAAGTGATGTCGAGTTTGTTGCCGCGCTCTTTGATGGCTTGGCGCGAGAACTTGCGGAAGCGTCCGGTCTCTCCCCCATCCGCTCGCTTGCTCTGTCCGTTCGGGTCCTTGCCGTATGCTTTCTCAAACTCGGCAAAGTGCTCTTTAGTCAGCGGACGATCTTTCTTCGTGATGCCGGGAACATTGGAGCGGGCATCGAATATCCAGACGTTCTCGGTCGGGTAGCCTTTTTGGAAGAAGATGACGTTTGCCTTGACACCCTGGCTGTACGGCGTGAATGTGCCGCGCGGCAGGCGCAGCACAGTATGCAGATTGCCGTCCTGCATGAGAATCTCGAAGACTTCTCCGGCCTTGTCTTCAAACAAGCAGTTGTCGGGCAGGACTATCGCGGCGCGACCACCAGGTTTGAGCGTATTCACAACGTGCTGCACGAAGTTCAATTGCTTGTTGCTGGTCTCGATGGTGAAGTCTTCGCGGTCCGGCGCTTGGTTGGCCCCTTTGGTGCCAAAGGGCGGATTGGTGAGCACGACATCGTAACGCTCGCCGCGATCCGGTTCATAAAGCGTATCGCCGAGGTAGATGTGCGGCTCAACGCCGTGCAAATAGAGATTCATCAGCGCCAACCGGCGCGGGCGCGCAACAAGGTCCTGGCCGAAGTATGTTTTGGTCCGTATCCGCTTGGCATCGGCGCGGTCAAAGACGCCTTTGCTCTCAGCAACCAGCCATTCATACGCGCAGATCAAAAAGCCACCGGTGCCGCAAGCAGGATCAGCAATCGTAAAATCTTTCCGACCGCGCGGGTCCGGCTTCATCAACCGGCAGATGGTCTGAATGAGAACGCGCGGCGTGAAGTATTGTCCGGCACCTTTCTTGCCTTCGCTGGCAGCTTTTTCGAGCAGTCCCTCGAAGGCCGCGCCTTTCACGTCCACATCAAGCGACGACCACTCCTCCTCATCAATCATGTCGATCAGGCGGCGGAGATTGATAGGGTTGGTAAAACGAGAAGTGGCCTGGGTAAAGATGTCGCCGAGCAGTCCATCGGCGGAGCGCAATTTGCGCAGCACTTCGTTGTAATGGTCGGTGAGGTCGGTTCCAGAGAGTCTTTTCAGGGTGTCCCAATCACAGCCTTTGGGAATCTCCACACCTTTTTCTTCGGCCATCTTCAAAAAGAGCAAATAGGTAAGCTGCTCTATATAGTCGCCGTAATCCACGCCGTCATGCCGGAGCGTGTGGCAAAACCCCCAAAGTTTTTGGACGATATCACTCATGCTGCGATGGCCTCATTTATTTCTTGCATCAACGCCGGGAGACGATTGCCGAACACCTTGACGGCACGTCCCCATCCGCCGAAGTCGCTGAAAATCGGCTGGCTCTCGAAATCGTCCTGATCGATGGAAAGGTTGCCTTGGAGGTGTGTGCGAATCCGCTCTATCCAGACTAATTGATCCTTCGTGAAGGTCTGTGCACTCGTGATTTTCCGAATGGCGCGGTCAACGCGCTCGGCAGCGTTGAGAAGCGGACTCTGCGTGTCGGCGGCATTCTTCACCATCGAGATGATGTCGGCCAATGCCTTGTTGCGCCGCAGCTCAAATGCCTTTTGCAGATTCGGCTCGGTGAATCGTTGTGGCGCGGCGGCGAGCTTTTCACGCAACGACTTGAGCGCATCCGGCCCCCAGTCCTGGGGATGCTTCAAGAGGATTGCAATGGAGTCGATGTCGGTCTGGTGGGTGGAGACGTATTCCGAGAAGGCGGTCAGGTAGTCGTCCGGCTTGTACTCTTTGCCATCCAAGCCGCGGACGAGCCACTCCGAGGAAACCTCATCCTGCGTCGTATGCGCCACGTAAAAGACGCGCGGCTTGCGCTTGTACTCCTGCAAGAGGCGCTGGAAGTCCGCATTCCGCAACAGGCCCATCGTCGGGACAAAATCTCTATGGAGCGCGGCACCCAGGTTCTTCGCGTAGGCGGCAAGATCGCCTTCCGGTACGAATGCGGCGAAATCGGCGCGCGCATCACCGTGCATCTCTTTGTCGATGCGCTGGAGCCGCTTGGTGAGGCAGCGGATGTTGTACTCGCGGTCGCGGTTCGCCCAGATGTCGTCGATGATCTCAGGGATGGTGCGCATGACGCCGGTCGGCGGATCGGCGGTGATGGCGGTCGCCTGCCGGAAGTATTCAAGCAGGGTGCCATCGAAGCAATCGAAGACGACAAAATGCGACTTGTCGGGGAACTTCTCCCCTTTCCGGGTGCCGCGTCCGAGCATCTGCTCGAACAGGATGCGCGATTTTACCGGGCGCAGGAAAACAATGAACTCAAGGTCTGGAATGTCCACGCCGGTGGTCAGCATATCCACGGAAACGACAATGCCTGGATTCGGGCGGTTGCGGAATTCACGGATACGCTGGAGTGGACGGTCAACGGTTGGGCTTCCCGTGATCTTCTGGACGAAGGAATCGCCCCGGCCAAAAATATCCCGCGCCTGGTCCACTAATTGATCCGCGTGGGAGGTGTGCGGCAGGTCGTTGGCGGCGAAGATGAGCGTTTTGGGAAAGCGGCCGTATGTCTGCTCATGCTCCTGTGCGTAGGTTCTGATCTCTTCGAGAATTTTCTTATTGGAATCCGGGGACGTGATCTCGCGCTCGACAGTCGAAGCATCGAACGCGCGTTCGTCCTCAATGCTGTCGAGTTTCTTCGAGCCGGTTTCGGGATTGATGAGGCCGACCTCTTCCCCTTCTTTGAGGAATACGCCGTTCATGCGGACATTGGAGCGAATCTTCACCACGTCGTAATCGACAAGGAAACCTTCCCGGACGGCGCGCTCATACTCGTAACGGTAAACCGTGTCCTTGAAATAGGCGGTGGTGTGCGCAGCCGGCGTCGCGGTCAAACCAATCTTGATCGCGTCGAAGTGTTCCAGCGTCTTGCGCCAGAGCGCGACCTCGGACGAGGTGTAGCCTCGGTGACATTCATCGGCGACGACCAAATCGAACGCGTGAATCGGAATGTCGAGTTTATCGGCATCGTCATCAATGGGTTCCTCTCCACCCATTGCCGCTTCGCGCCCATACAGGTTGATGGTCATTCGCTGGATGGTGGAGACGTAGACGAACGCACTGCCGGATTTCGGAGTCTGCAAATAGGATTGCGGCAAAACCTTGGGGTCGAATTTTTCATCTTCGCCAAAATCTTCTTTCTGAAATCGCTGGCTGTAGACCTCGTAGATTTTGTCGAACTTTAGTCCTTGGTCAGCATCGAACGATCCAAAAGCACGAACGGCCTGAGCCGCGAGCGCCCGACGATCCACCAAGAAAAGCACCCGACGCGCGGTGCCCGATTTCATCAAGCGGTAAATCTCGTTCACCATCGTGTACGTCTTGCCGGTGCCGGTGGCCATCGCAACCAGCATCGCCCGCTTGCGATCTGCAATCGCCTGTTCAATGGCTTCGTTGGCTTCTAGCTGGTAAGGTCGCAGTTTGGTATTTTTATTCGGGATTGAACGCAGTCGCGCAATCGCGGCGTCCAAATCAAAGCTGAGGATTTCGTTCACAGCCTCAGGCGTGTGGAATTGTGCGATCTGGCGAGAGCGGTTCAGTGGGTTCCGAACATCGTGATGCCAAATCACTTCACCGTTGGTTGAATAGAGCAAGGGAACGCCGAACGGACCAGCCTGCAACCCAGGCTGTTGAATGCCCTTTGAATAGCGCTCCGCCTGGGATAAGACATTCTGCGGCCCAAGCGTCAGTTTCTTGGCCTCCAGAATCGCCACGATCTGACCGCCGAGACAGAGTGCATAGTCGGCTGGACCGTTTGCGGTCTCAAATTCCTCGATGGCGCACCGATCGAGATCGGTCAAAGGCTTCCCCGGCGCGAATGGAATAACGCGCCACCCGGCAGCTTTCAGCTTGCCATCGATCAGGCGCTTACGGGTAAGCCACTCCGAATTTGCAGGTGTAGCCGGGAGCATATCGTCAGGTTCAGTCATCAGAAGTATAGGGAAATCAGTTAGTTGTGTAAAGAATGGTTGTTGTATGCTCACAACGGCAATGCACGAGTAGCCGCCGATTTTGCCTCACGATCATTCGAAAGATTGCGTGAGTGAGACAAAAGCCCCTCGACAATATATGAGGTAAGAGGCGGGGTAGGCCGAAGCCGGATGAGGTCTGATTGACGTTAGAGTCCCTGGACAAGCCTCTCCAGTGGAACGTCCAGGCTCAGCGCGAGTAAATGCAGGTTTCTGAGACCGATCTCTTTCTTTCCCAACTCCACATCAGAAATGTAATTTCGGCCAACGCCTGCGTGCACGGATAGGTAGGTCTGCGTCCAGCCCTTAGCCAGCCTCAGTTCTCGTACTCGGCGGCCAACCAAAACACAAATATCCGTTGCCATATCTCAAGTCTGGATGTACCCTATCGAGGACATACCCTCTATAGAGGACAGGCGATCTGTTCAAGCTTTATGAATGCCGTCGGGGAACCGCGGAAGACGGGGAACGCAGATAAACAATCTGTTTTCAATACGTTATGCAATGAAAGAGGCGCTGGATGAGACTCGACAGGTGGATAGGGATTACGCTCGTAGGGATCGGAATTTCCCTTTCGGGCTGCGGCGGTAGCGGAAATGGCGGTGGCGGCACTCCTCCATCGTCGCCCACCATCACTTCGGTCGGCGCCTCTTGCGCCCCATCTTCCATCACCACGGCGCAAACCAGCACTTGCACCACGACCGTTCAAGGGACCGGGAGCTACAGTTCCGCCGTCACATGGACGGCGACCGGCGGGACAATCACCTCGTCCGGCGTCTTCACCCCCTCCGGCGTGGGAACCGCGACCGTCACCGCGACCTCAACCGAGGATTCCAGCAAATACGGTTCGACTAATGTGACTGTGAGTGTACTGCCTTCGATTACTTCGGTGGCAGTAACCTGCTCCCCGACGACGCTCATTCTGGGGAGCGGAACAACCTCGGGATGCTCGGCAATAGTGCAAGGCACAGGGTCATTCAGTTCTGCCGTAACGTGGTCGGCAGCAAGCGGTTCAATTACATCATCGGGAACCTTTATGCCAGCCAGCGGAGGTGCTGTTACGATCACGGCCACCTCAACTCAGGACATCACCAAGTCCGGTCACGCTGTCGTGACCGTCTTGGTTCCACCATCCAGTGCGAATTTCAAAATTGTCGGCCCTGGAGGCGGTCATATCTCGTATGCTCCTGACCCGTCTTCACCCGGAAGACTCTATGCTTCCGCTTACCAATCTGGGCTATACCAAAGCACCGACAGCGG
>Ga0181529_10001742_pt1 | contig 27525 bp, 21 predicted proteins | sample PEATcosm2014_Bin_36_FD_119763 | JGI IMG/M metagenome (GOLD analysis project Ga0181529, IMG submission 119763) | Peatland microbial communities from MTU Mesocosm Facility, Houghton, MI, USA - PEATcosm2014_Bin10_30_metaG | ecosystem: Environmental > Terrestrial > Soil > Wetlands > Peat | place... | reverse complement strand
GCGCGCCCAATGCATGGGAAATGGTGACGCCGTTTGACTCCTGCTGGATCTCAAAGCCTAGACGCTGGGGCAAGTCATGCCGGTTGAAGGGATTCTTCCATTTGCCTACGGCCAGAAACACCACCAGCGAAGCCAGCAGCAGAACACCCGCCGCCACGACCAGCATCCTCATTCTTTCGATGGTGAGTCGCACGGTTAGTTCGACCCCCCGAGCCGCGCCGATAGCCGAGCCGCCAGCCGCTGCGCGAGACTCTCGCCGAGTTCGCTCCACAGCAGGCGCGCCGTGGCTCCCGACGCCTTCTCGACAGCCGCCGTCAGTTCGACCAGTTGGCGTACATTCTCTTCCACGTGCCGCGCGGCCACTGGGTCAAGCTCCAACTCCTCTTCAAGAAACGGCGCGTCCGAGCCGAAGTCGATGCGGATGTGCCCATCGGCCTCGTAGGTTCCCTCATCGAAGAGCGGCCCAAAGCCCGTCACCCGCACCAGTCGCGGCTCCCGCACCCAGCGAGCGTCGAGAGCACCAGATGTCTCCAACTCCCAAAGGCTCCAGCCGATCTGAAACTCGTAGGCATAGTCGTCGTGCAGGATCTCGAGCGCCTCTTCAACGGCGAGACGCGGCTCGACTCCCGGCGCGACGGTACCATCTGAGTTTGCTCCGACTCTGCGGCCATAAACCTGTTGAAAGACCGGAGGCTCGCTCCAGTTCATCGGCCATACAGTCGCGGCATAGACGCGCGCCTCGCCGCCGTGCGCGGCAAACTCACCCAGCACCGCCGTCAACTTGTCGGCGAGCTCGGCCAGCCGCAGATTGGGGTACCAAAGACTCAAATAAAGCGTGTCAGACATCTCTATTGATTGTAGACGTGCGGCGTAAGAACAAGATGCAGAGGAGTCGATTCGATCAAATGACGTGTGGGTGCCCCAGGTCCCTCGCATTCGGGGACCTGGGAAACAAGGAACTCAAACCGGCTGGGTGCCCCACCTTCGGCACGTCTTGGTTTTTGTGCCTAAGGTGGGATGCATGCAACTATGGGCTCCTATGCCGTTACAATCTCACTGAAGTCCGCGATACCGGAGAAGCCAGTCAGCACAGATGCGATCAAGCCGAGGTGCGCCCCACGAATCGCCGGGTCGGGATCGAGCACCATGACCTTATCGAAGAATGCATCGACCACCGGGCGCAGCGTGGCTATCCGTCCCAGAGCCTCGTCGTAGGCTCTCTCGCCGCGTAGTAAGGCAACCTCGGGCGCCAGCGCCGCGGCCGCATCCGCAAGCTGTTGCGCCTCCGGCGCGAGTGTCACATCCTTCGGCGAGCCGAGAGTAAATCCCTTCTCCTCGGCCTGGCGCAGGATGTTTTTGATGCGCTTGAATGCCGCCGAGATCGCGGCGAAATCCTCCGACTCGCGCGCTGCCGTCAACGCCTCGGCCCGCGCAATCGCATCGCGCACATCGTCGCCTCCCGCAACCAGCACGGCATTCACAATGTCGTAGGTAAAGCCGCGAACATCCTTCAAGTAGAAGCTCTGCCGCTCGCGCAGGAATGCTTCAACTTGCTCCTTGTTCGATTGATCTGCTCCGCTTGATGCGACCACATTGCCAAGCGTCAGTGGCAAACCGGACTCCGCGAGAATCTTGACAATGGCATTGGCCGCACGGCGCAGCGCAAAAGGATCCTTCGAGCCGGTCGGCGCGTTACCGATGCCAAACATGGCTGTGATGGTCTGAATGCGATCTGCGAGGCCAAGCAACTGGCCCTCGACTGTGTCGGGGATCGCGTCCTCGGTTGAGGCAGGCATGTATTGTGAGTAGATAGCCTGCGAAACCGCTTCACCCAGTCCCTGAGCCTCGGCGTAGAGTCCACCGATCACTCCTTGTAACTCGGTAAACTCTTTGACTAACTCGGTGGTCAGGTCTGTCTTGGCCAGCAGAGACGCCTTGTACAAACCAACTTCATCAAACGGGATTTGAGCAGACTTAAGCGCCCCGGCGAGCTTTTGCAGCACATTGCCATTCTCCATGGTCTTCCAAAAATAGCTACCCAGCTCCTTCTGGAAAGTCACATTCTTCAGGCTCTCAACGCGGTCCACGAGCGGCGTCTTCTGATCCACTTCCCAGAAGAAGCGCGCATCCTTGAAGCGTGCGCGCAAGACGCGGGCATTGCCGTGGCGAATGATCTCCCGGCCTTCGTCGTCCACCTGCGTATTGAGAACAGCCAGAAAATGCGGTGCCAGCTTGCCGTCCGCGCCTTCGACAGCGAAGTACTTTTGGTGGTCGCGCATCACCGTGACCAGCACCTCTTCGGGAAGCGCCAGATACTCGGGCTCAAAGTCGCCCAGCACGACCGATGGCCACTCAGTGAGATGAACCACCGTCTCGATCAGCGGCTCGTCCTCGCGCCAGCGCGCGCCGGCAACTGTGCGCGTGGCCGCATCGAGAGCCTTGCGGATAGTCTGCCTGCGCTCGGCCACATCAACAACGACGTAGGCCTTGCATAGTTCTTCGGCGTAACTCTTAGGGGAAGATAAAAGCACGGAGCGCTCACCGTGCAAAATGCGATGGCCGCGGCTCGCGTTGCCCGCCTGAATGCCCGCAATCTCAACAGGAACAATCGCCGAGTCGAGCAGCGCGACAACCCAGCGCACCGGCCGCACAAAGCGTTCCGGCTTGCCCGCACGCCAGTACATATTCTTGACCCAGTAGAGACTCAGCACTTCCTTGGGTAACTCGGTCGAAAGTAACTCATCGGCCGTGCGACCAAGCCTCTTCACTGTAGCGCCAACATACTCGCCCTTGGCGTTGGTGACCTTTTCAAGCGCTTCCACAGTTACGCCTGCCTTCTTAGCGAAGGCCTCGGCAGCAGCCGTCGGCGCGCCGTCCTTGAAGGCAACCTTCCACGACGGGCCTGTCAACTTTTCTTCGGTATCAGCCTGGCTCGCCAGCACGCCTTCAACCAGTACGGCCAGACGGCGCGGCGTCGAATACGTGGTGAGTTTGGCATCAGGGGCAAGCAACCGCTCGCGCGTGAGCAGTTCGTTCACACGGCGGCCTAGCTCGGCCTCGGCCCCGGCAATCATGCGGGCTGGAATCTCGTCCAGCCCAATCTCCAACAAAAAGTCCGCCATAGCTTTGAAAATCTTTCCGCTAACTCGCTAACTTGCAAACTCCGCTAACCCTCGCGAAGCGTGGCTAACTCCGCGAGCGCCGCTAACTCGTCTGCTGTGCCACATAAGCCCTGGCCACGCCGACGGCCAGATTGCGAATGCGTCCGATCATGCCCACACGCTCAGTGACGCTGATCGCACCGCGCGCATCCAGAAGATTGAAAAGGTTCGAACACTTGAGCGCCAGTTCATAAGTCGACATAATCGGGAAGCGCAACCTTTCCTTCGCTGGGATCTTATTGTCAGAAAGCAGCGAGCTGCCCCGCGCCAGCAACGCCTGCGCTTCCGCCTCGTAGCTGTTAAAGTGTTCCCAACACCTTGTAACATCGGCGTCCTCGAAGTTATAAACCGAATATTGAAGCTCCTCGGACAACCTGACATCTCCATAAGTCACCACAGCGCCGGTCTCCGGGTCGCGCGCCCAGACCACGTCGTAGACCGAGTCCACGTCTTGCATAAAGGCGCAGAGCCGTTCCAGTCCATAAGTCAGCTCGGCGCAGATCGGATCGAGATCCAGTCCGCCGCACTGCTGGAAGTAAGTGAACTGGGTAATCTCCATCCCGTCCATCATCACCTGCCAGCCCACGCCCCAGGCGCCGACCGTCGGACCCTCCCAGTTATCCTCTTCGAACTTCAGATCGTGCTTGCTGAGATCGATGCCGATTGCTTCCAGGGATTTGAGATATAGCTCTTGCACGTTGACCGGCGGCGGTTTCAGAATCAACTGAAACTGGGTGTGGCGAAAGAGCCTGTTCGGGTTTTCGCCGTAACGGCCATCCGCCGGTCGTCGCGATGGCTGCGCATAGCCCACCTTGTAGGGCTTGGGCCCCAGAACGCGCAGAAAGGTCTCTGGCGCCATGGTGCCTGCGCCCACTTCAACGTCGTAGGGCTGCTGAATTACGCAGCCGCGTTCCGCCCAAAAACTCTGCAAGCGGAAGAGAAGCTCCTGAAAGGTGAGCGGGGTAGTCTTCGGTTGGGACAAAGCTTGGGATGAGGACACGGTCAACTCTCTCTCGTCGGGACTCACTCGATTTTATCAGGCTCTTCTAGTTGCCCAACCGCGCCAGCGCCTCTGCCGAGCGCAGTTTGCGCTCCAGGTGCCGCTCCAGGGATTGCAGCGTGAAGCGGCGCAGATCCTGTGCGCGGCGCCGCGGCCAGTCCTCGCCGGCAAAGGCCGAGACCGGCGCACGCAACATGCGCTGCGCCAGTTGCCAGGAGTCCGCCGAGAGCTCGCTTGCATTGCCGTTGCGGTGGACCGCGCAAAAAAGTCCATCGGCATGAAAATTGAACGAAATCTCCTCCGCACCCAATGCCTCGCCACAGGCCGTGCAGTGCGCGATGTCGGGCAAGAGGCCCATCAGCCGTGTCATCCAGAGTTGGAAGTAAGTCAGCGGCATCCAGGGCTGGTCGACTGTCGTCTGTTCAAGCACAGCCATCAGCAGACGGAAGACCGTCTCCTGGGGATCGTGGTCGGGCAGCGCCTCGTCCAGCACCTCGGCAAAGAGGCTGAGCACCGTCATGCGCACTGGATCGACCGGGGCCGAGAGCGGCGAGCGAAGGATTTCAAGCTGATCGAGCCGGACCAACTCCTGTCTGGGCCGCTCGACGAACCAGGCTCGAGCCAGGGTCATCGGTTCCAGCGCTCCGCCAAAGCGTTTGCGGCTTTTGAGCGCCGCCTTGGCCACGCCCCGCACCTTACCGTAGTCACGCGTAAAAAAGCTCACGATAAGGTCGGCCTCGTGGACCGGCCAGGTGCGCAAAACCACGGCTTCTGAGGTGAGCACGTTCATTCGGACTCCATCATCGCACTCTGGCCCGGCTGCTCCGGATCGCCTTAACGGTTGCCGGTTGAGAGCACCGCGATAGATGCTATATGTAAGAAAAACCTGGCCTTCTACCGATTCGACACACGAGACGCCGGCATGGATTCTCTTGCGGGGGCCTAAGCTTTCCACAGCTTCCCCTCTAGGCGAGAGCGGGCGCCACCGGTACAATGGGTTAGAGGTTCCAAATGCCCACCGCAATGGTCACCTTCAACGGCCGCATCACACTTCCCCCACAAGTGCGCAGAAACCTTGGACTCAAGACCGGCGACAACGTTGAGTTTGTCGAAGTCGAGAAAGGGCGGTTCGCGATCTCCTGCCGCAACAGGTTCATCGCGGATACAGATCTTCGCAGTCCGAAGCTGGACCCCGCACCCATCGCCGAAGAAGAAAAGCAGCCCGTTCTCTAGAGAACGGCGAAGAACAACCCCGTCACAATTGATGACTATGGCTATCGGATTCGCGCACGAAAAATAGAGACGCGCATCCCGCAGGACGGGGTGCGCGTCTGTGAGATAGCTCGAATCCCTTTAGCGACCGAAGTGCGCGGCGTTCTTTGCCGTGAAGCTGGCCCACTTTTCGGGCAGGTCATCGGCGGCGAAGATAGCCGAGACCGGGCAGGCCGGGACGCAGGCCCCGCAGTCGATGCACTCGACCGGGTCGATAAATAGCTGGTCTGAAGAAGCGAAACCGTCTTCGTCCTTTTTGGGGTGGATGCAATCGACAGGACAGGCGTCTACGCAGGCGGTGTCCTTGGTGCCGATACAGGGTTCTGCAATGACATATGCCATTCTGATTTCTCCAGGGGAACTCGGAACTTGGCCTTCGAGGGTGATAGTAGCACAGGACACCAAAGGAGGTGCCAAGCCCGCGCAAAGACGTTTTGCGATGCGGGAAATCGAACCATCACTTGTCGAATCCCCCATCCCGAATGCGAACCGGAAAAGAGGTCATCTCGACCGAATTCTCTCTGCCAGCGGCCGATAGTCTATCCGCCAGCCCGCTCGGCACGATGCGTCGCAAACTCCTTGGGAGTGGGGATGGGCGCGAGATTCCGTCCGGCGAACATATCGTCAAAGAAGCCCAGCAATTCGGCGTGAATCAGCCCGTTCGATGCCAGAATCTCTCTGCTGTCCAGCAGAAAATGCTTGCCGGAAAAGTCCGTGACTTGCCCGCCGGCCTCCTCCACCAGCAGAATGCCGGCTGCCGTGTCCCATGGATTGAGGCTGAACTCCCAGAAGGCATCCAGCCGGCCCGCGGCGACAAAAGCCAGATCCAGCGCAGCCGACCCTGCCCGGCGCACACCGTGCGAGCGCAAGGTGAATTCCTGATAGAAGTGGATATTCGGGGTCGCGTGCCGCTTGCGGCTGGGAAAACCCGTGGCCACCAGCGCCTCGCTCAACTCCGGAGTCCGCGAGACATGCAGCGGCTTGGAATTCAGCAGCGCGCCGCGTCCCCGCTCGGCGGCAAAGAGTTCATCCCGCATGGGGTCGTAGATGACTGCGGCCACCAGCGTCCCATCCTCCTCCGGAGCCAATCCCTCTGGCCGCTGTTCCAGGCCGAGCGAGACGCAAAACTGCGGAAAGCCGTGAGCAAAGTTGGTCGTTCCATCCAGCGGGTCCACATACCAGCGGAACTCGCCGTCGAGCCGGTCCCGAGTTCCTTCTTCGCCGTAGATTCCATGCTCCGGAAAGGCCTCGGCCAGCCGCCCGCGAATCAGCTTTTCCGAGGTGCGATCGGCCACCGTGACCAGGTCAGCGTCGCCCTTGTACTCGGTAACCACACCTTGGGAAAAGAACTCACGCAGCTTGGCGCCGGCCTCGCGGGCAATGGCGGATGCCGCGGGAACCCACACCCACTCCGAAGTTGAATTCACAGGGTTCACGCGGAACTTCCGTTCGTAGCGGAACCATTCAGATCCCGCCCGTTGGTCTTCGCAATGCGCGGCGTCCTCTTGCTCGCCTCTGAAATCGTGCGGATCTGGTGCTTGTAGATGAAGAGGTTCGGCTTGCCCTCGCGGGTCAGCCGCAGCATCCCGTCGTCGAAGTACTCAATCCAGCCACGCACTGTTTCGCCGTCGCGCAACTTGATCTGTACGTTGACCTGGCGATCGCTCAGAGAGCGCAGATAAAGCGCTTCTTGGCCGGTCTCACCGGGCGGGGGCATCTTGATGCGGCGTCGCGCGGACACAGGAGGAGTCATCTTGTCATTTTAGATGCAATCACGCAGAACGGCGAATGCGATAAAACAAAGACTGATTCCAGCGGATTATTTGCCCTTCGCCGGCGGGTCGGCAAAATAACCCGTGCGATGGCGAACATTCAGTTCCTCGGCCGCGGCCCTGGGGACCGTCACCCGCACGCGGTGGAAGCCAACTCCCTTGACCTGATTGTGGGGATAGTAGCCGATCAGATACTGTGTGCGCAGGTCGTCGCTGACCCTTGCAAAGGCCTTGTCGAGCCCGCCGTCGTTGACATAGTAGCTCTTGCCGCCGGTCTGTTCGGCCAGGGTAATCAGCGCGTGCTCGCCTCCCAGATCGCGGCCGGCGCTGGCCTCTATGGGCACGTCGATGATCGAGTAGATCATGACCTCGTTGCGCAGGGCCTGTTCGAGCGCCTGAGCATAGGTGGCGTTGCTCGCAGTATCGTCCCCGTCGGTCACCAGAACCAGCACCCTGCGCCCCTCTTTGCCTCCCAGGCGCTCGGAGCCAAGGCATGCCGCATCGTAGAGCGACGTGGCCCAGTCGCCGCGCAACTGGCTCAGGCCGCGATCGATCTGGCTCAGCTTGTTGGTGAAGGGCGTCAGTTCGCGCACGTAGGTGGCAAACTGCAAGAGGCTCATCTGGTCCTGCGAACGCATCAGAGCGTGGGCGAAACGGTGCGCTGCATCCGCCTCCTCGGCCATATCCTTGCGCACGCTGCCGCTGGTGTCGATCGCCAGCGTCAGATTCAAGGGCAGTTCCGACTGGCGTTCGAAGACCGCAATCTCCTGCTGCCGGCCGTCCTCGGCGAGCGCGAAGTCCTCGCGCGTCAGGCCGCCCACAACGGCCCCATTCCGATCGGTCACATTCACAAAGATGTTGACCAGCTTCACGTCCATATGAAGGGTGACCGCCTGCCCGGTGAGAGCGAGGGGCCAGAGAGCCAGCAGCATCCAACTGACCGCAAGTCGACAGGCTCGGCCCGTTTTGATCTTGAGTGGGCACAATGGAAACCGGCCACAATTACGAGTCATATGCGGCCTCCGGCGACTTTACGGCTATCTCAGCAGGAAACGCTTCGCCAGCCGCCCAGACGGCGCCATCGGCGAAGGTCTCCCTTTTCCAGATGGGCACGGTTTTCTTGAGTGTATCGATCAGCCAGCGGCAGGCCTCGAAGGCCTGCACGCGATGCGCCGAGGCCACGACAATCAGCACACTGGTCTCGCCCACATCGAGCCGTCCGAGACGATGGATCATCGTCACATGACGCACGCCAAATCTCGTGCGCGCTTCGGATGCAAGCTCCCTCATCTGCTTCTCGGCCATCTCTTCATAGGCTTCGTAATCGAGAAAGAGGCTTGCGCGTCCGCGCGTGTTGTTGCGCACAATGCCGTCAAAGACCACGACGGCGCCGTCTTCGCCCTGCTTGGCGGCATTGATCCATTTTTCTACCTGGATCGGCTCGGAGCACAAGGCGACCACCTGCTCTAATCCTTGGCTGCCACCCGATACCGGCGGCAGCAGGCCCACTTCATCTCCCTCGTTCAGCGCGTGGGCTACGCTGGCAAACTCCGCATTGACGCTCACCGCGATGCCGCGCAATAACCCCTCAGCCCGGCCCTCGCCGAGCCGTGCGAGCAACTCCGCGACCGTAGCGCCCTCCGGCAACTCGACCGTTACCGCGGAAGCGCCCAGCCAATCTTTCAACACGCCAAAGCAGAGAACCCGCACCTGGATCATTGATGAAGAGAATACCGCCTCCCGGTTAGACGCGGCAGACGGCAATCAGTCGGTGAGGTGCGATCAGCCAAATTTGTAGAGGAAACCCGAGGGCGAGCCCCAGAGATTCCGCGACCGGTCGTCGTAGAAGATGCTGAACTCGATGCCCGCAATGTCGTAGTCAAACAGGGGCACGCGATCAAAGGTGTAGTCGCCCCGCATCGAGTACTCGTCGCCGCCGCAATCGATCATCAGCGCGTCTTCTGAGGAGAGCCGCTCAGGATGCGTGAGAAGCATGCAGGCGACAGCGTAGACCCCCGCGCCGAACTCGTTGCCGGCCATCCTCACGCGGGCGCGTCGGGCCGAGCAGCCGCGATGCCTCATGCCGGACTGCGCCGCCACCACCAGTATGTCGTTCCCCTGCTGTTGATCGGCCAAGATCTTTGCCGCAAGCTTGGCGCGTTCCGATTGGCGCAGATAGGTCGGTCCCAGGCGGCCGGCGATGCGGTTTTGCAGTTTGCGCCTCTTGCCCAGAACCTCCAGCACTATCTCCACAGCCTCGTTGTAGGTAGGAGCCAGCGCCTGCCAGCGCGGAATCGCAAACCACGCCTCCGCGCCCTCCAGTAGCGGCTTGCGGGCCAGTTTTTCCTGGCAACTGCCAAGCATGGGAAAGATCTTCTTCAGCTCGGTGACCTGGGCTTCGATCGGCCGTACCCGGTAGTTCGGAGGGTAGCCGCGATTCGAACCCACATCTTCATCCAGGTACTTGTCGCTGGCCGTATGCCGCTGGATGATCTCAACCACCGAATCGGCGATTTCGGACTTGAGCTTCTTGCTCAAGTCCAGCACGATCTGCGCGCTATGCTTGTCCAGTTGCTCGATGGACGCAAGATAGGCTGTCTGAACGGCCGCCCCAAGAATCTCCTGAAGCTGGGCGTTCTGCTGGTCTGTGGTGTTCCCGGAGAGATGCAACGGAGTGATGAGGGATGTGGTCGCCATGGTCACCGCTTTTCATGCGCCCCTGCGCAGTGGATTCTACGGTCTTCATCGGCGGTGAGGGCGCTTTCAGTAGCCCCGATGCACCAAAGTTGCTCCTCGCTGGAACGGAGCAAAACCCCCTAGAAATAAGGGATCTCTGTTATCATTCCGTAGATTTCCGATTTGGGGGTGTCATATGAACCTTTTGGTAATCAGCCACCTCCGGCGAACCAGATGTTCGTTTGGCATGTTGATTTTTGCGCTTTCTTGCGCATTTAGACTCGAGCCAGTTGGGCATGGACAGACAGTCCAGGCAAGCCAGGAACCTGAAGCCGTCAGTAACCCCATCCCTCGGAGCGACACGAAGGACCAAGTCGCTGCCCAGCCCCATCTGCCGTCAATGCGACGGTATACGTCTACAGGCCAGGCCAAGGGTTCGGCGCAGGTTGGCATGCCTCGATTTATGTCAATAGCAATCACTTCGCCGAGTTGCATCTCAGGAATTACACAGAAGTTCAGGTGCCTCAGGGGAAGGTCTATGTGGCCGGAATCACGCCCAATAATCCATTCTTCCCGTTGCCCTTTCCGCTAGGCCGCTTAGCTTCTCTTTCTGGATGTGCAGCACTGGATATGCAGCTTGAATTCGTCTCTGGTGCTCCCGCAGCATCGCGTTTGCCAGAAACCGTCAAATGCGAGGAAGCATCAAGAGGTGCGATGGCGATGATCGAGGCATCATTGGCGAGCAGTGGACCATCGGAAGAAGCAATTCAGCTTTGCGGCCTCCAGGTCATTCAGGGCGGATTCAGTTCAGGAGGCGGCTCTTATACTACTTGGAGTACAGGATACAGACGAAGCGACCTGCAATACTGTCAACTCAGAATAGGCAAGGTTCTCAGTGTGCTGACAGGCACTTATCCAGCTCCTGCTCCATTTCGTCTCGCTTTCAACGCAGAAGCTGGACAGACTTACTACGTCAAGTACTCTTACACGATACCGGGGGGTAAGTTGGAGCTTGTGAACTCGGCTACTGGTGCTAAAAATGTACACAAGCTTCATCTGGCGAAGAACCAGTGAGAATGCGCGTTTTACCTGCTCCTTATGACAATCCCCCCAACTTGCAATGCAATCGGAACAGGACCGGCACTCTCCCAGCACCTCAACACAGTTGAATCAATCTGGTGTCACACCGAAGCACTCACAGCTTCCTCATCAATCAAAGGGAGTGCGAGCGGCCTCGCCTTCAACAGCGGCAGAGCCACGGCCAGCACATCCTCGATGCGGCTGGCGTAGTGGATTGCGACCCCTTCAGTAAGCTCCGGCGTCAGGTCTTCTTCCACATCCTGACGGTTCTCAGCCGGCAGGATGATGGTTTGAATTCCAGCCCGGCGCGCCGCAAGGAACTTCTCTTTGATGCCGCCCACCGGCAGCACATTGCCGCTGAGGGTGATCTCGCCGGTCATCGCGGTCAGCGGCAGCACCGGCGTGTCGGTCAACAGCGAAACCAGCACCGTTGTCATGGTCACCCCGGCCGAGGGGCCGTCTTTGGGAATCGCTCCGGCCGGAACATGAATGTGCAGGTCTGTCTCTTTGGTGAAGTCCTCCGCCAGACCCAGCGCGGCGGCATTCGATCGCACCCAGGTCAGCGCGGCCTGCATCGACTCCTGCATCACCTCGCCAATCTGCCCCGTCATGGTGAAGTTTCCCTTGCCCTTCATCTTGTTGGCCTCGATGAAGAGAATGTCGCCGCCGGCCGGCGTCCAGGCCAGGCCAACAGCCACTCCGGGGCGCTTCACGCGCTCGGCGACCTCGGTGTCCACGCGCACCTGGATGCCGCCCAAAAACTCCTTCAGCACCTCGCGGGTCACGATGAGCTTTTCCGTCTTGCCCTCGACCACGCGCCGAGCCTCTTTGCGGCAAACGGTTCCAATCGTCTGCTCCAGCTTCCTCACGCCGGCCTCGCGCGTATAGTGGCGCACGATGTGCCGCACCGCATCCTCGGGAAACTCGATCTGTTCCGGTGTAATGCCGTTCTCCTTGATCTGCCGCGGAATCAGATAGCGGAAGGCGATATGCTTCTTCTCGTCCTCGCTGTAACCCTGCAAAGGAATTACTTCCATCCTGTCCAGCAGCGGCGGCGGTACAGTATCCAACTGGTTGGCCGTGCAGATGAACAGCGTCTTCGACAAGTCAAAGGGCACGTCGAGGTAGTTGTCGCGGAAGGCGCAATTCTGCTCCGGATCGAGCGTCTCGAGCAATGCCGACGCCGGATCGCCGCGGAAGTCCCTGCCCAGCTTGTCGATTTCATCGAGCATGATCACCGGATCGTTGGTCTCGGCTCTCTTGATGCTTTGAATGATCTGTCCCGGCAGCGCGCCGATGTAAGTGCGGCGATGGCCGCGGATCTCCGCCTCGTCGTGCATGCCGCCGAGCGAGACGCGCTGAAACTTGCGACCCAGGGCGCGCGCAATCGACCGGCCCAGGCTGGTTTTGCCCACGCCCGGAGGCCCAACAAAGCACAGGATCGGTCCTTTCATGTCCGGCTTCAATTCCAAAACACTGAGATAGTCGAGGATGCGGTCCTTCACCTTTTTTAGCTCGTAATGATCCTCGTCCAAGATCTCCTTGGCGACTCCAATATCGATCTTGGAACCGGAACTTTTGGCCCATGGCAGCAAGGCCAGCCATTCAATGTAGTTGCGGGTCAACGAGTAGTCGGCGGCCATCGGAGACATGCGCGACAGACGCGACAGCTCTTTCAGCGCCTCCTTCTTCACATCCTCCGGCATTCCGGCGGCGTCGATCTTCTGCCGCAGTTCGTCGGTTTCGCGTTGCCCCTCGTCCTGCTCACCCAGTTCCTTCTGGATAGCCTTGAGCTGTTCCCGCAGATAGTAGTCGCGCTGCGACTGCTGCACCTGGTCCTGCACCTCACTCTGGATCTTGGTGCGCAACTGCTGCACCTCGATCTCTTTGGCCAGATGCCGGTTGAGCAGCTCCAGCCGCGTGGCGATACTGGGCGTCTGCAAAAGTTGCTGTTTGTCGTCGGTCGTCAGAAATGGCAGCGAGGAGGCGACAAAATCCACCAGCCGGCTTGGTTCTTCGATGTTGGCGGCGATCGTCCGTAGTTCATCTGAGAGCGTCGGGGATTCGGCAACGATCTGCTGGAACTGCCCGATCACGTTGCGTACCAACGCCTCAGCGCCAGCCGTCGCCGGCGGATCCGTGTCCTCCACAACCTCGACCTCAGCCACCATGAAGGGTTCGGTCTGCGAGTAGCGCACCAGGCGCACGCGCTCGACACCCTCGGTAAAGACGAACCGGCTCTGGTTGGGCATGCGCACAATCTTGTGCACGGTTGCCAGGGTTCCCACCGCGTGCAGGTCGGCCGGCTGCGGGGTGTCAAGACGAGGGTCCAGCTGGGCAACGACCACGATGGCCCGCTCCTCGCCCAGCGACTCAATCAATTGAATGGAGCTCTCCCTGCCAACGGTCAGAGGCAGCACTGCATGGGGAAACAGCACAGTATCCCGGACCGGCAGGACTGCGATCTTGCGCACGGCGGACGCGTCCTTTTTGGCGGGACCCTGGGAGGATGGCGAGTTCGGAGACTGGTTTTGCATTGAGTGTCCTTCTATCAACTTTTCTTCATTAGACAACGCAGACTTGGAAAAGTTGCATGAAAAATTCCTCTTCGGTCAGCCTTTCCTCGTTCCGAAGTCCGCAAAGCACCCCAAAAGCTACGGTTGCGGGTTGAATGTGGTTCCGGCCGAGAGCTGAGTCCCTCGCTGACTCACCCAGAATTCGTTGGCTTCTACGAGGACGCCCCCTCAGGCTCCACCCCTGCTCAAGGGTGTATCGGCCAAAGCACGGGGAAGGTGAGAAGGCTGCGACCCCGGCAACCCTGTCAGCAAGGGGCGATTGAGATAGTCTACGCTCCTCTGAATCCCGGCTGAATACGCCCCGGCCTTACCAGCCGGAACGTTCATTCCGTGTTCTTTTCGGGTTCGCGAGATTTTCCCTCATTCCAGAGGGCAGATTCAATCTGACTCCATAGTTCGTCGGGCGGTTCCACACCGGGAAACAACTGCCGAGCTGCCTCGGCAATGGTCTCCAGATCGGTGAGCAGGGCGCGACAGAGCGTGCAACGCTGAAGATGCCGATCGGCCTCGAAGTTCTCGCGGGAGCCCATGAGCTCCGGCAATTGGGCCTGGAACTGCCGGCAGGTCATGGGGTTGGCATCCTCGATCATCCTCGTTCCTCCTGCCCTGGCAGCGCACGAAGCACATCGCGAAGCTTGAGTCGAGCCTTGTGCAGTTGCGACTTGACGTTTCCGATCGAACAATCGAGCGCGGATGCGATCTCCTGGTGGTCATAGCCTTCGATGTCATGCAGGACAAAGGCGAGGCGGTAACCGGCAGGGAGGTCGTCAACTGCATGCTCCAGAGCCAACCGGTCGATGGCGCCGGATAATGTGAGGTCGAGCGAGCCAAAGCTCCGGCCGAGGCTTCGTTCGTCCACAGTCTCCATTGCACGATCCATCGAGATCAGAGATAAACCTTTCTTTCGTAGGTTCATCAGCACAACGTTGACGGCCAACCGATGCAGCCAAGTGGAAAATGAGGAGTCTCCGCGGAAAGTGGACATTCGGCGATGCAGTTGAAGGAAGGTCTCCTGCGTCAGATCTTCGGCTTCGGTCCTATTGCCCACCATCCGCATACACAGGGAATAGATGCGCTTTTTATGCAAAGCGTAAAGTTGGGCAAAGGCAAGCTGGTCTCCCGCTTTGGCCTGGGCAAGCAGTTGAGTCTCGCATAAAGCGGACAGAGACGCCGGCGGTGGAGATGCAACCTCGAGCGAAGAGGCCCTCTTACGGCGCGTCGCTTCTCTCGACACAGCTCCGGAGTTTGCATCCGGCGAATGCGTTCTATGCCAGGGATTGGACATGCGCTACCTCTTGGCTGTCCTGCTTCCCAACCCGGCGCCGCTGCGCCGGCCGCTATTCGTAGTTAGTATAAAGGAATACGGATTAGAGATTAGAGATCCGGCAACATGGGGTAGAGATACGAGGAAGCAATTGGACTCAGAAGACAATAAGCCGGGTCTGAAGACCTGACAACTTGCCTGATCCTATAGCCCCGATCTCTGCAGGGAGATACAGTCTTGATGGAAATGCCGGATTCCCCGGCGGCGGAGCTTCGTCGCCGGGGTGAAAAACCGGGGCGGCAAGGCGGCACGCGGTCAGGGTACATCATTCTCCTGGCCTGCCTCCTTGCCTTCGGAATTTGTGGCAGAATGGACGGTTGGAGCCAGAGTCGCACCCATAGCGGTGACGACTTTAGTGCGGAGAGCGATTCGTCCGTACCATCCCCGCCCGATCCCCTTGCCCATTGGGAAGGTTTGCCGGTTAAGCGCATTTCGTTCGAGGGAGTCTCAGCCGAACGCCTCTCGCCCATCACCGCTCATCTGGCACAGGCCGAGGGAGCGCCTCTGAGCCGGGAAGCTCTGAAGAGGAGCCTGCGCCAACTCCTTTCGACCGGCCTCTTTGAAACCCTCGCGGCCGAGGCAGTGCCCGATGACGGCGGCCTGGCGCTTGTCTTTCGCGGAACAGCGCGCAGCTTTATCGGCACAGTCACCGTGGATGGCGCCAAGGGCGCATCGCTCGACACCCAGCTTGACCGTGCCAGCCAACTCACCGCCGGAGCGCGCTTTACCCCGGCCAAGCTCGATCAGGCTGTGGAACAAATGCGCGTCACGCTCGCGCAAAACGGATTCCATGAGCCGGTCATTACTCCCACGCTGACTGCCCACCCGGAAGAGCAACTGGTCGACATTGCCTTCCATATAACCTCTGGCCCTCAGGCGCGCGTCGGTGCGGTGGCGGTGACGGGCGACCCTGGAATGAGCGTGGAGGAGTTTCGCCATCACGCGCACCTGCGCGCCGGTTCGCACGTTGACAACGAAACCGACAGCCGGGCTTTGGCCGGAGTGCTGAAGGTCTATCAGCGCCAGCAACGGCTGGAAGCTGAAATCAAGCTCGAATCCCAGGAGTACACCTCGCAGGCCCAATTGGCCAACTTCCGTTTCTCGTCCAACCAGGGGCCGGTCGTCAAATTGCTGGTCCAGGGAGCCGGCATCAGCCGGGATCGGCTCAAGCATCTGATCCCCATCTTCGAGGAGGGCAGCGTGGACGAGGACCTGCTCACCGAGGGCAATCGCCGGCTGCGAAGCTACTATCAGAGGCTGGGCTACTTCGATGTGAGGGTGGAACATGAGCAGCAATCCGCTACTGCCGAGCAAGTCACCATTCTTTATAAAGTGAATCTGGGACCTCGGCGGCGCGTCGAGCGGGTTTCTGTTGCAGGCAACCACTACTTCGACTCTGAGACCCTCAAGCAACTGCTCAACGTACATGCGGCCGATACCCTCGACCGCCACGGCGCTTACTCTCAGTCCCTCGTCTCGGCCGACATCAACGCCCTCGAAGCCGTCTACCAGAACAATGGCTTCATCAAGGTCAAGGTGACTTCAGAGACCAACACCGTAGAAACCTCGGCCGGCGCGGCTGGAAGGCCGGGAGCCACAGGCGGCGCGCCATTGCCACGGGCCTCAAAGACAACTCCGCTCATCGTCGTTTATCGCATCGAGGAGGGTGAGCAGTTGCGCGTGGGCACCGTGCGCCTGGAAGGAAACGATCACGTGGATGCGGCCAGGCTTACGCCGCAAATGAACACCGTGGCCGGACAACTGCTCTCGCCCGAGAATCTGGCCGGAGACCGTGATGAGCTGCTCACCGACTACATGAGCCGGGGCTTCGATCAGGTGCAGGTGGAGGTGAACCAGCAGCCGGAAAAGGCCGATGCGACAAAGGTAGACGTGGTCTTTCATATCACTGAAGGGCAGCAGATTTTTGTGCGCAAAGTGCTGTTGACCGGTCTGCATTTTACCCGTCCTGAGTCGGTAGCCAAGGCCATTACGCTACATCCGGGCGACCCTCTCAACCAGTCGGCGCTGCAGCAGACACAGCGCAACTTTTACGAATTTGCCCTTTTCAACGAAGTCGACACTGCGATCGAGAACCCCTCCGGGGGAGAGACCGAAAAAACCGTGCTTTTGCAAGCGACTGAGGCGCGGCGCTGGGCCCTGACCCTGGGCTTCGGTCTCGAGGCTCAGACTGGAAATCCGCAGAGCAACTGCGCCAGCGCTATTATTCGCGGGGTCGCTTGCAACCCGAACGGAAAGACAGGAGCCAGCCCCAGGTTCCTCGCCGACCTGACGCGCAACGATCTCTTCGGGCGGGAGCAATCGATGTCGCTGCGGGGAAACTACGGATTGCTGGAGCAGAAGATCGACCTGCTCTACCAGATCCCGCACTTCGAGGGCAATCGGAACTTCGGCTTGACCTTTTCCGGCGGCTACGCCAACAGCCTGGACGTCTCCACTTACGTAGCTTCCAAGCTGGATGGCGGAGTTCGCATGACCGAGCACTTCAATTCGCCGGCGTCGCATTTCTCCAAGGCAAACACCCTGGTTTACGAGTTCAACTTCCGCCGCGTCAAGGTGGACGCAGCCAGCCTTCAGGTAGCTCCGGGAGAGGTTGTAGAGGATTCCACTGCGGTCCGTGTCGCGGGTCCCTCCATCACATGGATTCGGGATACGCGCGACTCGCCGCTCGATGCGCACCGCGGCACCTACACCAGCTTCCAGAGCTTTCTCTCCGGCGAAGCCTTTGGAGCGCAGGCCGAGTTCAGCCGTCTCGACCTGTCCAATTCAAGTTATTACCAGTTCGACAAGGGGCGCTTTGTGCTGGCCCGCAACACCCGCTACGGACAGGAGCGGGCTTACGGCAAGCCAGAAGACGAGTTGATTCCCCTCCCTGAGCGGCTCTACTCCGGCGGGGCCACCTCGCTGCGCGGCTTCGGCGAGAACTCGGCCGGCCCGCGCGACCCTGAGACGGGCTTTCCCATCGGCGGAGCCGGCGCGCTCACCAATCTCACTGAATTGCGCCTGCCTCCGCCCATGCTGCCGTGGCTCGGCGACACGGTCAGCTTCGTTCTCTTCCACGACATGGGAAATGTCTTCACCAATGCGGGAGATGCATGGAGCAGCGCCCTAAGGGTACGCCAACCGGAGCGCGACAACTGCAAAAACACCACCGCTCCCGCAAGCACCAACACACCTCCCGGTCCGGTCACGTCGACAGGCTGGCAGGGCGAGTGCAGTTTCAACTATTTCTCTCACACGCCAGGATTGGGATTGCGCTACCATACGCCGGTAGGGCCAATCCGGCTGGACTTCAGCTACAACCTGAATCCGCCCATTTACCCTGTGATCTATAACTACTCGATCTCCAACCCGGCCTCTGACCCGCATGTGGGCGAGGCCAATCACTTCAACTTCTTCTTCAGTCTTGGACAGACCTTCTGATGTGCAACCGCCCTCAAACTCGACTCGCCGTCAAGGCCAAAGCAGATTGTCTTTGGACGATTGCGGTGTCTCTGGCTCTGGCAGCAGCTACGGGAGTCGCTCAAAGCCCTGCTCAGAGCGCGTCTCAGGCGGTTCACTCCGCCGGCGCGGTGGTGCTTGACCGGGTAGTGGCCGTGGTGAACAATCAGGCCATTCTGGCCAGCGACGTGGATGACGAGATGCGGCTGACGGTGCTCGACCCGGGCCGGGGTGGACTCGCCTCTCTCACTCCCAAACTTGCCCTCGAACAACTGATCAGCCGCGCGCTGATCCAGCAGCAGATTCACCAGGAAGATGAACAGGCCGCCGAGCCTTCGCAGGCCGAAGTCGATGCCAGGGTAGGAGAGATCCGAAAGGAACTGCCGGCTTGCGTTCGCCTCAACTGTGCCTCGGACGAAGGTTGGAAGGCTTTTCTGGCCGCGCACGGATTGACCGAAGAGCGGGTGGAGGCCTATCTACGCTACCGGTTGCAGATTCTGCGCTTCATCGAGCAGCGCTTCCGGCAAGGGATTCGCATCGCACCGGATGAGATTGAAACCTACTACAAACAAACCCTGCTGCCGCAATATGCGGCCGGAGAGGCGATTCCAGCTCTGGACAAGGTCTCCCAGCGCATTCAGGAGATTCTGCTCGAGCGGCAGGTGAATGTGCTCTTCGACGACTGGCTCAAGAATCTGCGTAAGCAGGGCGATGTGGAGGTGCTGGACCCGGCATTCGGTGCACTTGAAACCACAAGCGGCGCAGAACAAGGAGGCGCATGAGCGACAACGATTTCATGCCTCCTTCTTCAGCTGAGAGTCCCGAGCCCGATGCGCAAGCCAAAGCGCCTCGCCCTCGCCGCTTGCGCCGTTTCTTTCTTCGCCATCTCCCGTTGTCACTTGCAGGTGCTGCAGTTCTGTTGACGATCACTATAGCGTGTCTCTACGTTTGGGCGAGCTCGGCCAGCTTCGAAAACATGGTCCGCAGGTACTTGGTCAGCAAGATCGAAGTTGCCACAGGCGGACGCGTAGAGATCGCCTCCTTCCACTGGAATCTGCTCCGTTTGGAAGCCCAGGCCGGCGGGCTGGTCATCCACGGCCTTGAAGCCCCCAACGAAGCCCCCTACGTTCAAGCAGAGCGCCTGCGCGTAAGGGTGAGCGTGCTGGGAATCTTGAGCCCGCGCATCCTGTGGCGCGAGCTTGAGATCTTTCGGCCCCAACTTCATCTGATCGTCTACCCCGACGGCTCGACAAATCAGCCGCAGCCTCGCAAGAAGAAAAAGTCAGGCAAGCCGGCGATCGACACGTTCTTCGATTTGAAGACCGGACAGGCTGAAGTCGAACAGGGCGTCATTGACTATGACAATCGCGCCGCCGCTTTCGACTTTCAAAACCGGCACATCCCGCTCGACTTCATCGCCAGCGATCTCTCCCTGCGCATGATCTATGTGCCGGCGGGTTCCTCAGTCGTGCGCGGCGCTTCCGGGGCAAGCGCGCAAGGCCAGGAGAGTTATCGCATCGAGGCAGGAGCCCGCGATCTAAGCTTCTCGCGCGGCTTCTCTTCCGGGCCGGGCAAGTCGCAACTGGTTGAGGGCTTCCTCCAGGCTACGCTCGATCTGACCCGAAGCGGCGCAACCCTGAACTCTCTCCGCATCACCGCCCGCAGTCGCGGCGTCAAAGACCGGTCCCTTGATATTTCCGGCGCTCTCAATGACTTTGCCCATCCCAGGTGGCAGGCCAGAGTTGCCGGCGAGCTGGACATGCGCTTGCTCAATCCCCTGACCGGCTATCCGGATGCGCCCGAAGGCATTGCGCATCTGAACCTCGATGCAGCCGGGCAGGCAGGCGTATTTCGCGTCGATGGCACGGTGCATGTCGATGGCGGCGCGTATATCGGCACCGGTGTCGTCGCCACGGGCGTTGGACTTGATGCGCGGGTTCATGCCGATCCCGAGCAGTTGCTGATTACCTCGAGCGTTGCTCGTCTGCGCCAGGGCGGCCAGATTGACTTCGACCTCGCGCTGGATCACTGGCTGCCCACGCTCCCAGGAGCGGCTACGATGGGGCCGGCCCCTGCGCCCACCGGCAAATTTCGCGGCGCAAGAGTCCAGCCCGCACTCCCCGCAAGACCACCCCAGCCATCCGACGACATCACGATCCCCGTCAACGGCAAGGTCACTTCGAACTTCAAAGGTGTAGCCCTCGACACGCTGCTGGGGATGGTCACAGCGCCGCCCTTCCAGCACCTCGGCTTCGACACCAGCATCAACGGGCCGGCCACGGCGCTCTGGACCAACGGCGACGTCAACACCCTCTCGGTGAATGCCTTGCTGAGCCTCGCCGCACCGGCACAAGCCGCTAAGGACAAGGTCGCCGCAAGCGGTCTGATCGATGCAACTTATACGCAGCACGATGGAGCGGTCGATATGCGCAAGGTGGTCTTCGACACTCCCGCCAGTCAGTTGGAGGCCCACGGCCATTTGGGCGCATATCCGCTCACAAGCCCTTCGGCATTCGATCTGGATTTTCATTCGCAAAGCCTCGCAGAGTTCGACACCGTTCTGCGCGACCTTGGACTGACACGCAACGGAAGATCCGGAACCGCTGCGCTGCCGATCGCTCTCGCTGGGCGGGCGGACTTTGTCAATGGTTTCTGGGCCGGCTCACTCGAGGATCCGCGCTTGACGGGCGATCTGAAGGCTACCGCACTCACCCTCGAGCTTCCGGCAAACTCCACCGGCAATTCCAGCCAGTCTCAATATGTCTCTCTGGACTCGGTGGAGGCCACCGGGAAATACTCGGCGAACCGGATTGACCTCCTTCATGCCGTAGCGCGCCGCGGAAAGACAGAGATCGACCTCAGCGGCAGCCTGGCAGCGGCCCCGCTCAGCACGGCGCGCGGTGCGGCCAACATCCCGTCTTTCGACGCGAATTCGTTGCTTCATCTCGAACTCCGCGCGGGACAGGTCGGCATCGGCGATCTCCAGCCCTTCGTCGGCAAGACTCTTCCCCTCGCAGGCTCTCTGGATGCGCAGGCGCAGCTCGACGGCCCCCTCAATGCGCTCGCTGGCTCGGGATGGGTCGAACTGGATAAAGGCACCGTCTACGGCGAGCCCATTGCCCGCATCCGGGCGCAGGGAAGCATTGCTAACCAGACCATCGGCCTTACCTCGCTGACGATGAGCGATCGGGCCGGCAAGATTGAGGCCACCGGCGGCTACAACCTTCAATCCCATCGCTTCCAGTTGGACGCCAGCGGTTCGGAGATCGACCTCGCCCGCATCGAAGCTCTGCGCAGCAAGGGTCTGGCCGTGACCGGCACGCTTGGGTTTACCGTGCGCGGATCGGGAACGCTCGACGATCCGCGCCTCGAAGCTCACGCCACCTTGCCCGGATTCGCGATCAGCGGAGAATCGCTGGGCGGCCTTGATCTGGAGGCGCACACTGCCAACCATGCCGTCACCTACGACCTGACTACACGGCTTGAGGCTGCCGACTTCAAGGCGCACGGCCAGACCGCGCTCACCGGCGACTATGACACCCAGGCCACTGTCGAGTTTTCGCGGTTTGATATTGGCGCTCTGCTCAAGCTGGCCCAGGTGCAGGGACTCAGTGGTGAGTCAGCGCTCGCCGGCACCGTCACTCTGCAGGGGCCATTGGCCCGCCCTTCTGAACTGCGCGGCGAGGCCAGATTGCAAGAGTTGGAGGTGACGGTCTCAGGTGTTCACCTCAAGAGCGACGGCGGCGTCCATGCGACGCTCGACCATGCGATGATCCATCTCGACCCTCTGCACGTGACCGGTGAGGAGACCGACCTGCACGCGCAGGGCACCCTCTCGCTCCAGGACAAGCGGCAACTTGACTTCTCGGCAAACGGAGCTATCAACCTGAAAATGGCCCAGACGCTGGACCCCGACCTGACAGCCAGTGGAACTACAACTTTCCAGGTCGAGGCCCACGGCCCGCTGATGAATCCCGGCTTGAGAGGCCGCGTCGACTTCAAGGACGGGGCGCTATCGCTTGAGGACCTGCCCAATGGCCTCAGCCAGTTGCACGGAACATTGGAGTTCAACCAGAACCGGCTCGAGGTCAAGAATCTCACCGCGATGACCGGCGGCGGCTTGCTGACCGTTTCCGGCTATCTGGCATACCAGAACGGCCTTTATGGAGACTTGACAGCCACCGGGAATGGAATTCGTATCCGCTACCCTGCAGGGGTGAGCGCTCTGGCCGACGCCTCGCTTCACCTGCAGGGACCGCGGAATAACCTGCTGCTCTCGGGCAACGTGCTGATCACCCGCTTCACGGTAAGCCCCGACCTCGACATAGCGGCCCTGGCCGCGCAGGCCAATGCGGTCGAGACCATCGCGCCCTATGACGCCCCGTCCAACCACATCCGCCTCGACGTGCACATCGCCTCTTCCCCGCAATTGAACTTTCAGAACGCCTATGCAAAGCTGGCCGGCAACGTCGATCTGCGCCTGCGCGGCACGGTGGCCTCGCCCTCGTTGCTGGGCCGCATCTCCATTACTGAAGGTAACGCGATCATCGCCGGAACCCGTTACGAGTTGCAGCGCGGAGACATCTTCTTCACCAACCCGGTTCGCATTCAACCCTCTATCGATCTGAACGCCACCGCCCGCGTCGAAGACTACGACATCACTCTCAGCGTGTACGGCACTCCTGATAGATTGTCTGTTACTTATCGCTCCGATCCACCGCTGCCCGAGGCCGATGTGGTGGCCCTGCTCGCTCTGGGCCGCACCGGCAACCAGCAGCGCCTCTACACTCAGCAGCAGGAACAGGCCCTGGCCAACCCGACTACCGATGCCCTGCTCGGCGGCGCCCTCAACGCAACCGTCAGCTCCCGCGTTCAAAAGCTTTTCGGCGCGGGCTCCGTCAAGGTGGACCCCAATTACCTCGGAGCCTTGGGCAACTCCACCTCGCGCATCATTGTCGAGGAGCAGCTCGGCCGCAACCTCACGCTCACCTATGCCACCAATGTGAACACGACCAGCCAACAGTTGATTCAGGCGGAAATCGCCATCAACCGCCATGTTTCCTTGCAGTTGGCTCGCGATGAGTCCGGCGTCTACTCCGTGGTCATCAAGACCACTCGCCGCTATCGCTAGAGACTTTCTCATCTCAGCTACGGACTGATCTACAACTTTTTCCGGGGAATCGGTGTCTAAGACCGTGCGGCTCATTCCCAGGGAGTTGATTGATCCTTCCTGCCGCGACGCATTGCATTTGCAAGAAGGAGGTACGCAAAATGATCCGGACGATTTCCAATCCCCACGCCGCGCTTCTGGCGGCGACACTTTCAGTTTCCTTTCTCGGCCTTTCACAGGCTTCCATGGCGGCCCAACCTCGCGCCTCAATCTCCGATGGAGATGTATCGGCGCAATCCGGCAACCAGACAGTCAGTGATGCTGCCGCCAAGCTCAACAAGAAACAGTTTCGAGACGTGAAGGTAAGCGTGGAGAACGGCATTGCCACCTTGACCGGAACCGTGGATGTCTACGAAGACAAGGTCGATGCCGACAAGCGCGTCCACCATGCCAAGGGCGTCTCTGCTGTGCGTAACCTCATCGAGGTCGCCGGCCCGAGTGTTTCCGATCGGGAACTGCAATCGAAGCTGGCAGAGAAGCTGGCCTATGACCGCGTGGGCTACGGCAATGCCTTCAACTCCATCACCGTCGGAGTCCAAAACGGCGTGGTAACGGTGGGCGGCCATGCCCGCACCCCAGTGGACAAAGACTCAGCGCTGGCCCTTGTCAGCACCTATCGCGGTGTCAAGGATGTGGTCGATGAAATTGAAGTCGATCCTACCTCGATCATGGACGACCAGGCTCGCATGGCGGTCGCTCGTGCCGTCTACGGCTACCCGACTCTGAACAAGTACGCCGTTGATCCCGCCAAGCCCATCCGCATTTCGGTGCAGAATGGTCATGTGGAACTCTATGGAACGGTCGACTCGCAGGCCGACAAAGACACAGCCTCGATCCGCGCCAACACCGTCCCCGGCATCTTCAGCGTCAAGAATTATCTCCAGGTTGCCGGCCAACCCTCCGAAGCGCAGAAGTGAGCGCAGATAGTTTTATCTCGTGTGAGAACTGATGGGTGGCCCAGGTCCCTCGCATTCGGGGACCTGGGATGCCACGAACCCCAACAGGTCTCTCTAAGAACCTAACCGGCAAAAACGCCATCCGCGCCCCACCCATTCTGTCATCCTGAGCGAAGCGTAGCGGAGTCGAAAGATCCGCGTTTCGCAATTCTAGCGAATGGGTTGGAAACCGCGAACCCCAACCTGCCTCGACCAGAACTGGCCGGCAAGGACATTATCCGTGCCCCATCCATTCGCCATCTTTTTGGGCGAATGGGTGGCAATCCACGAACCACAACCAGCGACCAATCAGAACTTGACCGACGGAACGGTACGCGCACCTTCGCTGGCCGCAAAATAGGCGCTGTTCTCGTGGAAGCCCGCCATCCCCGCCCAGATGTTATTGGGAAATTGAAGGATAAACGTGTTGTAATCCTGGATCGCATCGTTGTAGCGTTTCCGCGCCACACCGATGCGATTCTCAGTCCCCGCCAATTCATCCTGCAGGCGCATGAACTGATCGCTCGACCGCAGTTGCGGATAGTTCTCCGTCAACAGCAGCAGCCGGCCTATCGCACCATCCAACTGTCCATTCGCCGCGATCTTGGCTTGCGGACCCTGCGCATTCAACATACCTGCCCGCGCGTTCGCGATGTCGCCAAAAACCGTACTTTCTTCCTTGGTAAAGCCCTTCACGGTCTCCACCAGGTTGGGAATCAGGTCGGCGCGCCGCTCCAATTGCACATCGACATCCGACCACGCCCTCATTACATTCTGGCTCTTGTCCACCATTTGGTTTCTGGCTCCCTGGTAGCTGAGAAACACCATCGCAAAAACCAGAACCAGAACCCCGAGCACAATCCAAGCTCCACGCTTCATAAACTCCTCTTCTCCTCAGGCCCGCCGTCAGGCAAGCCACTCCATCGAATTAAAACCAGGTGCCCCATCTCTGCCGCAGCACCATCGCGCCAGATGTGGGAGACCACGAGGCTCGTGGCGCACAAGCGCTGTCTGCCCCACCGCAGGTGGCCCGGTACCCCATCCTTGCGACGTTCTTGTTTTTGTCGCAAGGGTGGGATACGACGATCCCACGCATAGCCGCGTGCCCCACCCTCGCCGCGTCTTTGTCTTTGCGGCTAGGGTGGGATACGACAATCCCACGCAAAGCAAGGTGCAAAACCTACCAGCTTCCCCCTGCTCCTCCGCCGCCAAAGCCTCCGCCATCACCGCCAAAGCCTCCAAAACCACCGCCGCCGCCAAATCCGCCTCCCCCGCCGAACCCTCCTCCTCCGATCCAGGGCCCACCGCGAAATCCGCCAAAGAGGCCGAAGCCAAGCAAAAACCTCAGGAGATGAAATCCGCCAAAGAAAATCAAAAGTATGATCAGCAAAATCAATTTGCCCATCCCAGGCCCCTGATGCACTGGCCGGCTCGCTTGGATGGGTTCGTCGTCCGAGAGTGTGATCTTGGCGTCGGCGGCAATCACCTGTGCCACTTCGCCCACGGCCAGGGTCACAGCGCCGTCAAAGTCATTGGCGCGCAGGTCGGGAACCATCTCCCGGCCGATGTCCCCCACTTTGGCATCGGGCAGAATCCCTTCCAGGTCATAGCCCACTTCGATGCGTCGCTGGTGGTCGTTCACAGCCAGCAGCACCATCACCTGGCGGTCCGAACCTTTGCGGCCCATCTTCCACTTGTCTTCGAGCTTGTTGGCAAACTCTGCCGCGTCGTCCCCATCCAGCGTGTGGATAGTCACCACAGCCACTTGCGCATTGGCCGCTGAATGATCGAGTTGTTCGCAGACGCGGTCGATCCGTGCAACCGCATCTGGCGAGAGCACGTGGGCAAAATCGCTAACGTAGTCGGTGGGTTGGGGCAGGTCCTCGACCTTCTCGGCCCGGGCGGCGATAGCGTAAAAACAAACAGATGCTGCCAACAGCAGCCGGAAGACGGTCGATTGTGCGCGGCGAAAGCCCTTCATCGCTCTCTATTGTACGGTTACCGCTAAGGAAAGGTTCCAAATGCAGCCCTTAGCCTCCAGCTTCCAGCCGCCAACTCTCACCAACTGAAGCGCGATCAGGCTCTGCTCCAGATCACAGGAGAAAAAGCTGGCAGCTGGAAGCTAGAGGCTGGAAGCTGCTTTACGCACTAAACTATTGAATGACATGACTGAGAATCCGCTTCCCACGCCTCCCGTCGCCCGCAAGGAACACAAAGAGACCGCTCTGCACGGCACTGTCCTGATCGACGACTACGCCTGGCTGCGCGACAAAGAGAATCCCGAGGTCGCCGCATATCTCGACGCCGAAAACGCCTACGCCACGGCGGTCATGGCGCCGCTCGATGGCCTTCGCGACGAGCTCTACCAGCAGATGCTCTCGCACATCAAGCAGACCGACGTCTCGGTCCCCTCCCGCGATGGCAACTGGTGGTACTACACCCGCACGCAGGAAGGCCTGCAATACGCCATCCACTGCCGCAAAGCCGCGACGGCCGAAGAAATCCTGGGTGCCCCATCCATTCGCCTTGCCGGGGTCCCCACGGACAGCTCTTCGTCCGTGGGGTGGCCGGGCGAATGGGTGGGAAACCACGAACCTGAACCTCCGTCAAATGCCCCCGAGCTGGGTGCCCCAGGTCCCTCGCATTTGGGGACCTGGGAAACCACGAAACTCACGCTCGACGCGGAAGAGGAGCACGTCATCCTCGACGGCAATCAACTCGCCGAAGGCCACGCCTTCTTCGCCTTCGGCGCCACCGACGTCACCAGCGATGGACGCTGGCTGGCCTACACCACCGACACCACCGGCTTCCGCCAGTACACGCTGCACATCAAAGACCTCGAAACCGGCGAAACGCTTCCGGTGCAGGTTGAACGTGTAGGCTCCGTTGTCTGGGCTGCCGATAGCTCGACGCTCTTCTATACCGTCGAGGACGAAGAGCAGAAGCGCCAGTACCAGCTCTGGCGGCATTGCATGCAGCGGAATACTCAAGATGTGTTGGTATTCCAGGAAGACGACGAACGCTTCAATCTCGGCGCAGGACGCACGCGCGACGGCAAGTTCATCGTCATGGAGTCAGCCAGCCACATCACCACCGAATC
>Ga0181529_10001741_pt1 | contig 27528 bp, 17 predicted proteins | sample PEATcosm2014_Bin_36_FD_119763 | JGI IMG/M metagenome (GOLD analysis project Ga0181529, IMG submission 119763) | Peatland microbial communities from MTU Mesocosm Facility, Houghton, MI, USA - PEATcosm2014_Bin10_30_metaG | ecosystem: Environmental > Terrestrial > Soil > Wetlands > Peat | place... | reverse complement strand
GCACGATTGTCTTGACCGATGCGGAAAAGGTTTTCTTTGCTGAAAAGCTTTTGCGTTCGCCGCTCTCGAATAATTTGGACGACCTGACAAATCAAATTATTTGTGGCGACGCATTTGAAATCTGTCCAACCCTGCCAAAGGCGTTTGTTGATTTGTTAATTATCGATCCGCCTTACAACCTGACGAAGAAATTTGGCAGCGAGACCTTCCGCGAAATGACGCTCGCGGAATACGAAAAATGGTTTGAAAGCTGGTTTGCAAGGCTGTTGCCGCTGCTTAAACCGACGGCAACAATTTACGCCTGCGGTGATTGGAAGTCGTCAGCGGCATTGCAGCGTGTTTTGGAACGCCATGTTATTGTCCGCAATCGAATCACTTGGGAGCGGGAAAAAGGTCGTGGCGCAAAAACAAATTGGAAGAATGCGAGCGAGGACATTTGGTTTTGCACCTTGTCGGATAATTATTATTTCAATGTTGAGGCTGTGAAACTCAAACGCAAAGTCATCGCGCCATACAAGGAGAATGGTTTTCCCAAAGACTGGGAAGAAACTCATGAAGGCGATTTCCGGCTGACGCACCCTTCAAATCTTTGGACGGATTTGACCGTGCCGTTTTGGTCCATGTCGGAGAACACTGATCATCCGACACAAAAGCCGGAAAAGTTAATCGCCAAACTGATTCTCGCCAGTTCGCGCTCCGGTGATTTTGTATTCGATCCGTTTCTTGGTTCAGGAACAACCGCAGCCGTCGCCAAAAAACTAGGCCGGAATTTTCTCGGCATTGAACTCGATGAGAATTACGCGAGTTGGGCGGCCAAACGAGTCGAACTGGCCGGCTACGAGAAAAACATCCAGGGCTATTCCGGCGGCGTCTTTTGGGAACGCAACACTTTGAATATGCAGACCCGCGAAGGAAAAGAAGATTTGTCGCTTCAACCGGCTTTATTTGAAAAGCCGACTCCATACAAAGTCCACACAAAGCATAAAAAATGAAATCCCCCATTTTCACTTCCGGCGCTTACAAAACAATCGAGGAAAAAGTTATGCGCCTATTGAACTCACAGGCGGATTTTCTTTCAGCCGACACTGTGGAAAGCACGCGTGCGGCTGGTGATGCGATTCAATCCATCATTGAAGATAACTTTGAGGGAATTCTTGGCGAACATGGCGGCGAGTATTCGGCAAGTTTTGCGCGACGGGCGATGGCGGATCTGGCCTTCAAAGACAAGCCCAACAATTACTACGTTGTGGATGTGAAAACCCACCGCGAAGAAACGGCATTCAATATGCCGAATCTGACTTCGGTGGATCGGCTGGCGCGCTTTTACGAAGATGATGCCAATTTCTTCGTCATGCTGATGGTGAAATACAGTGTGACCGGAACAAAGGTGAATGTAAGCAAAGTGCATTTCGTTCCAATTGAATATTTGAAATGGAGTTGCCTAACGCTTGGCGCACTTGGCGCAGGCCAAATTCAAATTGCCAACTCCAAGCACATTGAAATTGATTCAACAAAATCGCGCCGTTCTTGGATGCTTGAATTTTGCGACAATGTTCTTCAATTTTACCCGCGCGAAATTGTGAAGATTAACAAGCGAATCGGCAAATTCGAGAAGGTCAAAGAGTTTTGGCTCGCAAAGAAAGAAAGTTGACGCGCAAGGCACATTCAAGTTTTCCTAAAAATGAAAGTCACCCTTAACTGGCTCAAACAATACGTTGATTTCAACTGGTCGCCCGAGGAATTGACCGAGCGGCTCACCATGCTCGGCCTCGAAGTCGAGGGCGTGCAGAAGATCGCCGCCGCGTTCGAGGGCATCGTCGTGGCGCAGGTCATCACGCGCGACAAGCACCCCAACGCCGACAAACTCTCCGTCTGCCGCGTCAACGACGGCACGGGCGAACGGCAGATCGTCTGCGGCGCGCAGAATTTCAAGGCCGGCGACAAGGTGCCGCTCATCCTGCCCGGCGCGTCGTTGCCGCCCAAGCCCGGCGAGAAAGAGCCGTTCACCATCAAGGTCGGCAAGATTCGCGGTGTGGAATCGCACGGCATGATGTGCTCGCCGCAGGAACTTGGCCTGCCGGATCAGGTGGACGGCCTGCTCATCCTGCGCGAGGACGCCAAGGTCGGACAGCCGTTCGCTGAATATCTCGGCCGCAGTGGCGGCGACGTGGTCTATGATTTGGAAGTCACGCCAAACCGGCCGGACTTGAACAGCGTCATCGGCATCGCGCGCGAAATCGCGGCGCTGACGGGGAATGCGCTGCGGATTCCAGACTGTAACGGCGCTGTGTCAGCGCCGGCGGCGGTCACAGACCGCCGCTACAAAGCAAATGAACTTGTCGCGGTGCGCATTGAAGACGCGGAGCTTTGCCCGCGTTACACGGCGCGCGTCATCAAGGGCGTGAAAGTCGGGCCAAGCCCAGCGTGGTTGCGCGACACCTTGGAGAAAGTCGGGCTTCGCAGCATCAGCAACGTGGTGGACGTGACGAATTACGTCATGCTCGAAACCGGCCAGCCGCTGCACGCGTTTGACTATCATCTCATCGCCAAAAGCGCGGAGGGCAAGCCGACCATCGTCGTGCGCCGTGCCGCCGCCGGGGAAAAATTCAAGACGCTCGACAATCAGGAGCGCACACTGACGAACGAAATGCTGTTGATCGCCGACGAGCAAAAAGGCATCGCGCTCGCCGGCGTGATGGGCGGCGCGAACACGGAGATCAACGACTCGACCGTGGACGTGCTCATCGAGAGCGCGTATTTCGCGCCGGTGAACATCCGGCGCACGAGCAAGCAGGCCGGTCTGCGCACCGATGCCAGCTACCGTTACGAGCGGGGCGCGGACATCGGCATCTGCGACTGGGCCGGCCGGCGCGCGGCGCAGTTGATTTTGGAAACGGCGGGCGGCGGGCTGGCCGGGGATGTGGTGGATGTTTATCCAGAGCCGGCCAAGGCAAAAACGCTCACGCTGCACTTTGCGAGGTCAAAGGACCTGCTCGGCATCGGCATCTCGCACGCGGAACAGATTTCGTTTCTCACCCGGCTCGGCTTGGAAGTCACCGAGCAGTCGCCCGGCGTTTGCACCTTCAAGCTTCCAAGCTGGCGCGTGGACCTGAAGCGCGCGGTGGATCTGATTGAGGAAGTGGGCCGGCTGTCCGGCGTGGAAAAGATTCCCGCCACGCCCCCGCGCGGCGCGCTCGGCGCCAACGCCTTTGACTCCGTTTACGACCAGATCAGCGACGTGCGCCGCATTCTCGCCGGACTCGGCCTGGACGAGGCGCAGGGACAGACGCTGATTGCGAAGCCAGAAGCCAGAAGCCAGAAGCCAGAAGAAATTGTTTTGCTCGCGAATCCTTTGAGCAGCGACATGGACGTGCTGCGGCCGAGCTTGGTGCCGGGGTTGATTCACTCGCTGCGGCACAATGTCAGCCGGAAAAATTACGACGTGACGTTGTTTGAAATCGGCCGCGTGTTCAAAAACGTGAACGGCCAGACCAGGGAAAACCGCAGCGTGGCCATCGCCCTCACCGGCCAGCGCGCCCTGCCCTTCTGGAGCGGCGAGGAACGCGACGCCAAGTTCGACGCCTATGATTTGAAGGGCCTGGTCGAGGAGTTTCTGGCGCAGCTCGGTTTGCGCGGCGTGGTGTTCGGCAGGCGCGCGGAAAGCACGGCGTGGTTCCTCGAATCCGCTGCGGTGACGCTCGGCGGGAAACTGCCGCTGGGCGAACTCGGCCAGCTGCTGCCGGCGCTCGCCAAGAAATACGATTTGCGCGACGCGGTGTTCCTCGCGGAATTTAATCTGGATCTGCTGATTTCAAAACGCAATCCGGCGAAGGCCTTCAAGGCATTGCCGCAATTCCCTTCGAGCCGCCGCGACGTGGCGATGCTGGTGCCGGAAGCCACGACGCACGAGTCCGTCTTGCAGGCCGTCAAGCAGGCCAAACCGGCGAATCTGGAAAGCATGAATCTGTTCGACGTGTTCCGGGGCAAAGGCGTTCCCGAAGGCCGGAAGAGCCTGGCGTATGCCTTCACCTACCGCGCCGCCGACAAGACCTTGACCGATGCGGATGTAAACCATGCGCACGCCAAGGTTCTGGATGCGCTCAAGACACAGTTGAATGCGGAATTGCGTGCGTAATTCCGGGACCGCCGGTTTGCAAATTGAACCGCCGCCAGCAACAACCTTTTGACCAGCCAGACCGGAGTTCAGCGCTTGTCATAACTCGTTGTCCACGCCCAGCGGTGGAATCGGGCAGTCCAGCGTGTCGGCGATGGCGCGGAGCAGTTCGGCCTCGCTCTCAACAATCACGCCGTCCGCGCCGACGACGTGGACGCAGGCTTCAATCAGATTTTTTTTGATGACCGGCACGGCCTGAACCAGCCGGTTCAGCGCGGCGTCAATCGGGTCCACGCCGCATTGTCCCGGCGGCAGCAAGGCCAGCGGCACATCGGCGGGCGCGCGCAGATACGGCGAGCCGGCGTCAAAGGCTTTTTGAACTTCCGCCGCATCGCTGCTGCCGGCGCCGGCCAGCGCGGACAAAACCACGGCGCAGTCCGGCACGAGCGGCTTGAGCGTGTAAAATTGCACCGTCGCCGGACGCCGGCCCTCAAAATTCGGGGCCAGGTGATGCAGCACGATTTTTTGCAGGACGAATTCAAACAACTCCACTTTCCCGTCGCTGCCGGCGAGCCATTTCAATGTCTCTGAAAATGATTTGAACTCCCCGGGCCGCAAGTTGCGCAGCGCACCGAGGGCGAGGTTCACCAGCGGCAGCCGCGCGCGGCGGGCCACGACGAAAACCTCCGGAAACAGCGCGGCGGCTTTTTCAGAAACCGAACTGGAAGTGCGACGGGCGATTTCCGCGAGCTGCTCCGCGCGCAGTTTTTCGCCGGCATCCAGCAGCAGCGCATAAATCAGGGCGGTGGCGGCGAGCGGCTCGCGCGCGGCGGCCCGGAGATTTTCCGGCAGGGCGGCGCGGAGCTGCTCGGCGTATTTCAGATGCAGCGGACTGGGGTTGCCGAGATTGGGCAGCACGGAAGTGGAGCGGATCACCGGCGGCCGGTCCACGCCGCCGGCAATGATGGTTCCGCCGAGAACGCCGCCGAAAATTTCCGGCATGGGCTGGCGCGTGTGTTTCCATTCAGAGATGGCGGCGCGTTTCACGGTTTCAATCTGCTCCGCCTGAAGCGGCGGGAATTTTCCGTCCCAGGCCGGGTCAATCGCGCGGATGCGGTCGGGAATCGGCGGATGCGTCGCCATCGCGCCAAAGAGAGGCTCGCCCAGGCCGTTGCCAAAAAACATGTGGCACAGGTCCGGCGCGTGGTTGGATTGCAGCTTGGAACCGTAGCTGTAACGTCCGATTTTTTGGAGCGCGCCGGACAGGCCGCCGGGATTGCGCGTGAACTGCACCGACGAAGCGTCGGCAAGAAATTCGCGCTGGCGGCTGACGGCGGCCTGGATCAGCCGGCCAAAGAAAACGCCGATGGCTCCGAGCGCGATCAATGCGAGACCGAGAATCGGCAGCGGATTCTTGTCGCGGCTGTTGCTGCTGCGGGCGTATAGCAACACGCGCCCAATCGTGGCGATGCAAAGCAGTCCGAAAATGATGCCGATGAGCCGGAGGTTCAGCCGCATGTCGCCGTTCAAAATATGGCTGAATTCATGGCCGATGACGCCCTGCAGTTCGTCGCGTGAAAGCATTTCGATGCAGCCGCGCGTCACGCCGATGGCGGCGTCGCCGGTGGAATGGCCGGCGGCGAAGGCGTTGATGCCGCGCTCATCCTCCAGCACATACACCTGCGGCATCGGCACGCCGGACGCGATGGCCATTTCTTCGACGACATTGAGCAGCTTGCGTTCGTTCGCGTCGGCGGTGGTCTGACTCACCAGCCGTCCGCCCATCAGTGTCGCCACGGCGCTGCCGCCAGCGGCCAGCTCATTTATTTTATAGGCGCTGCCGAGAAAAATCACCGCGAGCACGCCGAAGGTTGCGCCGAGAAAAACCGTCGGGTTCCACAAGGCGAACAACACCGGCGCGGCGTCGTAGGCCTGGTGCTGCTTGGCCTGAACGCCGGCAAAAGCCAGCAGCGCGATGAAGTAAACCGCCCCGATGAGCAGCGCGACGGCGATGATGAAATAAAGAACCAGCCACTTGGTTTTGCGGCGGGCCCGATCTTGTCGCGCGAAAAAGTCCATTTGGATTTTCTACAACAGCCAGGTTGACGAGGCTCAATTCCATCTGGAAACGGAAGCGCCTCCTCACGCCGGCTGCGGCAAGGATTACGAGAACGAAACCTTCGGCGCGTCCTTCTGCTCCGGCTTGTCCACGACAAACAGCTCCGCCGGGCCGAAGTTGAACGTGTTGGCGATGAGGTTGCTCGGGAACACTTCGCGGTCGGTGTTGTAGGTCATCACGGAATCGTTGTAGGCCTGCCGCGCGAAGGAGATTTTGTTTTCCGTCGAGGTCAGCTCCTCGGTGAGCTGCATCATGTTTTGATTGGCCTTCAGGTCGGGATACTGCTCGGAGACCATCATCAGCCGGCTCAACGTGCCGCCGAGGCCGGTTTCCGCCGCCGTCAGATTTTTCATCGCCGCCGCGTCACCGGGATTTGCCGCCGCAGCTTTGGAAGCGGCATAGGCGATGTTGCGCGCCGTCGTGACGGCTTCGAGCGTGCCGCGTTCGTGCGCCATGTAGCCTTTCGCGGTCTCGACCAGATTCGGGATGAGGTCGTAGCGGCGCTTGAGCTGCACATCAATTTGCGCGTAGGCATTCTTGTAGCGGTTGCGCATGGTCACGAGCTTGTTGTAAACGCCCATGACCATCACGCCAACGATGATGGCCACGACGAGCAGCCCGCCGAGAACAATCAGGGCAATCATGCCCAGCGCGAGCGTTGCCGGTTCCGCCAATACAATTCCAGTTGTCATAATAATTTCCTTTGTTTGAACTGCTACATTGCTAGGGCAAACCGCGCCGCCGGGCAATGATAATTTCCGACAAAAAACGGAACTGTGACCGATCACGGAACCACTTCCACGGGCATTCCGATCCAGACCAGTTTCACCAGATATTCCGCATCCCAATTGGCCAGCCGGAAACAACCGTGCGATGCCGTGTGGCCGATCTGCTCCGGGCTGGGCGTGCCGTGCATGCCGTAGCCCGGTTTGTCCAGGCCGATCCACGCGACGCCGACGGGATTGTTCGGGCCGGGCGGCAAAACCAGTTTGTGTCCAAGCGCCTGCAACTCCGCCGATTCGGGGAACAGTTCCGGGTTCACCGTGTAATTCGGATTGGGCGCAATGACGACGACATGCAGTTCGCCCACCGGCCGCTTTTCAACTTTGGCCGCGATGCTGCACGGAAAATGCGCCAGCAGGTTTGTCTCCGTGCCGAACGCCTCCAGAAATTTCCCGGACAAATGAATGACGACAAACGCCGCCTTGCCGTCCGGCTCCGGATAATCCACGTCGGGAATTTTCAAAATGGTTCCGGCCGTCACCCCCGTCCAGTTCACCTCGGGATTTAATTTCTGAATCAGCCCCGGATGCGCGTGGGCTTTTTCCGCGACGAGCTCCAAAACGGTTTCATAATCCAGCGCGGACTGCTGTGATTTGGCCAGCCACGTTTTGCCCAGCGGCTGAAGGCGGGCGAGGTCATTCGTCGTCACGACGTAATCCGTGAGCAACGGCACGCCAAGCGCCAGCAAAGTCCGGATGTTGGTGTCAAGTGCGCGGCTTTCAAATAATTTTTGCGAGCGCTGAAACGCCGCGATGGCTGCACGCGTCTGCGATCCGAATGCGCCATCAATCGAGCCGGGCGAAATCACGCGCCGCGCCAGCGCGATCTGCGCCTCCAGCGGGCTTCGCACCGGGCGGAAAAATTCTGCGGGCCGGGCCGGAAGCAAAGCCGGCGCGTTTGCTGAAACCACGGCCGGCCCCGGCCCTGGTTTTTCCACCGGCGGCTCCGTTCTTTTTTCCACGAGCGACGGTGACGGGAGCACCGACGGATTCGGCTGCGGTTTTTTCACCGTCTGCACCACCGGGGCCGCCCGCCGCCGGGAAGTCTTGGCCGGATGTTTTTCGTGCCACCACAGCCACCCGGCGCCCGCCACGATGACGAGCAGCAGCAACACCGCCAGAAAGTCAGCGGCCCGGCTGCGGCGCTTGGAAGAGGCTCTTTCCAGAATTGGCACCCAGCCATTTAGACACAGTCATCCGCCCAACCCAAGTGCAATCACCGGCCCAGTTTCAGCACCGAATCGCCGATGACCCGCGCGGCATTTTCACAACCGACCCGGCTGGTGTTGAGGATGAGATGATATTGCAGCGGGTCATTGATGTCGGCGCGGAAATAGGTTTTCACATAACGGGTTCGCGCCTGCTCCTCTTCCAGGCAAAACCTTCTCGCCTCGACCGGCGTCTTGAGGTCATCGCGGCAGATCCGCTCAATGCGATCCTCCAGCGGCGCGACGAGGCGGACATGCAGGACGTTCGGCAGTTTTGCCGTGACGATGTTTCCCGCGCGGCCGATGAGAATCGCATTGCCCAGTTCGGCGAGCTGCAACAACGTCTCGGCGGTCTGCTGCACCACCGTGTGCGTCGGCGGATGCACGCCAAAAATATCGGCCAGCGTGTCTTCAATCTGAGACGCGCGATCCTCGGGCAAAAACTGGGCGAGATATTTTGGCAGGTTGTGGTCGGCCAGCACCCGGTCCATAAGTTCCCGGTCGAACACGGTCCACGCCGCGCCAGCCTGCGGCGAGTGTTGATCCAGATATTGGGCCAGTTTCCCGGCGACCAGCAACGCCCCGCAGCCGGCCTGCCGGGAAATGGTGACGGCGCGGCGGACACCCGGCTCGGCACCGGCCGGTGCCGACGCAAGGGTGTGGCTGTTGATGAAGGAGAAACAACGATCAAGGCTGGCATTTGCGTCTGGCATAAATCACCTCGTGGTTGATGTTTAATCATATGCCCCACTGATGCGGAATATCAAGGGGAGTAAAGACGATTTGATTCCGGCTAATGCCAACTGTTAATTTTATTCACATGTCAGCATTTCGTTGTAGGCACTGGCGATTTGATCCACGAGTGGCGACGGCGGCACCGGCAGGCCATCGAAGGCCGCCACCGGAATGACTCCGAACGCGCTTTGCGTCACAAAAATCCCCTCCGCGTTGCGCAACATTTCCGGCTTGATGACACGTTTGGCGGTTTCGAGGCCGAGCGACTGGCAGATTTCGAGCACGACCGCCCGCGTGATCCCCGGCAGCACGCCGCGGCCCGCCGGCACGGTGCAGATTTTATCGTGATAAATCCAAAACAAATTTCCGCCCGCCGTCTCCGCCACCTCGCCGTTGGCATTCAACAGCAGGGCTTCATCCACGCCCTTCTCCGCCGCCTCGGCCCGCGCCAGCACGTTCAGAACTTTGCTCGTGCTCTTGAACGCTGACAGCGGGTCGCCCGCCGGGATGCGGAACGACGAAGTCATCAGGCTCCACTGCAACGGCTCTTCAGCATTTTGCGGTGGCAGGGGATGCAACGTCATTGCCAATGTCGGCCGGTCCGCGCCGGCGGTCGAATAGCCGCGCGGCCCGGCTCCGCGCGTCAGCGTCACCCGCAAAATCGCCTCGGCCAGATCATTTTTCCCGACCAGCTCCCCGGCAAATTTTTGAATTTCCTCCGGTGAAAACGGCAGCTTGATTTTGAAAAAATCCGCCCCGCGCGCGAGCCGTTCCAAATGCTGCGCCAGACGGAACGGACGTCCCTGCGCCACGCGCGTCGTTTCAAACAAGCCGTCGCCCAGCAGAAAACCACGGTCGTTCAAAGGCACGACCGCGTCCGCTTCCGGCAAAAACTGTCCGTTGAGAAAAACAACCATGGGAAAGCCAGTCCTAATGGCCGGTTAAATACGCGAACGGAAAAGAACCTGCGAGCAGAAAATGACTGTAGAAACAAAAATCGCCAGGCCCGCTTTACAGCAAAAGCACCGGGCGGAAAAATTGGTCTGGCGCAACCCGGCGGGACTGAACGGCACACTGAAACCCGTCCTGCACCGGAGATCCGGGACTGTCCGGCGCGGAGCGCACAAATTTGAGAATAAGGACAATCACGATTTTCGCCCGCCGCCGAAGAGCAGGCGCAGGCTGTTCATCACCACGACCAGGGTGCTGCCTTCGTGGCCGACCACGCCGAGGGTCAGCGGAATTCTGCCGAGCATCGCAAATGCCACCAGCACCACGACGGTGCCGAGCGAGATGAAAAGATTCTGCCGGATGATGGCGCGGGCGCGCTGGCTCAGGCGGAAGGCGGCGAGAAAATTTTCCAGACGGTCGTGCATGAGCACCACGTCGGCCTGTTCCAGCGCGGCGTCGGAACCGCGCGCGCCCATCGCCACGCCGATGTGCGCGGCGGCCAGGCTCGGCGCGTCGTTCACGCCATCGCCAATCATGGCGACGTGTCCCCCCTGCCCGCTCAATTCGCGGATGACGGCGACTTTCTGATCCGGCTTCAGCTCGGCGCGGACGTCATCAAGCTTCAGTTCGCTGCGCAGATGTTCGGCGGCAGCCTTGCGGTCGCCGGTCAGCACGACACTGCGCAAACCCTCCTCGCGCAGTTCAGTAATGACCGCCGCCGCCTGCGGGCGGATGTCGTCGCGCAAAATGACGCGGCCCAGCAGATCGCCCGCGTCAATCCAGATCTCGGAAAAACCGGCGTCGGTCGCCGGCACCCGCGCGAGCGTGGCCGCGTGGCGGCCCGGCTCAAACCAGTCGCGTCCGCCAAGCGAGCACGGCACGCCGTTCCAGTCCGCGCGGAGGCCGTGGCCGGTCACGGATTCAAAATGCCCGAACTGGATGGCCGCGAGGCCCTGCTGCTTGCCGTGGCGCGTGATGGCGCGGGCGAGCGGATGCGTGGACAATTTTTCCAGCGAGTAGGCCAGCCGCGCGATTTCCGGTTCGCGTCCTGGCGGAAAGCTTTCGACTTTTTCAACCCGCAGTTCGCCGGTGGTCAGCGTGCCCGTCTTGTCGAGGCAGACGATGTTGACCGAGGCGAGTTTTTCCACCGCCGCGCCGCCACGAAACAAAATGCCGTGCCGCGCGCCGAAGGCGATCGCCGCCAGCACCGCCGACGGAATGGACAGCACGAGCGCGCACGGCGACGAAACGACCAGCAGCGTCATGGTCCGGTAAAAGGCGCTGTGCGATTCGACGTTGGAGGCGAACGCCGCCAGGTGAAAGCCGAGCCACCAGACGAAAAACATCGCGAGCGAAAGGCCGAGGACGCCGTAGGTGTAAACGGTGCTGAACTTGTCGGCAAACTGCTGCGCGGGCGCCTTCCGCTGCTGGGCTTCCTTGATGAGCGTGATGATTTTTTGCAGCGAACTTTCGGACGCGCGCCGGATGACGACCACTTCGACCGCGCCCCACAAGTTGATGGTCCCGGCGAGCGCGGTGTCGCCGACGGCTTTTTTCACGGGCGCGGCCTCGCCGGTGAGATTGGATTCGTCCGCCGCAGTTGTGCCCTTGGCGATTTCCGCGTCCGCGGGAAACTGCGCGCCGGGCTTGATGAGCAGGCGCGCGCCGGGCCGCAGGCTTTGGACGGAAACCTCTTTTTCATTGCCCGCCGCGTCAATGGCGGTGGCTGTTTTCGGCGCGTCGCGGAACAGGGAACGGATTTCCTTTTGCGTGCGCCCGAGCGCGTAATGCTCCAGCGCGCCGGAAAATGAAAATAAAAACAGCAGCGTCGCGCCTTCCGCCCACGCACCGATGCCCGCCGCACCGACGGCCACGGCGAGCATCAGAAAATGAATGTCCAGCACACGCTTTTGCAGCCGCTCCAGGGCTTCCTCCGCCGGGAAAAATCCGCCGGCGAGATAGGCGGCGGCGAACGCGGTGGTTTTGAGCGGCGCGGGCACGACGAACGCCGCCAGCAGGCCGCACACGCCGCAGAGGATCGCGGCGGCAAGCTGCAGCTTCCATTCGTCGGCGTGATGCTCCTCGTCGTCCAGTTCCAATTCGATGTCGCGCGGCTCGATGCGCGGCAACGGCAGGTCGAGCCAGCGCCAGAAGGTCGGCGCGGTCGGACAGGTGACGCGCGCGATGGTCGTGGTGTCGCCCTCGGTGCGGATGGTGATTTTTTTGCGCTCGGTTTCGGAGAGCGGCTGGCGGCAGGTGGCGCAGTCATTTGCGCCGGCGAGCAGGCTGCAGTGCTGTTCGGCGGCGGCGGGCCGCGTGGCGGTGAGTTCGTGCGTGAGGCGTTCGGTGAGTTTGCCCACGTCGGCGCGGCCCAGCGTGGCGACGGATATTTTCTGGCGGGCGCGGTCAATCGTCACCGCCTCCAGCGACGGCTCCTCGGCGAGCGTGTCGGCCAGCGAACGCGCAAGGCATTTCTCCGGTTCGCGATGCGGGCGGTTGTCGGTTTCTTTGGCAGGCTCGGCAGCCATGACTTTCACCTTATCACACCGTCGAAAAAACGGCGACGGCAAAAAATCCGCGCAGAATTTCAATTTCTGACATTGTCCTGACCGGCATTAACTGGCATTTTATCCAGCCATTGGTTTTAATGAATTGTAAAAACAAATTATGTCGAAGACACAATTGAACAGTCCCGTCACCGCCAACCAAAAACTCGCCGCCTGGGTGCAGGAAATGACCCGTCTCTGCGAGCCGGCCACCGTCCATTGGTGCGACGGCTCCGAGGCCGAGAACCACGCGCTGTGCGATTTAATGGTGAAAAGCGGGACGCTCACGAGGCTCGACGCCAAAAAACGTCCCGGCTCGTATCTCGCGCGGTCGCATCCGAGCGACGTGGCGCGCGTGGAAGACCGGACGTTCATCTGCTCGAAAACCAAGGAGGAGGCCGGGCCGACGAATCATTGGGCCGATCCGGTCGAGATGAAAAAGACGATGCTCGAACGGTTCAAGGGCTGCATGAAGGGCCGCACGATGTATGTGATTCCGTTCGCGATGGGGCCGCTCGATTCGCCCCTCTGCAAAATCGGCGTCGAGATTTCCGACTCGCCCTATGTCGTCGTCAACATGCGCATCATGACGCGCATGGGCAAGGCGGCGCTCGACAAGCTCGGCGTGGATGGAAGATTCATTCCGTGCATGCACTCGGTCGGCGCGCCGTTGTCGCCCGGACAAAAGGACGTATCCTGGCCGTGCGAGCCGGATCCGAAGAAAAAATACATTGTCCACTTTCCCGACGAGCCTTCCATCTGGTCCTACGGCTCCGGTTACGGCGGCAACGCCCTGCTCGGCAAAAAATGTCTCGCACTGCGCATCGCGTCGGTGGTCGCCGAGCGCGAAGGCTGGCTGGCGGAGCACATGCTGATCCTCGGCCTGACCTCGCCCGCCGGCAAAAAATATTACATCGCCGCCGCGTTTCCAAGCGCGTGCGGGAAAACCAATCTCGCGATGATGCAGCCGACGCTGCCCGGCTGGAAAGTCACCACGCTGGGCGACGACATCGCGTGGATTCGCATCGGCAAGGACGGCCGGCTTTGGGCGCTGAATCCGGAGAGGGGATTTTTCGGCGTTGCGCCCGGCACCTCGGCCAGATCAAATCCGCACGCGCTCACGGCGTGCGCCAAGAACACCATTTTCACCAACGTCGTGCTCACGCCGGACAATGACGTCTGGTGGGAAGACATGGGCGTTCCGGCTCCGGCGAAAGGCATTGATTGGGAAGGCCACGAGTGGACGCCCGGCGGCGGCCGGAAGGGCGCGCACGCCAATTCCCGTTTCACCGCGCCCGCGTCGCAATGCCCGGTGATTGACCCCGACTGGCAGAATCCCGAAGGCGTGCCGCTCTCGGCAATTTTGTTTGGCGGCCGCCGGCCCAACACGATTCCGCTCGTCAACGAGGCGTTCGACTGGGAGCACGGCGTGTTCATGGGTTCGGCCTGCGGCTCGGAAACGACCGCCGCCGCGCTCGGCAAGGCCGGTGTGCTGCGCCGCGACCCGTTTGCGATGCTGCCATTCTGCGGCTACAACATGGACGATTATTTTGCACACTGGCTTTCCTTCGCGCAGAAGACCGACCGGGCAAAGCTGCCGAAGGTTTATTTCGTGAACTGGTTCCGCAAGAACGCCGCAGGAAAGTTTTTATGGCCCGGCTATGGCGACAATTCGCGGGTGCTGAAGTGGATTTGCGAACGCGTCGAAGGCACCGGCAAGGCGCAAAAAACGGCGATCGGCAATCTGCCGGCTCCGGACGCGCTGGATTTGAAAGGCCTGAAAATCTCCGCTGCCAGCGTGAAAGAGCTGCTCGCCGTGGACATCGCCGGCTGGAAAAAAGAAATCGCCGACGTGGCCGCCAACTACGCGCATTTCGGCGACAAGCTGCCGGCGGCGCTGGGCGCGCAGCTCGACGGCCTGCGCGAGCGGCTGGGCTGAATCCGTCTGGCAATTTTGCGACCGGAGTTGGAAACCTGTTTTCAACTCCGGTTTTTTGCGGCGGATCTTTCGGCTTGCCATTTGGCTCCGGCTCGGTCATTCAACCCTGAAGCTAATTCAATTCATTATGAAAAAATATTTTCTCTTTGCCGCCGGCCTCGTCGTCCTCGGTCTCACGCCGGCGTTCGCCCAGTTCGGCCCGCACGGCGGCGAACCGCAAGGCCCGAACTTTGGCGGCGTGCTGGACAAACTTTTTGGCGACCACCAGGTCTTTTCCGCCGCGATGGAATTTCAGACGACCGGCCGCTCCGGCAACAATGTCACCATGCCCGGCAAGCTCTGTTTCGACGGCGGCAAGTCGAGCTTTGAAATGAACATGAGCGAAATGCAAGGCTCCAAGATGACGCCAGACACCGCCGCGCACTTGAAGAGCATGGGCATGGACACGATGATTTCCATCTCCTGTCCGGACAAAAAGCTTGCCTATCTCGTTTATCCCGGCCTGCACTGTTATGTTGAAATGGCCCAAACCGGCGCGGCATCCGGCGCGGACATTGCCGGCTACAAAGTCGAAACCACGGAACTCGGCAAGGAGACCGTGGACGGCCATGACTGCGTCAAAAACAAGGTCATTGTCACCGACAAGGAAGGTGCCAGACACGAATCCACCGTCTGGAACGCGGGCGACCTGAAAGATTTTCCCGTGAAAATTGTGACTGGCGAGCAGGGCCAGAGCGCCACGATGCTTTTCAAAAACATCTCGTTCGACAAGCCCGCCGCCGGCGTTTTTGACGCCCCGGCCGGTTTCACCAAATATGACAACCTGCAGACCATGATGCAGACTGAAATGATGAAGAAGATGGGCGGCCTGGCCATGCCCGCTCATTAAGCCAGTCTCGCATGACCGGCCAAGGCTGGCGTCAAGCCAGCCTTTTTTATGCGCAGAATAAGGTTTATTTTTCTGTAAACTCCCGCAACTTGCCGCCGCACCGGTTTATTGGCAACATTACCGAAATGAAAAATAAATCCGCTGACTCATTGCGCCCCTTTTCCAGCATTGTTTTTGACGGTGACGAACGCGCCGCCGCCCGCGCCATGCTTTATCCCGTCGGTTTCAAGGAGGAGGATTTCAAGAAGCCGCTCATCGGCGTCGCCTCCACCTGGAGCGATGTCACGCCGTGCAACATGCACATTGACCAGCTCGCGCTTGAAGCCGAAAAAGGCGTCAACGCCGGCGGCGGCAAGGCGATCATCTTCAACACCATCACCGTTTCCGACGGCATTTCAATGGGCAGCGAAGGCATGAAATACTCGCTCGTCTCGCGCGAGGTCATCGCCGATTCCATCGAGACCGTCGTGGGCTGCGCCGGCATGGACGGTTATGTGGCCATCGGCGGTTGCGACAAAAACATGCCCGGCTCGCTCATCGCCATCGCGCGCATGAACCGCCCCGCCGTGTTCGTTTATGGCGGGACGATCCTGCCCGGCTGCATCACCGGCGATCCGCAACAGCGCAAGCTCGACGTCGTCTCCGTGTTCGAGGCCATCGGCGCGCACGCGAACCACAAGATCACGGACCAGGAATTTCAAGCCGTCGAACAATGCGCCATTCCCGGCGCCGGTTCCTGCGGCGGCATGTATACCGCCAATACCATGGCCAGCGCCATCGAAGCGCTCGGCATGAGTTTGCCGAACAGCTCCGCGCAGAACGCCGTGTCGCCCGCAAAGCTCGCCGATTGCCGGCGTGCCGGTGCCGCCGTCGTCAAGATGCTGCAGCTTGGCATCAAGCCGCTCGACATCCTCACCAAGAAAGCCTTTGAGAACGCCATCACCGTGGTCATCGCGCTCGGCGGTTCGACGAACGCGGTGCTGCACCTGCTCGCCATCGCGCACGCGGCGAAGGTGAAGCTGACCATTGACGACTTCACGCGCATCGGCAAACGCGTGCCGGTGCTGGCCGACTTGAAACCGAGCGGCAAACATTTGATGTCCGAAGTTGTCGCCATCGGCGGCATCCGGCCGCTGATGAAAATGCTGCTCGACAAGAAACTGCTCCACGGCGACGCGCTCACCGTCACCGGCGAGACGATGGCCGAGACCTTGCGCGACGTGAAACCGTATCCGCCCACACAGACGATCATTCACGGCTTCGACAATCCCATCAAGAAAGACAGCCATCTGGTCATCCTGCGCGGCAATCTCGCCAGCGACGGCGCGGTCGCGAAGATTTCCGGCAAGGAAGGTCTGCACTTTGAAGGCAAGGCCATCGTGTTTGATTCCGAGGAAAAGGCGATGAAGGCCATTCTCAACGGCACAGTCAAGAAAGGCCACGTCATCGTCATCCGCTACGAAGGACCGAAGGGCGGGCCTGGCATGAGGGAAATGCTTTCGCCCACCTCGGCCATCATGGGCAAGGGACTCGGCAAAGACGTGGCGCTCATCACCGACGGACGTTTTAGCGGCGGCAGCCACGGCTTCGTGGTGGGGCACATCACGCCGGAGGCTTACGTGGGCGGGACGATTGCGCTGGTGAAGAACGGCGACCCCATCCGCATTGACGCCGAGAAGCGGGAGCTGACGCTGGCCATTCCCGCGAAGGAACTGGCCGCGCGCCGCAAGGCGTGGAGGAAGCCCGCACCCCGCTACACGCGCGGCGTGCTGGCCAAATACGCCGCCCACGTCACCAGCGCCTCCCTCGGCGCGGTGACGGATGCGGACTTGAAGCTGTAAATTAACTGGCCATGAATAAACTTGCTCTGCTCGCAGCGATTTTGGCTGCGGGGGTTTCTTCATTTGCTGATGCCGCCAATTCATTGGAGAGGTTTTCGCCGAGTTTTTCAACGAACACAGAAATTCTGTGGGAAGCACCAACAAACCTCCTGCCTAAAAATTTCTGGATTTACAAAAGACTGCCGCAGCAACCGTTCTTGGCAACGGTCATTTCCAATGCGGTCATGCTCGCTTCATTGCAGGACAGGGGATTTCCGAAACCTTCCACAAATGCTTTCTACATTTGGAGCGCACCCAATCCCGGCGGCATGAGTTTTAGCATTTTTTCAATTCAACCAGCTTCCACAACCATTTCTTTTTCATCGCCCGATCAAAATCTGGCGACGAACAATGTTCCAGACGATGAAACCGTCACGAAGCGGGCGTTTGAATATGCCGCCCGATTTGGCTTACCTCCGGCATACTTGATTCCGAAGCCAGTTTATGCCTCATCAAATGCCACCGGTGGCGACCAGACTTTGACAAACGGTGTTTGTGCGCGTGGAATCTTTTTATCCCGAAAATTGAATGGGATCGGATTTTTTGGCGATGCCGATAGTGCCTCGGATGGTTTTGCGGTTGAGTTTGGCAGCCGTGGGCAGATTCGCTCCTTTTCGCTGGTGTGGCCCAATCTGGAGACCAACCGTCTGGAAAAGGCGGCCAGCCCGCAACAAATCATCGCCTGCCTGCGGGCGCATAGAATCATTGTGCTGCCAAACCCCGATGAGGAAACGTATTTTCAAAGACTTAAAACCCTGGCGACCGTCAAGACATTTACTATCACGAAAATCACACCTTGTTATGGCGATGGCGTCTTTGGACAAGTGCCGACAAATGATGTGCCTTCAGAATTTATATCCCCCTTTGCCGAATTGGAAGCCGTTGCCGATTTTGGGAACAGCAATGCCACAGTCCGATTTGTTTCTCCTATCATTTCGTCTGAACTCAAGAGACTGAATGTGAAATAAAACAAAACCTCCCGAATCCCAACGGGATTCCATCCCTCAGCCCAGGGTTGGTCCGGGCCGGACGGGCAAGGAGTTACCGTGGATCATCCCGGCCAAAACCATTTCTCTCCCGATGGTTTCGCCTCGCCTCAACGACGATGCCTGGAAAACCTGCGGCTGCCGCTTGATTTGATCAAGGGCCGCTGCGAGACCGGCAGTTGCGAAGACGAGGGGCGCATCCCCGCCGGGCGCGTCCCCTGCCTCCGGGAATTGTCCGGGCGCGCCGGGGCCGGGCGTTGCGCGTCCGGCCGGGCCGCCGGCGGACGCTGCGTGAACTGCCGGGAGGCCGGCGGACGCGGGGCGGCTGGTTTGCGGGCCTCGACGGCAAGGCGGAAATCCACCTGTTTTTTGAACGAATCCACCTTCGCCACCTGCACGGTGAGCCGGTCGCCAAGCTGGATCACGCGCCGCGTGCGGCGGCCCACGAGGTTGCGACGCGCCTCGTTGAACACAAAAAAATCATCCTCCACCAGCGACAAGGGCACAAGCCCGCTCATCGCCAGGCCGGGCACGTCCACGAAGAAACCAAAGTTCCGCACGTCGGTCACGAGCGCGGGATATTTTTGCGGCGCGCCGGAGACCAGCTGCGCCTTCAAAAAGGCGAACAGCTTCACGTCCTTGCTGTCGCGCTCGGCGTCGGCGGAGTTGCGCTCGGTGACGGAAATGTGTTCGGCGATTTCCTTCAGCGCGCCGTCTTTCGCCGCATTTTTATCGAACAGCGCGCGATGCACCACGAGGTCGGCATAGCGGCGGATGGGCGAGGTGAAGTGCGTGTATTTTTTCTTGGCCAGGCCGTAATGCCCCAGCGGCTCGACCGCATAACGCGCCCGCATGAGCGATTTCAGGAAGCCAATCTTCAGCGCCGCGCCGAGCGGGAGCGTGCCGAGCTTGTTCAACAGCCGCTGCACCTCGGCGGGCTGGCTCAAGTTGCCGCACGGAATATGATGGCTCAGCACGTCCTGCCGGTATTCCTGCAACCGGCGCGCGTCCGGCTCCTCGTGAACCCGGTAAATCGCGGGCATGCGCAGGCTCATCAGGCGCGCGGCCACGGCCTCGTTCGCGAGCAGCATGAATTCCTCGACCAGCTGGTGCGACACGTCGTTCTCGTTTTTCTCGATGCGCAAAATTTTCCCGTGCTCGTCCAGCCGGATTTTCGTTTCGGGAAAATCAAGATCCAGCGAGCCGGCCTTGAACCGCAGCCGGCGGATTTTCTGCGCGAGCACATGCGCCTGATGGAGCATCTGCTCAATCGGGTCGGGCGCCGGCGCGCGCTGCAAAATCTCCAGCACCTGCGCGTAGGCGAAGCGGCGTTGCGAATGGATGACGGCAGAATGAAACTTCGTGCTCAGCACGCGCCCGTCGTTCGACACGAGAAATTCCACGCATTTCGTCAGCCGGTCCACGTCCGGTTTGAGCGAGCACAGCTCGTTGCTCAACGCCTCCGGCAGCATCGGGATGACACGGTCCACGAGATAGGTGGAGTTGCCGCGTTTGCGCGCCTCTTCGTCGAGCGCCGTGCCGGGCCTGACGTAATGGGACACGTCCGCGATGTGAACCCAGAGCCGCCATTGCTCCGGCGACACGCGCTGCAGACAGATCGCGTCATCGAAATCCTTCGCGTCGTCGGGATCAATGGTGACGACCTGGTGCAGGCGGCAATCAAGGCGGCCGGCCAGGTCTTTTCCGCAGACCACCGAGCCGGTGGCGTGCGCCTCGGCGAGCACCGCCTTGGGAAAATGCAGCGGCAAATCGTATTGGCGCAGCACGGACAGCATGTCCACGCCCTCCTCATCCGGCGCGCCGAGGACTTCCACGATGTCTCCTTCGGGATTGGAGTTGCGTGATTCCCATTCGCGCAGTTCGACCACCACCTTGTCGCCCACGCGCGCGGGCCGGCCCACATCGCGCGGCGGCGTCACATAAACATCGTGGGGGATGCGCGGATCATCGGGAATGACAAAGAGAAACTGCTTGCTCTGCTCCAACGTGCCGACGATCTGCGTGCGCTGGCGCTCCAAAATTCTGACCACCGTGCCGGTGTCCTGGTCGCCGTCGCGAAAACTTTTCCGGCGCACGTCGCGGCGCACCAGCACGCGGTCTTCGTGCAAGGCCGTGCCGGTGGCGCTTTCGGCGATGGCGATTTCCTTGATCGAGGAATCTTCCGGCTGGAGAAAACCTTTGCCGGCGCGGTTCATGCGGATGCGCCCGGGGATCAAATCCGCCTCGCGCGGCAGGATGTAACGGTTGCCCTTGATGCGCGCGACCTCGCCCGTCTGCTCCAGCTTTTGGAGCACGGCCTGCAGCTCCTGCTGGCGGTTCGGTGCCAGGCGCAGCCACCGCAGCAGTTCCGGCACGTTCGCCGGGACATATTTTTTCTGCTCCAGCAGCCGGATGATTTGCTCTCTCATAGCGGCCCAGTATGCACTAAAACGCCCGTCTTGGCCACTGATTCCATGAACCCAACCCCCCGGTGTCCCAGGCATCACCCGCGCCTGCCGGGATTTAAGTTGTTTTATGATTGAATCCACCGGTCTCATCGCAGGTCATGGCCTTTCATTATTCCGCGGTTCAAAATGCACCGGCTGGCAGGCGGAACATGGCAGGGCCGGTTTGACCGGAGCGCCAGTTGTCCCCACTCGCAGCGGGTGAAAGAACGGGAGACGGCGGGAAGCATGAGAAGAGTGCCCAATGACCATGTGGCCTGACCAGATTGGATGAGAAGGCAGACGCTCGGTGCCAGGAAGCGTCGAATGATCCAGTCTGCCTTGTTTTGTAGAAACCTTTTGATTTCGCGTGCGGCTGTGAAGGGATGAGCGAGCAAGCGGCGAAGAAAACGGCGGTGGAACGGGTGGCGGAACTGGCGATGCGGCCGGAGACGACGACGGCCAGCGCGCGTTTTTGAGAAATAATTGTCCGCCGCAATAAAACCTTCGCCGGGAACGTAACGGATTTCGCCGACGTAAATGGCGCAGGGCGTTTTCGCCGCGTCCATCGTCGTGAAGACCGCCGGTCCTTCGCGGTTTTCCCAGGCTTGGGCGACGAGATTCAGTCCGTCGGTGTTGGATGAAACCTTGCCTGGCTGATTTTCTTTCATAATTCGTTTGGAGTCCGGCGCCAGCAAGGACCGGGCGGTGGGTGGGCCAAATGTTCTTTCAGTTTTACGCTTGGCCGTGTGCCCATCGTCCGGTTATTACGCGCTGGATCGCTCCAGCAGCAAAGGGTGACGAGAGCAGTTGAGAGTTGTTGGTTGAGAGTGGATGGGGTTCAGGACTTCACCTTTGATTTTTCCCGCCAGCACCCCCCAGCTTTCAACTCTCAACTCGTTGGTCAGGTGCACATCAGCGACATCGTGGCGCTCCACGGGCCGTATTGCGTGGAACCGCCCACGCCCCGGACGCGCACGCCATACACCGTGCCCGGCAGGAGATTCGTGATGACAATGTCCTTGGTGTTCGGCCAGATGCCCGCATCCACCCACGGACCCGTGCCCGCGCAATACTGCACATGATACGCCTTGGCCCCGGCCACCGCCTGGAGCCAGACCCCCAGTTGCGTGGTGATGGCGTTGTCCAGGCCCGTAATCAACGGCGCGACCAGCGTGATCTTGCTGCGCGCATAAGTCACCACGTCATAGCCCGAGAGCAGGATCTGCGCGGCGGTGAGGTTGAGGGATTGGATATACGCGGCAATCAGACGCAAAGCCACGATCAGGTCGTTGTAGGCATCCTTCAGCGCTTCGGTGTCCTTGGGGCCGCCCACCGCCGCCGCGTTCATGGCCTCCTGATAGGCCGCCTGCAACGCCGTGAGGGCGATGAGGGTTACCGAGAGGTTGGGGAACAGCGCCACGTTTTTGCCCAGGCACACGATCACCAGGATCGCGAAGCTGTTGGTTTCATCTTTTTTAGTCTCGCAAATTTGAGACTCACTTGCACCGGCTGTCTTTTCATACCGACTATGCGTTCCCTGAAAGAATCCGACTGACGCCGACAGGCTGATCAATCGTGCGTGAAAAAATAAAAAAACACGAGGCGTGCCAGTCCCGGCTCGCCGGCGCTGCCCGCCAGAAAACTTTTGTTTCGGAACAAAACACGCTTGGGCTGACCCAAAAAACTTTTGCGATGGGACAAAAAACCCTTGTTTTGAAACAAAAAACCTTTGTGATGGAACGAAAAACCTTTGCGATGAAACAAAACAATTCTTCTTTGCGCAAAAAATTGCGGAAAAACAGCTTCCCGCCCCAAAAATCTGCCGTTCCACCAAAAAAAGCCGGAGCCGGACAAATTTCCGCGCCTCATTTTGAGACACCATTTGAAAATGGGACACCCAGGGCATCCGGCAAGAGCATAGAATTCGGAAAAATTTCACAAATGGCAACGCAGGTTTGCGCTTTCAACGGTCAGCCATGCGGGGGTGCTGTCCTAAGCTTAATCGTTGTTTGAAGCGGATCAAGATTACGATGACGATTATGATATTCGCCTGAGGCTTTTCTTCGCGGAGTAAATTGCTACCCTTTCCGCATGGCCACGGCTCGCCATCCCAAAGCGACCTTCTTCGTCCAGCGACAATTGTTCGCCGGCCCCACCAGCTTTGCAGAGTTGGAACAGAAGATCGCCGGCTTGCCTGACGAGCAATCTCGTGGCGCTGCATTTGAAGTTTTTGCGGAAGCCTATCTTGCCACGCAGCGGAAATACGACGCCGCGCAAGTCTGGCCGCACGGTGCTGTCCCGCTCGACACCCTCAAAAATCTCGGCCTCACGCACCAAGACCTGGGCGTGGACGGCGTGCTGCAAACCTTGCTCGGCCAGTTCAACGCCTATCAAGTCAAGTTCCGCACCGGACGCCCGGCGCTGACGTGGCGCGAACTCTCCACCTTCATCGGTCTGGCCGACAGCCCGCACATTCACAGTCGCGTGCTGCTCACCAACTGCGACGAACTGCCCACCGTCATCAACGACCGCCAGGGCTTCTTCTGCATCCGTGGCGCGGACTTGGATCGTTTGGAAGCCGCTGACTTCCGCGTGATGGAAGCATGGCTGGCCGACGCCGCTTTCACCGCGCCGAAAAAATCACCGCAACCGCACCAGACCGAAGCCCTGAACGCCCTGCTTCCTGCGCTGCAAACCAACGACCGCGTTTCCGCCATCATGGCCTGTGGCACGGGCAAAACCCTCGTGGCGCTGTGGGTGGCCGAACATATTGCAAACGCCGGTGGGGCGAGCGTCCCCGCGAGCCGTGCCGAAAATGTTCAAGAATCGGCTCGTCAGGAGCCTCGCTCCACCAATGTTGGTTGCAAGATTTTGGTTTTGCTCCCCTCGCTCGCGTTGCTGCGCCAGACCCTGCACGAATGGCTCCGCGAAACCCGCCTGCCTTCGCTCGCCTATCTCTGCGTCTGTTCCGACCCGACCGTGAAGGAAGGCATTGACGCGCTCGCCACGCAACAATCCGACCTCGACTTTCAAGTCTCCACCGACGCCGCGAGCGTGCGGCGTTTTCTGGACGCACCCTTTGCCGGCGTGAAAATGATTTTCTCCACCTACCAATCCGCGTCCGAGGTTGGCAAGGCGATGTCGCCGGGCGAGGCGTTTGATTTGGCCGTGTTCGATGAGGCGCACAAAACCGCCGGACGCGAAGGCCGCAACTTCGCCTTTGCCCTCGACGACCAAAATCTTCCCATCCGCAAGCGCCTGTTCCTCACCGCCACGCCGCGCCATTACAATCCGCACGACCGCGACCGCGAAGGCGAGGCCCGGCTGCTCTTTTCCATGGACATTCCCGCCGTCTATGGCCCGCAAGCCTGGCGCCTGACCTTTGCCGAAGCCGCCCGCCGGGGCATCATCTGCGGCTACAAAGTCATCATCTCCGTCATCACTTCCGAAATGGTGACGAACGCCTGTTGAGCCACGGCGAAGTGCTGGTGAACGGCGACGCCGTGCGCGCCCGGCAGGTGGCCAACCAGATTGCGTTGCGCGACGCCATTGAGAAATACGGCGTTAAAAAAGTGTTCACGTTCCATCGCGACGTGAAAACCGCGCAATCCTTCGTCAGCGCCGGCCCGGAAGGCGTCGGCACGCATCTCAATGCCGTGGCAGCCGACGTGAGGAGGCTCCATTCAAATTCCGAAATCAGCAGTCCGAAATCCGAAATGAGTCAGAGCCTCGTCACCTCGGCTGCTACGGACAAATTTCAAGCCTTCCACGTCAACGGTTCCATGCCGACCGCGCGCCGCGAACGCGAACTGCGCGACTTCCGGGCGGCGGCGCGGGCCGTGGTGTCCAATGCCCGCTGTCTGACGGAAGGCGTGGATGTTCCCGCCGTGGACATGGTGGCGTTTCTTTCGCCGCGCCGCAGCCGAGTGGACATCGTGCAAGCCACCGGCCGCGCCATGCGCCGCTCGCCGGGAAAAACCACGGGCTATGTGCTGGTGCCGCTGTATGTCGAATTGACCGCCGGCGAAACCGTCGAAACCGCCGTCAATCGCGCACAGTTCGATGAGGTTTGGGATGTGTTGCACTCAATCCAAGAACAGGATGATGTCTTGGCAGAATTGATTCGTTACGTTGGCGAGCAAAAAGGGCGCGGCAAAGGATTCGACGACAGCCGGTTTGCCGACCACATTGATTTTGGCGGTCCGCGTTTAGGATTGGAATCACTTCGCGCCGCCGTAACAACACACTGCTTGGAAGATCTCTATTCGTCATGGGATACATGGTTTGGAAAATTGAAGGCATTCAAGGAACGCTTCGGCCATTGCAATGTGGAAACTGACTGGGAAGAAGACCCTGCATTAGCCGGTTGGGTAAGTGCCCAACGGACACGGCGCAACAAAGGCTTACTTTATTCCGAAAGGATTCGTCTGCTGGATGAGCTTGGTTTCATTTGGGATTTTCAGACGCTTAAAGGTCAAGAAACGTGGATGAAATGGTATCGGGAACTGGAAAACTATGTGCGCCAGCATGGTAATCCCCATATCTCGCGGAGTCACGTCAACACCAAGCTGGCAAGTTGGGTTTGGATCCAACGACAACGTCGCAAAGGCACATACAAACCCAATGGCAAAGATTTCGATGTGATGACAGCAGAGCAGATAAGCCTGCTCGACAAACTCGGTTTCCGCTGGGATGCAAATAAAGAAAAATGGGCGGAAAATTTTGAGAGGTTGAAGCGATTCTCCGTTAAGCATGGGCACTGTGAAGTCGGGCTTGAATCGGATGCGGACGAAATGTTGGCCAGTTGGACTCACCGCCAGCGCTGGCTCTTCAAACGTGGCAGATTGATCGCGGAGCGGAAATCAATGCTTGATACGATTGGCTTCAAATGGAACGCCGAAGACATTGATCTGCGGTGGCGCGAAATATTTGAGCGCCTCAAGCAATATTATGCCGTGAACGGAGACGCCGACGTTCCTGCGAAATGGAAGGAAGACCCCAAACTTGCGGCATGGGTAAGCGCGCAACGGCATCGCCGGAAAAATGGTGAGCTTTCACACGAGGAAGTGCGCTTGCTGGATTCGCTCGGATTAACATGGAAAAGCCGCGATGTCGGAACATGGGAAGACCGCCTTGCCGAGGTCGTTGCATTCAAGACGAAGAATGGTCATTGCGACATACCGCTGAACTTTCCTGAGAATCCAAAGCTTGGACGTTTCGTGAATAATATGAGAACCCAGCGGAACAGCAGACGGCTTTCTGCCGAGCGTATCGCGAAACTTGATGCCATCGGCTTTGCTTGGGGGGCAAGAAGTATGGCAGAGATTGGCGGCGAAGGGATAAATGCGCGATGGAAAATGCGCTTCGATGAACTGCTCTACTACAAGGAAAAGAACGGGAACTGTAAAGTTCCAAATGAATGGCCGGAAAATCCCAAGCTCGGTCATTGGGTTAATCAACAGCGCTATCAAAAGAAGTGCGGACAACTTCATCCGAAGCGGGAAGAACTGTTAAATTCAATTGCTTTTGACTGGGGATTCAAACGCGACTTTGGCGGAGTGAAGCCGAAAGATTTGTGGCCATTGCGATATGAGCAACTTGTCGAGTTCAAGAAGCAGAATGGGCATTGTGATGTGCCCTACAGTTACGCCAAGAACCGTCAGCTTGGAATCTGGGTTGGTAATCAGCGGTATAAAAGAAAGCAGAACAGACTTTCACCTGAGCACGAGCGTTTGCTGAATGAACTCGGATTCACTTGGGAAGATGTGGAGGGGGGTGTTTGGAATGAGCGGTATCAAGAATTGACGGAATTCAAAGCCAAGCACGGCCATTGCGACGTGCCGATGGTCTATCCTGAGAACTCCAAACTTGGCTCTTTCACCAAGAGAATGCGTGCAGAGCGAAAGGGCGGGACGCTTTCCGCCGAGAAAATCGCGAAGTTGGACGCGATTGGATTCGCATGGGTGTCAACGCACAAGGTGACTCCGCCGCAGAATCGGAATGGCGTCCAAGAACCTGTCACAGCGGCATGGAAGAAGTCTTTCGACGAATTGGTTGCCTACCAAACAGCACACGGCAACTGCGATGTGCCTGTGAAGTGGAAAGAGAATCCGCAACTCGGTGGCTGGGCGGCAGCACAACGCGCGCTGCGGAAGGCCGGCAAGCTACACCCGGAGCGGGAGCGGTTGCTAAATGGAATCGGTTTTGAATGGCGTGCAGATCGCAACAAGGAGGAATGGGAGACGCGGTTTAACCAGTTGAAGGATTACAAACAACGCTTCGGAGATTGCTCTGTTCCGGTGAAGTGGCAGGAAAATACTCAATTGGGCGCATGGGCAGCACAGCAGCGGCATTTTCAGAAAGCCGGCAAGTTGTCGCCCGAAAAGGAAAAGCTCCTGACTGATCTCGGTTTTGTATGGGCAAGCAAACGAACCATTACCGGCGGCGTGAATCGTGCGTGGAACGACTGGTTTAGTGAGCTAGTTGAATACAAAGCTAAATACGGTGATTGCAAAGTGCCGACGAGATGGGATGAAAATCGTAGATTCGGAGTTTGGGTTAGTAACCAACGTCAATTGAAGAAGCAGGGAAAACTGGAACCGGAACGCGAGCGAATGTTGAACGAGATTGGTTTTGTTTGGGCGAATTCGTGACGCTGGCGGTTCCGGCAGGGCTGGCCAATCCGGCCCCGGCCCGGCCATGCGGTGGCCGTTGGCCTTTTGCCCCGGTCCTTGCGTCCGGCCAGACCTTGCCGTCACCATTGCCGCGCGCGTGTGGAATTGAAATGCGTTTGAAAATAGCCCAGCCATGAATGGCTTGTCCTTACCCACATTTTTTCATGTTTGTTGGAGGGTTTCTACTCCTTCGCGCATCCACATCAGGCGCTGCCAGCCGCGCCAGATGGTTTGCCAGCCCGGTTCGCCATCCTGCTT
>Ga0181529_10001739_pt1 | contig 27537 bp, 22 predicted proteins | sample PEATcosm2014_Bin_36_FD_119763 | JGI IMG/M metagenome (GOLD analysis project Ga0181529, IMG submission 119763) | Peatland microbial communities from MTU Mesocosm Facility, Houghton, MI, USA - PEATcosm2014_Bin10_30_metaG | ecosystem: Environmental > Terrestrial > Soil > Wetlands > Peat | place... | reverse complement strand
TATTTACCCTTTTCTTGACTCATGTGGGCAACCTGAATACTGTAAAACTCAACCAGCGTCGCTTCGCTCCGACGCCTGCCCACATCACCGGAATCCGCTGCCCACTTCACTGGAATACGCAGCCAGTTGGAAACATTTGTTCTTTATCAGACCGGAAAGGCGTATACCGGGACCTACTCCGTCGCGGGCGACACCATCACCCTGACAGGGCCTCAACTCAGGGGCCAGCCAAAACTTCGCATTGCAGGCAACACCTTGTCGTATGAGGACGGAACGGTTTATGAACGGCAGGGCGCAACCGCGCCGCCTGCGCCTTCCATGCCGGAGATTGCGCCTCCACCTCCGCAACCCCGCTACGAGGACATCACGCCACCGCCGCCTCCGCCAGCAGATGCGCCAACCATCTCCATAGGGCAGACGAAGGCTCAAGTGATTGCCGCTTTCGGAGAGCCGCAACGGAAGGCATCCGTAGGAGCTAAGGAAATCTTCTTTTACACCGATCTTAAGATGAAGGTTACCTTTACCAACGAGAAGATCAGCAGCATCGACTAGAACGGCGCGCCCCCAGGACGGGAGGGTGGGCCAGAAACCAAGATTCGCAAGAGGAATGAGGTTCCGACGATGATTCCGATTTCTAGCAGCAGTCGAAGAAGTGTGACCACAACAGCAATTTTTGCGGTTCTTCTGGGGTTGGGCGGGATGACAAGCGCAGCTACCGACAAGAAGCCGGCCCCGGCTCCACCTCCTCCGTCGCGCCCCGCGCCTCAGCAACAGCAACGGCCCGCGCCTCAGCAGCAGCAGTTCCAGCCGCAGCAGCAGCAACGGCCACAACAGCAGTTCCAGCCGCAACAACAGCAGCCAGCCCGGAACACTACCTTCGGAAGCCCAGCAGGTGGCAACCGGCCCATCACCACAACTTCGCCAGGCATCCGCCCCACGACCACTACCGGTGGACAGCCTTTCAACTCCAACATGCAGCACTCCCCGGGTTTTCCTCAGGGCCGTTCGTTTGGATCGGGACCTTCGACCTTCAGAGCGGGTCCCGCGCCTAGGGGAAGTTCAGAACGGATAGCGCCGAGCGGCAGCGCGTTCCGGACCCGTCCCAACGGGCACCTGAGCGACGTACACGATGCCCGGCGGGGAATGGATATACATCATGAGCTGAACGGCAACCGGCGGATTGCGGTGGAACGGGCTGACCACAGCCACATGGTCTTTGAGCGGGGCAGGCCCGGATTTGTGCAGCGCGGGTACAGCTATCAAGGCCACGATTTCGGCCGTCGCGCCTACTACTACCATGGGCATGAATTCAACCGCTATTACCGCAGCTACGGGTATCGCGGGATGAGCCTGAGCGTCTACGCTCCGGGGCTCTACTACTCTCCCGGCTTTTATGGCTGGGCTTATCATCCGTGGGGCGCGCCCATCAGTTATGGATGGGGATGGGGAGGGAGTCCCTGGTATGGCTATTACGGCGGCTACTTTGCGCCGTATCAGACCTACCCCAGTGCCTCCTATTGGCTGACCGACTACATGATCTCCCAGGACTTGCAGGAATCCTATGCGGCGCATCAGGAAGCCGGCGAGCAGGATGGCGCTCCCTATATCCAGGGTGCCCCTCCTGTGCTGACGCCCGACGTGAAGCAGCAGGTTGCCAACGAGGTCCAGAATATGGTGGCTCTTGAAAATCAGGAGGCGGTGCAGACCAGCCAGCACCAGGACGTGGACCCTGGCTCCAGCGGCATCGCACGCCTGCTCGGCGATGGCCGCCCGCACGTGTTTGTGCCTGGCACGGCTCTGGACGTGGTGGACGTCAACGGCCAGGAGTGCGGCATCAGCGATGGCGATGTGCTGATGTTGCAAACTCCTCCCCCGGCCGATGCCACGGCCGCCAATCTGGTGGTACTGGCCAGCAAGGGCGGGCAGGAGTGCCTGAAGTCCAGCGTCGTCACGGTGCAGTTGAGCGACCTGCAGGAGATGCAGAACCAGATGCGGGCAACCATCGATCAGGGACTCCAGGAGCTTCAGTCCAAACAGGGAAAAGGTGGATTGCCGCCAGCGCCTGTCTCTGCCCAGGCTGCCCCGGTGCAGACCGGATACGCCGATGTTGCGCCTCCGCTCAATCCCCAGGATGCGGTCGACCTTCAGCAACAGAGTCAGCTGGCTGATCAGGCGGAGAAGGATGTGGCCGCCGAGGCCTCGCAAGGGGGAAGTGGCGCACCAGCCGCGCTCGGCAGGTAAGCTGCCGTGCCACAACGGAAAAAGGGCCGTCTTCCAGCATGGGAAGACGGCCCGATTCATCGGAACATGAAAAAGCCCCTTGTACTGATCTCTCAGTGCAAGGGGCTTTTCTATTCCAGCGAACGATCTCAACCACAGGGTTCGTGCTATCCGGCCTTTTCAAGCAAACAAGGCGACAGGTCGCGGCGATCCACCATGTCTTTGGTGATCTCCAGGTCGCGGACACGCTTGTTGGAGGGCAGGTGGTACATCAGGTCCAGCATCAGCTCTTCCAGGATCATGCGCAGACCGCGTGCTCCCACCTTGCGGGCCAGGGCTTCGCGGGCAACAGCTGCCACCGCGTCCGTCGTAAAGTGCAGACGAACATTTTCATACTCAAACATGCGCTGGTACTGCTTGAGGATGGCGTTCTTGGGGCGAGTAAGGATGTCGATCAGCGCCGGCTCATCCAGCTCGTCGAGAATGCCCATTACGGGCAGACGGCCAACGAACTCCGGAATCAGACCGTACTTGATCAGATCCTGGGGCTCGGTGCGACGCAACAACTCCGTGTCGCGGTGCGCGCGAGAGGTTGCCTGATCGCCATCGGCATCGGTACGGAAGCCTAGAGCCTTCTTGCCCACGCGACGTCCCACCACCCGCTCCAGACCCACAAAGGCTCCGCCGCAGATAAACAGGATGTTGGTGGTGTCGACGGCCGTGAACTCCTGGTGCGGATGCTTGCGGCCGCCCTGCGGAGGAACGTTGGCAACCGTGCCTTCAAGGATCTTGAGAAGCGCCTGCTGCACACCCTCGCCAGAAACGTCGCGGGTGATGGAGGGGTTCTCGTCCTTGCGGCCGATCTTGTCGATCTCGTCGATGTAGATGATGCCTTGCTGGGCGCGCGTCACGTCGCCGTCCGCGGCCTGCAGGAGCTTGAGGATGATGTTCTCCACATCCTCGCCCACATAACCGGCTTCAGTCAGCGTGGTGGCATCCACAATGGCAAAGGGCACGTCGAGCATCTTGGCCAGAGTGTGCGCCAACAGCGTCTTGCCGGAGCCCGTGGGGCCTACCAGCAGGATGTTCGACTTGGCCAGTTCCACATCGTTATTGCGCAACCGGTTCATCTGGATGCGCTTGTAGTGGTTGTAGACGGCCACGGCCAGCTTCTTCTTGGTCTGGTCCTGACCAATCACAAAGTCGTCCAGGAAGGCCTTGACCTCCTGCGGTTTGGGCAGGTGGCCAGCCGCGGCGGCGGGCGTAACCTCGCTGCGGTCGTCTTCCAGAATCGAATTGCAAACCGCCACGCACTCATCGCAGATATAAGCGCGAGGATAGTCGCTGGGCGAGGAGATCAGCTTGGCCACGGCATCCTGCGATTTATGGCAGAACGAACAGCGCAACGCTTCTTCAGGTCCCGTGCGCGTTTTCATTGTCAACTCCTCCGGCCCGGCTTGCCGGTTCAACTGTTATTGCGCCGTTCTGGGTTGCCGCCTGCTTAGGTGCGCGGCCTGTCAATAATCTCGTCTACGATGCCATACTCTTTGGCCTGGGGCGCGGTCATGATGAAGTCGCGCTCCACATCGCGTTCGATGCGGTCCAGCGTTTGGCCGGTGTGCTTGGCCATCAGGCTGTTGGTGATCTCGCGGATGCGCAGAATCTCGCGGGCATGAATATCGATGTCCGTGGCCTGGCCGCCGAGCCCGCCCATGGAGGGCTGGTGGATCAGGATACGCGAGTTGGGCAGGGCAAAACGCTTGCCCTTGGTGCCCGCCATCAACAGGAATGCGCCCATGGAGGCGCACTGGCCAATACAGTACGTAACCACGTTGTTCTTGATGAACTGCATGGTGTCGTAAATGGCCAAGCCAGCAGTGATGGAGCCACCCGGCGAGTTGATGTAGAGCGAAATGTCCTTTTCCGGATCCTCGCTCTGCAGAAACAGCATCTGCGCAACCACCAGATTCGCAATCTGATCGTCGATAGGCGTGCCGAGGAAGATGATATTGTCGCGCAGCAGACGCGAATAGATGTCGTAGGCGCGCTCGCCCCGGCTCGTCTGCTCAACCACCATGGGAACCAATGCCATTGTGTGCTCTTCTCGCTCGTCGCGCAGGCCCCGTGAAGGGGTCTGTGGTTGCGCTGCCCGGCCTGGCTTCAACCGGCCGGACAGCATCTGATCCCGTGTTACGCCTTAAGCAGGCAGACGATCGTAGAGCGTCGTCGCCGTCTTTTCGCGCAACAGTTGTTCCCGGATTCTAGCCACGCCGCCGTTCTCGGCCAAACGTGCATGGAGCACCTCGACCGGCTCACGGCTTTGCAGTGCGGCCATGTGGATTTCCTTCTCCACATCTTCTTCACTGATGGTAATCTCTTCGGCCGCGGCAATCTTGTCCAGGATGAGCTGGGTCTTGACCTCGGCCAATGCGCCGGAGTGCTGCGCGCCGCGCAGACGGCTGAAGTCCAGCTTGCGCATCTGCTCCGCGCTCATGCCCTGCGCAGCCAGAGCGCGCAGTCCACGCTCCAGACGAACATCGATCTGCTCCTGCACCAGCGACTCGGGCACCGGGAAGTCGAACTTGGTGACCAGAGCCTGGGCCAACTGGTCCTTGGTCTCGCCCTCCACCGAACGCTTCTTGCGGTTGGCCAGATGCTCGCGAACCTTGTCTTCCAGGTCGGCCAGCGACTCGTAGCTGCCCAGCTCCTTGGCAAACTCGTCGTTCAGGTCGGGCAGAACGCGCTTCTTGATGGACTTGACCGTGACCTCATAGGCAACCGTCTTGCCCTGCAGCTTGGGCTCGCTGTAGTCGGCCGGGTAGATGACCTCAGCCTTCAGCTCCTGACCGGCCTTGGCGCCGCGCAGGACCATGGTGAAGGCCTCCACGGTGTCCTTGCCGCCCACTTCCACCATGGCATTCTCACCGGCCAGCGGATCGGTCTCTTCCTCGCCAGCCACAATGCCCTTGTAGGTGATCTCGGCCCAATCGCCATCCACAAGAGTGCGGTCGTCTTCAACCGGCTCAATGGTGCCGCGCGACTCGCGCAGCTCCGTCATCTCCTGCTGGAACTCCTCGTCGGTGACCTCAGAGGAGGGCTTGGGGACAACCACGTCCTTGTAGCCTTCCACGGAGAACTCCGGAATGAACTCAAAGACAGCCTTCACGTGCAGGGGCTGGCCATCGTCCACGGTCAGCTCCGTCACCTGCGGCTGGCCCACGGGACGCACGCCCAAGTCGGCCACGGCCTTGTTGAAGCGCTCGGGCAGAATGTTGTCGATGACGTCCTTGCGGATCTCAGTGGCAAACTTGCGGCGCACCACCGTCTCCGGCACCTTGCCGATGCGGAAGCCGGGAATGCGGGCGTACCGCTTGTAGTTGCCCACCACGGTCTTGTAGGCCTTGGTCACTTCTTCCGCGGGGATATCGAGCACCAGCTCGCGGGTGCACTCCGGATTCAGAACCGGCCCGTGCGCGTGATCGTGGCCCTCATGGTCGTGGTCATGGCCGTCGTGGTCGTGGCCCTCATGGTCGTGGTCATGGTCATGACCGGCATGATCGTGAACGGCCTCAGCCGACGCAGGTTGCAGGTTTTCTTCAACGGTGTCGTTCGTGCTCAACGTTATACCTTCCCAGGGCGCCGGAGCGCCGTTCAGTTCGGATTGCCGGGTTTCCCATGAGCAGCTTGCCAGGGCGCACCACAAGTGGCTGCCTGCCGCACACAACAAGAACCGCCGCCCTGGGCTGCCGACCAAACGACGGCACGGCCCCGCGCGGCACGGGATACTCCTCACGTTATGGTAAGAGGGTTTGGAGGCAGGGTCAAACTCTGCAAACGGTGGGAAACACGTTCGGCACCGGTTTAGGTACGTTACCGCTCGGTGACTTCAGGCTGGCGCACGTACGGGAGGAACCGCGGATGGGCCGCCCCGCAACTGGAAAAGAAGGCTCGCGCCTCCTTCAGGCTCAGGTCGCCATTCACCGTCCGGCGCACGTCCTCGGCGTCCAGATCCTCCTGGCCGTCGTCTTCCCACCAGCAAACCGGGCACAAGGCCATCGATTCCGGGGAGGCCAGAGTCTTGAAGCCGCAGCAAGGACAGCGAAAACGTGATTCAGTGGTCACATTAGCTTGAGACGGCAAACCAGGGGGAAAAGATTACCTTATCCTCCCTGCAATCCGCACCGGGTTCAAAAACGGAAGGCCAGACCGGCTGAAACGCGCTCATGCGCGGAGTTGGTCTGGGTGTCAGTGGGCGTGGTCAGGTAGTCGGCAGAGACCCGAATGGCGAAGAAAGGGAAGATTCGCACGTCGCCGCCACCGCCGAGACCCACTGCCAGGTCTGACTGGGAGAGGCCTGTGGAGTTCGACGAATGGTCAATTCCCCCCACGGCATGGACAAATACGTGGAACCCAGCGCCGCCCACCGTCAGCCGGGGCCCGAACATGACGACCGTGGTATGCGGCGTGGTGGCAGGGGCTCCCATCCCATATTGGGCCACATCGCCTTCAATTCCCACAAAACGCTTCACTTTCACATTCAGTGCGCCTTCCCAGCCGTTGAGCCCCCCGGCACCGGAGGAAAACACATTATTGCCCAGCCGACTATAGCCAAAGGAGACGTCCGCCGTGGGTCCCAGGGCGTGAGCAGCGGGGGAGAATCCCAGCAGGAGAAGAGCCGGCACCAAGGCCAGACCCGCAGAACATGCACGAAATGAGATGGACATGGAAACTCCTATTCTGATGGTTTTGGACGTAGACCGCTTTAGGTGAGGATGACGGATTGCTGCCGCCGGTTGCCAGCAAACGGACAGGATGAACCTCCGTTGCCAACAGGGAGGCTCCGCGGCATCTGGATGGATGAGCGGAATGAAAGTGGAGAAGATCTGTGGAAAAAGAAATATTGCGCTGCACCATACATAGGGCATTCAGGCAGCGCGGAGGCGGTGTAGGTCCGTTCAGACACAGTTTCCTAAGAAGTCGGGCTAGAAACCGCCTCGCAACAACGCGGAACGAGAAAATCGAGAAGGTAGCAATTCTGCTTATCGTTCTGCTTGAGTTTGTACGCATAAATGCTTACATTATTCTCATGAAGAGCACCGAGTTCAAGCGGTGGCTGGCGGCACAGGGAGCGACCTTCGAGGGCGCGAAAGGCTCTCATCTGAAGGTGCTGTTGAACGGCAAGACTTCGTACCTGCCGATGCACTCAAAGGAACTCGGCACCGGGCTTGTGCAAGCCATCCAAAAACAGCTAGGACTCAAATAGGAGGCACCATGCGATACCCCGCAAACGTCAAACCCGATGGAAAGTTCTTCCTTGTGACCTTACCCGATTTTCCCGAGGCGATCACTCAGGGCGATGACGTTGAAGATGCTCTGGTCCATGCCGCCGACGTGCTGGAATCTGTCGTAGATCATTACATCGAGAACAGCTTATCCCTCCCCGCACCGTCTAAACCGAAGCGCGGCCAACATCTGGTGGAACTCCCGGCCAGCTATGCCGCGAAGATCCTGCTCTTGAACGAAATGGCGGCTCAGAAGGTCAGGCCGGCTGAACTGGCGCGACGGCTGAAGATGACCCGGCAGGAAGTGAACAGGCTCATTGACTGGCGTCACACGTCAAAGATTGACGGTATCGCCGTGGCACTGAAAGCGCTGGGCAAGACTCTGGAGATGCGCGCAGTTTAGGTGGGGGCGTGCGCTCCCACCCAAACCGCGTTGCAAGGCGGTGGCTCGAATCTTGCAGCGATTCCAAGAAAAATGCCCTACCTGCGCACCGCGGGCCCGGCCAGGCTGCCGTCCGGATGCAGCACTTCCACCTCCAGCGCCATGCGGCCATCGGCGTGGGTGGCGCAGCTCAGGCAGGGATCGAAGGCCCGGATCAGCCCCTCCATGCGGTTCAGCATGCCTTCGGTCACCTCGTGGCCAGAGATGTATTTGCGCGCCACCTGCACCAGTCCGCGATTCATGGCCAGCGTATTGTGCGCAGTGGCCACAATCAGATTGGCGCTGATCATCATGCCGTTCGAATCCACGCGGTAGTCGTGGATCAAGGTTCCGCGAGGCGCTTCGATAATGCCCACGCCCTCCGCCTCGTTGGCCTTGGCCTCGGCGCGCACGTCCTTGTCGAGCACCGCAGGCTGTTCAAGAATGGTCTGCATTCGCTCAATCGCAAAGACGATCTCGATTAGCCGTGCGTAGTGGTTGTGGAAAGAACTCAGCGTCACATTGCCGTAGTTGCGGCGGAACTCGTTGAGCGCCTCATCGGCCAGCGGGGTCCCGCACTGCCGTGCCAGATTCAGGCGGGCCGCTGGCCCCACACGATAGACACCCAACGGGTAGCCGGTCGGCTTGTAGTAAGGCGCTTTCATGTAGCTTGCTTCGTCCACCGCTTCGCCAATGTACTGGTGATAATCGCGGGGATGAATGTTGTCGGCAAGGATGTTGCCATCGGCGTCGCCAAAGCGCAGCCAGCCCTCGTGCTTGCGGCGCGATCCGTAGAGGCAGAGGTTTCCGTCCTTGCGCCCCGTGGCCATGAACAGCGACGGGAAGTTGCCAAAGGTGAGCACTTCGTCCTGCAGCTTTTCCATCATGTGACGGAAGAACTCCAGCGTCCGCGTGGCAATGGAGAGCGCTCCGGGAAGGCCTTTGAGGATCTCGTCGCGATGCTCCACCGAGAGCGGCTGCGAGACGCCTCCGGGCACAATCCACGGCGTGTGAATGCGGCGGCCACCCAGCAGGTCAATCACCTCTTGGCCCCACTTGCGCAAGCGGATGCCGTCCATGGCCACATCCGGGTGCTTCGCGGCCAGGCCCAGCACATTGCGTTCGGCAGGATTCGAGTCCCAACCCATCAAGAAGTCAGGGCTGGACAGATGAAAGAAGCTGAGCGCGTGCGACTGCGTGATCTGCGCCAGATGCACTACGCGGCGCAGCATCTCCGCGGTCTCCGGAATGCGCAGGCCCATGATGGCATCGGCCGCTTTTGCGCCCGCCAGCAGATGGCTGATGGGGCAGATGCCGCAGATGCGCGCAGTAAGCGAAGGCATCTCATAGAACGGCCTGCCCTCGCAGAACTTCTCAAACCCCCTGAACTGCAGCACGTGCAGATGCGCATCCTCCACCATGCCCTCGTCGTCCAACTGGATGGTGATTCTGCCGTGCCCTTCCACTCGCGTAATTCCGTCAATCTTGATGGTCTGCATCCGCTTGTTCTCCCCTGCGCAATCTCACGCTTCAGTTGCCGAAGCGGCAGCGTGTGCTCATGTCGGGCATGCGCCCGGCCAGAATTTCACTTACGACGTAGAAGATGACGTCGGCCTTGGGTGGGCAACCTGGAATGAACAGGTCCACCTTCACCAGTTCGTGCAACGGAATCACTTTGCGCTCGAGTTTAGGCACCTCCTTGGTGGGCGCGCCGGGATTGCAGGTGGCATTGTCTTCATACCCACGCTTCAGCACCTCTTCCACCGTGAAGGTGTTGCGCATGGCCGGCACATTGCCAGTCACCGCGCAGTCACCGAACGCCACCAGCAGCTTGGTGTTGGCGCGCACCTTGAGGATTTTCTCTATGTCTTCCTCGTTCGCGAGTGCGCCTTCCACCAACGTCAGATCCACGTTCTCCGGAAACACCTTGGCATCCACCACCGGGCTATAGACCAGATCGATCAGCGGGGCAATCTCCACCAACCGCTCATCCAGGTCAAGAAACGACATGTGGCAACCGGAACAACCGTCCAGCCACAGTGTTGCAATACGCGCTTTCGTCATCGCCGTCCCTCCTCACGCATCTGCAACAAATACGGCAGAAACTCTGGCTTGGTCATCTCAGAGACCGATTTGCCCTTCTCCACCAGCGCGCCCACCGGGCACACCATCACGCACTTGCCACATCCGGTGCAGGTGATCGATTCGCCCCACGGTGCGCCCAAGTCCGTGATCATGCGCGAGGCAATGCCACGGCCGGTGATGTCCCAGGTATGCGCGCCTTCCACGCTGTCGCAGACCCTGACGCAGCGCGTACAAAGCACGCAGCGGTTGTGATCCACCACAAAGCGCGGATGCGATCCGTCGGTGGCGCACTTCAGATGCAGATAAGGCAGCGAGACATGATCGATGCCCAGCTTGGCTGCCATGGTTTGCAGCTCGCAATGGCCGGAGGAAACGCAGACCGCGCACACATGATTGCGCTCGGTCAGCAACAACTCCACGGTGAGCTTGCGATAGCCATCCAGCTCCGGGGAGTGGACCGTGACCTCCATGCCCTCCTGCGCCTGGGTGGCGCAAGCGGCCAGCAGCTTGCCATTGCCCTTCACTTCCACAACACACAAGCGGCATGCGCCCACTTCGCCCAGTCCCGTAAAGTGGCAGAGCGTGGGAATGTCTATCCCGTTTTCGCGCGCCACTTCCAGAATGGTTTGGTCCTGACCAGCGGCCACTTGCTTGCCGTCGATGGTCAGCGTTTTGACTTGGTATTGATCTTTCTCTGGCATCTCGGCTTCCTCACTTTCCCTGCTTGGCCGCAGCCGGGTTAGAGACAGAACACTTGCCCTGCGGGCAGCGTTTGTCGCGTATATGTGTCTCGTATTCCTCGCGGAAGTAGCGCAGCGTGCTGCGTACCGGATTGGGCGCGGTCTGCCCCAATCCGCACAGAGCGGTACGATTCACCATGCCGCCCAAACGCTCCAGCGTGTCCAGATCCTCCATGCGGCCGTCCCCCTCGCTGATGCGATTCAGCAGACCGTACAGTTGCGTGGTGCCCACGCGGCAGGGAATACACTTGCCACAGGATTCGTCTCGCGTGAAGTCCATGAAGAACTTGGCCACATCCACCATGCAGGCGGTCTCGTCCATCACAATCATCCCGCCCGAACCCATGATGGAGCCGGCCCTGGCCAGCGACTCGTAGTCCACCTGCATGTCCAGGAACTGCTCCGGAATGCAGCCGCCCGAAGGACCACCGGTTTGCACGGCCTTGAACTTTTTGTTGTCCGGAATGCCGCCGCCCAGCTTGAACACCAGGTCGCGCAGGGTGATGCCCATGGGCACCTCCAGCAGGCCGGTGTTATTCACATCGCCCACCAGCGCAAACACCTTGGTGCCCTTGCTCTTCTCCGTGCCAATGCCCGCGAACCATGCGCTTCCCTTGCGGATAATGGGCGCGATGTTGGCGAATGTCTCCACGTTGTTGAGCAGCGTGGGGCACTTGTAGAGGCCGGAGTAAGCGGGGAAGGGAGGACGCGGACGTGGGGTGCCGCGCTTGCCTTCAACCGATGCAATCAGTGCTGTCTCCTCACCACAGACAAATGCGCCCGCACCCAGTCGCACTTCAATCTCAAAGCCAAAGGAGGACTCGCCGATGTTCTTGCCCAGCAGCCCCATCTTCTCGGCCTGGCGAATGGCAATCTTCAGCCGCTTGACGGCCAGTGGATACTCGGCGCGGCAGTAGATGTAACCCTGCGTCGCACCCACCGCGTAGCCCGCCAGCGCCATGCCTTCCAGCACCCGATGCGGATCGCTTTCGAGCACCGAACGGTCCATGAACGCGCCCGGATCGCCCTCGTCGGCATTGCAGATCACGTACTTCTGCTCGCCCTGCGCCTTAGCCACCATGGACCACTTCAGCCCGGTGGGATAACCGCCGCCACCGCGCCCACGCAGGCCGCTCTTGATGATCTCCTGCACCACCTCGTCGCGGGTGCGATGCCCCACGCTGGTGAGCAAGGCCTCATAGCCACCCACGGCGATCGAGTCCTCAATGCGCTCCGGATCGATCTCGCCGCAGTGCTCCAGCACAATCTTCTGCTGCTGGGCAAAGAAGGGGATGTCGGGCGAGACGGAAAACTCCGGAACCGGGTTGCCATCCAGATTAGCAATGATAGCTTCCAGTAACTCAGGGTTGTCGCAGGGAACGCTGCGGTAGTAAGTATGCTGCGGTTCGCAGCGCACCAGCGGACCCATGGCGCACAATCCCATGCAGCCCACGCCGGTAACTTTGCAGGTCTTTTCTTTGCCTTGCTTCTTTACTTCTTCCTGCAACACCTTCAGCACCTGGTCGGAATGCAGCGACAGGCACCCGGCGGCCACCGAGACGTTCACCTTGTGGTCGTACTTCTTCAGCTCTTCCTGCTCGCGTTCGCGGATCTCCAGCAACTCATCAAGCGTCATGGTTCATCCACCTCCGCATCTGGGCTTTGATCATCTCGGGATCGGCCTTGGGCATCACCTCGCCGTCAAACACCGCGGCTGGAGCCAGGCTGCAGGAACCAATGCAGCGCGCCGACACCACGGAAACCTTGCCGTCGGCGGTGGTTTCGCCCGCCGTCACATGCGTCACCTCTTCAATGGCCTTCATCAGGTTGCCCGCACCCTTCACGTAGCAGCCAGTCCCCATGCAGACCACGCAGGTATGTTCGCCCGCGGGCTTGAGATTGAAGAAGTGATAGTAAGTCGCCACGCCATACACCTCACTGAGTGGCAAGCGAAGTGAGCTAGCTACAAAGCGCAGCGACACGGAATCAAGATAGCCGAAGGACTCCTGGACGGTATGAAGCACTTCAATCAACGAAGAAGGCTTGTGGCCATGGCGACGCATGGTCGCCTCCACCAGCTTCCAACGTTTATCCACGGAGGGAAGTGGAACTTGCTCGGGGTATGCCTGCATCGAACGACTCCTTTCCCCAAAAAGCTGTTGCTGGGTAGCGAGTATAACCACGAACTGAGACCAGGAGACAACAGCAAAGGCGAAAATCCCGAAATGTGCGAGATATTCTCTGCACGCCTCGAAATGATATTTTTCTTTACCTCTAGCGCCGTGACCCGCATCACGTTTTATCGTCAAAAGCCACCATTCGGGACGCTATCCCGCAAGTTTTTAAAGACTCACGTGCTCCAGAATGGAATCTCCGCGCCCTGACGCCTGGGGCCGTAAGCGACCAGGCCCGGTCGGCAAGAAGGCCGGACAAGCACCGGGAAAGTCTTCAATCGGAAGGGATTGGTGGTGAACAACGAGTCTGGGTTCGAGCCACTTCTTACAAGTTAAAAGATGTACATTTCGGCAATCGATCCAGTTTTATCCAATAGCTTTGCAATCGATATTTATTTAACTTATCGAGTTATCTGTCAGATTTTCCTGTCTCTTTCCGAACGCGCCAAAGCAATGCGGCCGGCTGTGGTGGAGAGCCGGCCGCATCCTGATCTACCCGGCCGCTTACGGCACAAAGTAGATGGTTCGGGTTGCCGCGTTGCCGTTGGCGTCGAGCGCGGTAATGGACCAGTTATAGGTGGTGCCGCTGGTCAGATTGGGGACGTTGGGAGTGTTCGAGCCGCCCAGCGGATCCACATTCCAGGTGATGCCGGTTCCGCCCGAGGTGGAGGGAACCTGCGTGGAGGTAAAGCCGCTCGACGACGAAGTCGAAGTGGGAACCCGCCAGATCGTTGTCCCGTTGTTACTCCAAAGATTGAACTGGTAGATATAACTCGCGGGGCTCGAAGGATAGTTCCAGCTGAAGGTGGGTGTGGTGCTCACGCCCAGTGTTTGCTGGGGCATCAGCGCGGTGGGATAGGCCGTGTTGACGCCCACTACCTGGGCTGTCACATCTTCGCTGCTGCCGTCGATGTAAGTCAGCGCGAAGGTGTAAGTGTCACCTATCGTTGGCGTGTTGGAGGACAGGTTGGCGTCGTACTGGAACTGCACTGCGCCGCAGTTGCCGCAGCGGCCAATGTCAACCGGAGTCATCACGTTGGGTCCACCGATGAGCTGGGCCGACACTGGCACCTTGTTCTGGTAGCGGATGTCGAAGTAGACGCCGTAGGTGGTGGTTGTGGATGTCGAGCTGGTCCACTTGTTGTTTTGCGTGGTGACGCCGATGGTGACGTTGCTGGTGGGAATGGCGACCGTCTGTCCGCTGGCAGAGCCGGTAACGCTGGCCGTGGGCGGGCCGTTGTTGCCGCGGGTGTTGGTAAAGTCAGCGGCGTCGATCAGCCCATCGTTGTTGTTGTCGACCGCGGCCACAAGGTTGTAACCGGAGCCGGTGGGAACCTGCACGGAGTAGGCTTGCGGGCTCACCGGATTCTGAATGCGCTGGCCGTAGAAGACTCCGGTGGAGCTGGAGAAGTAACCCACATAGAGCGGTCCAGCCGCAGTGCCGTTAAAGGTGACTGTGCCCGAGATGGTGTTGCTACCGGTGGCCGCACCAATGGTGACGGGAACAGCAGCGGACGCGCTGGAACCGCCGAAGTATACCCATGGTCCATTGTTGGAACTGCCGGAAGACACATAACCACGCATCCTGAAGTAGAGGGCGGCGCCATTGCCGAACGGGCTTCCAGAGACGCCGCTGGTCAGGTTATTCAGGAAGACCACGCCTGCGCCGGCGGCGTTCGTGGCCGGGAAGACAAAGCTGTTGGTGGAGGTAGGCGAGGTGAAGCTGTTGGTGGTGCTCCACTCAATCTGGTAGTTGGGCGACACGATCACCCTATTCCCGTTCACGTCGGTTCCGATATCGGTGCTCATATCGAAGTCGACGATAACGCCCTGATCGGTTCCCGTGACGACTTTGAAGGTGGGAGAGGTGGTGATGGCGTAGCTGGCCGGATCGCTGAGCACAATGGCCTGACCGGATAGGTTGCCTCCAGAGACGACCACGCCCGAGGTTTGGCCCACCGGGAACGACTCGCCCATCGGGAAGCCGTTGCCTTGCGGGTCCATGCGGGCAAACAAAGTGTAAGTGCCCATGGGTACGCCGTGGATTGTGAAACCGCCACCGGAGGTCATGGTAGTGGCTGGAATCAATGTGCCCACCTGACCCGAGGAGCAGTTGCCCTCTACCCACACATACACCGGATTGCTCAGCCCCTGGGTGCCGGAGTAACTGACGCTGCCGCTGATGTTGTAACCCAGTTGTGCCCCAAACGTGCCGGCCGCGACCGCACCGTTGTTCACCGTCACACTCAGCGTGGAAGGCGTGAACACTGCTTCCGGCGCGGTGCTGGAAGGGGTGATGGTGTAACTACCGTTGGGAATATTCGCGAAGCTGAAGTTACCGTTCGTGTCGGTGGTTGCGGTCTTTGGAGTGGGGGTATTGATGGTCATGGTCAGTGTCGGAGTGAGCGAGACGCCGGCGCACTCGTTGCTGGTGTAGTAGTTGCCGGTCACCGCGTAGCCACTCGCGTTCACCGTCAGCGAGTAGCTTTGTGAGGCCGTAGTGCCCACGTTGTCCTTGATGGTGGCGGCAATTGTAACCGGGCCCGAGGCGTTGGGCGTGCCACTGACTTGCAGGCTGCTGTTGCCGCCGTTGTTCACGTAAAGCCCGCTGCCGATGCTCACCTGCGTGTGGTCCGTGGGAATCGGGATGGAGTTCACCGTCCAGGTGTAGGGCGAAACGCCGCCGCTGGCATTGATGGAGCCAGTGTAGGCACTACCCTGAGTGGCCGCTGGAAGGGTGATGGGATTGGGCGTGGGCAGCGTGAGCGCAGCCGCGTTGCTGACGGTAATGTGATAGCCCATCACAAAGGTGATGCCGGTGTTGTTGTCGGTCAGATTGGCGTTAAAACTGACCGTTGCGGCTGAGCTGGGCGTTCCAGAGATCGTAATCGTGTAGCCCGCGGTTGAGTAGCTGAGATTGTCGCTCAGCCCGGTCACGCTCAATGAGTAATTGCCGCTGCCGCCCGAGCCCGTGACCGTACCTAGGTAGGGCGAGCCGACGGTAGCCGTGGTGGGCAGCGAACCGGGACTGGAGGGCAGCGATAGCGCCGTGTAAATGGTGATGGAAAGCGGCTGCGTTGCGGTATTGATGGAATCTGTAACCTGCGCCGTGAAACTGACGGTGCCGGTCTGCGTGGGCGTGCCGGTAATCTGGCCGCTGCTTGAAAGGCTCAATCCGTAGGCGGACAAGTTGTTTCCAAGGGCGGACCAGGTGTAGCCCGAGCCGGTGCCGCCCGTGGCTGTGAGCGTTGCCGAGTAGGGTACGCCCAGGTTGCCACCGATCAGCGTGGTGGTGGTGATGCCAAGCCCGCTGCTGACGGTGATGGAGAAGGTCGGGCTGATGGACAGGCTGGCCACCGAGTCGGTCACTGTAGCTGTAAAGCTGGTGGTGGCAGGCGCGCTCGTGGGCTTGCCGGTGATTGCGCCACTGGAGCTGAGCGTGAGGCCGGTAGGCAATTGCGAACCAGAGGCCAGTGCCCAGGTGTAATTGGAGCTGTTGCCGGAGCCACCGGTAGCAACCAGTGCGGTGGAGTAATTCGAGCCCACATAGGCTGTAGGCAGAGTGAGGCTGGTGGTGATATTCAACGCCGGATAGCTGACAACAATCTGGAAGGCCTTGGTGGCTTGATCGCCGAAGGGGTCTGCTACCTTCACCGTGAAGTTGAAGGTCCCAACCGCTGTCGGCGTCCCGGTTATTGCGCCCGTCGCTGCATTCAGGTTGATGCCGTTGGGCAGCAAGCCGGCGGAGATGCTGTAGGCCAGGGTCCCCGAGCCACCGCTGGCTGCGGCGCTGCCGCCCGCATACGCCGTGTTGAAGATGGCCGTAGCTGGCACGGAGCCGGTAAACGTGAGGGCTGGAGCTGCAGTGATGGAAAGGGTCAGGGTCTGGGTCGCGGTCAACCCATTGGGCGTGCCAGCGTCCTTCACATTGAACTGCACACTGGTGTTGCCCGCAGCCGCGGCCGTGGGAGCACCGCTGAGAACGCCGCCCGTGGTCATGGTAAGGCCTGCCGGAAGCGTGGAGCCAGAAGCCACTGACCACGTGTAGGGGCTGATGCCGCCGGTTACAGTGAGCGACGCGTTATATGCCGTACCCACTGCGCCCACCAGCCCGGAGTTGACCGTGGTCACATTCAACTGCGCCGGTACGGTGAGGATGCCCACCGCAGTCTTGCTGCTGTCAGCGATAGAAGTGGCTGTGACCGTGATGGTCTGCGCGGCGCTGGTGGCTGCCGGTGCTGTATAAGTGACCGAACTGGTGGTCTGGTTGGAAAGCGTTCCGCCGCCGGTGACGCTCCAGTTCACGCCAGCCGCATTTTTGTCGTCGGTAACCGTCGCCGTAAGCGTGGTGGTATTGGTTCCGTCCAAAACAGAAGCAGCAGTAGTCACTGAAACGCTGACGGTGCCTGACGACCCGGTCCCGCCAGAACTTCCGCTGCCTCCACAACCAGCCAGCAGACTTGCGATGGCCAGCACACTCAAGAAACTCGATAACCGTCTCATTCCATCCTCCGCTCAGGCACTGCCTGCAATGGGTAAATAGGTCGGCGCGCCGTCCAAAGGGGTTCTGGGGGAGGGCAGCGCGTCAATCCCTGGTGGGCAATGGGCCCTCCGGCAGAACCGCTGCCATCTGGCCCGCGCATTCCGCCGTCTACTCAGTGCAGCGCAGGTTTCTCCTGATTCCCCTCATCGCACCGCAAGGATTTTTTCCTGCGGCCTGTTCCGCCCCGTTCCACGGTTGATATGCTCGATGGTGCGCGGATGTCCGCTCGCCCTGACCCGCTTTTCCGAGGACGGAAGCGAGCCAGAATCTATTCCGGAGTAAAAACGGCTTGGGAGATTCCGAAAAAATCCCGGTGACAATGGGCGGAAAGTTTCGCCTGCTGGAGTCGATTGGGCAGAGCGAGGACTACGCCGTCCATCGCGCGGAGCGCATCGCGGACTTTGCCCAGACAGTGGCCATCCGGCTGCCGCATCCGGACCCAAACCAGCCGACAGCGGCCTTCCTGGAGAGCCTGCGCACGGAGCAGCGCGCCCTGGCCCCGCTGCATCACGCGGGCATTGCGGCGCTGGTGGATGCCTCACTCGATCCGGCGCAGCCCTGGATTGCCACCGAATTTGCCGAGGGCGAGGATCTGGATATCTTCTGTACCCACCACAAGCTGGATCTGGAGCGCAGGCTCCACCTCTTCCTGCAGGTTCTGGATGCGCTGGCCTTTGCGCATCGACAACTGGTGGTGCATGGCGCGCTCTCGTTCCGCCGCATGCGCATGGACCAGGCAGGCAGCGCGCGGCTGGTGGGATTCACGGTAGATGCGGAAACTGCGCCCCTGGCAACAGCCGCCGACGTTCTGGGCGCAGGGCGGTTGCTGCATCAGTTGCTGACGGGCAAGCCCGCGGCTGCTCCCACGGTCCTGCCCAGCTCGCTTTGCGCCGGTGCTCCGCGGCGCAAGCTGCGGGGCGACCTGGACGCGATTCTGCTGCGCGCTCTGGATGCGGAACCGGAAGCGCGCTACCCGGACGCGGGCGCATTCGCGGCCGATCTGCGCAACGCCCTCAGCTTCCGTCCCGTTGCCGCGCGCCACGGCGGCGCACTCTACCGCACGCTGCGCTTTGCTCGCCGCAATCCACTGCTGGCCTCCGCCATTACGCTGCTGGCGCTCATTGCGGCTGGCTCCGGCGCCGTGGTGGTGGAGCAGAATCTGCAGGCGGCCCGGGCGCGCACACAGGCTGAAGCACGCCTGGCAGACACACAGCGGCTCACCGACTCCATGCTGGTGCAGCTCTCCGCGGAACTCGACCGGCTGCAGGGCACGGACGCCGTGCAGGCTCTGCTGGCAGCCAACATCTCCACTACGCTGGACCGCATGGCCGAGGAGGCGGGCTCGAATCGGGAGTTTCGCGAGAATCTGGCGCAAGAGTATCTGCTGCTGGCGCGTCTTCTGGAGCGGCATCCGCAGCCTGCGCTCACAGCCAACAATGCGGCCAAGCGTGGACTGGCCGTGCTGGAGCCGCTGCTTGCCAAGCAGCCCTCCGCGCGAGCGCGCCAGTTGGATGCGGATCTGCACGGCGTGCGCTAGAGCATTTTCCGGGAAGGTGCAGACCTGAAGGTCATGGGTGCCCCACCCATTTCCGCAAAAAACGCGGAAATGGATGGGGCACGGAAGTTTATAGCAAAAGCGAAACCGCGCTAGCGTTTCGACGCGTCGAGCGCATGCAGCAGCGTCTCCGCTTCGCGCCGAACATCCTTGCTGGGATGCATGCCGAGCAGTTTTTCCGCGGTTGCGCGGGCGGCCCGCGGGTCTCCATTGGCCTGCTGCGCCTTGGCCAGGGTCATCTGGTAATCCGGCTCGGAATCATGCACTAGCTGGTTGGCGTGCAGGGCATAAGTCAGTGCCTGCTTTGGCAGGCGCAGAGACGCTGGTTCAGCTCCCAGCAGGTGACGCGCGGCATTATCCAGATCGTCCGCCGACACGTCACCATCCTGCGCAAGCCGCACGGAGAGCGCAAGCCCCTGGCGCTCGAACTCCTCCGCCTCACTCTTCGCGCCCAGATTCCGCTCGGCATTGGCGATAGAGATCAGCGTCTCGGCATAGTGCGATTGCCAGATGCGATTGCTGGGGTCCTTGCGCAGGGCCGCGATCAGAATCGCTGCCAGGCGCTGGTAGACCACTTGCGCCTCGCGCCACTCGAGCAGCGCTTCATAGTTCTCGCCTTCATCGCGATAGATGCTGGCCATGGACTGCTGCACGCGCATGTTGCTTGGGTCTTGAGCGGCCAAGGGCATATAGATGCTCTCGGCAATCTTCAGTTCCGCCAGCGCGGCACGATAGTTGTCTTCAAAATAAAAACAGTCGCTGAGCTTCTGATGAAGAATTCCCTTTTGCCGCTCAATCAACGGCGAGGGATGCGGAATGGAATTGAATTGCTGCAACGCGGCCACGAACAGCGGGCGCGCCTCCGATGGATTCTGTTCCACCAGCAGGTTGCCAATCTTCTGATAACCGATGCCAATGCCCCGCATGGCGCGCACGTTGGCGGTGTCGCGCTGCAGCGCTTGCTGATCCAGGGCGATGAACTTGCGATAGGCGGCGATGGCCGCGGGCTGGTCGCCCAGGCTGGCGGCACCCTGCAAATCGTATTGATCGCCCAGAACACTGTAGATGCCAGCCACGTCAATGAAGTCCTTGACCGTGGCCTCTTTGCTGGCTACCAGCTTCTCGCCCAGCTCCGTAGCTCGTTTGGAGTAGGGCACCGCCGCGGCCGCATCGCCCGCGCCAAACAGAATCTCACTTACCGTCTGCTCGGCAAGCATAGCCGCACGCAGCGCGCGCAAGTCGCGGGGCCGCAGTTGCAGCGCCTGTTCCGCAATCTCGCGGCCGCGCTTCACGGTGCGCATCGCGCCCTTTGCATCGCCCAGGTTGGGCTGGTAAGGATCGCCCTGCACGCCGCCCACGCGCACGTATGCGGTAGCCAGATCGACCTCGAAATCGAAGTCGCCGCCCGCGTCCTTGCTCATGCCATCCAGGTATTGGAGGGCCTGTGCGGTGACGCGGCGCTGGGTTTCAATCGAGCCCGGCACCTCAATCAAACGGTCGTAAAAATCCGTGGAGAGAAAGCTGGCCAGTTGCCGCACCGCGGTCATCTGGCGGCGCGCCCGCTGCTCTTCAGCGCGGGCTGCATGCGTTTGGCGCACAGCCACGGCCGCACCACCGGAAAGCGCACACCCCAGCAACAACAGAACGGCGAGGCTCTTGCGATTGCGGCGCGCAAACTTGGCCACCAGCTCAGCCGGGGACGCAGGCCGAGCCTCCACCGGACGATGCTCCTTGAAACGCCTCAGGTCAGCAGCCAGTTCCATGGCTGAGGCGTAGCGCTCGTCCGGATCGGCGGCCATGGCGCGGGCGATGATAGCGCGCAGATCGACATCCAGCGTGGCGTCGGCAACGAGCCTGGATGGTTCGGCCCGGTCGGCAGTTGGCGGCTTCGCGGCAGCGTCTGCAAGAACCGTGGTAGTGGTCTCCTGGTTGGCGCTCACCGGAATCCGGGTAACTCCCCGCACCGGCACGCGGCCCGTCAGCAGACGATAGAGCATAGCGCCCAGCGAGTACACGTCAGAGGCCGCTGCACATACCCCGCCCACCATCCGCTCCGGGCTGGCGTACTCCGGCGTAAAGGCGGCCAACGGCGTGGCCTCCTCGCGGTCGGCGCCTTCCATTGGCAGCAGCATGGCCGCGCCAAAATCCAGCAGCTTCAGCTCCCCCTCCGCCGTCACCATCACGTTGGAGGGCTTCAAATCGCCATGCAGGATGCGGTGATTGTGCGCAAAGCTCACCGCCTCACAGAGCTGCGCAAAGAGCGTCAGAATTGCGTCTTGCGCAAGGCTCTGGCAGTAACTGTCCAGCCGCTCGCCCTCAATCAGCTCCATCACAAAGTAGGGCTCGCCGGTCGGGCTCACGCCGCCATCCAGCAGGTGGGCAATGTGCGGATGACGCACCGCGGCCAGCGCGCGGCGCTCCTCATGGAATCTCTCAATGAGCCATTCAGAACGCAACCGCGTGGCCACCACCTTCAGCGCCACCTGGCCCTCGGCTCCAGCCACGCGCTCCGCCGCGTACACCACGCCCATACCACCGCGGCCCAGCTCGCCAACCATGCGATAGCCGCCCACCACGCGGCCCAGCCACGCATCGGCAGAGGGACGAGGTGGATCGGCACTGCGCGCTTCTTCCACCGCTTCGCTGGACTCGATCAGCGAAAGCACTTCATCGCTCAGCTCGGCGTCGGCACCGGTCCAGGAACGCACCGCCGCGGCCCGCTTTTCGCGGCTGCCTTCAAGCTCCAGCGCGCGATGGAAGAGCTCTTCCACCCGCTGCCAGCGAGACCGATCCGCGGAGCTATCCATCATGCTTCGCCCTTTACCCCGCCCAGCTCACGAAAGAGCCAGCTGCGCGCAAACTTCAAGTCGCGCTCCGCCGTGGCTACTGAGATCTCCAGCGCCTGCGCCGACTCCTCGGTGGTGAAGGAGAGAAAGTAGCGCATCTCCACAATGCGTGCCTTGCGCGGATCAAGCGCTTCCAGCCGCTCCAGGGCGGTGTTCAGGTCCAGCACCTGCTCGGCTTCCGAGCCGATGAACGCCATGTCGTCGGTCAGTTCCATCTTGATCCACTCGCTTCCGCCGCGCCGCTTGGCCAGCCGCGCCCGCGCATAGTCGGTAAGGATGTTGCGCATGAGCATGGCCGCAAAGGTGAAGAAGTGCTGGCGGTCAGCCCACTCCGCCTTCTTTTGGCGGACCAGGCGCATGTACACCTCGTTGAGCAGGGCGGTGGGCTGCAAGGTATGGTCCTCGCGCTCGCGCCGCATCAGCCCCGCGGCAATCCGGTGCAGCTGCTCGTAAACCAGCGGCACCATGGCCTCAAAGGCCGCACTGTCGCCCTCGCGCCAGCGCGCCAACAACTGCGTGATTTCGCCCTTCGGCTCCGGTTCCATGGCCGCCTTCCGAGTGGCATCCAGTATGACCGAAACCCTCTTCGGATGTAAGCGGCAATTTGCAGCCTTTGCGCCACGGAACGGACACCAGGCACCCGCCGCGCCTGGCCTTTCCTCCCTCTAATCCATGCAGCGCAAAGCAGAGCTTCAGCCCCTCATGGCGCCCGCGGATTCTGGTTCTCGTCTCTTCATCTGGGATTCCACAAACCAGAGGGCTCTTGACTTCCGGCCAAACTCCCCGTACATTGGCATTACGCAGTCCACTCCAGTGGTCTGTACGAGGCTTGTATCCGATGATGAACTTCCACACTCCCGTTCTCTGTATGTGCTGCTGTCTTTGCGGCATGGAGCGGGCGTGTACGATGGGCTGATTCAGATCTCCGAATCCGGAACCCACGTCCCACCCGCTCTCTGAGCTGGTGGGTTTTCTGCATTTACGGCAGTTTCCGATTCACGCATTTCAAGCACCGGTGGCGAAGTGGCTAACGCGCAGGTCTGCAAAACCTGTACTCGCGGGTTCGAAACCCGCCCGGTGCTCCAAATCTTCTGTCCGTGGCCGGCGCGCTTCTCCCCTTCCGCACATCGGTTCTGACGGCATGACAACCTGGCCTTCCGAACCAGGATAATGGTGCTCAGCAAAGACATGAAAATGACAATCTATCGCATCGGTTTTGCAGTTCTGGCTCTTGCCGCGCTGGCCTCCGTGGCGGCTCCCGTCAACGCGCAGGCTCATCTGCTCAATGTTTCTTACGACCCCACGCGCGAGTTCTACGAGGAGTACAACAGGCTCTTCCAGCAGCACTGGAAGGCCACCACCGGCCAGGATGTGGAGATCAATCAATCGCACGGCGGCAGCGGCAAGCAGGCGCGCGCGGTGATTGACGGCCTGGAAGCCGACGTGGTCACGCTGGCTCTGGGCTACGACATTGAGGCCATCGCCTCGCGCGGTTTGCTGGACCCCCAGTGGCAGTCCAAGCTGCCCAACAACAGCACTCCCTACACCTCGACCATCGTCTTTCTGGTGCGCCAGGGCAATCCCCAGCACATCAAGGACTGGCCCGATCTGATCCGCCCCGGCGTGAAGGTGATTACGCCCAACCCCAAAACCAGTGGCGGCGCGCGCTGGAACTATCTGGCCGCATGGGGCTACGCGCTGCGTGCCTCGCACAACAATGAGGATGCCGCCCGCGAGTACATGCGCAAGCTGTTTGCCAACGTTCCGGTGCTGGACACGGGCGCGCGCGGCGCAACCACCACCTTTGTGCAGCGCGGCGTGGGCGATGTGCTGATTGCCTGGGAGAACGAGGCCTTGCTGGCACAAAGGGAACAGCCGGGGCAGTTTGAGATTGTGGTTCCTTCCGCCACCATCCTAGCTGAGCCGCCCGTTGCCGTGGTGGACAAGGTGGCGCAAAAGCACGGCACGGAGAAGATTGCGCACGCCTATCTTGAGTATCTCTGGTCGCCTGAGGCGCAGGAGCTGGCCGCGAAGTATTACTATCGTCCGCGCAATGCCAAGGTAGCCTCGAAATACGCCTCCACCTTTCCCACGGTGAACACCTTCACCGTGGTGCAGGGATGCGGCAGCTGGCAGGCCGCGCAGGCACGGCACTTTTCCGATGGCGGGACCTTCGACCAGATCTTCGAAAAACGTTAGGATCGGAATATGCCCGTTCGCTCCAAACGCAAGTTCAGTCTGTTGCTACGGCCGTCTCCGCTGCCTGGATTCGGCCTGAGCCTGGGCTTTACCGTCACCTACCTCTCGGCCATTGTGCTCCTTCCACTGGCCGCCATCATGATGCGCGGACTGGGGGGCGGATGGGGCATCTTTGTGCACGCCATTGGCACGCCCCGCGTCTTCGCTGCTTGTCGCGTCACACTTGAATCTGCCTTGCTGGCCGCCGGGTTCTCGGCGGCCTTTGGTTTCCTGGTGGCATGGGTTCTGGCCCGCTATCGCTTTCCTGGCCGCAGCATTGTGGACGCGCTCATCGACCTTCCCTTCGCGCTGCCCACGGCCGTGGCAGGCATCTCGCTTACCATGCTCTACGCGCAGAACGGCTGGATTGGCCGCTATCTGGAGCCCCACAATATCCACATTGCCTTCACCCGATGGGGCATTATTCTGGCCATGTCGTTTGTAGGCTCGCCGTTTGTGGTGCGCACCGTACAGCCGGTTCTTGAAGACCTGGATCGCTCCATGGAAGAGGCCGCCACAAGCCTGGGTGCAACCCCGTGGCAGGTCTTCACCCGCGTGCTCCTGCCGGTCTGCCTGCCGGCGCTGGTCACCGGCACGGCCCTCGCCTTTGCCCGCGCGGCCGGCGAATACGGTTCGGTCATCTTCATTGCCGGCAACATGCCCATGAAGACGGAGATTGCCGCCCTGCTGATTGTGACCAAGCTGGAAGAGTACGACTACGAGGGCGCGGCGGCCATTGCCGTGGCCATGCTGGTACTTTCCCTCTCCATCATGCTGGTGCTCAACGTGGTGCAAAGCCGCATGCTGCGGCGGGAGGGCAAGCGCGGATGAACGCTCCCACACTCTCTGAACGCATCACCCGTGGCGCTCTGATCGCCGCGGCCCTGTTCTCGGTCTGCCTCTTTCTGGTGCTGCCTTTGGTCAGCGTCTTTGTGCAGGCCTTTGCGCAGGGTTGGCATCTCTATCTGCAGGCCGTCCGCAGCAGCGATGTGCTCTCCGCGCTCAAGCTCACGCTGCTGGTGACCGCCATGGCGGTTCCCCTCAACGTGATCTTTGGCATCGCCGCCAGCTGGGCCATCACCCGCTTTGACTTCTACGGCAAACACATTCTCATCACCCTCATTGACATTCCCCTGGCCGTATCTCCGGTGGTGGCAGGCCTGATGTACATTGAGGTCTTTGGACGCAATGGCTGGATGGGCCCTTGGCTGGATGCGCACAACCTGCACATCATCTTTGCCATTCCCGGCATTGTGCTGGCTACCATCTTTGTCACCTTCCCCTTCGTGGCCCGCGAGCTGATTCCCTTCATGCAGGCCCAGGGCAGCGACGAAGAGGAAGCCGCCGTCGTGCTCGGCGCAAGCCCGCTGGCCATCTTCTGGCGCATCACCTTGCCCAACATCAAGTGGGCGCTGCTCTACGGCTCCATCCTGGCGGCATCGCGCGCCATCGGCGAGTTTGGCGCGGTCTCGGTGCTGAGCGGACACATCCGCGGACGCACCACCACGTTGCCGCTGGAAGTGGAGATGGCCTACAACGAGTACAACTTCACGGCGGCCTTCGCGGCTGCGTCCTTGCTCACCTTTGCCGCCATCATTACTCTCACGGTCAAAAAGATCATCGAGGCCACCTCCGGAGTGCACACCCGCGCCCCCCGTGAAAAGGACCCAGCATGAGCATTCAGATTGAGAATATCTGCAAGAATTACGGCGCATTTCAGGCCCTGAAGGGCATCTCGCTCACCATCGAGAGCGGCGAGTTGATTGCTCTGTTGGGTCCCTCGGGGTGCGGCAAGACCACCCTGCTGCGCTCCATTGCCGGCCTTGAAACCCCGGACGAAGGCGCCATCCTGCTGCATGGCGAAGACTCCACGCGCACCAACGTAGCCCAGCGCGGCATCGGCTTTGTCTTCCAGCACTACGCCCTCTTCCGCCACATGACCATCTTTGAGAACGTGGCCTTTGGGCTGCGGGTACAGTCCCGCGCGGAGCGTCTTTCCCGCGTGCAGATTCGCGAGCGCGTCAACGAGTTGCTGCACCTGGTCCAGCTTGAGTCCTACGCCCGCATGTACCCCGAGCAGCTCTCCGGTGGGCAGCGGCAGCGCGTGGCTCTGGCCCGCGCCCTGGCCGTTCGGCCCAAGGTGCTCTTGCTCGACGAGCCCTTCAGCGCGCTCGACGCCAAGGTACGCAAGGACCTGCGCAACTGGCTGCGCCGCATTCACGACGAGCTGCATGTAACCACGATTCTGGTAACTCACGATCAGGAAGAAGCACTCGAAGTGGCGGATCGCGTGGTCATCTTGAATGCGGGACGGATGGAACAGGTAGGCACACCGCAGGAGATTTACAGCCACCCAGCTTCGCCGTTTGTGTATAACTTCCTGGGCAATGTGAACCTGTTTCACGGCCGCCTGCTGGCCGATCTCTCCCCCGTGGACCCGGCCGCTCAACAGCAGGCCCATCCCGCGATCGGCTTTGTTCGCCCCCACGAGTTTGAGGTCTCACGCAGCGCCGGAACGGACGGCAGGACGCTGCCCGCAACCATCCTCAGGCTGAACGCCGCCGGCCCTATGGTCCGGTTGGAGATGACCGTGCTGGACGCCTCCAAACCGGTCGCCGTTGAGATTTCGCACGCCCGCCTGCGCGAGCTCAGCCTGCGCGAGGGCGATCAGGTGTACGTCACCCCTACTGAGATCCGCGTCTTCAACAGCACGGCCGCCGATGACCTGGTGGACTTTGGCGCAGGCATCTAACTCGTCGTCCTGGCCATTCGACTCCGTGCCTCCTGACGATTCCACAACTGTCGCCTCACGCACGGAGATCGATCTTCTCCCTGGCGCGGCATTGCGATTCGGCATCTGGACAGTTTCCCATAGCCCGCCTTGAGCAAGGACTTCACCGTTCCTGTCATTTACCTTACAGCCGTCGCCGTTAATTGCTGCAATTCAGAGTATGGAAGCAGACCTCCAGCCTGGTCAGCGGCATATTTGTAACTGTTATGGATTCCCATGCTAGGATTATCCCGTTACTGAATTTAGACTTTTGAGATAAATATGCACGAAGAGAAGCTTATTGATCTGGTTGACGCCATTTATGAGGCAGCTGTGCAACCAGACAAATATCGCGATTTCCTGGATCTGCTTTCTGACGTCGTTCACGGACAATGGACGATGCTGATGGCTCATGACGCCACGGCCTGGCGCTCCTCCATTGCCCTCAGCGTCGGAATGGATGCCGAGGTCCTGGAACGCGACAAATATTACCAGGAATTAAACCCGTTTGTGATACAGGGACGGCCGTACATGCGCGCCGACACGGTCATCACCGGCAACATGATTGTGCCGGACCAGGAACTGGTCCGCACCGAATTCTACAACGACCACATGCGCCCAAGCGATGTGCACCATTTGATCGGCGGAACCATTCTCCGCGAT
>Ga0181529_10001737_pt1 | contig 27574 bp, 21 predicted proteins | sample PEATcosm2014_Bin_36_FD_119763 | JGI IMG/M metagenome (GOLD analysis project Ga0181529, IMG submission 119763) | Peatland microbial communities from MTU Mesocosm Facility, Houghton, MI, USA - PEATcosm2014_Bin10_30_metaG | ecosystem: Environmental > Terrestrial > Soil > Wetlands > Peat | place... | reverse complement strand
TCGCCGCGATCTCGAGCGTGTTCTCGGTGCCGGCCGAGCCCACGCGCAGGGTTTCAATCCCCAGGCGCAGATACTCCGGCGGGCTGGCCGGCGAGGCCAGATTGAAGATGTAATCCACCGGCCCCGGATCGAAGGGCTGGCAGATGTCCCGCGCCTCGAAACGGAAGCGCGGCTCCGCGGCCAGATGGGCCAGATTCCCGAGGTTGCCAGTGCAGAGGTTGTCGACGCCTAAAACTGTGTGTCCCTCATCGAGCAGACGGTCTGTCAGGTGGGAACCGAGAAAGCCGGCAGCGCCGGCCAGAAGGACACGCATGGTCAAAGGCTCTTACTCCGATGCTCAAGGACATCTGGCCGGGCTGGGACTGCTCCCGGCCAGATGAAATCTTGGTGAAATTCCTGTGCTTACAACATCATATTGCGTGGCTTGCCTTGCTGCGCCTGATAACTGGCCGGCCGGCCCATGCTCACATAGGTGAATCCGTGCTCCAGCATCGTCTGCGGCTTGTAGAGGTTGCGGCCGTCAATCACGATGGGGAAGCGGACGGCCTGGTTGAGGCGCACCAGGTCGAGCGTGGCAAACTCCTTCCAATCGGTCAGAATCAGGACGGCATCGGCGTCCTTGGCCGCCTGGTAGGTGTCCCCGGCATAGCTGAGCTTGTCCGAAGGCGGCAGTTCGCCCTTGGCGCGCTCCATGGCCGCCGGATCGTACGCCGTGACCGACGCGCCGCCCTCCAGCAGCCGCTTGATGACTTGAATGGCAGGGGAATCGCGGATATCGTCGGTGTCGCCCTTGTACGCCAAGCCCAGAGCCGCCAGACGCTTGCCGCGCAGCGTCCACAGCGCGGAGAGCACCTTGTTGTAGAACACCTCCCGTTGCGTATCGTTGATCTTGCGAATCTCCTGGAGCAGTTGGAAATCCACTCCGCGCTGCTGCGCCACCCAGTGGAACGCGGCTACATCCTTGGGAAAACACGACCCGCCATAGCCCAGCCCGGCGCGCAGAAACTTGGGACCGATGCGGCTGTCCAGGCCAATGCCCGCGGCGATGTCCTCGATGTCCGCGTCCACCGCTTCGGCCAGGTTGGCCACGGCGTTGATGAAGGAGATTTTCAAGGCCAGGAAAGCATTCGAAGCGTGCTTGATCAATTCCGAACTCTGCGCCGAAGTCACCAGCAGCCTGGCCGGGTGCTGCGCGCTGCAATTTCCTGGAAGAGCGCCGGCCTGGGAGTAGTAGCTGCCCTCGGTCAAGGGCGCGTAGATGCGGCGCAGCACGCCGGCGGAACGCTCGTTGCCGGCGCCCACCACAATCCGGTCGGGATGCAGAAAGTCGCCGATGGCCGTGCCTTCGCGCAGAAACTCAGGGTTCGAAACCACATCGAAATTCTGCGGGTCCACGCCGTAGCGGTGCAGCACGCGGCTGATCCACTCGTTGGTGTAGACCGGCACCGTGCTCTTTTCCACGATGACCTTGTAGCCGTCGATGGAGCGCGCAATCTCAGAGACCACGGCCTCGACGTAAGAGAGGTCGGCTGCGCCGCTGTCGCCCTGAGGCGTTCCCACGGCGATGAAGATCGCCTCGCTGCGCCTGACCGCCGCTCCCAGATCGGCGGTGAACTCCACGCCGCGGTTGTGGTGCTTGGCCAGCAACTCGGGCAGATGCTCTTCGTAGATCGGCACGCCGCCTTCGCGCAGCATTTTCACCCGGACTTCGTCGTTGTCCACGCAGGTGACCTGGTGGCCCATCTCGGCAAAACACACCGCCGCTACCAGGCCCACATATCCGGACCCGATCACACAGATGGAAACTTGCTTTGACATGGGATTGCGCTGTCTCCTTGCAGGACTTCGTTGTGGGTTGGCGGCACGGGAAATTCCGGGCCGGGAGGCTTGCTCTAGGCTATCGGGAAGAGGTGGGATGGGGCAATTATTCACAATTCGAAGGGGTGCGGCCAGGATGGAAATCCGGCACGAATGCAGCCAGAAGGGTGGAAGATCTACACCCTCGCCGGGCGTCCCAGGTCTCGATTCCGAGTCCTGGGAACCCTCTGCGGCACACTCGCCCGCGGTTCGCCCACCCAAAAGGCCCCGGGCCCCATGCTTTCGACTTTTTCTGTCGAAAGGGGGGGCGGTCAACACCCTCGCCCAGCCTCGCTCATGAAGAGCGGATGGCCTGCCTCCCTCCTCATTCGGCCCATTGCTGCTCTGATAGAGTGAGATTGCGGCGCGAAACCCGCGTGCCGCGCAGCTTCGCCGCCCTTCGCCGGAGAGTGGTCAAGCGGCTCATCCGATGGAGGATGCCAGAAACTCTCATGAAGGAAACAGAAGCAGCTCGGCTTACGCGATTGGCTCCTTTTGGCATCGAGCCCAGGTTTGTAACCAGGGTGTGGGGCTACCAAGATTTGCATCCCTGGTACGACCGGGTGGCCGAAGGAGATCCCCTGGGAGAGGTCTGGCTGACAGGCGACGAATGCCTGGTTTCTACGGGCCCACACACCGGTCAGACGCTGGGCAGCCTGTTCGGCGAAGCTTCCGAGGCCTTGCTCGGCAGTGGAGCCCCCTCACCTGCATCGCCGTTGCTGATGAAAGTCATCTTCGCCAGGGAAAAGCTGAGCGTCCAGGTGCATCCCGACGATCGGTTGGCGCAGCAATACGGCGAGCCGCGCGGCAAGACCGAATGCTGGTACGCGCTGGCCGCCGAACCGGGCGCGCAGGTGGCCGTTGGCCTGAAGACGGGCGTGACGCTCGACCAGGTCAAGGCCGGGGTTGAGGGTGGAACTCTGGAGCAGAGCCTCAATATGCTGCCGGTGGCCACCGGAGAGACGATCTTTGTGGATGCCGGGACCGTTCACGCCATCTGGCCGGGGGCGATCCTGCTGGAGACCCAACAAAACTGCGACTTGACCTACCGGCTTTACGACTACGGACGCCCCCGCCAGTTGCACGTCGAAAAGGCTCTTGAAGCCATCAAATTCCATACCCGCGCCGGCAAGGTGACGCCCAGGGAATTGCCGGACCGCACGATCCTGGTGGAAGCGGATTACTTCTGCGTGGAACGCATCGCGGTGAGGGGAAGCCGGGCCAGCGCCACCCTGCCCGGCGGAGGCGAACCTGCCCAGGGACTCTCCTACCTCTTTGCCGCTGCCGGGAGAGGCAGAATCGCGGGACCGGACTTCGACGCTGTCGAGTTGCCTGCGCGCGGCATGGTCGCGGTTCCGGCGGCCTCGCCGGCGTTTGCAGTCGAGGACCTGGGCGGCCTGGACCTGATCCGCATCTCGCCCCGCTGGCCTGGGCGGCAACCATGACGGCGGCCGGATGGCGGGAGTCGGTTCACGCCTGCATCCGCGCCGAGGCGCTGCCCCTGGACAAGTTCGGCCATCAGCCCCGCCTCTATGCGCTGGCGGTGCGCCTGGGCCAGGGAATCCAGTACGACGACGACATTCTCTTTGCCTCGGCCTGGATGCACGACCTGGGGGTTTTCGCCGGCCACCGGCCGCAGAACCCAGTCGAGCTGGCGAGCTGGGATCATGTCCCCTACACCGTTGCGCGCACGCGCGAACTGCTGGCTGGCTGGGGATTTCCGGCAGAGAAGCTCGATGGCGTTGCCGAAGCCATTCGCACCCATCAGCCCCAGGACGAGCCGCTTTCGATGGAAGCGGTGCTCTTGCGCGATGCCGACATCCTGGAGCAGTTGGGCGCCATCGGAGCCCTGCGCGCGCTGGTCAAGGTGGGCCGCGACACCCGCTACGCCACGTTTTCCTCCGTGCTGCCGGTGCTGCAACGGGCAGCCCATAGCCTGCCGGGCAAACTGCGGCTCCCCAGCGCCCGCGCCCTCGCCGCGCCCAGAGTCGCGCTGCTGCGCACCCTGATCGCCGCCATCCAGGAAGAGGCGGGCGAGTTGCTGTTCTAAGCCTGCATCTCTCACGGCCAGGTCGACGCTCGGTAGCGCCGGTCTCCTCGCCGCCAGAGAAAAGCCTCCTTTACCGTTGCACACATTGTGACGGAGCAAGCGGTGTCCGGCGTGGGTCGTGAAAACACCTGGATTCGTCACTCTTGAAGTCTCGCGCTGAGGGTTCCGCTGACCTCCTCGCCAAGAATTGCGGCTCTTGCACCCTGTTTTTCCCGCTTCGGCCCCCGGCTCAACTCCAGCCGCCTTCCAGTCAGAGGAGGACCAGTCCGGGACTGCGGGCCTCTGGCCCCTGCGCGTCTCCCGGTTTGAGCGCTGCTTCTGCCTTTCGCGTCTATCGGTTACCAGAGCAGCGGGCGGGAACTGGTACCCTGAAATCTGAGAACAATCGTTCAGAATAGCCGGAATCACCAGCCCGGCGGGCAGAGGAATGGCAGAATTCGTCATCAAGATGGCCGATGAGCGCGGCCGCGTGCAGGAGCAGGTTCACTCGGCGGCCACCGCCGAGGAGCTGCGGGCGCGCTTTACCCACGCCGGCTACCACATCTTCTCGATTCACACCCGCGCCGGCTTTGGCGGCGCTTCCAAGCGCAAGGTCAAGCTGGAGCCGTTTCTCATCTTCAACCAGCAGTTTCTGACGCTGGTCAAAGCCGGGTTGCCCATTCTGGGCAGCATCCAAATGCTGGCCAAGATTCAGAAGAACGCCCACTTCTCCGCCCAGTTGGACGACGTGACCAACCGCGTGAAGACCGGCGACGCGCTCTCCTCGGCCTTCGAGGCGCAGGGTGGCTTTCCGGTCATGTACACCACCACGCTGCTGGCCGGCGAACGCTCGGGCAACCTGCAAGAGGTGCTGGAGCGCTACGTCAGCTTCCAGAAGGTCTCGCTCACGTTTCGCAAAAAACTGACTGCCTCGCTGATCTATCCCGCGCTGCTGCTGACGCTGGTGATCGGGCTGATGATCTTCTTGCTGGCGGTGGTCGTGCCGCAATTTGCCGTGCTCTACGACCAGATGGGCTCCAAGCTCCCGGCCATGACCATGGGGCTGCTGGCCTTCGGCAAGTGGCTGCAACATAACTTCATCTGGCTGTTTCTGGGGGCGCTGGCGGTGGCGGCCGGGTTCTACCGCTTCGCGGCCACCGAGCGCGGCAAGGACTTCATCGACAACTTCCGCATCGGGCTGCCGGTCTTCGGCAGGATTTGGGTCAAGTACCAGGTGGCGCTCTTTGCCCGCACGCTCTCCACGCTGTTGACCGGCGGCTTGCCGCTGGTGCCGTCGCTGGAGACGGCGGCCCGCTCCATCTCCTCGCGCCGGATTTCCAAGGCGGTCTTCGCCTCGATCGGCACGGTGCGCGAGGGCAAGAGCCTGGCCGACTCTCTGATTCAGACCGGTGTCTTCCCCGATCTGGCCGCCGAAATGATCACTGTGGGCGAGCAGACCGGCGCTTTGCCGCAGATGCTCAACTCGGTGGCCGAGTTCTTCGAGGAAGACGTGGCCACCGCGCTGACCGCCGCGCTGGCGCTGATCGAACCGGCCATTCTGGTGGTAATGGGCGTGGTGGTGGTCTTCATTCTCATCTCGCTCTACCTGCCCATCTTCTCGCTGGGCTCGGCGGGCGGAGGTCAAGGATAAATTATGGCTGACGCTACACTGATTCCGCTCCCCAGCGCGCAGGACGAACGCGCCCAGGCCGAAGCTCTGGCGCACCGCTACCACGCCGAGTTTGTGGATCTGAAGAACTTCAAGATTCAGCACGAACTGCTGCGCACGGTGCCGGTGGAACTGATGTTCCGCTACAACTTCGTGCCCATCGAGCAGCAACAGGACGCGCTGGTGATCGCGGTCTCGGACCCCTCGCGGCTGATGGTGCTGGACGAGATCTCCGGGCTGCTGGCTCATCGCATCGTTGCCCGCGTGGCCACGCTGACGCAGATTACCGATCTGCTGAAGAAGACCGAGCAGTCGCAGCGCGTGCTGGACGAAGCGTCCGAAGGGCTTACCTTCGACGTGCTGACCGGCGACGACTCCTCGGACGAAAACATCTCCATCGAAAAGCTGACCAGCGAAGAAGACATCAGCCCCATCATTCGCCTGGTAGACACCACCATCTTCACCGCTCTGGAACGCCGCGCCTCGGATATTCACATCGAGACCAACGACGACAGCGTGGTGGTGAAGTACCGCATCGACGGCGTGCTGCAGGCAGCCATGGCGCCCATTGCACGCGAGCACCACTCGACGATTCTGGGCCGCATCAAGATCATGAGCGAGCTGGACATTGCCGAGCGGCGCGTGCCCCAGGACGGCCGCTTCCGGGTACGCTACAAGAACCGCTTGATCGATTTCCGCGTCTCCATCATGCCCACCGTGCACGGCGAAAATGCCGTCCTGCGCGTGCTGGACAAAGAATCGATGAGCGAGAAGTTCCACCACCTGACGCTGGACGTGGTGGGCTTTGCCGAAGCGGACCTGAAGCGCTTCCGCCGTTACATTCGCGAGCCTTACGGGATGGTGCTGGTAACCGGGCCGACCGGCTCGGGCAAGACCACCACGCTCTACGCCGCGCTGAACGAGATCAAGAGCGACGAAGACAAGATCATCACCATCGAGGACCCGGTCGAGTACCAGATCCGCGGCATCACGCAGATTCCGGTCAATGAGAAAAAGGGCCTGACGTTCGCGCGCGGGCTGCGCTCCATTCTGCGTCACGATCCGGACAAGATTCTGGTGGGCGAGATTCGCGACACGGAGACGGCGCAGATCGCCATCAACTCCGCGCTGACCGGGCATCTGGTGTTTACCACGGTCCACGCCAACAACGTGGTGGATGTACTGGGGCGCTTCATCAACATGGGCGTGGAGGCCTACAACTTTGTCTCCGCGCTGAACTGCATTCTGGCGCAGCGGCTGGTGCGCACCAACTGCGAATACTGTTCGAGGCTGGTGTACTATGACGACGACGTGCTCCGCTCCAGCGGCCTCAACCCCGCCGAATGGCAGGGCTTCGGCTTCCGCGAGGGGGCCGGCTGCATGGAGTGCGGCGGCACCGGCTACCGCGGGCGCACGGCGATTCACGAACTGCTGGATTTGACCGATCCCATCCGCGAGCTGATTCTGGAAAAGAAACCCACCTCCGAAGTGCGCAAGCTGGCCCAGAAAGAGGGCATGAGCTTTTTGCGCGAATCGGCCCTGGAGCGCGTCCGCCGTGGCCTGACCACGCTCAAGGAAATCAACAAGGTCACGTTTATCGAAGCGTCGAGGTAAGTAGGGACTAGTGGACTAAGGGACTAAGGGACTGAGGGATTAAGGGACTGGGGACTGAGAGACTGAGGGACTAAGGGACTAAGGGACTAAGGGACTAAGGGACTAAGGGACTGGGGACTGAGGGACTGGGGACTGGGGACTGAGGGACTAAGGGACTGGGGACTGAGGGACATGGAAAGCTCTGCACAAGCAGACGTTTTGAAAGGGCACGACTTTAGTCGTGCCGAAAGAGCAACAAGAACATGTTGGGCTTTAGCCCCTGAGGCAATCCAGTGTGGTGAGACATAAGTTCATCGAAGAACATCCGCAGATTCTTCGGCTCACCACCCCCGAACTGAAAAACGTTCGGGGCCCCGTTCGCTCGGAATGACGGCTAGTTTTTGTGCTGTGTATTTCAGAATCAGGACACTAGAGCCTGACAGCGTTTTTGCAAGAGGCTCAGAATACTCATGAACTCGATGTTGAGCAATGTGAAGATTGGAACTCAATCCGGCGCGCGGCCTCCGGCGGCGGTCGAGATTGCCCCGGCCGGGGTGCTGGCCGCGGCGCTGCCGGGGCCGGGCCAGCCGCCGGTTTACGCCTACCAGCCGATTCCCCCGGGGGCGCTGATTCCCGGCATCGGCGAGCCCAATCTGCGCGCCCCGGAGGCCATTGCCAACGCCATCCGCGCGACGCTGGGTCAGGTTTTTCCGCGCACCCACGCGGTGACGGTGGTGATTCCCGACACGGCGGTCCGCGTCTTCGTGCTGGATTTCGATGCGATGCCCGCCAAGCCCGCGGAAGCGATTCCGGTGCTGCGCTTCCGGCTGCGCAAGATGGTTCCCTTCGATGTGGAGCACGCCGGGCTGAGCTATCAGATCTTGAGCGAGAGCAAAACCGAGTGCAGGGTGCTGGCGGCAGTGATGCCCGGCGCCATCCTGCAAGAATACGAAGCTGCCGTGCAGGACGCGGGGTATGAACCCGGCGCGGTACTGCCCTCCAGCTTGGCTGCGCTTGCCGGGATCGATTCAATGGAAGCGGTTCTGACGGCCAACTTGAGCGGCCTGGCGCTGACCACCTCGATCGCCAACGGCAACGATCTGCTGCTTTATCGCACGATGGACCTGCCCGAGGACCCCGAGCTTCGCCTGGCCGAGATACAGCGCGGCATCGCAGTCGCCGCGGCCTATTACGAGGACAAACTCCAGGCCCGGCCCACCCGGCTGCTCTACTCCGGCGACGGCGGAGCAGTGGAGTTTGCCTGCTGGATCGATGACCCGGAACTGGCCGTGGCCGAACTTGCTCCCCGGCCTGAAATCGGAGTGGTGACGGCGCTGGGCGACATGAGCATTGCCGCCGTGACCGGCGCGCTGGCGGAGGCAGGATAACGAATGCGCATCACCCTCAATCTCGCTACCCGCCCCTTTGCCGATCTGGGACCGGCCATCAAGCGCCTGCGCATCGGCATCGGCGTCCTGGCGCTGCTCTCCTGCTGCCTGGGCCTGGGCCTGCGCGCATTCCACCAGCAGGCGGAAGAAGCCCGCGCCCGGGAGCACTCGCTGGACGCCCAGATCGCCGCCGTCAACCAGGAGCGGCAGGGCTACGAGGCGGCCATGCGCCAACCAGCCAACGTCGAGGTGCTGGCCAAGGCCGGCACGCTCAATCAGCTCTTCGACGAAAAGACTTTCTCCTGGACGCTGGCCATGGAAGACCTTGAGACCGTGCTGCCCGGCGGAGTGCAGGTCTCCACCCTCGAGCCGGTCCGCGGCAAGGACGGCGTGATTACCCTGCATTTGCGCGTCATCGGTCCCAGAAACAAGGCCGTGGAACTGGTCGAGAACCTGGAGCACTCCCGGCGCTTTCTGCTGCCGCGCATCGTGGGCGAAAACGCCGAATCCACCGGCGGGCCCGGCGAACGGATGGAGCCGGTGAGCGCCTCCAACCGCGTCAACTTCGATCTGCTGGCCAACTACAACCCGGCAACGCCCGCCGAGGCAAAGGCGGCGGCAAAGGCCGAGAAGCCTCCGCCAGAGAAGGCTCAGAAGCCAGCAAAACCGTCGGCCGCGCCGCGCTCGGCCAGCCCGCTTCCCTTTCATCCCGCACCGGCTCAAGGGCCGGGACGTGCGCCCTACACCGGCGCCGCCCGGCCACCATACATGCCAAACGCCAAGCCCCATGCAGGAGGCCCGCAATGAGCAGCCACCCGACGACTACATTGCGTGAGCGCCTGGCTTCCCCGCTGACCTGGCACGCCGTCGCTTTCACCGCGCTGCTGGCGGCGACCATTGTGCTGGCGGTCCGCTTCGGACTGGACTGGGCCGCCATCGACAGCCGCTCGACTGGCGCGCAGGCCGGCAAACAGATTCAATTGAAAGCGCTGGAACTGGAAACGGCTCCCCTGCGCGGCCTGGACCGCCGGGTCGAGGATTCTCGCGGCCAGATCGCGAGCTTCTATGCCAAGCGCATCCCGCCCAGTTACTCGGCCATCGCCACGCGCATCGGCGATCTGCAAGTGCAGGCAGGCGTGCGGCTTTCGCGGGTTCAGTACACGCAAGGCCCCGCCGGTTCGGACCTCGCTGAAATCACGATGGATGCGGTGATCAGCGGTGAATATCCGCAGATCATGCGCTTTGTGAACGCAGTGGAACGCGATCGGACCTTCTTCGTCATCCGCGGGATGCAACTGACCGGCCAGCAGGGAGGTTTGGTGAACCTGCGGCTGCGGGTCTCCACATGGCTGCGGCCGGCCGACGCGGTGGCCAGCGGGTTGCCGCCCACTCCGGAAGCGGACCAGAGCGCATCGGCCTCATCCTCCGCGGCCAAGGAGGGCGAGTAATCATGGCCATTCGTGTGGGAGCGGAAAACAAGCGCCAGGTAGCCCTCGTCGTCGCCCTTTTTGCGTTCATCGTGATCTACGGCGGCTGGCAGTTGCACAACTATTTCGGGAACTCGCCGACGCCGCTGCCGCCAGCGGCCACGCCGCGGCAGGCAGCGGCGCAACCCGCTCCGGCACAGACCGCGGCACGGCCGGCGCAAGCCCCGGCAACCCCGGCTCCGGCACCGGAAGCCCAAAAGCTGACCAGCGGAAGCATCGATCCCACGGTGCACTTTGGCAAGCTGGCGCAGACCGAGGATGTCGAGTATCGGGGCACGGGGAGAAACATCTTCTCCGCCGATTCGGCGCCCACGGTGCGCATCGAGACCCCGGCCAAGAGTGCCCGCGAGGGACATGGCGCGGCAGCCGCCGCAGCTGCGCCCTATGTGGCGCCGAGACCGCCGGCCATCGATCTAAAGTACTTTGGCTATTCGCAGGCCAAAGACAAATCGATACGCGGGTTTTTCATCCATGGAGACGATGTTTTCCTGGCCAAGAGCGGAGATGTTGTCAATCACCGCTACAAGGTGGGGGCGATCCTGCCGGGCAGCGCTCAGGTGACCGACCTGAGCTACAACAACACCCAGACGCTGCCGCTGCAAGGGAATTAGCGACTAAAGGCCAGCTTTTAGCTGTTAGCTGTGAGCTGCCCTTGGCGAAAGCCTGGTTCTGAAAGGGCACGGCTTCAGCCGTGCCGTGAATCACCGATAGGAAAACCGCGGGCTTTAGCCCCCGAGGGATGGTTTTTGGCATGCACGACCTTCACTTCCGGCTTTTGAGAATGAATGTTTTCGATGGACGGCTAAACTGGTCAATGCGAGAAGAGGCTAGCAGCCAAGAGCTAATAGCCAGGAATCGAAAGTGACGAAGCCCACTCCAATCCGCCGCGCAAAGCCCTCCGAAGAGGGCTACATGCTGCTTGCGGTCATCTTCATGCTAGCGATTCTGATCCTCTCGCTGTCGATTGCCGCGCCCAAGATCGCCAAGGAGATTCAGCGCGACCGCGAAATCGAGACGATGCACCGCGGCAAGCAGTACATCCGCGCCATCAAGATGTACTACACCAAGTTCCACGCCTATCCGCCCAACGTGGATGCGCTGACCAAGCCCACCAACGGGATTCGCTTTCTGCGCAAAAAGTACGTTGATTTGACCACCGGGAAAGAGGAGTGGAAGCCCATCCGCATGGGCCAGAACAAGGCGCCCACGGCGATGGGCTTCTTCGGCCAGCCCATGGCCGGTTCCTCGATGGGCGCCATCGGACCAGGCGGCATTGCCGGCGCGTCGACCCTCGGCAGCGGCCTTGGCTCCTCCAGCGGCTCCGGCTCCATGTTTGGCTCCAGCAGCGGCAGTTCGATGTTCGGTTCCAACAGCCCCACGGGCAGCAGTTCACCGCTCGGTTCCAGCAGCTCGCCCGGCAGCGCCGGCGACCCCGCCGCGGCTGCCGGCGCTAGCGATGCGAACGGCACGTCGGCCTCGGCGCCCGGCCTCAGCGGGACGACCGGCCAGACCTTCGGCGGAGCAGGGATTATCGGGTTCTCGCCCAACAGCCCCAAGCAATCCCTGCTGGTCTACAAGAAGAAAAACCACTACAACGAGTGGGAGTTTGTCTACGATCCGATCACCGACCGGATGATGGTGAGCGGCGGCGGAGCCGGTGCGGGCGGCCAGTCCGCCGGCAGCATGTCAACCGGCATCGGGGGCACCGGCAGCAGCTTTGGGGGCAGCGGCAGCGGAATCGGCCCGAGCGGCAACAACCCCATTACGCCCCAGTCTCCGCAGCAGCAATAATTCGAACCAGATTGACCTTGGCCGAATGAGTTCGCCGGGAGCCCCATCCTTGGCGCGTTCCTGTTTTTGCGTCAAGGGTGGGAGAGCACGAACCCCGGCCGGCCCGTTCTGCTGCGCCTCAATCTCGAGGCTGCGTTTCGACAGTCACGCCAAAAGGCCCGCTCCCAACAAGGGACCGGGCCTTTCGTCTGACCAAAATGCATCGCAGACCGTTGCCGTTAGACGGCGAAGGAGGAACCGCAGCCGCAAGTGCTCTTCACGTGGGGGTTATCGAACTTGAAGCCCGCCGCTTCCAGGGTCTCGACGTAATCCACCGTGCAGCCGTTCAGGTACATCAGCGAGGTAGCGTCCACAAAGACCTTCAAGTCTTCGAAGGGGAAGACTTTATCCATCATGCCGGCCTGGTTCTCGAAGGCCATGGAGTACTGGAAGCCGGAGCAGCCGCCGCCCACCACGCCGATGCGCAGTCCCGCGGGGATGGGATCCTGGGTGGCCATGATCTCGCGTACCTTGGCAATGGCCTGAGGGGTCAGGGTGAGGGGTGCCTTTTTTACGGTTTCCTGTGCGGGTACCGGGGTTGCAGTAGCCATGGTTTCTCCCAATTGTTGAAATGCGTGCCGTCAATCTTAAATGTACCGTTCCGCGAGGGCCGATTCAAGGCCCCCTTGGGGGATTCATTCCATTGGATGCAGCGGGAAGGCGCAAAGTCGCAGCGACGGCTCCGGTTTGCGGGGGTTGTGGTCCAGGAGAAACCGCGCCTTAGGCATGGGGCGAAAAAGCCGCCGCGCCGCCAGTTGACACTGGCTGTGATTTTTGTCACCACAGTCCTATGCATTAGGCGCTATGATGATCAACCGTACGGCCCCTCTACCCACGAGACCGCGATTCCTTCAACGGACCCGCCGGTATCTGGGACCAGATTCTTGTTCGGAGGTGGGTTATGACAATTGTTCCGGTGATGTGGGCAGTCTGGGGAGCGCTGGTGGTCATTACGGCCGCCGTTTACATTTACCGCTCGAGGCTGACGCGCGACGAAGACGACCAAATCTACCTGGACGATGCTTTCTCGCAGGAGAAGGCAGCCCAGGCAGAGATTGCTGCCAAGGTGTCAAAGATCGAACCCATCCTGCGTGCTTTCATCTGGCTGGTTGGTCTGGCGACGGTGTTTGTGATCGGCTACTACATCTGGGACATCGCCACCCGATTCAGATAGACAGCTCTTCATGCGAACTACCACTCGGTCCGGCGGTGCCTGGTACGGCCGCCGGGCCGAGTGTGTTTTGAACTCCACCTCCGCTACTCCACTTCCTGCTTCGCCTTATACCCGTCGCGCGCAATGACATCGTATTTCAGCGGCTTCTGCTTCTCGTCCTGAATGCGCAGCGGCTGGCCCTCGGGGTCCACCAGTTCCACGCGCAGCTTGCGATAGGTCCCGTCCTGCTTGGCATTGGTGGGGTGGTAGGTCAGCAAGTATTTCGAGCGGATGCTCTCGTTGATCTCCCTGAAGTCGTCGGGCAGCTCGCCGACAAACCGGGGCGAGTACCAGCGGCCGCCGGTGAGCGAGGCAAAGGTCTTCATCTCGTTGTCGGCCTGGAGGTTATCCATCTCGCGCATCTGCCCCCTGAAGCCCCCGCGGCCCTCGGTCATGGCGCGCACGGCACCGCCCGTCGAGAAGGTGAAAATGGTCACATCGTGCGTGGCTTTCACCTTCTTCAGTATTTTGTCGAGAGTGAGCTTGGAGAAGGTGTCGCGTCCGGAGGCGATCAGAAAGATGTACTTGTGGCCTTCGATGCGATCCAGCCGGTCCAGCCCCTCGTAAAGCGCGTCGAACAGGTTGGTCTCCCTGAAGGCGGGAATGCGCAGCGAGTTGATGGATTCGTAAAGCTGCCGCTTGTCCTGGGTGAAGTCCGAGACGATCTGCGTGCGCATGTCGAAGGTCATCATGGCCACGTAGTCCTGGGGACGCAATTGCTGCGCAAAGGCAAAGGCGGCGTTGCGCATGTCGTTGATGGAGTAGTAGCTGGTGGCGGCGAACTCGCACAGCAAGAGCGCCGTAATCGGCGCCTCGACGCGTTTGAATCCGCTGATTTTCTGCTCCACCCCATCCTCGTAGACGCGGAAGTTGCCCGGCTTGAGATTGGGCACAAACTGACCGTTCTTCTCGATCAGCACGCCCACATCCACGTTGACCTCGGGGACCTCGATGCGCAGAGAGACGCTGGGCATCCCTTCGGGGTTCTTGATCTTGGGCGCGGCCGGGGCGGGCGGAGGCGCATCGTCGGGCTTGTCTTTCTTCCGGGGCAGCGCGATGACTCCGCTGTCTGCGCCGGGGCCGCCTGCGTCGGGCGCGGTCTGGTCGGGCTGCTGCGGCTGAGGCGGCTGGGGCGCATTCTGGGCTCTGCCCCGCGGCGCCGCCGCCAAAGCCAGCAACGAAAGAAACAGAATTGCGAGGGAGATACGGAATGGAGCGGAAACGGTCTGACGCATCGTAGACATGACGACCTCTTTGCTCAACAGCATACGGGATGCAGCGGCGCCGGAGACAGCCTTCCGATTTCAGCTTCTAGCTGCTAGCTTCTAGCCGTCAGACTTTTGCATTGCACATCGCAAAGAACTGGGCGTTCCATGCCCCCGAACAACGCGTCCCGATTCGTACTGGGCTCCAAGCTAAAAGCGAAAGGCTAGAAGCTGCTGTACCGGTTGTACTCTTATAGACGTGGAAACCCGCCTGAAGGAAACCCGATTCCGCCCCGCTGCGCTCTTTGCCGCGCTGGGCCTTGGCCTCGTGTCCGCGCTGGTTCCGGCCCTGCTGTGGGCGCAGAATACCGGCGAACTCCCTGCTCCGCCACCCTCCAGCGGTGGATTCTTCCCCCTCGCCGAGTTGCGGGCCGGCATGAAGGCCACGGCTTGGACCGTTTTCAAAGGCGATAAGCCCGAACCGATGGAGGTGGAGATCCTCGGCGTGCTGCGCGGCGCGCGCGGCCCTGGACAGGACATGATTCTAGCCCAGCTGCACGGCGTCAAGCCGGAATACACCGGCGTGGTGGCCGGCATGAGCGGCAGCCCGGTGTACATCGGCAAGCGGCTGCTGGGCTCGCTCTCCTACCGCATCGGCCAATTCAGCAAAGACCCCATCGCCGGGATCACGCCCATTGCCCAAATGCTGGAAGTGGGGGAGATACCGGTAATACAGGGAACAGGGAATAGGGAACAGGGACTAGGGACTAGGGACAAGGGACTAGGGACTGGGGATCAGACTGCGGAGACCATGCAAGCCATGGAGACGCCGCTGACGATGAGCGGCTTCGCGCCCGAGGCCGTTCTCCTGTGGCAAAAGCAGATGGCGGGGACCGGGCTGGAAATGGTGACGGCCGGGGGCGGCAGCAGTTCCTCTGCAAATGGCTCTGGGACCGAATCCTCGGCGAGCACCGCCTCCGGCATAGTTCCCGGATCGGCCGTGAGCGCCCAACTGGTGCGCGGCGACCTGGAAATTGCCGCCACTTGTACGGTGACTTACGTCGACGCCAGGCAATTGCTGGCCTGCGGCCATCCCATTCTGCAAGCCGGGCCGGTTTCGCTGCCCATGACCGCAACCGAGGTGGTGGCCACGCTGGCCTCGCCGCTGAACGCCTTCAAGATCGTCAACACAGGCGCCACCATCGGCGCCTTCACCGAAGACCGCGCGTCGGCAATTCGCGGCGTGCTCGGCGCTCAGGCACGGATGATCCCCTTGCACATTGCGGTACGCGGGGAGGGCGGCGAGAAGAAGCTCCATATCGAAGTGCTGGATCTGCCCTCGCTGACCACTTCGGCGGTGCTGGTCTCGCTTTTCCAATCGCTTCTCGAAACCAATGAAAGCACTGCCGAAACCAGTTACCACCTGACCGGAACGATCGATCTGGAAGGATACCCGGCCTCGCCGCTCGATGTGTGGGCTCCGGCGGGCGATCAGATGCCTCCGGCGATGACGGCCGCCCTGCTGACCGGCGAACGCTTCTCGCGGATCTACGCGAATAGCGGACGCCAGGGCGCGGTGCGCGGAATCGACTTGCACATCGAGGCTATCCCCCGCCGCGTGCAGGTGGAGTTGCTGAGCGCGCGCCTGGTCTCGAACAGCGTGGTCCGGGCCGGCGACACGGTGGATGTGGAGGCAACCCTGCGTCCCTGGCGGCAGGCGGAGCGAAACCTGCGCATAGCGGTTAAGTTGCCCGCGCGCCTTGAACCTGGCAATTTGCGTCTGCTGGTCTCGGATGCCGGTACTTTGGACCGGACCCTGGATCAACTGCACCCGGCCGGCCGGCCGGCCTCGATCAAGAGCGTTTTGGCCCAGGCCAGCCGCCAGCACTCCGCAGACCGCATCTACGTAAGCCTGCTGGTACCCGAAACGCAGGCGGAAATGGCTGGGCAAACCCTTACCAGTCTTCCACTTTCCGTGGCCAACGCACTGGAACCGCTGCGCGCGGCCCAGGATGCAAGCCTGAACGGGGAGTCGGCGGAGGTGACGGCCGAAGCGCCGGCCGGAGGAGTTTTGAACGGCTTCCAGGTTCTGAACCTGCGCATAGAACCGGGCGGCGGTTTAAACTAGGGGAGGGAGAGCTTCCTTTGCGTAGCTTGAAGGCCGGTGCGATTTGAATTCGCCCAGCCAGATTGACTCTCCCGGCGAGGACTCCGGAACGATCATGAGCCAGATACAAGGACTTGCAGCCCATGCAGCGGGAGCCGAATTGCTGCCTTTTCGCTATGACCCAGGGGATCTAGGCGCGCAAGAGGTGGAAATCGGCATTACCCATTGCGGCATCTGCCACAGCGACATCCATCTGATCTCGAACGACTGGGGCATCAGCCAGTACCCGTTCATTCCCGGACACGAGATTGTGGGCACCGTAGAAGCAGTAGGCGCCGAGGTATTGTCGCTTCAGGTGGGCCAGCGCGTAGGTTTGGGGTGGCAGTCGAACTCCTGCGGCACCTGCGAATGGTGCACCCGCGGCATGGAAAACCTTTGCCCGGCGGCGGAGAGCACCTGCGTGCATCGCCACGGCGGCTACGCCAGCCGCGTGCGCGCCAACCACCGCTTTGTGATCCCCATTCCCGAGGCGCTGGACAGCCACCAGACCGCTCCGCTGCTGTGCGGCGGCATCACCGTCTACAACCCGCTGCGCGACCACGGTGTCAACCCCTCCTCGCGCGTGGGCATTGTGGGCATCGGCGGCCTGGGACACATCGCCATCCAGTTTGCGCGGGTATTCGGCGCGGAAGTCACGGCCTTCTCCACTTCGGCCGCCAAGGAAGAAGAGGTCCGCGCCCTGGGTGCGCAGCACTTCGTCAACACCCGCGAGTCCAAGGCCTTGAAAGAAGTGGCCGGCACCTTCGATTTCATCCTGAGCACCGTGAATGCCGACCAGGACTGGGGTGTCTTCATCCAGGCCCTGCGGCCCACCGGAACGCTGTGCTTTGCCGGTGTGCCACCCTCGCCGATCACGGTACATGCCTTTCCGCTGATCTCCGGCCTGCGCTCGATTACCGGCAACCCCACTGGCAGCCCCTACCGGCTGAAGGAAATGCTGGACGTAGCCGCCCGCCACGGCGTCAAGGCGCAAACCGAGTCCTTCCCCATGGCCAAGGCCAACGAGGCCATCGAGAAGGTGAAGAAGAACAAGGTGCGCTACCGGGCCGTGCTGGCCAACTAACTGCTTCGAGGGCGCCCAGCAAATGGGGCGCCCTTCGAGTTTTCGCGAGATTCTCTCATGAGCAACGTGCGCATCGACAAATGGCTGTGGGCGGCGCGCTTCTTCAAGACGCGGGCTCTGGCCTCGAAGGCCTGCGACCTGGGCCGCGTTCACTCCAACGGCGTACAGGCCAAGCCGGCGCGCGAAGTGCGCCTGGGCGACATGCTGCAAATCAAGAACGAGGGCGGCGAGTTTCAGGTCGAGGTGCTGCTGCTCAGCGAGATGCGCGGCCCGGCGGCGGTGGCCCAGACCCTCTATCGCGAGACTGAAACCAGCAAAGAGGCGCGGCTCAAGGCCGCCGCCGAACGCAAGGCGATGCAGGAGTTTGCGCCGCTGCCCGAGCACAGGCCCTCGAAACGCGACCGGCGCCGGATTATCCAGTTCCGTGGCGGCGCATAACAGGCCGCGAAGAACCTTCCGCGTGGCAAGAAGGGTCTGGGCACGACCGGGGTACCCTCCGGGTCGCGTGCCGAACCGGGGCAAGAAACAATCGGGCTTTAGCCCCGCAGGTCCGCTCTTCGAGGTTTTCTCGTGAAATCGGACCTCTTTCCGCAGCTTGATCGTCCTCCCCGCTCAAGGCCGGGCGTCGGCATCGGCCCAGTAGCCGCTTCGGGCCGTGATGCGCAGGTCTGGATACTCCTTGAGGCGCAATTCGATGGAGTGAAACCCGGGATGCGGCGACTGCGGCTGGAAACTCAACACGTAGCGGTTGGGGATGTGGTTGGAGAGAGCCAGCAGCCCGCGCGTCAGGCTGGCTGAGTTCTCAAACCGGTAATACTCGCCGCCGGTAAGCTGGGCCACCGTTTCCCCCACGTTGCGCTGCAAGGCGTTGGCGGCGGCGATAGCGGCCATGGCGGCAAAGGCCAGCGGAGGCGCAAGCTGCGTCAAGCAGCCGTATGCCTGAACGGCCTTGTTCTGCGGAGCATCGGGATCGGGGTCCTTGCCCATGCATCCGTGGGGAGGGTTGGGGTGGGCGTTCTCCAGGCCGCCTCCGCCCACCTTGATTGGAAGCTCCCGATCGGCGTAGTGCGCGGCCTCCGACCGGCCGGTGGAGAAGCCGAGGGCGTAGATCGCCGTATTGGTATCGCCGATGGCACGCAGCGCGTCGTCGATCTTGGTCTCGCTGCCGTGGTCTGCGGTCTCGGAGATTAGTAGAATCGCGCGACGCCAGTGCGGCGGCTGCGCGCGCAGCAGGTCCAATGAGAACTTGAGGCCGTCGAGAATCGCCGCACCCTTGTCCCCCGGCACCAGATTGTCGAGCGCGGCCCCGGCGCCGTCCACGTCCGAGGTGAAGTTCAGGAGCAGCGTGGGAGCGCTGTCGAAGCCCACCACGGCCACCCGGTGAGGAACGTTGCCCACCACGGCGGCGATTACCCCGCCCAGGCCGCGATAGGCGGCCAGCTTGCGCGCGCCCGCGCGGCCGGTTTCGACGGCAATCACCAGCGCCAGCGGCTCCCCGCCGGTTTCTTCGTCGAGCGTGAGCTTCTGCTCCACGCCGTCGTCGGTGAGTTTGAAGTCGCCGGCCTGCAGCGTGAACACCGGCTTTCCATCCCCTGTCCGCACTAGTGCGGGGACCAGGACGACCGTCGATTGCGCGCGCAGGCTCGGGCCAACCGGGGCGGAGTTGCCCTGGACCTGGGCAAGAGCGGCGGAAGCCCACAACAACACAACTGCGGCGTGCAACTTCATCGGCTGGCTCTCGCTGGCTCAGGGATTCTTGTTCAGATATTTGACCCGGCAAGCAGGCAAAGGTGAGGCTGGCCCGATGCTACTCCCAATGGCCAATCAGCGAGAAGCTGGCCGTGCCCGGCGTCTCGGCAATCGAGCTATTGGCATTCACATAGTAGTTATGCATGATCAGAGTGACTCTGCTGCCCCCGGCCACCGGCAGATGGACTTGTTGCGAAAGCAGGTAATGCGCGCCGGGGGTAACGGACCCGGCCCTGCCGGCCGCAAAGCCGGTCATCGACTCATACCCTCCCACCACCGTGTCCAGATACCACTCGGCATCCGCCGGCAGCACCGCGTCGTAGTCGGCCTCGGCGAAGATGTGGTCGACGACAAACGTGCGGCCGGGCGGAACATTGATGCACAGGTAGCCCTTGCTGGCCGGTTGAGGGTAGCTGTCGAACTGCTGATACTGCTCGTAGCCGCTGAGGCTGCTCTCTGGCGTGAAGCAGAATTGCGCCTGATCGGTGGGAAGAATCAGTTGCGGGTCGTTCGAGGGAGAGTTCGGATAGCGGGAGTGGCGCGGGTGATGAACCTGCGCGAAAACGACGACAGTACAGAGCAAGAGGCCTGCAAGAATCGCACCGGAGAGACGAGAGCGCATGGATTTGTCCGACCTTGAGTTGGAGATTTCCTGTTGTGCAGAGAAGACGCAATGCCGTGGGCTTCCGCTTGCAATCCCGGCGGCACAAGGGCGCAGCAAAGCGGCCTGAAGCAACTTCGCCGCGCCAACTCTAGTAAACTCAACGGCAGAATGTTTGCTACCGCACCCACGACCCGCCGCTTCCCTTCCCTGCCAGGTCTGGCCGCGCTTGGCGTGGCTCTGCTGGCTGCCGCTCCGCACGCTGCCCCGGCCCAAGGCACCCATCTGTGGACCCAGTCGCGGCTGGAGGAGTTTGAAAAAGGCACGCCGCAAGGAGTGGCGCTGACCAGCGACGGCCACTTGCGCGAAGGGCCGGCGCTCATGGAGGAACTGATCACGCCTTCGACTTTTGTATGGTCGGTTGCCGTGGACAAGAACGGCAAATATTATCTGGGGACAGCTTCTCCGGCCACGGTGTCGCGCGAGGCGCCGCATGGCCAGCCGGTGATGCTCCTCGAGACCAAGGACCTGAGCGTGCAAGTGGTGCGGCTGGGGCCGGACGGCGCGCTCTACGCCGCCACGCTTCCCAGCGGCAAGGTTTACCGGCTCAAGGCCGACGCCACCGCCAAACAGGACGAGAGCAGCGCCACGGTGGTCTTCGACTTTGCCAAGCTGGACAGCGGATCCGCCGAAAAACCCGCCAAGGACAAGACCGAGAGCAAGCCGCACTACATCTGGGATATGACTTTCGACGCCGCCGGGCGGCTCTACATCGCCACCGGCGGGCCCGGAGCTGTGTATCGCGTCGATCCCGCCAAGCCGGGCGACAAGCCGGAGGCCTTTTTCAAGAGCGACGAGCAGCACATCCGCTCGCTGGCCTGGGACGCGAAGGGCAACCTGATCGCCGGTTCCGACGGCACCGGGCTGGTCTACCGCATCAATCCGCAGGGCAAAGGCTATGTGCTCTTCGAGGCCCCCCGACGCGAGATTACCGCGGTAGCCGTGGACGCCAAGGGGACCATCTACGCCGCCAGCGTAGGCGACAAGACCCGCAACCCGCTGCCGCCGCTGCCCGTGCAGGGAATCGCCGTAGCCACGGTCACCATCGTCCAGCCGGGATCGCTGCAGGCGGCCAACGCCAGCGCCTCGGCGCCCGAGGGCAGCGAGATTTTCGCGCTCGGCGAGGGGCAGGCGCCGCGCAAGATCTGGTCGGGCAAGGACGAGATTGTCTATGCGCTGGCTACCCGCCCTGACAACCAGCCAGACGGCCTCCTCGTGCTGACCGGCAATCGCGGCCGCATCTTCAGAATCATGAACGACGGCAGCTTTGCCGATGTGGCACATCTCGCCGCGCAGCAGGGGCTCAGCCTGGCCGAATCGCACGGGGGCGAGTTGCTGATTGGCACGGGAAACACCGGCAAGCTCTACCGTTTGGGTGCGACAACGGAAAAACACGAGTTCGCCAGCGACGTGCTGGATGCCGGCGCGCTGGCCCGCTTTGGCCGCGTCGAGGTCGAGCCCGGCTCGGCCAACTACGAAATCCTGACTCGCACCGGCAACGTGGAGCAGCCGGTGCGCGGCTGGAGCGATTGGCAGCCGCTGAAAGACGGCGTCATCGCCTCGCCGGCCGGGCGATTCGCGCAGTGGAAAGCAGTGCTGCACGCCGGCGGCGTGGTGGGCAGCGTGGGCGTGAACTACCTGCCGGTAAATGCCGCCCCGGTGGTGGACGAAGTGGTAGTGGTTCCCGGCGCGCGCATCAATGCGCAGAGCCAGCAATCCGGACAGCAGCAGACGGTGACCATTGCCTTTGCTTCGTCGAACCAGAACCCCGGCATGAGCTTCGACGGCAGCAGCGGACCGTTGCAGGCCAACAAGGACCGCAGCGCAGTCACCGTCCGCTGGGCGGCGCACGACGACAACGGCGACGAGCTGACCTACTCGCTCTATCTGCGCGGCGACGGCGAGACCGTCTGGCGTCTGCTCAAAGACAAGATCGCCGAAAAGGCCTACAGCTTCGACGCTGCGCTGATTCCCGACGGCGGTTATCAGATCAAAGTGTTGGCCTCCGACACGCCCTCGCACACCCCCGCCGACGCCCTTACCGGCGCCAAGGAGAGCGAGCGCTTCGAGGTGGATACCACGCCGCCGGCGATTCTGAATCTCAAAGCAACCGGGGAGCGCGTCGATTGCGAAGGCTCGCACTGCCCCAAACCGATGCGCGTGACCTTCGACGCCGAAGACAGCTTCTCGCCCATCGCCCGCGCCGAATATTCGCTGGACGCGGGGCCGTGGCAGTTTATCGAGCCGGTGGGCTCGCTCTCCGACTCCCGGCGCGAGCACTACGAGCTGCACATTTCGCTGGACGTGGTTTCCGGCAAGACCAGCGAGCATTTGATCGCCGTGCGCGTCTACGACCGGCACGACAATGTGGGCTTGGCCAAGACGGTGATTGCCGCCGGGGAGGCAGCCAAATGACTCGCTCTTGGCTGAAGGGTACTGGGCTTTGCGATCTGCGGAAAACCAGCAGAAAAGAAGGACACTGGCTTTAGAGCATTTTCGGAATACACGTAGACTTTTTGAAGGGCCTGCAAGATGGCTTTTTCTTTGGAAATAAGCCACTTGAGTACGCGCTTTCGGTCTACACCAATTCCGAAAATGCTATGGTCCGTACATCTGCGGCAGAGATGGATTGGGATTGCGAAGCAGCGAAGAACGCATCCCGTCAAGCAAGAAGCGTCAGGGCACGACTTCAGTCGTGCCGCTAGTAGCCTCAAAATGACGAGGGCTTTAGCCCCTGAGGGAAGTCTTTCGAGCGGCTTGCAAACCCTCGGCGGCTGGGCTCAGAAACCAGGTTTGGTTTTGAACGGAAGGGCCCGGCAAACAGCGTTGGAGGCCGACTTTGGCGGAAGACCCCGAAAAGCATCCCTCAGGGGTAAAGCCCGGCTTAGTTTGCGGCCTTTACGGCACGACTGAAGTCGTGCCCTGACGCTTCTTGCCACGGAGGAGGAGATTTTCCGCTACCTGCGAAGCCTCTCCCCTTCAACGCCTAAATTTCGGAACAGATTCCAATAGAAGTGAGCGCAATGCGATTCGAACTTTTTCTGGCGGCGCGGTACTTGAAGGCCAAACGGCGGCAAGCCGTGGTGGGCGTAGTCACCACCATCTCCGTTGCCGGAGTGGCCGCGGGCGTGGCGGCGCTGATCATCGCGCTGGCTATCACCAACGGCATGAGGCGCGACCTGCAAGATCGCCTGCTGGGCGCCTCGGCGCACGTCGATCTGATGCGCGTCGAGTCGGACGGCATCCGCGACTGGCAGCCGCTGGTCGAGCGCCTGCGCAGCGTGCCGCACGTCACCGCCGATGCGCCGGGGCTCTACGGGCAGGTGCTGGTTTCGCGCGGGCCGCGCGCCGGGTTCGCGCTCATCAAGGGCATCGTCCCCGCGCAGGAGCGCACGGTCAGCAGCCTCCTTGGCACACTCGTTTCCGGCTCGGCCCAGGATCTGGAGCCGGAAGCCTCGAACGAGAGCACCAACCCGTTCCCCGGCCAAAGCACGGCCAACACGCCCTATCCCGCGCTGGTGCTGGGCAAGGACCTGGCCGAGCAGATCGGCGCGCAGGTGGGAGACAGCGTGCTGGTCACCAGCCCGCAGGGCGAGCTGACGCCGCTGGGCCTGGCGCCCAAGTATCAGCGCTTCCGCGTGGCCGGCATCTTCCATTCCGGCTTCTATCAATACGACGCGGCCATGGCCTTCATGCGCCTCTCGGACGCGCAACGGCTCTTCAGCGAGCCCGACCTGATCTCCGTGGTCAGCTTCAAGCTCGACGACATGGACCGTGCGCCCGCCGTGGGCAAGGCCATCGAACAGGCCGCCGGCCACGGCTACATGACCACCAATTGGATGGAGGTGAATCGCGAGCTCTTCCGCGCCCTCAAACTCGAGCAGGTAGTCACCTTCATCGTCATCGCGCTCATCGTCATCGTGGCCGCGCTCAACATTCTCATCGCGCTCACCATGATGGTGATGGAGAAGACGCGGGATATCGCCGTCTTGATGAGCTTCGGCGTCGAGCCCGCGCAGGTGCGCCGTATCTTTCTGCTGCAAGGCTTGCTGATCAGCGTGCTGGGCACTGCCGTCGGCCTGGTTCTCGGCTACCTGGCCGCCTGGGCTGGAGGGCACTACCACTTCATCCATCTCTCCGCCGAGGTGTACTCCATCGACACGCTGCCCTTCGCCCCGCGCCTGCTGGATGGGGTCATCGTCTCGGTCGTCTCGATCGGGATTTCGCTGCTGGCCACGCTGTATCCGTCCTACGCCGCTTCCAGCGTGCTGCCCGCCGAAGCGCTGCGGTACGAATAGCCCCTTTGCAAACAGTGCATTTTCACGGATGGCGTAAGGAAGCTCCGTGCCCCATCCATTTCACGTTCTTTGTGAAATGGGTGGGAAACCTAAAAACCACCGGGTCGCGCCGGACTGGCAGAGTCACTCGCTCTCGCGCGCAGCCGGCATGTGCTGACGAAGGGCCTGCGCCAAGCGCGGGCTGCCTGTCTCCGCAACGGCCTTCTCCACGCGGGCACGCAACTCCGCCGTGGGCGCTACCCAGCCCAACGCCTCGATGACTTGCGGCGCTTCGCGGGCATCGCGCGCCACCATCGCGATCAGAAACTCGTGCGCCTCGGGCAGCCGCGTCAATGCAATGGCGCTCAGCAACGCCGATCCGAACCACGCATCGGCTCCGGCTTGAAAGCGTGTCAAAAGCGCGGCCAGCGCCTGGGGAGTGCGCAGTTCCGCCAGTGCAAACGCAGCCTGCGCGGCCAGATCGTCGCCATCTTTCATCGCGGCCGCAACCAGCGCAATGGCCCGCTCGCCCTCGACGCTCAGCAGCGCGGAGTAGACCGCGCCCAGCACCTCCGGCTCGGCATCGTCTGCGGAAACAGAACCCAGCAGCGCGCGCAGCCGCAACAGCAGCGCGGAGCTCGGGCCGCCCACTTGTCCAATGGCCCGCGCCGCCTCCATGCGCACGGTCTTGTCCGGGTCCACGAGCGGCTCCAGCAGAATCGTCAGCAGATCGGCGTCGCTCATGCCGGGGCAATCGACCAGCGCGTGCGTGCAGGCGCAGCGCAGCGCACCGGCGGTGTCCGACGCACCGCCCCACGCGCCCTCCATCTGATGATGGCGCAGGCCGCGCAGGTAAGCGTCCTTCTGGCGGTGTTCCAGCGTAACCAGCGCTTTGACCAGCGCGTTCTTCGCCCAGCACTGCGGATCGCTCTTGGCCGCGTCTTCAAAGAAGCGGTCGTAGGCCGCCAGCACATCGGGCAGCAGGTCGAAGAGCTCCGCTTCGGCCACCAGCTTGGCCGCCTTGGCTACCAGGAAGTTGTTGCGGTGCCCAAGCGTGTTGCGCAGATGCGCGATGGCTGCGGCATCCAGCGTGGCGTCCTTCAGCGCATCGAGCTCCGCCATCTCCTTATCGAAGGATCGAGCGGCGGGCCGAGTGGTTTGCTTTGCGCTCATGGATTCATTCTGCGGAATCGTAGTTCAGATTCTGCCCGAGCCAGCGCTCGACTTCAGCGACAGGGATGCCCTTGCGCGCGGCATAGTCGGCCACCTGATCCCCGCCGATCTTGCCCAGCGAGAAGTAGCGCGACTCGGGATGCGCGAAGTAGAGCCCGCTCACGCTCGATCCCGGCCACATGGCGAAGGACTCGGTGATCCGCATGCCGGTCTTCGCTTCCACATCCAGCAGGTTCCACAGCGTGCCCTTTTCGGTGTGATCCGGGCAGGCCGGATAGCCCGCCGCCGGACGAATGCCGCGATATTTTTCCTGGATCAGATCGGCGCTGCTCAAGCTCTCTTCGCGCCCGTAGCCCCACTCGTCGCGCACCCGCTTGTGCAGACATTCGGAGAATGCTTCGGCCAGACGGTCGGCAATGGCCTCGGCCATGATGGCGTTGTAGTCGTCGTGCCTGGCGCGGAATCCGTCGCACAGTTCTTTCAGCCCGATGCCGCTGGTCACCGCGAAGGCCCCGATGTGATCGGGGAGACTTGTCTCTTTGGGCGCAATGAAATCTGAGAGCGATTTACAGGGTTCGCTTCCTTCTTTGTGCGCCTGCTGGCGCAGGAAGTGAAAGCGCGTCAGCACCGTTGCGCGTGTCTCGTCTGTGTATAATTCGACATCGTCGCCCACCGCGTTCGCGGGAAAGAACCCATACACGCCGCGCGCGGTGAGCAGATTATCTGCAACGATCCGGTCCAGCAGCGCATTGCCTTCGGCAAAGATCTGGCGCGCCTGCGCGCCCTGGCGCTCGTCGTCGAGGATGCGCGGGTAAACGCCCTTCAGCTCCCACGTGTGAAAGAACGGCGTCCAGTCGATGAACTCGCGCAGCGTGGCCAGAGGAAAGTCTTCGAGCAGGTGCACGCCGGTGAACGCGGGCACGGGCAAGTCATCTTTGCGCCACTCGATGGGCGTGCGCCGCGTGCGCGCAACGTCAAGCGACACAAGATTTGGCCGCGGCGCAGCGTGCGCCTTGCGCAGCGCCTCGTAATCCGCGCGATGCCGCACGATGAATGCTTCCTTGCCATCTTCGCTCAAGAGGCTCGTGGTCACCGGCACTGCGCGGCTCGCATCCAACACATGCACAACGGGCTCGCTATAGTGCGGCGCAATCTTCACGGCGGTATGCGCGCGGCTGGTGGTGGCTCCGCCCACCAGCAGCGGCAGTTTGAAGCCCTGGCGCTCCATCTCGCGCGCCACATGCACCATCTCGTCGAGCGATGGCGTGATCAGGCCGCTGAGGCCGATCAGGTCGGCCTTTTCCGTCTTGGCGCGTTCGAGTATCTTCTCGCACGGGACCATCACGCCCATGTCGATGACCTCGTAGTTATTGCAGGCCAGCACCACGCCGACAATATTCTTGCCGATGTCGTGCACGTCGCCCTTCACCGTGGCCAGCACGATCTTTCCCTGCGCCTTCACCACCTGCCCGGCCGCGGCCATGGCGGCCTTTTCGGCCTCCATGAACGGCGTCAGATGCGCCACGGCTTTCTTCATCACGCGGGCACTCTTGACCACCTGCGGCAGAAACATCTTGCCCGCGCCAAACAGATCGCCCACCACGCTCATGCCAGCCATCAGCGGGCCTTCGATTACCAGCAGGGGGCGGCCGAGCTTCACGCGCGCTTCCTCGGTGTCGATCTCGATGAAAGCGTCGATGCCCTTCACCAGCGCGTGCGTTAGCCGCTCCTCGACCGTGCCGTTGCGCCACTCCTCGGCCTTCTTCTCGCTCGCCACCGCATCCGTGCCTGCGGCCTTCAATGCCTCGCCGAACTCGACCAGGCGCTCAGTTGCATCCGCGCGGCGATTGAGCAGCACGTCTTCAACCAGCATCCTCAGTTCCGGCTCGATCTCCTCGTACACTTCGAGCATTCCGGCGTTGACTATGCCCATGTCCAGGCCCGCGGCAATGGCGTGATAGAGAAACGCCGAGTGCATGGCCTCGCGCACTTTATTGTTGCCACGGAAACTGAAGGAGATGTTCGACACGCCGCCGCTCACCTTGGCATGAGGCAGATTCGCTTTGATCCAGCGCGTGGCGTTGATAAAGTCCACGGCGTAGTTGTTGTGCTCCTCCATGCCGGTGGCGACGGTGAGGACGTTGGGATCGAAGATGATGTCTTCGGGCGGGAAGCCGATTTCGTTGACGAGAATATCGTAGGCGCGCTGACAG
>Ga0181529_10001735_pt1 | contig 27587 bp, 22 predicted proteins | sample PEATcosm2014_Bin_36_FD_119763 | JGI IMG/M metagenome (GOLD analysis project Ga0181529, IMG submission 119763) | Peatland microbial communities from MTU Mesocosm Facility, Houghton, MI, USA - PEATcosm2014_Bin10_30_metaG | ecosystem: Environmental > Terrestrial > Soil > Wetlands > Peat | place... | reverse complement strand
TATACTTCGGGCCACCCATGGAATCGAAGTTCGAGCCGGCGGAGGTCGAGCCCCGCTGGCGCCTCCGCTGGGAGGAGCTGGAGGTGGGCCGGGCGGATGCCACGTCGGACCGTCCCAGCTTCACCATCGCCCTGCCGCCTCCCAACATCACCGCCCCGCTGCACATGGGCCACGCCATGGGCGGCTCGGTCCAGGACATCCTGGCCCGCCATTGGCGGATGCGCGGTGCCGAGGTCGAGTGGTGTCCCGGCACCGATCACGCCGCCATCGCCACCAATGCGGTGATCGAGCGTCAGCTGGTCGCCGAGGGCACCAGCCGCGACGCGATCGGACGCGCCGCCTTCCAGGCGCGCGTCGACGCCTGGTATGAGGAGTGCGGCGGCCGCATCTACGAGCAGATGCGCCGGCTCGGCTTCACCTGCGACTGGTCGCGTTCGCGGTTCACCCTCGACGAGGCCTACGTGCGGGCCATCCGCACCGTCTTCAAGGCCCTCTTCGACGAGGGGCTGATCTACCGGGGCCCTCGCATCGTCAACTGGTGTCCCCACGATCTCAGCGCCATCAGCGACGAGGAGGTCGAGTGGATCGAGCACCACGACACCCTCACCCGCCTGCGCTACCCGGTGGACGGCGGCGGCGAGGTGGTCGTTGCGACCGTTCGTCCCGAGACCATGCTGGGTGACACCGCGGTGGCGGTGAACCCTGACGATCCCCGCTACCGGGACCTGGTGGGCCGTGACGTCATCCTTCCCCTCACCGGCCGGCGCGTCCCCATCGTCGCCGACGCCGCGGTCGAGGTGGGCTTCGGCACCGGTGCGCTCAAGGTCACCCCGGGCCACGATCCCACCGACTACGAGATCGGCGTCCGCCACGGACTCGCCATCGTCAACGTTATCGGGCTGGACGGGACCATGGATGTCCCCGATCTCCCCCGTTTCCACGGTCTCACGGTGGAGAAGGCTCGGCGCGAGGTCACCGAGGCCCTCCGCGAGCAGGGGGCGGTGGCCGGCGAGGAGCCCTATGTCCACGAGGTCAGCCACTGCGACCGCTGTCACCACGTCATCGAGCCGCTGGTGAGCGAGCAGTGGTGGGTGCGCATGCCGACCCTCGCGGAGCCCTCCATCGCCGCGGTCGAGAGGGGCGACGTCGCCTTCCATCCGGAGCGGTATCGGGACCAGTACCTGACCTGGATGCGCGGCATCCAGGACTGGTGCATCAGCCGCCAGATCTGGCTCGGCCACGCCATCCCGGTGAGCCGGTGCCGCAATGGCCATCGCTTCGCCTGGGTGGAGACCCCGCAGAGCTGTCCCAGCTGTGGCACCGACCGGCTGGAGCACGATCCCGATGTGCTCGACACCTGGTTCTCGAGCGCCCTGTGGCCGTTTGCGATCTTCGGATGGCCCGAGGAAACGGTCGATCTGGAGCGTTTCTATCCCACCCAGGTCCTGGTGACGGCGCGCGAGATCATCTACCTCTGGGTGGCCCGGATGATCATGACCGGCCTCAGATTCACGGGGCAGAAGCCCTTCGACGACGTGATCATCACGTCGACCATCATGGCCCGGGACGGCACGCGGATGTCCAAGTCGCGCGGCAACGCCGTCGATCCCCTGGACATCATCGGGCGCTACGGCGCCGACGCCATCCGTGCCTGGGCCGGGGCGGTGGGCACGAGCGGTCAGGACGTCCGCTACGACGAGGAGCGCGTCGCCAGCTACCAGCGATTCGCCAACAAGCTCTGGAATGTCACGCGGCTCCTGGTCACGGCCATCGGTGACGGTGATCGGATCGCGGTGAGGCCCCTGTCGGTCCCGACCGCGGCGCTCCTCGCCGAGGATCACTGGATCCTCGCACGTCTCGCCGATGCGGTGGTCACCGTCGATCAGGCCATGACCCAGTACCGTTTCCACGACGCCATGGACCGCCTGTACACCGTGATCTGGCAGGATTTCTGCTCCGACTACATGGAGATCGTGAAGGTGCGCCTGCGCAACAGCGGGGATGGGCAGGGGAGGGAGGCGGCGGCGGCGACCGCGGTCACCGTGCTCGACTCCGCGCTGCGCCTGCTCCACCCGTTCATGCCCTTCGTCACCGAGGAGTGCGCGCAGAGGCTGCCCGACCCCGCCCCGACCCTCCAGCACCGCTCCTGGCCAACCGTGCTGCCCGAGTGGGGCGTTCCGGAATCGGCCGGGGCTCGTGACGGTATCGACGAGCTGCTCCTGCTGGTGGGACAGCTCCGCGCCCGCCGCCAGGAGGCGGGCATCAGCGCGGCCGACAAGACCCTCCACCCCGTCGTCATCCGGGGAGGCAACCCCTCCCTATCGGCCGGCGACCGCCGTCGCATCCTCGAGGCCCTGGTCCGCGTCCGGGTCGCCGATGGCGATGCCGATGGCGAGGCCCAGCTGGTGATCGCCGGCAGCCTCGAGGCCGAGCTGCACCTTGGGGGAGGAGGGGAGGAGAAGCTGCGCCGCCAGCTCGACGATGTCGAGCGCCAGGCCGTCCGGCTCCGCGCGCAACTCGCCAACACCGCGTTCCGGGAGCGTGCCCCCGAAAGCGTGGTCCAGAAGGCCACCGACCAGCTCCGCGAGGCGGAGCTGCAGGCGCAGACCCTGCGCCGTCGCTTAGGGATGTCCGAATGAAGCTTCTCGCCGACACCAGCGGCTCGCTCATCTTCCTCGGTGTCCTCCTGCTCATCCTCTACGTGGCGCTGCTCCTGGTGGCGCTGGCCTACAACGTGGTGCGGGATGCCAGGCGGCGCTCCGCGTCGATCCCCTTTGCGATCTTCGCCTTCCTGCTCGCCTTCGTACCCCCCTTTCTGGGAGCCCTCATCTACCTGGTGATCCGTCCGCCGAGGACGCTCGCGGAGGAGCGCTCCCTGGCCCTCGAGCAGCAGATCCTCGAGGAGCCCCCCACCGGCACGCCGGACACCCGCCCGTGCCCGACCTGCGGTCGCGACATCGAGGAGGACTTCGTCGTCTGCCCGCACTGCCGCACTCAGTTCGCTCGCAGGTGCCTTGTCTGTGAGCGGAGGCTGCGGCTGGGATGGTCGGTCTGCCCGTACTGCGCCACCGAGGTCGGTGCCCATGTGCTGCCCCCGGCTCCCCCCAGGGCGCCCGCACCGCACTAGTGCGTGCCCTGCGGGACGCTGACCGGAGACCGCGCCGTTGCTGAACGTGGGGAACCGGTCCGCCCTGGTCCTCGCCCTGCTCCTCGCCGGGGCGCTCGTCGCCTACCTCCTGCCCGCTCCGTGGCGGCGCACGCGCCGGCTGTTCAGCGCGGGGGTCTTGGTCGTCGCCGGGTGGGCAGCCTTCAGCATCGCCGCGATCACGACGAACGGACCGATTGTCACCAGCTTCGGACAGGCGGTATCGGGGGTTCAGCTCACTCTCCGTGCCGATCAAACCGGTCTGGCCCTGGTCCTGCTCGCCTTGATGGCCACCTTCTTTGCCCTCGGTGCGGCCGATCGCCGGCCCGGGGAGGAGGCGGCGCTCCTGGTCACCGCTGCCGGTGCGGTGCTCGCCGCTCTGGCCGGCAATGCGGTGATGCTCTTTGCCGGTGCGGAGATCGCCAGCCTCGGCGGCCTGCTGCTGGCGACAGCCGGCAGGGAGCGGGTCAGCCGCGGGGCCGCCGCCGCCTTCACGATCCAGCACGTCTTCGCGCTGGGCCTGCTGGTCGCCGCCGTCCAGCTCATCGTGACCACCGGGACCAGCGATCCCTACGCGGTTCCACCGGGGGCGGCGGGCCTCTTGGTGGCGCTCCCCTGGGGAATTGCCGGAGCTGGGCGTCTGCTCGCCGCGGGGTGGTGGCCGGGGGCCGCCGGAGGGCGGTCGACAAGGAGCTGGCTCGCCATCGGGGCGGTCCCCTGCGGCGCGGCCACCCTGCTCCGGCTCGGAGCGGCCACCGGGGGCGCGGCGGACCCGGGCTTCACGGCGGTTCTCGCCGCCTTCGGCACCGCCGCCGCTCTGTGGGGTGCTGTCGCCGCCTGGCGGTGGAAGCACGAGTCGCGCCGCGCGGGCCGGGCGCTGCTCACCGCCTCGGCGGGCGTTCTTGTCGCCATCGCCGGGCTTCCCGGTGGCGCCGGCGGATTTGCCGCCGGGGTGGTGGCCCTCGAGCTGGCCCTGCTGGCGGCGCCCGCCTGGAGCAGGCCGACCCTGCCCACCCGCCGCGGCCGCGCGCTCGCGGCAATCGCGCTGGCTGCCGCGGGGGGGCTGCCCATCGGGTTTGGGACCACGGCCATGGTTCTCGAGCTCGGCGCGGTCGCCTCCCTCGGCCGTCCGTACGCGCCGCTCCTGCTCGCCCTGGGGTTGGCTGCCGTGATCGCCGCCGGTGGGGGGGTGGTCGCGGCGCGGCAGGCGATCGGGCTCGCCGCCCTCCCCTCCGGGGAGGCCGCGGCGTCCCCGCCATCAGGCGATGGGGTGCTCTCACCCCTCCATGAGGGCTCTCCTGCCGGAGAGGGGGCACTGCCTCCGGGCGTGCTCCGGCGCGCCGTGCTGCCACGGCCCGATGCCGCCGTGGCCCTCGTGCTGGGGGCTGCCGCGGCGCTCTTTCCGGGGGTCGTGGGCGCGCGGCTGCTGGGGCCCCTGGTGGGCACCGGCGCGCCCGTCGCCATCGACGCCGCCACCCTGCACGGCCCGGGAGGGCCCTGGCCCGGCGGCTATCTCAGCCTGGCGCTCCTCGTCGTGCTGCTCGCGGTCGTGAGCGGCGGACTGGCCCTCGGCGTCCCCTTCCCACATCCCGCCCACGGTGAGCGGGGCCCGCGCCCGCGACCCGCCTGGGTCGCCGTCGTCGGGACCAGACGAGCTCTTGGACCTCTCGCCCGGGGGCTCGGACGCGGGCTGGCCCGCCTCGACGCCTGGTTGGTGACCCAACCCGGGCTCGTCTTCATGGTGGTGGCGGCGCTCGCCGCACTCATCGGTTTCCATTACCTGTGAACCAGCCGCTCCTGGACCTCATCGCCTTCGCCGCCGGGGCTGTCACCGTCATGGTCGACCGGCGGCGCGCTGTCCTCGTCACCTGCGTCGTGGTCGCTCTCGGTCTCTCTCCCGCGGCCGCCATCTACGGCGGCGGGTGGGCCGCGGTGGTCGTCCTCGGAGCCGGTGTGGCCGGTGCCGCCGCCGGCCCACTGGCCGGGGGCATCGCCGCGCGGCTCGCCGCGCGCCCCGGGATCGACCCGCTCCGCTCGGTCGCGACCGCGCACGAGGGGCTTTTCGGGCCTCGCAGCGCTCGCGTGGCGGCCGGGGTCATCGCCTTGATCGCGGCCTCGTGGGTCAGCTTCAACGTGCCGGTCGGGTCGGTCGCCCCCGTCCAGGGCGCGCTCTTCCCCGTCGCTTTCATCTTCACCTGCGGTGTGCTGCGGGTCTTCCTCGCCCGGACCGTCACCGACCTCTCCGTGGGTGTGGCCGCCCTCGCCTTCGCAGTCAGCGCGGGCTGGCTCCTCCGGGGAGGTAGCGGTCCTCTTCCGGATGTGGCGGGGGTCGTCGCCCTCGTCCCGGTCACGGCGGCCTTGGAGGGGTGGCTGGTCGCCCGCCACCGGTCCGTGGCCCCCGAGGCGGATCGATGAACGCCGCGTGGCTGGCCGCGGCCTGGGCCGGCATCGGAATCATCGCCGGGCTCGGCCCGGCTCGCTTTCGCCGTCCAATCGCCCTGATCGCGCCCCTCCTGCTCGTCGCTCTCACCATTGCCACGGCGCAGGGCGGCGCGCGACCCGGCGGTCTCGGCGGCGGAGGTCCGGTGCTGCCCCGCGAGGCCGGCGGCCTCCTCTCCGCGTCGGCCACCGCTCTCTGGCTGTGCCTGCTCCTCGCCGATCGCCTGGACGGCCGCGAGATCCTCGGGATCGGGACCGTGGGGGGGGCAGTCGTGCTCCTCCTCGCCACGGGGTCCCCCCTTCTCTTCGGTGTGGCGGCCATGCTCGCCGTCGCCGCCCTCAGCCTTCGCTGGATCTCAGTGGCGCCGGGGCGAGCCAGCCTTGCCGCCGCCCGGATCGCCGGCACGGGGGCGGCCGCCCTGATCGCGGCCAGCCTGCTCCTGCCCGCTGCCGCCTCCGGTGGCCAGCCGGGGCTGGTGGGCGGCCTCCTGGTGGTCGGGGTGCTCGCCCTCGCCGCGGTCGTGCCTCTCGGTGGATGGGCTGCGGGTGCCCTGGCCGACCTGCCCGCTCCGGAGATCGCAACCTGGCTGGTGCTGCTTGCGCCTGCCGTCCTGCTCTCCGCCTTCGCGATCCCAGGCCCGCTCCCCCTTCTCGCCCGACTCGCCTTCGACCACACCATCCTCACGTGCGGCCTGATCAGTGCGCTCTGGGCGGGGGTGATGAGCCTCCGCGCCGGTCCGGCCACCCGCTATGGCCGGGTGGCTCTCGGTGACCTCGGCCTCGTCGCCGCCGGCATCGGCACCGGGGAGACAGCCGCCGCCGCCGGCGGGCTGCTGCTCATCCTCACCCACCTGGTGGTCGCCCCGATCCTCCTGCAGACGCCGCGACCGGGTCTGGGTCCACCTCGCCGCGTGGTCTGGCTCGCCATCTGCGGGCTTCCCCCCTCCCCGGCGTTCTGGGGACGGTTCCTCATCCTCCAGGCGTGCGTCGCCTTCAACTCTGGCGTCGCTGCTGCCTGCCTGCTCGCCGGGGGGCTGGTGACCGTGACCGCCGTCCTTGGGGTCGCTCAGGGCGAACCGGGGGAGGGGGCGCCGGCGCCGCACCACCGGGTCGTCGCCGCCTGGCTGATCGCCGCGATGGCGCTGGCCGTGGGACTGCTCCCCATGGGCGCCGTTCACCTCGTCTTCGGACCTGGCGCATGAACCCGCTGGCGGTGTTGAGCGCGATCGTGGGCGTGGCCATCTTCCCCGGGGTGGCCTACACGGGCCTGCTGGCCGCCCTGGTTGCCGTCGTCGGCCGCATCCCCGCCGGTCGCCGCCCCGCTCAGCTCGACGAGCTGATGGTCGCCGTCGGCGTCAGCGCCGCCTGTGGGTTGCTGGCCTTCCCGGGGTCCCCCCTCGTCGGCCTGCCCACGGGCGTGAGCCTGGTGGTTTTCGTCACGGCCCTGGCCGCGGGCATTGGCTGGGGCAGCGCGGAGAGGTGGCCCTGGCAGCGGCTGGCTGCGGTCGTCGCGGCGGTTGCACCCCTGCTCGGCCTTGCTTCGGTGGCGATGACACTCGACGTGGGCACGATTGCGGCCGCCGGGGGGTCGGTGGGCGCAGCCCGACCCTGGGCCGTCCTCGCCGTGCTGATGGCGCTGCCTGCGCTGGTCCGTCCCTTCGACCCTCACACCGCACGGCTGGGACGGGCGGCACTGGTTGCCGCGATCGGCCTGGCCTCCTTCTCTCTGGCCGGGTTCGCGCCTCTCGCCGGAGTCTCCGCCCCCCTGGTGGCCGGTCTCGGCGCCCTCGCCGTGCTCGCCTACACCGGCCTCTTGGGGGTGAGCCGCCGCCTGGTGGTGGTCGCCGGGCCGGCCCTGGGACTTCTCGCTCTGGTGCCCGCCACCATCTCCCTCGTGCTCGCGCTCCACTGAGCCGGCAGATCGGCCAGGGATGGTGTCAGAATAAGCGATTCAATCAGTGCAATCGGGACACTCGGGTTCGGCTCACCCCCCAGACGATGGTACGATCGTTCACGGGTGGGGTCGTACGCGGGGGAGAGGACCGAGACATCACGCACGTTGCTGAGGGGCGCATGACCGACTCAGACGAGCAACTTCCCGGCGTTCGGGCGTCGTCCTCGTTCGGGCACGTTTCACCCCGGGTCTCCAGCGCACCGTCCGTGCGCATCGTTCTCGCCTCCTCCAGCCCGCGCCGGCGCGAACTGCTGGTCCGGGCCGGGATCCGCTTCGCCGTCGTGGAGCCTTCACCGGATCCGCCACTGCCCCCCGGGATGTGTGCGGACCTCGGTTGCCAGCTGATCGCCCGTCAGAAGGCGGTGGAGGTCGCGGAGCGTGTCGAGCCCGGCAGCTTCGTGGTGGCGGCGGACACCGTCGTGGTGGGGCCGCGCGGCCCCCTCGGCAAGCCCGGCACGCCCGAGGCGGCCCTCCGGATGCTCACCGAGTTGCGCGGCCGGCGTCACACCGTCCTGACGGGGATCTGCGTACTGAGAACCGGCACCGACGTCGAGGCGCTCGCGGTTTCACGCTCTCTGGTCAAGATGCGCGACTTCTCCGACCAGGACCTGATCACCTACGTCGCGAGCGGCGAGCCGCTCGACAAGGCCGGCGCGTACGCGGTGCAGGGGGCCGGCGGAGACCTCGTCGAGGCGGTGAGTGGTCGGATCGACACCGTCGTCGGGCTGGACGTCGCCCTCACCCTGCGCCTCCTCGCCGAGGCCGGTTACCCGGATCCGCTTCCGAGAGCCACCGATGTCCCCCTGACGCCGCCGCGACGCGAGCGCCGTCCGCTGGCGCCGATGCGCGCCGCCCAGAGGGTGTGACCCGCCCGGGTGTGGGCCTGCGGGTCTCGCAGGGCCGGATGACCTCGGAGGGGGTTCCGGCGCCATCAGGCCGGGGGCGTGGCGCGGCCGGCGGTGGGCGTGCCGCGCGGTTGCGGAAACTGTCCGGCCTGGTCGTCCTCCCCGCCGTCCTCGGCGCGATGGCGGCGGCCGGCTGCGGAGCCAGCCACACGTCGCTGGGCGTCACCCTGGGAACGGTGGGCCCGAGCACGACCGTCGCCGCCAACCAGACGATCGAGTTCGTCATCACGGTCATCGATACCGGAGCGGCGGGCACTGCCGGGCTCACCATCACCGCCAACCTGCCGGCCGACTTCCGCTACATCGACACGCCGCAGCTGAGTGGCAGCGCGGTGCGAACCTCCCCGCTCGACCCCCAGGGTCAGAGCCACCAGCCGACCTGGGGAGTTTGGGAGTTGAGCGGCTACAAGGACAACGTGACGATCGACTTCGACGCCCTCGCCCTGGGAAGCCCGAACACGTACACCATGACCGCGAGCGCCTCCGCGTCGACGGCGTCGACCACTCAGAGCAACGGACTGCCCGTCAAGCTGACCGCCGCCCCCCAGCTCTCGGCGCTGGTCACGGTCAGCCCCAGCCTGGCGGTTCCGGGCGAGGACGTCACCTACAGGGTGAGCGTCATCAACCAGGGCACCGGCCCAGCCAATGACGTCAGCGTGCTGGTGACCCTGCCGCCCGTCTTCATCTTCGACGGCTCGGTGACGATCACCGGTAACTCCGGCCGCATCGGCGGCACCAATCCGGTGGAGGGTTCCACGCTCCCCTTCTTTGACGGCTTCGTGGTCCCCCCCGCGAGCGGATCCAGCCCCGGCAAGCTGACCATCGACTTCGACGCCCAGGTGCTCCCCTCCGCCGGGGCACAGGGCTCCTACCCGGTCGGTGTCCAGGTGCTCGGCGACCTCGGCCAGGAACGGGTGTTCATCCCGGACAGCGCACCGGTCCAGGTGACCTGACCCCCCGTCCCGCCACGGGCTTCGCTCAGCGCGGCGGCTCAGCCGCCATGCAGACGTCGAGAAGGTAGCGGCAGTGAGCGTCGGCGGTCATCCTGACGCTCACCCGCCGGTCCGGTGTCGGGTTGGACGGACCGTGAGGTGATCCGCCCGGCCGTCCGGGACCTCCGGCTCCGGCGACGATCTCGGTGAAGCCGGCGACCGCCTCCACCGGTGCTCGCGGGTCGCGATTCCAGCTCACCGTCAGGCTGAGATCGGAGGCGCAGCCCTCCGCCGCGCGGTCGAAGGGCCCCGGGGCCAGGGCTCGGAGACGCCGCCGGGCCTCGGGGGCGGCGTACTCGAGCAGCGGGTTCTTCCCCGCGCGAATGCCGGCGATGTCATCGATCAGGCGCTCGGCCAGGTCGGTGATGCTCCGGCGCCGTTGGTCGGTGTTCGCGGCCGTTCCCGCCGGCCCCGTGTCCGGCGGCTCGCCTGTGGCGTCGCCGTTGGCGATCATGTTGCGCAGCTGCAGCTCCGACCCGTCGACCACGCCCTGCTCGGCGAGCGTTCGCCCGGGTGCGAAGGGTGTGCCTCCCGCCGGCCCGAGCGCCCAGCGGCTCCAGGGCTTCGGTTCGGGCTCGCCGCGCTCCACCAGCGCCGGGATGATCTCTCCGACCGGGGCGTCGGTGGGGAGGGAGAGGTTTATCCGCGACGTCGGACCGGTGACGGTGACGAGCACGGCGCCCATCGGAGCCCCGGATCCGGTCAGGCCAGCGCGGGGGCGGGCCGCACCGTGGCCAGCAGCTCACGTGCCGACCGGGCTACGCCGTCCGCGTCCAGTCCCAGCTCGCGGAGCAGGAGGGCCTGGCTCCCGTGCTCGACGAAGCGGTCCGGGATGCCCAGCCGGTGGAGGGGAACCGTGACCCCGCAGTCCCCCAGCAGCTCGGCGACGGCGCTTCCGAACGCTCCCACGCGCGTCCCGTCCTCGACGGTCAGGACGGCACGGTGCGCCGCCGCGATGTCGGCGAGGTGGGGATCGATCGGCTTGACGAAACGGGCATCGACCACCGTGGCACTCACACCCTCCGCCTTGAGCTGCGTGGCCGCCTCGAGGGCCACGCGGACCATCTTCCCCACGGCCATGATCGCGATGTCCGAGCCTTCGCGCCGGACCGCCGCCCGCCCGATCGTGAGCGGCTCGAGCGGCGCCGTACCGGCGGTCGGTGCCGTCCCCCGCGGGTAGCGGAAGGCGAAGGGCCCGTCGTGGGCCAGCGCCGTGGCCAGCATCCTGCGCATCTCGTCGGGACTGCTCGGCGCCGCCACCACCAGGTTGGGAATGCAGCGCAGGAAAGCGAGGTCGAGCATCCCGTGGTGGGACGGCCCATCGTCTCCGGTGATGCCGGCGCGGTCGAGCACGAAGGTGACCGGGAGCTGATGGAGGCAGGCGTCGCATGCGATTTGGTCAAAGGCGCGCTGCAGGAATGAGGAGTAGATGCAGACCACGGGCCGGAGCCCCTTCATGGCCAGGCCGGCGGCGAAGGTGACGGCGTGCTGCTCGGCGATGCCGACATCGAAGAAGCGGTCCGGGAAGCGCTCGGCGAAGGCGAGCAGGCCGGTGGATGAGGCCATCGCCGCCGTGATGGCGACGATCCGCGTGTCCTTCTCGGCCGCCTCCAGGAGGGCGTCGCCGAACAGATCGGTCCAGGAGGGGGCCTTGATGGCGAAGCTCCCGTCCTTGGGATCGAACGTGGAGACCCCGTGGTATTTGTCGATATCGTCTCGAACTGCAGGGGCATAACCGTTGCCCTTGTTGGTCACGACGTGGATGACCACCGGTCCTCGGTATGCGGCGGCGTCGCGCAGGGCGCGCTCCAGGGCGACCACGTCGTGCCCGTCGATGGGACCGCCGTACTTGAGCCCGAGAGTCTCGAACAGGGAGGTGGTGGCGACCAGCTGCTTGAGCGACTCCTTGACCCGCTTGGCGGCCTGGTAAGCGGAGTCGCCGACCAGCGGGAGATGGCGCAGGGTGCGGCCGGTGGCGTCCTTGGCCGCCTCGTAGGTGGGGGAGAGGCGGAGCTGGCCCAGGTTGGCGGCGAGGCCACCGATGGTCGGGGCGTACGAACGTCCATTGTCGTTCAGGATGATGATCAGCTCGGGTTGGAGGTGGCCGATGTTGTTGAGCGCCTCATAGGCCATCCCACCGGTCAGGGCGCCGTCGCCCACCACGCAGATCACCTTGCCGGGCTCGCCGGTCAGCTGGCGGGCGGTGGCCAGCGCCACCGCGTAGCTGAGCCCCGTGGAGGCGTGGGAGTTCTCGACGATGTCGTGCTCGGACTCGGCCCGGTTGGGATAGCCGGAGAGGCCGCCACGCTGGCGAAGCCGGTCGAAGGCCGCCAGCCGTCCGGTCAGCATCTTGTGCACGTAGGCCTGGTGCCCGGTGTCGAAGACCAGGGCATCGCGCGGCGAGTGGAAGGTGCGGTGGAGGGCGACCGTCAGCTCCACCACGCCGAGGTTGGGCCCCAGGTGCCCCCCGGTTCGTGCGACCGCGGCCACCAGGAACTCCCGGATCTCGGCGCAGAGCCGGTTCAGGTCCTGGGGGCTGAGGCCGCGCAGGTCGTCGGGACAGGTGATCTCGTCAAGCAGCATCCCTAGCCCAGTGTATTCGCTCTGATCCCGCCCTCCGGGCGGTGCGGGGTGCCCGGCCGGGCATCATACCCGGCCATGGAGCGCGCAGACGTCCGCAACCTCGTCCTAGCCGCCGCGGCAGACCCCGCCTCCGACATCGCCGAGGCGGCCCTCTGGATCGCCGTCGAGGACTCCCCCTCGGTCGACCCCGGGCCCTGGCTGGGTTTGCTCGACGACCTCGCCGGCCAGGTGGACCGCACTGCCACGGAGCGGCCTTCCGAGGCCGTCGCCTCCCTGCTCCGCTCCCGCCTCAACCTGCGGGGGGCCGGGGGTGGCGACCCCCGGGCCCACTACCTGAACTCGGTTCTGGAGCGTGGAGCCGGCACGCCGATCGCCTGCGGCGCGATCTGGATGGGGGTGGGAAGGCGGGCCGGAATACGGGTCGAGGGCATCGCCCTCCCCGGGCACTTCGCGGTGCGTGTCGAGGGGCTGGTGGTCGACGCCTGCTCCGGGGAGCCGCTCGAAGACGAGGATCTCCGCCAGGCCGCGGCCCGCCACCTCGGCCGTGAGCCCGAGCAGATCGAGCCGCGGTGGCTGGAACCCGCCTCGCCGCGGCGCATCCTGGCCCGGATGTCCCGCAACCTCCGGGGCTGCTACGCGAGCCTGGAGAACTGGCCGCTGGCGCTTCAGGCCGCCGATCGCTGCGTCGATCTCCTCCCCGGTGAGCCCGGCGAGCGCCGGGACCGAGGGCTGCTGCTCTGGCAGATGGGGCGGCCCCAGGGGGCGCTCCAGGACCTCGGCGACTACCTCGCCCGGGCCGCGCCCGACGCCCCCGACCGGGTGCACGTCAACGAGGTGGTGGGCAGACTGCGCTCCTTCCTGAACTGACGCCCAGGCACTCGGCCGCACGCCGCGCGGGACGATCCGGCTCGTAGAGTAGGTGGCACGTACCTGCGATCAGGAGGAGTGCCGGTGGGCGAGACCACGACCGAATTGCCCGACTTCGACCTGGCGGTGAGCGGGGGCGGACGGCTTCGGCGCTCCGACCTTCTGGGCGGCCGGGCCGTCCTCTACTTCTACCCCAAGGACGACACCCCTGGCTGCACGCTGGAGGGCCGGGAGTTCACCGGGTTGCTGCCCGAGTTCGAGCGTGCCGGCGTGCTCGTGTACGGGGTCTCCCCCGACTCCGGCGAGAGCCACGATCGTTTCGCGGCCAAGTGCGACCTCGGCATCCCCCTGATCAGCGATCCCGATCGCCTCCTGATCGACTTCTTCGGGCTCTGGACCGCCAAGGAGAAGTACGGTCGCAGCTACATGGGCGTGGAACGCTCGACCTTCCTGATCGGCCCGGACGGCGGGGTCCAGCGTGAATGGCGAAAGGTCCAGCCCCAGGGGCACGCCAGCCAGGTCCTTGCCGCCGTCCAGGGCGGCCCGGACCCGGACTGAGCCACCCTGACCTCTCCCCAGCGTGCGGGTGGGCGCACCCGCCTCGATGACCTCCTCGGCAAGCGGGTCATCTTTGTCACCGGCAAGGGGGGCACGGGCAAGACCGCCATCGCCGCAGCCCTGGCGCTGATCGCCGCCCGTCGCGGCATCCGGGTTCTCCTGGTCGAGGTCGACGCCAAGGGAGACCTTTCCGAGGCCCTCGGCCATCCCCCCGTGGGCTTCCAGCCGGTGGTTGTCCAGCGCAACCTCTCGGTCCTCGCCCTCCATCCCGAGGACTCCTTCCAGGAATACCTGGCGATCTTCTTCAAGGTTCCCCGCTTCACCCGCCTCACCCCCCTGGCCGGGGTCTTCGATTTCGTCGCGACCGGGGTGCCCGGGCCGCGCGACATGCTGATGGTGGGCAAGATCGCCCACGAGGAGCGGCGCCGGGAGGGGGACGGGGAGCCGATCTGGGACCTGATCGTGGTCGATGCGACCTCCAGCGGCCAGATCCTGCCCCAGCTCACGGCGGCCCGGTCGATGCGGCGGCTGGTGCGTGGCGGGATGCTCCGCTCCCAGGTGGACTTCGTCGACGCCATGGTCACCAACCACCGCAAGACGGCACTCTGCATCTGCGCCCTCGCCGAGGAGATGGCCGTTGCCGAGGCGCTTGAGCTTCACGACGAGGTGGTGGAGGACACCGACATCGGTCTCGGCCTGTGCTTCCTCAACCGCTGCGTCGCCCCGGTGTCCGCCCCACGGCAGCGTCGCCTGGTCGAGCTGCTCGCCGACCCCGCCACGGCACGGGCGGCCGCGCCGGTGCTCGGGGAGGGGATCGACGGGCTGCTCGCCGGGGTCCGGCTCGCCGACGACCTGAACCGCCTCGCCCAGCCGTTCGCGCGCCGGCTCTCCACCCGCATGTCCGTCCCGGTCGTCCCCGTCCCTCTGGTCGCCGCCCGACCGGGGCTGGCGACCACCCGGGCGATCGCGGCGGCGCTGGAGGCCGCGGGCTGAGGTGAGGAAGGCGCCGGATGAGCTGGTGCGCGCCGCCCGCGGGCGACGCCTCGCCGAGGTGCTCGGCGGCCTCGACGTGGTCATCTGCTGTGGGAGCGGTGGGGTCGGCAAGACCACGGTCAGCGCCGCCCTGGCGGCGGCCCTCGCCTCGACCGCCGACAGGCGGGTGATGGTGCTCACCATCGATCCCGCCCGGCGCCTCGCCAGCGCGCTGGGCATGACCGGGATCGGCGCCGACCCGGTGACGGTGTCCGCCTCGCGCCTGCGCCAGGCCGGCCTCCCGCTCCGCGGCGAGCTGGTCGCGGCCATGCTCGATCAGAAGTCGGTGTGGGATCGCATGGTGGAGCGCTATGCCCCCAACCGTCACGTCGCCGAGCGGATCCTCGACAACCGCTTCTACCAGGGGATCAGCGACTCCTTCGTGGGCAGCCACGAGTACGCCGCCCTGGAGGCTCTGTACGAGCTTCACGAAGAAGGGGAGTACGACTGCCTGGTCGTCGACACGCCGCCGTCACGCAGCGCCATCGACTTCCTGGAGGCGCCGGAGCGAATCTCGGACTTCGTGGGGGCGCGGCTCCTCTCGTGGCTCGCCCATCCCTCGCGGGCCGGATTCCACGCCATGAACTTCGCCGCCGCACCCCTCCTCCACATCGCCGACCGGTTGCTCGGCGGCGAGGTGCTGGGAGAGCTCGGCGACTTCGTCGGCGACCTCCAGACCCTGTATGAGGGGGTCCAGCGGCGCGCCCGGGTGGTCGGCCGCCTGCTCCGCAGCCCCCGGGTCGGCTTCGTCATCGTCACCACCCTGGAACCGGCCGCCTTCGCCGAGGCCGAGCACTTCGCCGCCAAGCTTCGGGAGCTGGGGATGCCGCTCCGTGGCGTCGTGGTCAACCGGGTGCTTCCCGGCTTCCTCGCCGACGAGGCGGCGATCCGGGCCGCGGACGTGCTCGCCGACGACCACCGCGGCGCGCAGGCGCTGAGCCGCGCCATCGGCGCCTCGGTCGACGGCGCCGCCGCCGTGGCTCTGGGACGCAGTTACCGGCTTTTCTTTGAGCTCGCTCAGCGGGAGGCGCGCCAGCTCGCCCGGCTGGAACGCATCGCCGACGTCGCCGCCGTCCAGGTGCCGCTCATCACCGCACCGGTGAGCGCCCTCGAAGGCCTCGTGCAGGTGGCCGCGGCGCTCTGAACGGTTGGTCGTCGGGGGCGGCGACGTCCGGGTCGGGCTCATCGCCCGCGGTGCCGAGGTCGATGACCGCCGTCGACGCCGGATCGCCCAGTCCCACCAGGGTGGCGGCGATGCCCGGATCGCTGGTGGTGACCACCACCTGGTTGGTCGTTGACAGCTGTGCCAGGAACTCGAGGAGCCCGCGACCGCGGCGCGGGTCCGCCGAGGCCAGGGGCTCGTCGAGGAGCAGGGGCATCGACTCGCCGGCGTCCCCGAGCACCTCGCAGAGGGCCAGCCGGAGGAGCAGGGCGACCTGGTCGCGGGTGCCGTGGGAGACGAGGTCGAGGGATACCAGCTGGTCGCGATCGGCCGACGCCAGAGCGATCGCGAAGTGGTCCATGTCGACGTTGGCCTCGGAGTAGCGGTCGCCGGTCAGAAGGGCCAGGCGCTCCGACACCGACGCCGCCAGGCGGGGTGCGAGGCGCCCGTGGACATCCCGACCCGCGGTCTCGATCATGACGATGGCCCGTTGCAGAGCCTCCTGCTGGTGGAGCGCCCGGTCTCGGGCGGCGGTCACCGTCAGCCGCTCGTCCTCGAGATCGGCGAGAGAGGGGAGGCTGCCGGTCAGCCCCTCGATCCGTGCTCCGAGACTCTGGATGGCGGAGGTAGCGGCGGCGGCCCGCTCCTGGGCTGCCATCGCCTCCTTCTCCAGTCGCGCCAGGCCGGCGGCGTCGGTCGGAAGGGCGCCGATGGCCTTCTCGGGGTCGCCGCCGCGGAGTCGGAGATCGGCCGCCAGCTCGACCCGCTGTTGGGTGAGCGTCTGGATGTCGGAGCCGCCGAGGCGCTGGCGGCGGCGCGCCTCCGCCAGGCCGGCGGCCAGTCGGTCGTGCTCGCGCCGGTGGCCGCAGGCGTCGCGGAAAGCCGCCACCGCCTCGAGCGGGGGCAGCCCGGCGTCGAGGCCGGCAGTCGCGGTGGCCCCGCGGATCCGGGCCTCCACGGCCTGAGCGGAGGCCCGGTCACGGCCCGCCTCGTGGCCCAGCTCGGCGTACTGCGTCTCACGATCGGCGAGGCGGGCGTCCTCGACCTCCAGCTCCCGCCGCCGGACCGAGAGCCGGGCTGCCTCATCGACGGCCGCCAGCGCGGCGGCCGCCGTCTCGAGCAGCACCTCGACCCGGCAGCCGGCGGGCGGCCGTGCGGGCGCGCTCAGACCCGACTCGCGGGCCAGGGCCAGACAGCTGTCGACCGCGGCCTCCAGCTCCTCACGGGCGCGCATCTGCTCGGCGCGGTGCACCTCGACGATGGCGGCCTGCTGCCGGCTCTCCGCCTGGAGGCTGCGGGCCGCCGGCAGGCCGGCTCCGAGCCGCTCCAGACCGGAGGGGCTCAGATCCATCCCCGGCAGGCGGCCGGCCAGCTCCGACCTCGCCCCGCTCGCGCTCCGGAAGGCGAAGATGCCCCAGCCGGCCAGCGCCGCCACGACCAGCAGGCAGCCGGCTCCGAGCAGGACGGCAGGCCCGTGCCGGCCGGTCGCGGCCAGGGCGGCCGCCGCCGCTCCGCCCAGCACCGCAACCGCGGCGAGCCCCCACAGAGCCGCCCGTGCATGGGCGCCGGCGGTCCGCGCCGTGGTGACCAGGGGCACCACCGCCTCCAGCTCGGTCGGCTCGACACCTCCCAGCCCGGTGACCGCGATCTCTCGCCGAAGCGCCTCGCCGCGCGCCGTGGCGGCCATCTCCTCGTCGCGATGGGCGAGCGCCGCCGAAACGTCGACCCGGCGCCGCAGGGCACTCGCCGCGGCGGTCTCCCGCTCGCTGATCCGGGTCGACTCCGGCATCGCCTGGAGACCGGCGGAGATCTCGGCTCGACGGCGGCGGAGGGCGCCGAGCGGTTCCTGGACGGCGGTCCAGCGCGCCTCCGCCTCTGCCGCCGCGCGAGCCGCCTGGTGCAGCTCTCCTCCGAGGGCGATGACCGCGGCCTCGCCCTCGGAGGGGAAGCCGGCGTACGCCGCCTCGCCCTCCAGGGCCCGGGCCAGCTCGGCCGCCTCCTCGGTGGCCCTCCGCATCTCCGCCGCCTGGGTGTCCAGCTGGGCGATGCGGCCGCGGATCCAGTCGCGCTGGGCTGCCACGGCCGTCTCCGCGGAGAGTCGCGCCTCCATCTCGAGCTCGCGAAGCCGCGCCTCCTCGCCGGCAAACGAGGCGAGCCGGCGCTCTGCCGCCTCGATCTCGCCCTCGAGGCGGCGCGCCTGGGCGACCGCGACGCCCAGGGGGCTGGTGACCCGCCGTTCGGAACCCACCCGCTGGAGTGCATCCGCCAGCTTCTTGGTGGCCTCGGCGGCGGTCGTCCCTTCGGCGCCGGCGTCGACCAGCCGCTCGAGCGCCTCACGCAGGCGTCCTGCCTGCTGGGGGGCCGCTTCGGTCGAGGAGAGCTGCAGGCTCTCCTCGCCGAGCCAGGCGGCGGCGCAGAAGACCGCCTCGTCGACCCCGAGGTGGAATCGGCCCGGGCACACCGTGCGCCCGACCCGAAACCGCTGGGTGACGTCACCACCGCCCAGCTCTTGCACCTGGGCCTGGACCCGGTCCCGGTCGAAGGTCTGGGCCACCCGGAGACGCTGCCCGCCATCCAGCCGGTAGGTGAGGGTCAGACCGAATCGCCCTGACGTCCAGGGGAGCCAGCGCGCCCAATCGCTCCGGTCGCGGGGATGGCCGGGCCCGCCCGCCTCCAGGCCGTAGAGGGCGGCCCGGATGGCGCGGTGCAGGGTCGACTTGCCGGACTCGTTGGGCCCGAGGACGACGGTGATCCGCTCCCCGAAGTCGAAGCGGCGCTGGCGCAGTCGCCCGAACCCGGTGACCTCCAGCCGCTCCAGCCTCATCGCAGGCCCACCTCTCCGCCCGCGAAGGCCTCCAGCCCGTACCGGAGGGCGTCGCTCAGCACCGACTTCGTCGCGGGGCTGTCGGCCGCGGTCATCTCCGCCAGGGCCACTCGCACGAAGGCGCCCCGGGTGGTCCCCTCCTGGGCCAGCGTCTCGAGATCGGTCTCGTGAGAGGTGAGGTCGCGGATCCGCACGGCGGCGACGCCGGTCGCGTCCCGCACCGCGCTCTCGCAGTCGAAGAGGTCCACCCCGAGGCTGGGGGGCACGGTCCCGACCAGGTCGACGCGCAGCGTCGTCCGTTCCAGGGGCAGTCCGGCGGTGGCGGCCAGCACCTCGGCGCTCACCCGGTCGACGGTCGTGGTGAGGCTGGTGACCCCATCCATGCGGCACTCGATGATGCGGGCGTGCCACCGATTCGTCTCCAGGGCCGCGCAGCGGACGTCCCCGCGATTGGTGATCTCGACGACCACCGGCCCCCGCGGCTCGCTCTCGTCGAAGGCGAGCGGCTCCGGGCTGCCCGGATAGATGAGCCGGGTGCCGAGGTCGATCCGGCGGGCGTGGTAGTGGCCGCAGAGGGCGAGGTGGTACCCGCGCTCCCGGATCTCGGCGGCCGCGAATGGGCCGTGGACCCCCTTGCCCGCCGGGCGGCTGCCGGTCTCGGCACCGTGGAAAAGGGCGAGGTGGATGCCGTCCCGGTTCCGGGTACGCCGCCCGCCGGCGTCGCCCCCCAGGCCCCCCTCCAACGGGTTGCCCGTCCAGGCGGGTTCATGGTGGCCGAGTCCCCAAACGGTGAGACCGTCGGCGAGCTCGAAGGGCTCCAGCCGGGCGCCCTCGAAGAGGTGGACGTTGGCGGGCCACCGGGCGCGCAGGTAGAGGCTTCCCGGCACCAGCGGATCGTGGTTGCCGGGGGCGAGCAGCACCCGCATCGGCTGCCAGGCGGCGAAGGTCTCGACCAGGAACTGGGCGGTGTCGGCCCCGGCCCGTTCGTGCTCAAAGAGGTCTCCGGCGATGGTGACCGCGTCGCAGTCGTGCTCCTGGGCGGCCTCACCGGCCCGGCGGAGGGCGTCGCGCAGCCCCTGGCGGCGGCGTCGCGCCAGCTCCCCGTGGCAGCCCATCTGGGCAAAGGGGCGATCGAGGTGCAGGTCGGCCAGGTGGAGGAGTCGGTACGTCATCTGGAGTCGAACGTCAGTTCGCGATTGACCCTACCAGGGGTGTCGATCCAGGTCAACCGCCGCTCGCCGCGTCACCTTGAGCCACGGCGAGCCGCGTGGTTACATTACTCATGGCCAGAGCGTCGGGAGGCGAGACGGGGAGGGGATCGCGGCCCGGATGGCGATGGCGCGTCTGCCTGCTTGCCATCCCGCTGACGGGCGCCGTACCGGGCCCCGTCACTGCGCAGCTCGCTGGGGTGACCGTGCCTGCGTCGGGGCTGTCATTCGGCAACTCAGCAGTCGACGGCGGCGGATTCGTGAGCGTCCTGGCGCAATCGCCCAGCGGCACCCTGATCGCCGGAGGCGACACCCAGGGCTTCTTCCGTTCCGTCGACGGCGGGGTGAACTGGACGCCGCAAGACCAGGGGCTGGCCGCGCCCGCCTACGACGTCGCAGCCCTCCTCGACCAGGGGGGCACCTGGTATGCGGCGGTGGGCGAGGGCTCGAACGGTGGCATCGCCACGTCCGCCGACGACGGTCTCACCTGGTCGTACTCCGGTCACGCAGGGTCCGGCACCCCGCCATCGTTCGACGGGGCCAACCTCCCCGGCCAGCAGGGGCAGCCGCGCGCCACCGGCGACCTCCTGGCAAGCGACGGCACCTACCTCTACGCGGCCTCCTTCGGTCGCGGCCTCGAGCGCTGGCGGCTCGGCTCGCCCAGCCCGGCGGCGGGATGGCAGTGCGTGGCCCTCTGCACCTCGTACCTCAACTCGATGGTCCTCGACGGTGGTGGCGACGCCTTCGTCTCCGTGATCAGCAGGACTGGCGCGAGCAAGGGGGTGTACGAGGTCACCGGCCTGGGCCCGGGTGCCAAGGCGAAGTCGCTGAGCGCCAAGAAGGGCATCTCGACCGGCGTCCAGGAGCTCATCCATCTGGGCACTCGCGTCTATGCCGCGAGCGCCCACGGGATCGGCTACTGGAGTGGCGGGTCGTGGTCGACGCTGGACGCCACCCCGAGCTGGTACACGCTGACGGGCTACGAGACCGTGGCCGGGCCGGCCCCGGTGGATGTCCTCTACGCGGCCACCTACGCCGGCCACGGTGCGTCGGATGTCGAGCGTCTGGTGGTGACCGGCACGTCGGTCACCATCACCCCGCTGGTCCCGCAGGGGAGCGTCTCCACCACCATCGACGGCACCTCGACCGGATGGTGGGAGGCGACCGCCGCCGGGTCGGCCGGCTCCACCCTCGGGCCGTCGGCGATGGTCGGGGGCTGCCCATCGTCGATGCTCACGGCGTGTGACGGGAGCACCGCCGACGTCTTCGCCGGCTCCAGCATCCTCCTGCTCAGTGAGAGCGGCGGCGTCGACCCGCTGCTCGTCGGCGGGCGCTCCGGAGTCTGGGACTACGATCCGCAGAGCTCTCCTGAGTGGCGCCCGGCGGTCATGGGCCTGGCTTCGACGTTCGATCTCGCCGTCGCCGTCGACCCCGCCGACAGCTCGAATGTCGCGGTCGCGGACGCCGACTGGGGCGTGCTCACATCGACTGACGACTTCGCGAGCGTCGACGACCTGGTGAGCCCGCCACTGCTCGCGTCGGTCAGCTCCACGAGCCTCGGCATCGCGTGGGACGCGAGCGTCTCACCGTCGGCGCTCATCCTTTCCGGGGGCGCGCGGACCACCGACTCCATGGGCTCGATCTGGTACTCGCCCGGGTGGGCGAGTGGTGGCGGCTGGACGTCCCTCCCCCTGCCCGCGGGGGTGACCGCGCGGCCGATAGCGCTCGCGGCCCAGGCGACCGGTCCGGGGACCTACGTGCTGGTGGCGGCCTTCCAGGACGCCGGCGTCTTTGCGTTCACCGGCTCCGGCACGGCCGGAGCCTGGACCCTGATCCCATCCCCCGCCATCGGCGGACCGACGGTGTCGCCTGGTGACATCCACGGTTTGAGCCTGTCCTGGGCGGAGGACGGCAGCGCCATGTACATGTACGACGAGGGCACCCATGCGGTCTGGATGTCGAGTGTCACCGGGGGTGTCTTCTCCCCCTGGGTGGAGCTGTACGCCAACACCAGCCTTGGCGCCGGGCGGGGTTGGGTGGCCGGTGACCCCACGACGCCGGCACAGGTGTGGATTGCGGATTCCAACGGGCTGGGGGCCGTCGACACCGGTGCCTGCGCGAGTGAGTGCACGCCGGAGTGGGTGATCGCGAGCAACGGCACGGACGGCGTCGGAGGCCCGCTGGCGACCTTCGCCGGCACCGGCGGGGACGGCATCGACATGGCCGGGGGCGGCACCCAGCCGTCCTTCTGGCAGGTGCAGGTCACCGGTTGCGCCGGCGCGTGTCCGGCGGTCACCCAGGTGGACGATCCGTACTACGCGACGGTCGCCGGCAACGCCACAGCGCTGACGGTCGGAGGCGACGGCACCGTCTACGTTGCCACCCTGGGCAACGGGGTCGCCGTCGGCTCCGGGGGCGGCGGGTAGCCCCGGCTCTCGCCCTCAGGCCCGGAAGTCGGGCCGCCGCTCGGGGCTGGCCTGGCCGAGCGCGTTTGCGACCCCCGCCGCGTCGAGGTCGGCGCCGTAGACCGGGGTGCCCGGCTGTTGCCGCCAGGAATCGTCGATGCCCCCGGCGTCCACCGGGTCGAATCCGAGCTCGTCGACCAGGCGCATGACGACCGCCTTGGCGGCCGGATCGTCGCCGGCCACGGGCAGGGCGATCCTGCCCGGCGTGCCCCGAGGCAGCCCCAGCTCCAGCAGGTGCCGGGCCTGGATGCCGTTGAAGGCCTTGACCACCGGGCGGCCGAGCTGGCTGCTCACCCATCGGCTCTCGGTCATGCCGTCCTCGATCTCGGCGATCCGCCCGTCTCGCTGCGGGTAGTAGTTGCCCGTGTCGACGATCGGGGCGCCGGGCGCGGCGCCGTCGAGGATGCCCGCGGGCAGCAGGGGGATCGCACGTTCCGGGATGGTCACGATCACCAGCTCGGCGCCCTCGGCGGCCACCGCCGCCAGTGCCACGGTGGCGCCCGTCTCCTCCGCCAGGTCCTCGAGCGTCTGGGGACCGCGCGAGTTGGAGACCACCACCTCGTGGCCGAGCGCGCTCAGCCGCCGCGTGAGAGTGCCGCCGATGTTGCCGGCGCCGATGATCCCGATTCTCATGGCTGTCTCAGCACCTCCAGGGCGCGGTCGGCGTGGACGCGCATGTTGGTCCCGCTCTTGATCACCTCGCGCACCCGGCCGTCGGCGTCGATGACGAAGGTCCAGCGTTTGACCGGGATGATCCCGAAGCGGGTGTTGACCCCGAACTGCCGGGCGACTTTGCCTTCGGGATCGGAGAGGAGGGGATACCCGAGCGAGTGGCGCTCGGCGAACTGGCGCTGCTTGGCGACGCTGTCGTGGCTGATGCCGATCCGCTGACCCCCGGCGGCGGCGAACTCCCCGGCCAGGTCCCGGAAGTGGCAGCTCTCGCGGGTGCAGCCCGCGCTCATCGCCGCCGGGTAGAAGAAGAGCACCACCCGTCCCCTGGCGAGGAACTCGGAGAGACGGCGGGGCGTGCCCGTCTCGTCCTCCAGCTCGAAGTCGCCGGCCAGCTCTCCCTTCTCCATGAGCCTCAATCTAGCGCGGCCGCACCCGCCGCCGTTGCCTGCGAAGAACGGGCGCGCTATTGTATCGATGATATGGTACATGAATACAAAAGGCCATGAATCCCCTCTTCTACCCACTCCTGGTGGTGTTCTCCGTCTCCGGCGTCGTGACCGTGCTCCCCCTCCTCGTCTTCGTCTTCGTGTGGGAGCGCGGCCGGTGGCGTGCAGCTCTGCCACCGGTGCCGTCGAACGGCGCCTCCCGCCGGGCCTGGCTCCGCCGCGGCTGCGCCGCGGCCGGGATCGGGGTCGCCGAGGTCCTCGGCTTCCTCGTCGGCCAGAGGGCGATCCCGGTCTTCGTGCCCCTCGGCGTCTGTGGCTACCTCGCCGGGGTCCTGCTGGCCGAGCTGACCATCCCGGGACCTCCACGGGAGGGCGGGGTCCGGCGGGCGTCCCTGCGCCGGCGCCACCTCGATGCCTACATGGCGCCGCGCGCGGTGTGGGGGTGGCGGGTGGCGGCGGTGTCCGCCATGGGGGCGGTCATCGCCTTCGCCGTGGCCTCGGCGGGTGGTGGACCCGCGCCACCCCACGCCTGCCCGGTCGCGTTCCTGCCGGGGTCGCCGGTCGGCTGGTGGTACGGGGCCCCCGTCCTCGCGACGCTGCTGGCGGGTGGCGCAATGGTCGAGGCCATGCTCCGACGCGTCCCGGGACGGGCCCGGCCGGATCCGGCGGAGCTCTCCATGGAGGTCGACGACGGCTACCGGGCCGCCTCCGCCCGCCGTGCCCTGGCTGCCGGGTACACCCTCATGCTGATCCCGATCGGCACCCTTGCCCTGCTTGCGGCCGAGGTGCTGGGTGACCAGTGCACCACGGTTGCGCCGGCCTGGGCGACATCGTTGAGTTTGGCCATGATCATCCTGGGATTTGCCGCCGAGATCGGGGCCGCCCTGGGCGTGGTCGGCGTCCTGACCACGCCGGACTGGTTTCCTCCGGAGCCGGAGCCGGAGCCGGGAGGCGAGGCGTGGACCTGACCGTCGACCTCGAATCCGCGGTGCCGGTCTACGAGCAGATCCGGTCCCAGATCACCGAGATGGTGGAGCTGGGCGCGCTGAGCGCCGGCGCCCCACTGCCGACGGTGCGCCAGCTGGCCGCCGACCTGGGCATCGCCCCGGGCACGGTCGCCCGCTGCTATCAGGAGCTCCGGCTGCAGGGCGTCGTGACCGGCGGGCGCCGCCACGGCACCCGAGTTGCCGACGTGCGCGCCCTCCCACCGGCGGCCCGCCAGTCCCGCCTCGCCGACGCCGCGGCCCGGCTGGTGGGCGGGGCCCGCCGCCTCGGCGCCGACGACCAGGAGATCCGGGAGGCGGTCGCGGCGGCGCTGGAGCGGGCTCTGCCTGCGCATCGCGCCTGAGGGCTTTCCGAGAGCGCTGACCGCGGTCAGGACCGCGTACCAGAGGTCCCGACCGCTCGCGCGTTGCCGAATCGTGAGGCCGCGGGTGTCGAGGCGGGCCCTACCGTCCCGTCCGGGCAGCCCCCGGGCGCAGCAGGGCCAGCGCCTCCGGGACGCCGGCCGCCACCGGTACGCCGGCGCTCCTGATCGTCTCCGGGTCGTGAAGGCCGGCCCCGCTGTCGAGGAGGATGCAGGCGATGCCGGCGCCGCGCGCGGCCAGCGCGTCGTCGACGGTGTCGCCGACCATCACCGTCCCCGACGGTGCGACGCCGAGATGTCCGAGGTGGGCGATCAGGTTCTCGAGCTTGACCCCGCCTCGCTCCGCCTCGCGCAGGCCGTCGATGCGGACGAAATGACCGGCGATGCCCTGGCGCTCGACCGCGGGGAGGAGGTACTCCTCGGGCAGCATCGAGCAGATCGATTGGGTCCAGCCCAGCTCCCGGATCTCGCCGAGGACCTCCCGGGCTCCGGTGGCGAGCGTGCAGCGATCCTCGATCCGCCGGTACTCGAGGTGGAAGGCGTGGTCCAGCCGCACCCACTCGTCGTTGCCGATCGGCCGCCCCAGCAGCTGCTCGTAGAAGAGGCGGATGGGGCGGGTGAAGCTGCGCCGGTAGCTCTCCCCGGTCACCTCGACCCGGATGCCGGCCTGGCGGAAGGCGACCGTGGTCGCCTCGAGCACTGCCCCCACGTCGTCCAGCAGGGTGCCGTTCCAGTCCCAGATGACATGGCTGGTGGCCTCCGGCAGCATCCCGTTCGCACCGCTCGCCTCTGCGTTCACGCCGGCGATCCTACGGTGGCGAGCCACTCCGGTGACCCCCCACGGCAGAGCGCGATCAGTCCCCGGCGCTCCGGTATCTTTCGGACCGGCGCTGCAGCAGCACGTCGAGGGGGAGCGGGCGGAGGGCGGCGAGGTGGCGGAGCAGGGCGCCCCGGAGGGCTCCGGCCACCACCTGCGGATGGGCATGGGCGCCGGGGGCGGGCTCCGGGATCAGCTCGTCCACCAGCCCGAGGCGGTAGGCGGTGCCGACCCACGGGCGCTGGGCGGCGGCGGCACGCGCCTTCTGGGCGGCGTCGCGGTAGAGGATGGCGGCCACCGTCTCGGGCGGGGCCACGCAGTAGATGGCGTTCTCCAGGGCCAGCACGCAGTCGGCGATGCCGAGTGCCAGGGCACCCCCCGAGCCCCCCTCGGAGAGCACGCAGGAGATGACCGGGGTGCGGAGCCGCAGCAGCGTCAGCAGCGAGTCGGCGATCGCCCATGCCTGCCCGCGCTCCTCGGCGCCGACACCGGGCGCCGCCGCCGGCGTGTCCACCAGGCAGATGACCGGGAGGCCGAACTTCTCGGCGAGGCGCATCAGCCGGGTGGCCTTCCGGTAACCCTCAGGGTGGGGCATCCCGAAGTTGTGGATGGCTCGGGAAGCGGCGTCGTTGCCCTTCTCCTGGCCGATCACCATCACCCAGACGTCGTCCGCGGGCGTGGCCCCCGACCCGCCCAGCTGCGCGGTCCCGCCGATCACGGCCCGGTCGTCGCCGAAAAGCCGGTCTCCGCGCAGCTCGGTGAAGTCGTGGAAGAGGGTCCTCAGCAGCTGCAGCGTGCGCGGGCGTCCCGGGTTGCGGGCCAATTCGACCGCGGTGAAGGCCTGTCTCTCCCGCTCGGCGGTGGAGAGGGTGTCGGCGACTGACGGCCCCGGTCCGGCCGGGACGCGCTCACCGACGCCGGTGGCCGGCGCCTCCGGCGCGTGCTGCGCGTCGCCGGCGGTGGCGGCACGGAGAGCCCCCTCCGCCGCCACTGCCACGCCGTCGCCGCCCGGCGCCTCCGCCGCGGTCGCCGACAGGCCCCGGAGATCGCGGTCGGCGCCCCCCGCCGACAGCGCCCGGAGGAGGCCGGCGACCAGCTCCCGCAGCTCCCGCCGGTCGACGACCTGGTCCACCATCCCGTGGCTGAGCAGGAACTCGGCGGTCTGGAAACCTTCCGGCAGCGCCTCGTGGGCCGCCTGCTCGATGACCCGGCCCCCGGCGAAGCCGATCCGGGCGCCGGGCTCGGCCAGGATCACGTCGCCCTGGGCGGCGAAGGAAGCGGTGACTCCACCGAAGCACGGGTCGGCGAGCACGGAGATGTAGGGGAGACCGGCGTCGGCGACCGTGCTGACCCCGGCCGTGCAGCGGGCCATCTGAGCCAGCGAGGCGATCCCCTCCTGCATCCGGGCACCCCCGCTGCTGGAGACGGCCACCAGGGCACGCCGTTCGGCCACCGCCAGCTCGCAGGCCTGGGCGAACATCTCACCCGCCGCGGAGCCCAGCGACCCGCCCAGGAAGCCGAAGTCCATGCAGGCGAGGATGGCCGGGACGCCGCCGATGCTCGCCCGGGCGATCAGGAAAGCCTCGTCCAGCCCGGTCTTCTGGCGGGCCTCGGCGACTCGCGCCGGGTATGGACGTCCGTCGTCGAAGCCGAGCGGGTCACGGTCGGCCAGCTGGATCTCGATCGGTTGGACGCTCCCGGGGTCGGCGAGCTGGGCGGCCCGCGCCGCGGCGGGCAGCTGGCCATGGTGCCCGCACCACGGGCAGACCCGGAGCGCCCCCTCGTACCTCTCCAGGACAAAGCGGCGCCCACACCCCTTGCAGGCGACGCTTCCCGACCGGGCGACCGGCTTGAGCCGGGGACCGGGTGCCTGAAGCGGCCGCTCGCGGGGTGCCCCCGCAGCGGTGAAGCGTCCCAGCATCAGTCCGCGTTCCACTCCCAGGCGACGGCGCCCCAGGTCGCGCCCGCGCCGAAGGCCGCCACCACCACCCTGTCGCCCCGCTTGAAGCGCCCCTGGTCGGCGGCGCCGGCCAGGGCGAGGGGGATCGAGGCGGAGCTGGTGTTGCCGGTTTCCGTGATGTTGACCACCACTCGCTCCATCGGAATGCCCATCCGTTTTGCGGCGGCCTCGATGATGCGCTGATTGGCCTGG
>Ga0181529_10001734_pt1 | contig 27588 bp, 24 predicted proteins | sample PEATcosm2014_Bin_36_FD_119763 | JGI IMG/M metagenome (GOLD analysis project Ga0181529, IMG submission 119763) | Peatland microbial communities from MTU Mesocosm Facility, Houghton, MI, USA - PEATcosm2014_Bin10_30_metaG | ecosystem: Environmental > Terrestrial > Soil > Wetlands > Peat | place... | reverse complement strand
AGTTGAGGTGGAGAATATGACGCGAATTCTTCTTTATAGCGACGAACCCATCCTGGCAAAGGGCCTCGAATCGGTATTGCGCCAGGTCGAGGGATTCGATTTACTGCCGACGTGCGGCACGGTAGCCTGCCTGATGGAACAGATGGCCCACGGTTCGCCGGACTTGGTCCTCATGGATCTCACCCACGAGATCACCTTCGCGGTTCTGAGCGATATGAAGCACGCCATGACCAGTTCGAAGATCGTCCTTTGGGTGAACTCGATTTCCACGGAACTGGCCTTCCAGGCGATGGGGCTGGGGGTCCGCGGAATTCTGCGGAAGACCTTGCCGACCGATCTGCAAGTCAAGTGTTTACAAAAGGTTCAGGCCGGCGAACTATGGTTCGAAAAGGCCCTGACGGATAGTTTTCTGTGCGCCCGCCGGGTGGCTCTGACTCAGCGCGAAGGCCAATTGGTGAGCCTGCTTTCGCAAGGGCTGAAGAACAAGGAGATCGCCACGACGCTGATGATCTCCGAAGGCACTGTTAAGGTATACCTCTCCCGCCTGTTTCAGAAAGTCGGCGTCAAGGACCGTTTCGAGTTGGCGTTGTTCGGATTGAAGAACCTCACTACCGGCCAACTCCCTGTCGGCGAGAAGGGCCAGCGCCCGAGCGTCAGCACGATGCCCGGTCTGCGGTCCCTGGTTTTGGAACGCCCCGTGGAACGCGCCGAGCAGTCCACCCGCTTCGCCACGCCCCTGCGGCCGGTGGCGTCGCGATTCTGAGTTAGGAAATCAGCCAATAGCCGTCAGCCGGCCGCAAGGTCGAACTGGCGGCTATTCGTATTTCCGGGCGGCAGCATTTGCCCCGGTTCCGCTGGGCCCCCGGCCGAAACGGACTGCCGGATCGGCAAGAGGCGGTCCCATCCAAGAACACGGCTTGACGAAGGGTCAATCGCTTGTGGGCGATTCGCCGCGCAGCCCTGCCAGATCCGAAAGCCGGCAGCTTACGGCTTTTCCGCTTCGATGCGGACCAGGTGGTAGTTCTTCTTTCCCGCCCGGAGCAGGATCGCCCCGGGCCACTTGAGATCCTCGTGCGTTATGTTTTTTTGCGACTGGGTCTGCCGTTCGTTGTTGAGGTAGACCCCTCCACCCTCGGTCAGCTTGCGAGCTTCGCCCTTGCTGGACGCCAGGCGCGTGCGTACCAGGAGATCGGCCAGTGGGATCCCGGCTTTCAGATCCGCCGCCGTCAGTTCGGTTACCGGCATCTCGCGCGCCAGCGTGGCCACCGTCTCCGGCTGGGGAACCTCGCTGGAGGAAGAGAACAGAATCCGGCTGGCGGCTTCCACCGCGCCAACTGTCTCCACGCCGTGGACAATCCCGGTACACTCGGCCGCCAGCACCCGCTGTGCTTCGCGCTTTTCGGGCCGCTGAGCCACTTCCAGTTCCAGCGCGGCAATGCGTTCCCGGTCGAGGAAAGTAAACAGCTTCAAGTACCGTACGGCGTCCGCATCGGCCGTCTGCAGCCAGTACTGGTACATCTGGTAGGGGCTGGTCCGCCGCGCGTCCAGCCACACGGCGCCGTCTTCGGTCTTGCCGAATTTCTTGCCCGAGGAAGTGGTCAGCAGGGGAAAAGTGATGCCCTCGCCGCGAGATCCCAGAATTCGGCGGATGAGTTCCTTTCCGGCGACGATATTGCCCCATTGATCGCTGCCGCCCATCTGAATGGTGCAATCGTGGCCCTGGCAGAGGTGCAGGAAATCGTAGGCCTGCAACAGCATGTAGCTGAATTCGGTGTAGGAAATGCCCTGGTCGCGTTCTTCCAGGCGGGTGCGGACCGAATCGCGCTTGATCATTTCATTGACGGAAAAGTGTTTGCCGATGTCGCGCAGGAAGTCCACCAGGTTGAGCGGAGCCAGCCAATCGATGTTGTTGAGCATCAGCGCGCGCTCGTCCGAGGAGAGGTCGAAGAAGCGGCTCAATTGGATGCGAATGGCCGCGGCGTTCTCCTGGCTCTTCTCCTTGGTCAACAGGGTTCTCTCGTTGGCCTTGCCGCTGGGGTCGCCAATGAGGCCGGTTCCGCCGCCCACCAGCACCAGGGGCCGGTGTCCATGGCGTTGCGCGTGGGCTAACGCCATGACGGGGATCAGGCTGCCCAGATGGAGGCTGTCGGCCGTGGGGTCGAAGCCCACGTACATGGTGCGGCGTTGCGCGTTCAGATAGGCGTCCAGGTCTTCGCTGGTCACCGCTTCGAGGAAGCCGCGCCAGCGAAGCTCATCGAGAAACGAGGACGTGCTGCCGGTTACCGCTTGGTCTTGGGGCATGGAATCTTCCATTTTCCCACAGCGGCTTGGCGCGCGTTCGGAAGTTGGCGTCGCCTACTGCACCGGCACCTGGACGATGTTGCTGGTGGTTCCGCCGATGGTCACCGTCAACGAAGCGTTGGATGCGGACGGCAGTCCCGCGGGCATAACGAACTGGATTGCGTCCACTCCCACGGCCCCTGGCAAAGCGTAGGCGTTCGAAGGCGCCACCGAAGCGCCGCCGATCTGTACCGTGGCCGGGTCCGTCAACAGGTACGCGGGCGACGCGGGGATGGCATATCCTTCGGGACGAGCGGGCAGGGTGGGGCCGAACCCGGTGCCGAAGAGCGTCAATGTTTCCCCGGCTTGCGCCGGCGCCGAAGAGGTCACCTGCGAACCATCGGCGTGAGTCAACAGGCCGAACGTCACTCCGTTCGATACCGACGCCGCGAAGACGCCGGGCGCATCGGCGGCCACTTGAAACGCCACCTGCACATCCGGCTGCCCTTGGGAACTGATCGTCGCGGTCTGCGCGCCGGCCGGCAGATCGGGGGGCAATTGGAAGTTGATCTGCGCGGGCGACACGAAATACAGTGGCAGCATCTGTTCGCCTACGCGCGCAGTCACGCCGGCCAGAGTCTGGACCATCGGCGACAACGCCCCCACGACCGTCGCCGAGGCGAGATTCGAGCCGAAGACCGAGACCACAGACCCAGGCGCCACCGCGGCGACGGGCGTGACACCGGCGCCGTTGACTACGCCGGCGGGCGCGATGTACGGCACCGAATCGAGTAGCGCCGAGACCGTCCGCGGAGCGGACATCGCAACCGTACCGGTAACGGTCGAACCGGACAGATCGCCGCTCCACAGGCGGAATTTATAGCCTGGTTGCACCAAAGCCTGCACGGTCACGGTGGTCTGTGAATCGTAATAGCCGTCGGCCGACTGCGGCTGCATTTTGAAAGCGGCTCCGCCGGCCGGATTGGCGCTAGCGGTCAGAGTGTTCATTAGATGATAGACCGGCGTCACGGTCACTGCATTGGTGCCGAGCGTCACCAGCAGGTCGCCGTTCGGGGCCGTTGCCGTACTCGCGGCGCCGGTAACGGACCACGAAACGAAGTCCTGGCGCGAACCCGAGGATACCGGCACCGACTGCGGCGCGCCCAGATCCACCTGTGTGCCAACCGGCTGGTAGACGTTGCAAGGCAAGGCGCAAGCCGAACCGTTGACCGTCATGGCCAAGCCGCCGATAGAGCTGTTGGCCGTGAGTTGAACGGCCTGGGTGTAACTCGCGATGAGGCGCATTCCGGTGCCCGCAACACTGGACGGAACAGTCACGGTCTGCGTGGCCGCTCCACCGTTCGACCACTTGCTGAAGTTCCAGATGCGGCCTTGCGCATCGGTCTGCTGCGCCGGCGCCGTTACGATGTGCGTTTCTCCGACGCCCCAGGTGAACAGGTACGTCGGCCAATTGGTCCGTCCGTCCACCGTCAGATTCAGCCCTGCGGGATCGGTGGCGAACGTTACTGGCGCACCCGGAACGTATGTAGCCGTAACAGTATCGGGGTTCACGATCGAGGCGACGGTGTAGCTGTGAGTGGAAGCGCCATTGTCGCTCCATGAAGCGAATACCCATACGGTGCCCTGGGTATCCGACTGCGGGGAAACCGCGCCCAAGGTGTGGACGCTTCCCATGCCCCATTCAATGGATGTCGGCGTGGTGATCGGCGTCCGGTCCTGTAGAACCTGCAGGCCGGCCGGGACGGTCGCCAGATTTATGGTGCGAGCCACTTGGAAAACTGGGTAGACGGTCACCGGTTGATTGATGGTGACGGTTTGCTGAAAACCTTGAATGACGGTTCCGGCCATCTGCGACGCCCATCCGGCGAATACGTAGCCATCGGCCGGAAACGCCTGAATCACCGCGGGGCTGGCGGCCGGGACAAAGACCGTCGCGTCGTGAATGAAGGGCACTCCGTTTACGTAAACCGTGCCGGGCGAAGAACAGGTCCCGCTGGGACAACTGGAAAACACCAGGTTCACCGCATAGGAAATGGAGTATATCGCCTGGTAATACGAGATGGTGGGATCGGCGGTGACCACCACTTCGTTGCCTCCGGCTAGCGTTCCGCCCACCCACTGCCAGTTCGAAAAGGAATATTGCGTGTCGCCGAGCGGGGAGTACTCGACAGGGAGCGCCAAAAGCGTGTGTTTGCTTCCGGCCGGCCATAGGCTAGCCATGCTTTGGCGGAAGCTCTCGCCATCGACATAGAACTGCAAGCCGCCGGGCACGGTGGAAACCTGCGTGATGGAGTTCGCCACCTGGGCTTCACTCAAGGGAGCCAGCGCCGTCAAAACGACCAGCGCCAAACAAACGAAAGCAGCTTTGGATACGTATCGCTTCATGACCGCACGTTCCCGACGGCCCCGGATTTCATGCCTAAGCGCGTAGTAGCCGTCATATGGGTACGGCTGCAGTATATGTGCAAACCCGTGGAAATACACGGCTAACTTTGGTAATGCGACTTCTATTAGCCATTTCGATCATTGATTCCAGTCTTAGGAAGCCCTGTAATCGGAACGTTCGAAGAACGTGTCTATGCGATGTAAAGGCTTCATCATTCCAATTGTGATCTCCGCGTTATCCGCGGGTGTCGCAGCTTCCGCCGCCACCGGCTTCGGAACTGTCGTTCCGATCGGTGGTACGGCTTCCGATATCGTGCTGGACGAGGCCCGTGGTGTCCTCTACATCGCGAACCTCGGCGGCAATACCATTCAGGTAATGTCGATGGCGGACAACGCCATCCACACTTCGATGAATGTCGCGGCGAACCCAATTTCGATGTCGATATCGCCGGATGGCCGCTATCTTCTGGTGGCCCACTACGGTAACTGGACTGCGACGGATCCCAACAAGAACCTGATCACGCTGATCAATCTCACGGACAATACCCGCGCCACGTACAGCACCTCGGACCCTCCGCTCGGAGTGGCGTTTGTCAGTAACGGCGAGGCGCTGATCGTAACCACCACGTCGTTCTTGCTCTTCGATCCGGTATCGGGCCAGATATCGCTGATCAAAACCCTGGCTAACCTATCGACTACCTTGCCGGTGAGCCAGGCGACATTCCCGGGGCAGATTTCGGAAACCGCGTTGACTGCATCCGCCGACGGCTCCACGGTGTGGGGCATCGGCAGCGCCGGCACGGGAAGCCAGATGATCTATCAGTACTTCGCGAGCTCCAACACGGTATGGGCGGAGACTTATGTCTCCACTCCGGCGTTGCTGCCGCGAGTCAGCGTGGCCGCCGATGGTTCGTACGCCATGATAGGGTGGTCGATGCTCTCGGCCGCGGGTTACGTTCCGGCACGCTATCCGAACATCGTCGCTTCGACTAACATCACCGGCCATGTCATCGATTCGAAGAATGGCATCGTCTACGGTCAGTTCCCCGATGCATCGCAGCCAACCGGAGCGGTGACGGCGTCCTCCACCGTTCGTCCGGCGATTCTCATCATGGATTCCGACAATCTTACGGTGCGCGACCGCATCACCATTCCGGAAAACATGGTGGGGCGGGCGATTCTGAATTCGGCGGCAAGCACTATATACGCGATTTCCGACAGCGGCGTGATGGTTCTACCGGTCGGTAAGCTAAACCAATACCATCGTCTGGCGGCCGCGCAAGAGGATGTCCTCATCCAGACCAACTTCTGCAACACCAGCAGCGTCGTGCAGACCTTGACCATTACGGATCCAGGCGGCGGAACAACCGATTTCCAACTGACCGCCAGCCAGGGCGGCGTCACCATTTCACCGGCATCGGGAGTGACTCCCGCGACGGTGCAGATCCGCGTGGATCCGACGGTGCTCGCCAGCACCGGCGGCACCGCTTCGATCACCTTGACGCTCAGTTCCTCGACGGCCGTCAATCAACCGCGTCCCGTGCGGCTGCTGGTGAACAATCCCGATGTGAACCAGCGCGGCACCATTGTAGACGTGCCCGGCACGCTCACCGACGTTCTACCGGACCCGGCACGCAACCGGTTCTATATTATCCGCCAGGACAAGAACCAGCTTCAGGTGTACGATGGCACTTCCACGCAGCTCACCGCGACTTTGCGCACGGCTACGACGCCTACCATGATGGCGTTTACCATCGACCAGAAGTACCTGCTGGTAGGGTCCAACGACTCGCAACTGGTGACCATGTACGACCTGGACGCCTTAAAGGCTGTGCAGCCAATCGTTTTACCTGGCGGCCACTATGGCCGTTCGATTGCGGCTTCCAATGCGAAGTTGCTGGTACTGGCTCGCAATGAGCTTGGCAGCGTCCCGGCGACAATCGACACCGTTACGCTGGGCAGCTATTCCGCCAGCGCCCTGGCCAGCCTGGGCGACTATACGAATTCCGTGTCTGCCACCGCCGTCCTCAGCCCTTCGCCTAACGGCGCGACCATCATGATGGCGTCGCCGGACGGAAACGTGATGCTGTATTCGGCCGCGTCGGACAATTTTACGGTGTCGCGCAAGGATCTCACGGCGCTTTCGGGCGCCTTTGCATCCTCCGCCTACAACACCTACGTGATCGGAAATACGGTTTTCAACGCCTCCCTGGTGCCGCAATCGACGCTAAGCACTGCTACGGGTGCGACGGCTTCCGGCTTCTACTTCCTCAATCAAGGTGGTTACCTGGTGACCGCCGCCACAGCCTCCGGCCCAGGCACTATTCAAAACTTGTCGAGCTTGCAAACCACGACAGTAAAAGCGACCGCCATGGTGGAAGCTCCGTTGCTGCCCTCGGCGGGTTCGACCAGCAGTAGTTCCAGTTCCAGTTCGAGCACGGGCAGCGGCAGCACCAGCACCTATACGCTGAACAGCTTCACGCGCACTGTCGCGCCCCTGACGTCGAGCGGGACCATTATCGTACTGACGACTTCGGGATTCACGGTACTATCGGCCAACTACGACGCCGCCACCGCGCCGCCCTCCATTTCGAGCGTGGTCAACGCCGCCAATGGTAGCGCGGCGGTAGCTCCCGGCGGACTGATCAGCGTCTACGGCCAGAACATGAGCGCGGTCAACATGGCGACCTCGCAGATTCCGCTGCCCACGGCGCTAGGGGAGTCCTGCCTGGTAGTGAACGGCGCGCTGGTGCCGCTGCTATTCGTGTCGTCGCAGCAGATTAACGGGCAGTTGCCTTACAACGTGGTCGGCAGTTCTACTTTGGCGATTCACACGCCGGCCGGCATCAGCAACAACTACCTGTTTACGGTGTTGCCTGCCGCGCCCAGCGTCTTTCAGACCGGCACCGCGGGTCCGGAGACGGGGCTAGCGACGATTATTCGCGCGGACAACAGCCAATTGGTCACTCCCACGAACCCGATCCACCCCAAGGATACGGTAGTGATCTACCTCACCGGCATGGGACAGACATTCCCACAAAGCACGGCCGGTCTGGCATCTCCGTCCTCTCCGCTGGCGTCGGCGGTGCTTCAGCCCAATGTCACGCTCGGAGGCGCCGCACTGAGCGTTTCCTTCGCGGGCCTGACACCGAATTCGGTGGGGCTCTATCAAATCGATGCCTATGTTCCCGACGGCGTCCCCCAGGGATTGAGCATTCCGCTGGTGATCGACCAGGGTGGTTCCCAGACCACCTTGAACGTGCGAGTGGTCAACTAGGCTGGCAAGGAGATTCACATGAGAACGATTTCTATCGGAGTTCTACTGGCGGCCGCGACGGCCCTCTGCGCGAATGCGCAACAGTGGGAGTTCGGAGGCATAGGCGGTGGGGCGTTTTTGAACAACGTGTCAGCCAGCAGCCCCGTTGGCTCCGCGACAGCCGGATTCCAGTCGGGAGGCGTCTTCGGCGCGTTCGTCGGACAGAACATCGCACCGCACATCGCCGGCGAGATACGCTACGAATACATGCAAAGCAACCTCGAGCTCACGAGCGGCGGCTCGAAAGCCACGTTTTCCGGTGTGGCGCACGCCATTCACTACGATCTCCTGCTGCACACCAACCGGAAGAACTCGCCCGTTCAGTTTTTCGCGGCCGTAGGCGGCGGCATGAAGATCTTCCGCGGCACCGGCACGGAGGCGGCGTGGCAACCTTTGAGCCAGTTCGGGTATTTCACCAAGACCCAGACCCTGAAACCCATGGCCAGTGTGGGCGGCGGCATGCGGTTCGCCGTTTCCAGGCATGTGTTCCTGCGGGCCGAAGTCCGCGACTTCATCACCGCGTTCCCAACCGCGGTACTCACCCCGCCCGCTGGCGTGAAGTACAGCAAGTTATTGCACGACATCGTGCCCATGGCCGGTTTGTCCTACGAGTATTAGCCCGGGCGTGCCTGCCGGTGCACCTGTCGGCGGATTTCGGCCCGTGCAACTTAAGCCCTTCGGCGCGACGGGCGACTGCCAGTAATTCCACCGTCCCGGAATGAACGTCCGGCTTGAGCCGGAGTTGTTCCTGAACGGCGCCGAAACCAACCCGCCAGGTTTCATCCATACTACTGCATGTTGCGGCTCTCGCGATCCACGGCTCAAATGTATAGTTACTCACAGTTAATGCCCCAGGAGTCGGGAACCTGCCCGTCTGGTGCACCGTGGTCTCCAGCTTGACAGAGGCCCATCCAAAAGCCGGCACATCCGAACCTTGCGGAGGTTTTTTCGGGTGTTTCGCGGCGCGCGGCAACGAGTTTCGAGCGATATGAGTTATCGTAACGGATGAATGGACGACGCCTACATCCGCGCCCGGGATCTCAGCAAAGTCTACAAATCGGGGCCGGCGAACCTGGTGGTTTTCGCCGATCTTTCCCTCGACGTGCGACGGGGCGAGATGCTGGCGCTGGTGGGGGAATCCGGCTCCGGCAAATCGACGCTGCTGCACTTACTGGGCGGCCTCGACAGGCCTTCGAAGGGTACGATATACTACGAGGGAGTAGAGATCTCGGGACTGGCTGACTCGGAACAGGCTGATTTTCGCAACCGGGAAATTGGGTTCGTTTGGCAAACTCACTATCTGCTGCCGGAATTTACGGCACTGGAAAACGTGATGATGCCGTTGCTCATCCGGGGTGTGCCCCATACAGTGGCAGCCGTGGAAGCACTCGCGAGGTTGGATGAAGTGGAGTTGGGCCCGCGGTCGTCGCATCGCGCGGGTGAATTGTCGGGGGGCGAACAGCAGCGGGTGGTTTTGGCCCGGGCACTGGTCGGCAGACCGTCCGTATTGCTGGCAGACGAACCCACGGGAAACCTGGATTTCCGGACCGGCGAGATGATTTTTCAAGTTCTATCGAATCTGCATCGTTCCCACCAGCTCACGTCCGTCATTGTCACTCACAATCTCCACTTCGCACAGCGATGCGACCGGGTTCTCGATTTGCAAAAGGAAGGCCTGATTTCAGGCCAGGTAGTACCGGGTAACTAAGGGAAGACGGAAATTCGCATCCTGCGGGCACCCGGGAGTATCTTTAGAGTCATAGGGGGCATCACAATTTATGTTCGAGCGATACACGGAGAAGGCGCGAAGGGTGATCTTCTTCGCGCGCTACGAGGCTAGCCAGTTCGGTAGCCCCTACATCGAAACCGAACATCTGCTGCTTGGCCTGCTGCGCGAAGACAAGGCGCTGGCTAACCGGTTTCTCCGTTCGCATGCGGCCGTCGAATCCATCCGCAAGCAGATTGAGGGGCATACCACTATTCGCGAGAAGGTATCCACCTCTGTCGATCTGCCTCTTAGCCACGAGTGCAAGCGCGTGCTGGCCTATGGCGCGGAAGAAGCCGAACGGCTCAACCACAAGCACATCGGGACCGAACACCTGCTGCTCGGCCTGCTGCGCGAAGAAAAGTGCTTCGCTGCCGAAATTCTCCACGAACGGGGTCTGCGCCTCTCCGCCATCCGCGAAGAACTCGCCCGGTCGCAGAGCGAAAAAGTAGCCTCCCAGCGGCCCAAGGAAAGCTCCCTGCTGAGCGAGTTCAGCCGCGACCTCACGCAGGCCGCCATGGACAATACCCTCGACCCGCTCATCGGCCGCGATTACGAAACGGAACGCGTCGTCCAGATCCTCTGCCGCCGTACCAAGAACAATCCGGTACTCATCGGCGAACCCGGCGTCGGCAAAACCGCCATTGTGGAAGGCCTGGCGCAGCGCATCGCCGAGGGCGACGTCCCCAGCTTCCTCGCCGACAAACGCATCCTGGCTTTGGACCTGTCGCTTATCGTGGCCGGCACCAAGTACCGCGGCCAGTTCGAGGAGCGGCTCAAGACCATCATGAAGGAGTTGATGGAGAACCAGAACGCCATCATCTTCATCGACGAATTGCATACCCTGGTGGGCGCCGGTTCGGCGGAAGGCTCCCTCGACGCCGCCAATATCCTCAAGCCGGCCCTTTCGCGCGGCGAGATTCAGTGCATCGGCGCCACTACGCCGGCCGAGTTTCGGAAGTCCATCGAGAAGGACCGCTCTCTGGAGCGCCGCTTTCAGGCCGTCAAGGTTCCGCCGCCGTCGGAAGCCGACGCCGTGAAGATCCTGTTCGGAATCAAGGACCGCTACGAGAAGTTCCACGCCGTAGCCTATACCGACGACGCCATCGAAGCCGCGGTGTTCACCTCCAGCCGCTACATTCCCGACCGCTTCCTCCCCGACAAAGCGATCGACCTGATCGACGAAGCCGGCGCGCGCGTCAAACTGCGCCAGACCACTCTGCCCGCCGACCTCGCCGATATTCAGAAGCGCATCAAGTTCATCGTGCACCGCATGGAAAACGCCATCGCCAACCACGAGTTCGAGAAGGCGCGTTTCTATTCCGACGAGGAACGCAAAGAGCGCGAAAACATGCGCCAACTCCGCGAGAAGTACAACCTCGACGACACGTCCACCGGCTGCGTCACGAAGGACGATATCGAGGACGTGGTGGCCCGCTGGACCGGGGTTCCCATGACCGCCATCAAGGAAGAGGAGATCGCCAAGCTTCTGCGCATCGAAGAAGAGCTGCACAAGCGCATCATCAGCCAGGAGAAAGCCATCTCCGCCCTGGCGCGGGCCATCCGCCGCTCCCGCGCCGGCCTGAAAGCCAGTGGCCGTCCCGCCGGTTCGTTCCTGTTCCTGGGGCCCACGGGCGTGGGCAAGACCGAAGTGGCGCGCGCCCTGGCGGCGTTCCTGTTCGGCGGCGAGAAGAGCCTGGTGCGGTTCGACATGTCCGAGTACATGGAGAAGCATTCGGTCTCGAAGCTTATCGGCTCGCCCCCGGGATACGTAGGCTACGAAGAGGGCGGCCAGCTCACCGAGCGGGTGAAGCGCAATCCGTACTCCGTCATCCTGCTGGATGAAATTGAGAAGGCCCACCCCGATATTTACAACATCCTGTTGCAGGTGTTCGAGGACGGCCAGTTGACCGACGGCCTGGGCAACCAGGTGGATTTCAAGAACACCATCATCATCATGACGTCCAACCTGGGCGCGCGCTTCCTCGAAAAGCGCGGGCACCTGGGCTTCTCCGCGCCGCTGGGCGAGGGCATTTCATCGAAGGTGGAGGACATGGTTCGCGCCGAGGTGAAGAAGGCGTTCAATCCCGAATTCCTCAACCGCCTAGACGAGGTGATCCTGTTCACCTCCCTGGTGGACGAGGACCTGTTGCAGATCATCGACCTGATGGTGGAGCAGGTGAACGTCAACCTGGTCGCCAAGCAGGTGAAGATCCGCCTGGCGCCCGACGCTTCCAAATACATCCTGGAAAAGACCTGCGGCGACCGAAGCTATGGCGCACGTCCCTTGCGCCGGGCCCTGCAGAAGTACATCGAGGACCCGCTGTCGGAATCGCTGATCCAGGGCTCGCTGCCGCGTCCCTCGGAGCTGGAAGTTTATCTCGGAGACACCGGCATTTACTACCGCCAGGTGAACGTGGAGGTGGCGACTACGGTCCCCGCCGAAGGGCCCGTGGAACCGGCGCCCGGCACGCTGCTGTATACGTTCTAGGATGCTTGCGTGGGGCCGGAGGTTTGCCGGCTCTCAGCGGGATGCCGCCGCCCCCCCCAAGTTCGATGTCGGTCGCGGCCCCGTACTATCCTGTTGACATGGCAAAATGGCTGGCGCTTTGGTGCAGTTTGGCGATGAGTGGGTCGCCGCGGGCGCAAGTGGCTGCCACGCCATTGACACCGTCCCAGAAGGCGCTGCTGGAGCTGACAGCCGCGTACGCGCAAGGATATGAAAGGCGACTCCCGGACTTTGTCTGCACCCGAATCACCAGGCGGAGCCGGGACGCCTCGGGCGCCGGAGAGCGATGGCGACCGCTCGATACCGTTGAAGAAGAACTCACGTTTGTCAACGGGCATGAGAGTTACCGGCTGCAGAAGTTCAACGGCAAACCGGTAAAGCCTTCTGCGCACGTGACGACGGGATTCAAGAGTGCCGGCGAGTTCGCAGACGTTCTGATCGGGATCTTCGCCGCGGAAGCAGGCGCCCAGTTCCAGTGGGAACGGGACGAAAATTCCGGCGGGCAGCACATCGGCGTCTTCCGATTTCGGGTGATGCGGGAACACTCGGGATACAAGGTCAATCAGGGAACAAAGAGAGTGGCGGTCGGCTTCGGCGGCCTGCTGTACGCGAACGGCGACAGCGGCGCGGTGGAGCGCATGCACATCGAAACCGACGATCCCGAAGGCCTTCCCGTCGGGGGTATCGCCACCGATATCCGGTTCATCGAGGTGGCCATCGCCGGGCAGCGGTACCTGTTGCCCGGGCAAGCCGAGGCACGGGTCCGTTACAAAGGCGGCGCGCTCAAACGGGAGATGGAGTTTCGGGACTATCGCAAGTACGCGGCCGAAACCGCGGTAGAATTCGAACCACCGAAGTGACCGCTGGCCGCACCGCTGCTCGCGGTGAGAGTTGGTTCCGTGGCTTACTGGGCAGAGGCCGCGGCAGCCGTGCCGTGCTACGGGGGTACGGTTGCCTCGCGAACCGCAATTCGCGTCCGTCGGGATGGTTGAGTACTCTGCCGGAACGCGCGGTGGACATATACTCAAGCATGACGCTCAAGAGCGCTGCGCTTTTCGCGCTGGTCGGGATGATCCTGCTGACGGTTCTAGTGGGCGCGGGCTTCCTCCGCGACTTGGTGAGTTTAGCGAGCGGTGCGATTGCGCCGGTCGCGGTGCTCACTTCGGGAATTCACTTCCTGGCGAGCCTCGGTGTCACGGTTTTCTTTTACGTGTTCCACAGAGCGCATGCTTGATCCAAATGGGGCCGAACGCCAATCCGTTGTACAGTTGATCTAAGGACATTTACAAGGAAACCAAATGGCAAGTAAAAAAGAGACCGAAGAAGGTGCTGTAGTCAGTCCCGCAAAGGCAAAGAAAGCAGCCAAGGCGGACAAGATCGCTGCGCCTGTGGAAGTGACGCCGCCGCCTGCGAAGAAACCCTCAAAGGTGAAAATCCCCAAACTGCCTGCGAAGAATAAGAGCCGGCTGCCCCGGAAGCAGAAGAAGGCGGAACAGAAGCTCGCCATGGCTAAGAAGAAGTAGCGGAAGCGGGTTCAGGCCCAATCGTCCGCATCGCGGCTCGCCGGCCACCCTCGGCGAGCGCCGCACTTGACGCCATTCATGACATTAAGGTATGAATAGTTCGAGAGTCCAACAAATGACCCGATCACTGGATCTGCAGGGAGGGCGGCCGTGGCGCAAACCTATCGAGAACTGACCGTGGCCAGCCCCGATGGCTTGGTATTCGGAAGCGCGCCGTCGCCGGTTTCTTGCGGCTTCGATCTCACCATAGGCGCCGGAACCGTCTTTCCCGAAGTGAACTTCACCTTGCCGGCCATCGAGGTGAACGAGACGAACCGGCAGACGATTGTCGCCCACTACCGGGAAATGGCGGTCAACATCCTCAAACGCGCGGTGGCGCTGCACAGTCCGGGGATCGTTCTGGAGTTCGAACTGCTACCGCCCATGACCGATCACCCCGAGTGGGGCGCGGAGATCACGGCGCTGCTGCACAGCCACTTGCGCGAGGCCCACGAGAAGTCCGGTTTGCGCTCCGCGTTGCGCGTCACCCCCACCGATATCCGCGAGCAGACCCGCCCGCCGCTATTGCAGCAGGGAGCTTCCTGGGAGAACCTGCGCCGGTCCTTCGAACTCTGCATCGTGGCGGGCGCGGACATCGTCTCCATCGAGTCCATCGGCGGCAAGGAAGTCCACGACCCGGGCCTGATGTATGGCGATCTACGGTCCATCGTCTTCGCCCTGGGTGTTCTGGCGCCCCGCGATATGGCGTGGTTATGGCGGCAGATCTCCGGTTGGTGCGCGCAGCACGGCCGCGGCGTGGTCGCGGGCGGCGACTCGGCCTGCGGCTTCGCCAACACCGCCATGCAGTTGGCCCACCAGAAGATGCTGCCGGAGGTGCTGGCAGCCGTAGTGCGAGCGATGAGCGCGGTGCGCAGCCTGGTGGCTTTCGAGAACGGGGCGGTGGGGCCGTCCAAGGACTGCGCTTACGAAGGTCCCGTGATCAAAGCCATCACCGGGTATCCGATTTCGATGGAAGGCAAATCGGCAACCTGCGCCCATTTCAGCCCGATCGGCAACATTGCGTCGGCAATGTGCGACCTGTGGAGCAACGAGAGCGTGCAGAATGTGCGCCTGCTTTCGGGCAATGCACCGGAGGCCTACGCGGAGTTGCTGGCCTACGATTGCCGATTGATGAACGTGGCCACGGCTAAAGGGCAAGCCATCGCACTCCGCGACATGCTGGTGGAGTCCGACGAGTGGTTGAGCCCGCAAGCGGCGGTGCTGTCGCCGGCTGCCACCATCCGCATTGCCGAAGCCATCGTTCATGCCGACGGCAACTATCGGCGCACGATCGCCGCGGGCCAGGCGGCAGTGAACCTGTTGCGCGAAGGATTGGCGGACGGTCGTCTGGTTCTGGGCCCCAAAGAGCGCCAGTGGCTGGACCGGATCGAACGTGAACTGGCCGGCATGCCGGCTACCGAGGACGAATTGCTGGACGAGTTCCTCAAAGACCCGGACGCCAAATTCGACGCGGCGAGCTACGGCTTGGCCAAGCCCGCCGCCGTGCTATAGCGCCACTTTCCGCCCCGTCCGGCAGGAACGGTACACCGCGTCCACAACTTCCAGCGCCTGGTAGCCCTCCTCGCCCGATACCAGCGGCTTGCGGCCTTTGGCGATCGCGTCGGCGAAGTCCAGGAACTGCCGTTCGAAAGGTTCGAGCGAAATCGCCATCGGGTCGGAGGCGCCCGACGCCACTTGCCGCGTCACCGGAGCCGGTTCGCCGAAGTCGTTTTGCACGTCCCACGCGGTCAGTTTGTCGCCGGTGACCACCGCCGTACCCTTTGTGCCGTGGAATTCCATGCGCTCCGGGTAGCCCGGCCAAAACGCGGTGGACGCCTGAATCACCCCGGTCGCGCCGCTCGCGTAGCGAATCACGGCGTTCACCACGTCTTCCGATTCGATCTTGTGGAGCGCGCCCAACTGCCATTGCCCGAACACCTCGGCCACCGGTCCGGCCAGCCAGCGCAGGATGTCGATCTGGTGGACCGCCTGGTTGATGAGCGCGCCGCCGCCCTCGGTTTTCCAGCTTCCCTTGATGGGCCGCGAATAGTATTCCGGTGAGCGGTACCACTTCACGTAGCAATCGCACTGCAGCAGTTTGCCGAGCCGCCCCGCGCCGATGGCCTTGGACAGAAACAGGCTGGCGTCGTCGAAACGGTGTTGGCTGACCACGCTCAGCAGAATTCCACCGCGCTGCGCGGTTTCGATCATCAACCGCGCCGTGGCCAGATCGGCCGATATGGGCTTCTGCACCTGTACGTGTTTCCCGGCCGCGGCACACGCCGCGACGGGTTGTATGCGAAAGTCGGGGAACGTGCAGACATCCACATAATCCACGTCAGGATGGCGGCAGACCGCCTCGTAGGTGGGTACGAATTCCGCGCCGTACTGCTCGGCGAACTTTCGCCCCGAGGGTTCATGGATGTCCGTGCAAACCGTCAGCCGGAATCCGATCTTGCGGTACACTTCGGCGTGCTTGTGGGAGATCGCGCCCGTCCCGATCATTCCAACTCTCATAGGAGAGACCATTCTAGCGAACCGCTGCCGGTTCCTGGGCCAGACACGGCGCCGATAGAGTGGATGAGCGGCCCGCACGGCAAGCTCCCAAACCGCCCCAAGCCCGGGCCAAACCGGGAATTGTGGTGTTTTCCCATGGCGCTCCGGGCCGCTCGCCGGCCTTCGCAGTTCGGGAAGAGGCTTCCGGCGCGTCCTTCTTTTACGCCTTGCACCACCCGGCGTTTGGGTACAATGAGTAGTCCATCATGTCGCGTTACTTTGCAGTATTCGTCGCGGCCCTGGCCGCGTTCTCGCTGGCATCGTGCAAGAAGTCGCCGCCCGCCGGGGTGGCCGCCGAGGTGAACGGCCACGCGATCACCACCGCCGAACTCGAGAAGATCTATACCACGCAAGCGGCCCAGCAGCCATCCACTTCCAACCCGGACGTCATCATGGCCCAAAAGCTGGATCTCCTGGGCAGTCTCATCACCAGCGAGATCATGCTGCAGAAGGCGGAGAAACTCGGGTTGACGGCCGTCGATGCCGACGTCGATACCGACTTCAACAACAAGAAGGCCCCCTATACCAAGGAGGAATTCGAAAGACTCCTCAAGGACCGCCACATGACGGCCTCCGATCTGCGGGCGCAGATTCGGCGCGATCTCACCATCACCAAACTGATGAACAAGGAGATCACTTCCCACATCGTCATTACCGACGCCGATGTGACCAACTACTACAACTCCAACAAGGCGGCCTTCAACTTTCCCGAACCACGCGTCCACCTGGCGCAGATCCTGGTCACCCCCACTCCCGATCCCAACGTGCGCAATTTGAAGAACAACAAAGCGCAGAACGAGAAGGAAGCCGAAGCCAAGATCAACGACATCGAGCGCCGCGTCAAGTCCGGCGAGGATTTCGCTCTCCTGGCGCAGAATTATTCCGAGGACCCGGGCTCAGCTCCCAATGGCGGCGACATGGGATTCCACCCCGAGTCCGATTTCGGCAGGATGCCGGATTTTCTGAAACTCATTCGGGAGATGCCGGCCGGATCCACCTCCAACGTCATCAAGATGCCGGAGGGCTTCCGCATCTTCAAAATGATCTCCAAGGAACCCGCCGGGCAGCGCGATCTTGCCGACCCGCGCACCCAGCAGGAGATTCGCGAAGAACTGCGAAACCAGAAGAATCAACTGCTCCAGGCTGCATATTTCGAAGTGGCCCGCAATAACGCTAAGGTTCAGAATTACCTGGCCCAGAGCATCGTGGAAAACGCCGATAAATCGAAGTAGGCGGCGCGGGACCGGCTGGCCATTCGCTACTTGGTCTTGCCGATTTCGTAGACGTAGATGGTGTATTCCATGGTCCCCGGCTTCAGGTGAGCGATCGCGATGGGCCGCCAGCCCTTCACCGGAAACTGGTTCGATACCACCCGCGTACCGGGCTTCAGTACCTTCTCCAGAATCGGCCGCAATCGGTCGTTGGAACTGGTGAGGAGGTACATGGTGACCACGGTGGCGGGGCTCAGGTCCGCGTGTAGGAAGCTATCGTGGACAATGGTGACCTTGTCCTCCAGTCCGAGTTCCTTGATCCTATCCCGGGTCTTGTCCACCAGGTCCTTCTGGATCTCGATGCCCACGGCTTTGGCGCCGTACTCCTTGGCCGCTGTGATGATGATCCGGCCGTCGCCGGCCCCCAGATCGTACACCACGTCCCCGGACTTGATGTGGCAGGATTCCAGCATCTTTTCGACGACGGCCTGGGGGGTCGGGATATAGGGCGCGAGGTTTTCGCCAGGCCCAAACTGTTGGGCGGCGCCGGACCACGTGCTTACCAACACTAGCAGCGCAACAGCGAAGACCCGCATGCAATCATTGCGAGGAAGAGTTGCCGCTCCCCGTTCTCCCGAGCTTTAATTTTACAATACGGCCCATGATTTCGCTCCATGCGAAAAACAGGTCGCGGGGACGGGAAATCGTGTACTCCATCCCCTTCCACGCCTTGACGGCATTGCCGATCGCATCGCGCCACGGGTTGACCTGCGGGTACAGGTTGTAGTTCATGTAGAACACCGGAAATTTTACGTCCCCAAACTGTTTCAGAGTGTCGGGCGGCAGACCGTCGTCCAGCATCACCTTGGGACCGGCAAAGATCACGGCGTCCGGAGCTTCCTTGGAATCCTTCACTTCCGCGGTTAGCAGGCCGCCCAGAAATTCGGATTCCCCGTGCTTCTGGGCCAGGTGTTTGAGGTCCACCGTTCCCAGGCTCAGCTTAGTCAAAGCGGTCCCGAGGGCCGGAAAATCGATCTGCGATGCCGACTCCTGGCGGTACAGCACGCGCTGTTCCTGCATGTTGTACGCCACGATCGAAAACCGTCCGATGCGCGGATCGCGCGAAATACTCCGCAGAATTGCCACCAGCGCATTGGTGTCCAGCGGCTGCAAGGCCGCCGACGACGAATCCTGCGGCGCAAAATTCACCACCACTTTCACCCGCAGCGGCTGGTCGTTCTGCTCCCGTGTGACCGGAGGGTCCTGCTTAAAGAGTTCGGGATCGGTCGGCTGTGCGGCGCCGGCGGCGATATCGAGCGCCATCGGCTTATCTTTTGCCGGCAGGCTGGCCTCCGAATCCCAGTGGAAGGAACACACCCGCTCGCTGCGGTCCCGCATTAGCCAGTCGATATGGTACTTCCCTTCTCCAAGATCGAACGTGCCATTCAAGTAGGCTGGGCCGCGGTCGTTGTCATCGATCACGGGAACGGTGATGTGCTGCGAGAAGTACACGGAATCGTCGGGATGGTCCTCCGGCGCCACCCGGAACACGATGGTGAGCAGGTTGTCGGTGCCGGCCAGGTCTTTCAGATTGATGCTGACGTCGTACCCGGAGTGATACTTAAGATCGAATCCCAAGGACGGCTTGGTGGGGGTGACGGTGCATGGCAGGTCCTTGCGGGTATCCTGGGCTTCCAGAAGGGCGGCGTCCGACGTGATCAGACGTACCGGCCCGCCGGGGGTGGACGGGCGGATCAGATCCTGCGCCGAAGCGGAATTCGCGAGTCCCAGAAAAAGGCACAATCCCAACCCCGAGATTCTCGTGATACCCCACCCGACGCCCGATTTTAGCGCCATCGCCAAGCCCCGTTGCACGCGCCGTGCCATTGTCTGTCCTTCTCCGTCTAGCTTGTTAAAGTATTATGGCGCAAATCGGAAGGGCTGCAAAGCCGGCAAAAATGCGCACCTGAGTTACCAGGCTTGCGCATTCTAGCGCATCGGTAACCGGGGGGCAGCGCATGAAAAAACCCTGGTGCCAAGAGGCGCCAGGGTTGAGATGTTCTCGAACAGACCGACTCGTAAATCTACGTCAATTTAACGATACCACCGTGCGCGCCCAGGGGCAACCAGCTTGGTACTAAGTTGAATCGATTGAACTCTTCAGCGGAGTGATCGTCCACACATGCGTCGCTATCCCGGGGACACTTCCGTCAGTTCCAACACCAACATTGCGCCGCACTTACCGCACACCAGTTGGTCGTCCGCGGTCATGTACACCGCCGTGGAATCGCAGCGGGCGCAGGCCACCGCGGGATCGGTAGCTTCCGGCAGCGGATCGGGAGCCACCACGCCGCCGGCAGTCCGCCCGGCTGCCCGGGTGACCGGCTCGAAGGTGGTTCCGCAACCGGCACACACGTGGTTGAAGCAGCAGTTCGGAGTGCACGAATAGAGAACTTCCAGCGATCCGCAGGACGGGCACGCGATTTCGAGCTTTCGCGTGGTCACGTTACCGCTTGGCCATATTGAAGAACTCGGTATCGTACACCACGACACTGTTTTTCTGCAGTTCCACGACGGCCTTCTGCGCCAATTCGGGCGCCATGCGCTTCTCCACGTCGGCCTTCACGTCGTCGAAAGTCTTGGCGGCGTCAACTTTGATGATGTGGTACCCGTAGTCGCTGCGCACCGGCTCGCTCACTTGTCCCACCTCCAACGCAAAAGCCGCCTGGTCGAAGGACGGAACCATTTGCCCGTGGTGGAAGAACCCCACATCGCCGCCCTTCGCCGCCGACCCGGCATCGTCCGATTCGGCCGCGGCCAGCTTCGCAAAATCCTCGCCGGCCTTGATCCGCTTCTCCAGGTCCTCGGCTTTGGCCAGTGCCTCTTCGGGCGTCAAGTCCTTCTGGCCCGGCTTCACCGGAACGCGCGAGCCTTGCATACGGATCAGGATGTGCCGCGCGCTCACCTGGTCGAACTCCGCCTTGTGGTCCGCGTAGTACTTGCGCAAGTCGGCCTCGTCGATCTTGGTATCCTTGCCGATCTGCTGAAAGGTCATGTTCGCCAGCACGTTGGCCATCTGAAACATGGTCTGCAGTTTGTAGGCGGCGGTGTCGTCCAGTTTACGCCGTTTGCCTTCCTGGGCCAGCACCAGCAGGCGAACGAGGTTGTCGCCGAACTGCTTCCTTCCGGCGCCGCGCGCCACGCTCCTGTACTGATCGGGAAGCGAGTCAACCAGTTGATCGAATTGCTCCGCCGTCAATTTGACATCGCCGACCGACAGCACCACCCGATCGGGGGGAACTACGGGCCCTTTACGATCTGCCGGGTTATCCAGGGAAAGCTCCACATGGGGAACCGGGGTTCTGTTCGGAGCGGTGGCCGGTGGCTGGTTCTGCGGCGCCGGTATCGGTGTGGACGTTTGGGCGCTGAGACCGGCGGCAATCCCAAGAAACACAAAGGCGTGGAGGAATTTCATAGAGACCATCCTAGCAAATCGGGGATTTTCAGAAGCACGGCCCGCGGTGTCATGGCGTACGCTTTAGCGTGCCGCGTGCCGAGGAGCAGGGACGCTAAAGCGTACGCCACATTACTAGAAAGGGCACCTATTGACCGGCCGGTTCGACGGTCGCGGACATCGAACCTTTCGACCGTGCCAGACGCGGGTCCCGCCCGTAACTCTGAATCTGGTCGCGCGCAAACTCCGCCTGCGGCAATTCGCAGGTGATCAGTACCGTGCGCCCGCAGCGGTCCACCTCCTCGGCGTGCCGGTAAGCATGATCCAGCGAGAAAATGAAGATCCGCTGGAGCATCTCGATGACGTAGTCGTAGGTATGATCGTTGTCGTCCAACAGCACGACACGATACAGCGGCGTCAGGTTTTCCTGTTCGATCGACTCGGTTTCGGGGACGGCTGACGGCTTGGCCATGCGCCTATCGCTCCGGCAGCCAGTATGCGCCATCTTGCGCCTGTACCGCAACTTCGCCGGGTGCGCCACAATAGGAGTTCGCACCGTGGACCATCCTATCTATCTGGATAATCACGCCACCACGCCGCTAGATCTCCGCGTGCTGGACGCCATGCTTCCCTTCTTCCAGGCCAAATTCGGCAATGCCGCCAGCCGCAGCCACGGCTTTGGATGGGAGGCCGAAAAGGCCGTGGAGATCGCGCGCCGCCGGATTGCCGGTCTGGCCGGAGCCGCCCCGCGCGAAATCGTCTTCACCAGCGGCGCCACCGAGTCCGACAATCTAGCCATCAAAGGCGTGCTGGAGGCCTGCCGCGACAAAGGAAACCACGTGGTCACCATGGCGACCGAGCACCCGGCCGTGCTGGACCCCGTTCGCCACCAGGAAAAGCGGGGCTACCAGGCGACCATCCTTCCCCCCGATCCGGACGGCCTGCTCGATCTTGCCCGCCTCCGCGACGCCATCCGCGCGGACACCGTGCTGGTCAGCGTGATGTGCGCCAACAACGAAATCGGCGTGGTGCAACCGGTCCGCGAGATCGGCGCCATCTGCCGCGAGCGAGGTGTCTTCTTCCACTGCGATGCCGCCCAGGCGTTTGGCAAGATTCCTATCCACGTAGACGAGGACCATATCGACCTGATGTCGCTGAGCGCGCACAAACTCTATGGTCCCAAGGGAATCGGCGCGCTCTATATCCGCCGGCGCCAGCCGCGCGTGCCTGTGACCGCGCAAATGGACGGCGGCGGCCACGAATTCGGCTTCCGCTCCGGAACATTGAACGTCCCGGCCATCGTGGGCTTCGGCGAAGCCTGCGCCGTGGCGCGCCACGAGATGTCCGAAGAGGCCGCCCGCACAGCCGCCCTGCGCGATCGACTGCTCTCCCGGTTGGAAGCCGCGCTGGACGATGTCGCGGTCAACGGATCGCGCACCGCGCGCCTCCCCGGAAACCTGAATGTGAGCTTCCCCGGCGTGGAGGCCGACACGCTGCTGCTAAGCCTTCCGGGCATCGCACTCTCCACCGGTTCGGCCTGTAGTTCCGCCTCCCCGGAAGCCAGCCATGTTTTGAAAGCGCTGGGCGCCGGAGGGTGGCGCGTCCGCTCCGCCATCCGTTTTGGCATCGGCCGTTTCAACACCACCGAAGAGATAGACTTTGTGGCCGCCAGGGTAATCGAGTCCGTCCGCAGGTTGCGATCTCTGGCGCCGGAAGTGTAGGGCGACAGGTCACGCCGGGTAACCGGGCGCGTTTGGGGGTTTTCGACCACTAACTTCGGCATGCTACGCGAGGTCAATGGCGTAGCCCTTACTTGATACAATCTTAAGAACTCGATGCAAACGATCCTCGTGATCGACGATGACGAGAGCCTGCGCGGCACCATCACTATGATGCTGGAGAGGGAAGGCTTCCGCACAGCGTTGGCCGGCGACGAAAAAAGCGGTTTCGAAAAGGCCGTCGCTCTCAAGCCCGACCTCGTGCTGGTGGATCTGCGCCTGCCCGGCATGAGCGGCGCTGACATCTGCAAGCGACTCCGCGCCGCCCGGATAGCTACGCCCATCATCGTACTTAGTTCCGCGGCCGACGAACTCGACAAAGTGCTACTGCTCGAATTCGGCGCGGACGACTACGTGGTCAAACCATTCGGGACGCGCGAGCTCATCGCCCGCATCCGCGCCGTGCTGCGCCGGGCCTCCCCGGACGCGCGCACGGTAGTCCACTTCTCCGATACCCTGGTCGATTTTGAACGCCGCATCGTCACCCGAAGGGGCGAAGAACTCAAACTCACTCCCGCCGAGTACAACCTGCTGTGTTACTTCCTGCACAACCCCGACCGCCCACTCACTCGCGATATGATTCTGAACTCGGTGTGGGGATATGAGTTCTTCCCGAACACGCGCACCGTGGATGCGCACGTTGTCAAATTGCGCCAGAAACTGGAACCCGATCCGAATGCTCCCCGCCACTTTCTTACCGTCCATGGCGTGGGCTACCGCTTCGTTCCGTAAGTGTGCCGCCGCTGCCGTCTTGAAGGTCCCGTTGCTACGCTACCGCCCGATTTCCCGGTTGAATCTGGCGGCCGGCCGCCACTGAGGTGGGGACTTCAGAGAACTGGTGGCGGAGGATGCGCAAGGCAATGCTTCGGCCGTCGGTACGGGAAACGGCCCCGGTCAGATAGAGGCGAACCATGGGTTTGTCGTGATAGAGCCCGGGCCAGTCGATGGCAAGTTCCAACATCGATCCAACCGACTTGGTTTCCGGAATGTCGATGAGAACGCCGCTGGCGCTCATATTGAGCGTGTGGCCGTGCTTCCAGGCGGAGTTGAGCGGCCGGCCGGCGGTGCGATAGCGGAATGCCAGTTTCACGCCGTAACGGCTGGCGCCCCGCCGATCCTTCGCTTTAGAGGTCTGCAATTTCCGTTGAGCTATCCGAGTCGAAACCAAAGTCATGCGCTTATTCTCGCGAACGACTGTAAACATCGGATGAAGGTTGCGAGACTGGTGAGTTATTCCGGAGCAAGGTAGGTGCGGGGGGACACACTACGCCACCGGAGCCTCGCCAGCCGCGTACGGTTGGGGGCGGCCGTTACTGTTTAGTCGTCGTCGAATTCCGCGCCTGGATGAACTTATCGACGTTGCTTTGGTCGATCAGCGTGGCGCCGGTATCGACGAATGTCGGAATCTGCGCGAGCGAATCCTGCGCCCAGAACGCCGTCAGAGATGGCAGCGGATGATGGTGCAGGTCGTCCAGCATTTTCAGCCCGAAGAAAGCCATGGTGAACGGCTTCTGTCCGATGGTGGCGGAGATCAGCCCCTTCTGAATCCCTTCGAGGGTTCGCTGATCGGTATCCATTGCCACCACCACCTTTCCGGCGACGTGCTTGCGGTTCAACACTTCGGCCACTTCCGGACAGGCGACCGAGACCAGGCAGATGAACGCGTCCACCTTGGCGTTCTTCTCGATCAGGTCCATGGTTTTATCGAAAACGGCGGTGGGATCGCCCTTGACGTCCACCACTTCCGATATCTTGATCTGCGGGTAGTTGTCGAACACCTCTTTGTACGCGGACAGACGCTCATTGAGGTTTCTCTGTTCCGGCATGGAGTAGATGACAACGCTGCCCCGGAACTTGAGCTCCTTGGCCGCCAGCCTTCCGCCCAGCAACCCGGCCTTATAATTGTCCGTACCGATGAATGTCAGACGGTTGCTCGCCGGCGCATCGGAGTCGATGGTGAGCACCGGAACTCCTTGGGAGATGGCTGCGTCGATGTCTCCCTTAATGAGGTTCGGATCCCCGGCTGACACCAGAATACCAGTGGGTTTCTGCTTCAGCACATCCTGAAACTGATCGTGTTGAGCCTTCACGTCGTAAGTATCCGGCCCAGCCACTTCGGCCCGAACGTGCAATTGAGAAGCCGCCTTGGTCAACCCCGCCGCTGCCTCCTGCCAGTAGGGCGCCTTCGCGTTTGTCACGATCATGAAGTACTTCTCATCGGGACTATGTTGCGAGCCTCCGCAGTTCAAAAGCGGGAGGACCAACAGTCCCAATGCCAAAGAACCTACCAGCCTCGACATAACATCCTCCTGCGCGGAGTCCCTTCCTTGGGCGCTCCAGCACCGCGCACGCTCGAAGGCCCGTGGCTATCGGGAGTGGGACAACCGGGATTCCGGCTTATCCACCCGTGTTGGCCTCGATTATACATCCAACCACATCAGCCGTGGCCATGAGTCTGGAGGTCCAATCCGGGGACCCGTCTGGAGAAGGCCGGATCGCTCGCAGACAGTCTCTCCCGCAGAAGCAGGGAAAGAAACCTGCCGAAGGCAAGATGGCGCTCAAAAGCCCAACGCAAAACGATTTTGGCCGCCGATGAACGCCGATAAAACCAGTCCATAAATCCGTGGCCATTTATGCTCTTTGGCGAACTTGCTCTGTGGCATCTTGCCCTAGGCTAGTTTTTTCACGGTTTCTCGGGAACCGGTTGCCGTCGCCAGGCCCGGTACCCTCGGGCATCGCCTACCGAACCTGTCCCACAGTGCGCAGCCACTCGTCGGCCATGATCTGGTGGCCGGAGTAAGTGGGGTGGATGCCATCCCAGATCCAATAGTCGGCCGGCGCGCGGTCGCAAGCGGCATCGAAGACCTTCTGGTAACGGACCAGCGCGGCGTGATACCGGGCCGCAAGCTTGGCCACGATCGCCTGGCGTTGGCGCAGATCCGCCAGGCGCGCGTCCCACTGGTCGTTGTCGAACCTGCCGACCCGCAGGCTAAAGGGCTCTCCCAGCACCAGGCGGACGTCGGGCAAGGCCTTCACCGTGTCGGAAAGCAACTGGTCGTACTGACTCTCGAACTCGGCCGCTCTCACGCCATGCCCGAGATCGTTGATGCCGATGAGAATGCTGAGCAAGTCCGGTTTGAGCGCGATGGTATCGTTCTGCCAGCGGCCGATCAAATCCGCCACAGTGTTGCCGCTGATGCCGCGATTCAGAAAGGTCAGGCGCCGCTCGGGGAACGCCGATCCGTAACGGGCGGCGATCAGAAAGGCGTAGCTATGGCCCAGGATATGGTTGGGATCCGCGGTGCGGCCGCGGTTCCCATCGGTGATGGAGTCGCCTTGAAAGAGGATGCGCGTTCCGCGCGAAAAGGCGGGGATGTCGGCTGGTTGGGCGGCCAAACCGGCCGCGGCGGCGATAGCCAGAATTGCGGTGCGCATGGGAAGTCGCGACGGCGAACGGAACGGTCGGCGAACGATTCTAATGCGCCGAATACTGCTGCTGCGGTGGATTCAGCGTGACCTCGACGCTTTTCTCTTCATCGTAGATCTCGAGAATCTTGCCGTACGTCTGGTAGCCCTTGGCGTAGACCTGGATTTGAATGCTGCCCTGCGGGATGGCAGGCACCTCGACGCGGCCTTCCTGGTCGCTCCGCATGTCGAACTGGCGCTGTACATTTTTGTTGAAGCTGATCCGCGGATGTTTGGCGTCGGCCTTCCAGCGTACGATGACTTCGGCGCGGTCCACCGGCGAACCGGCCTGGGTTTTCACGATGATGGAGAGCTTGGTCAGGGCCGCGGCGGCCTGTAAAGCCATCGCCAGCAACAAAAGCGCCACCACCCCGGCAACGCGAAGGCACACCGTTCGCATACGCATAATTCGATTATAAACGGGCGGTGGTACACTAAGGGTGTAGTACCTGCCACAGGCTCTTGAAAATGGGGGCGCAACGGATTCGACGGGATTGAATCGTGGTGGGGAGGCGTGCCGGGTTCCGAGCTCCCGTAAAACGATCGGAAAACATAACTGCCAACACGCAGTTTGCATACGCTGCTTAATTAATTAAGTAGCCGCTCCAGCCGCTGAGCCCGCGCGACGGTGAGTGAGCGTCATCTTGCGGGATAGGCCCAAGGCTTCGGTCCGGAGCCGGCGGTCGAGATCCAATCGGGCTAGGGTGCAGCCGCTCTCGTCGGTTCTGAAGCTGCAACCGAAACTTTTGAGCCGGCTACGCACGTAGGCTCTTCATTGCGGGCTTTCTCGGACGGGGGTTCAACTCCCCCCGCCTCCACCATATTAGAATCAACTCCTTACAACGCATTCGACTCAATTGGCCTTTATTGACACGACATAAGTTGCTTGTGTTCGCACGACACTATTTGCTTGTAGGCCCACTGCATGATAGGCGTGTCGTAGCCCATCGCAAAAAGCTTGTGTTGCCCCGAAGCTAGGGCTTCAGCATGGCCGCACCCAATGAAAAGCTCGCCACATCGCTGACTATTCTTCGAGATCTTCAGTTTGGCAGTAGACGAGTCTTTCAATCGCAAGAACTCAGTCGCATCCATCGGCAACGACTGCTCCAGAACGGCTTCCTCCTGGAGGTAATGAAGGGGTGGCTGATCTCTTCCAGCCCCGACTGTCAGTGCCGGTTGAAAATTCCCCAGTTTTCGCCGATTGAAAATTCCCTACTTGCGCCGGTTCAAAAATCCCCAGGTGCAAGAAGATTGTAGGCATGCCCCGGCGCAGCAAGCAAGCGCTT
>Ga0181529_10001733_pt1 | contig 27594 bp, 20 predicted proteins | sample PEATcosm2014_Bin_36_FD_119763 | JGI IMG/M metagenome (GOLD analysis project Ga0181529, IMG submission 119763) | Peatland microbial communities from MTU Mesocosm Facility, Houghton, MI, USA - PEATcosm2014_Bin10_30_metaG | ecosystem: Environmental > Terrestrial > Soil > Wetlands > Peat | place... | reverse complement strand
GAGTCAGAATCTCCGTCGTTGCCTATGCCGCCGCCTTTTTGTTTGTCATTCCCGAAGGGAATCTGCTTCTGCCTTCCCCCCATTCTCTGTAGCGTCATTCTGACTCGCTGAGTCAGAATCTCCGTATTTGCCTTTGCCGCCGCCTTTTTGCTTGTCATTCCCGAAGGGAATCCGCTTCTGCCTTCCCCCCCATTCTCTGTAGCGTCATTCTGACTCGCAGAGTCAGAATCTCCGTCGTTGCCTATGCCGCCGCCTTTTTGTTTGTCATTCCCGAAGGGAATCCGCTTCTGCCTTCCCCCCATTCTCTGTAGCGTCATTCTGACTCGCAGAGTCAGAATCTCCGTCGTTGCCTTTGCCGCCGCCTTTTTGGTTGTCATTCCCGAAGGGAATCCGCTTCTGCCTTCCCCCCATTCTCTGTAGCGTCATTCTGACTCGCAGAGTCCTCGGAAGACGCCATCCTGCCCCAACCCGAAGACCTCTACCAAGCCATGCTGGAACTGGCAAAGTATTGGGGCGTGAGCCCCGGGCAATTTAGGGCAAAAGTGACGAAGAGGCGACATTTTTCAGCCTCATCCTGAGCAACTCGGCGGCGACTTTTTGGTTCCAGCGAATTAAGCAAGCGAAATTCCCCTTTCCAAGAACTGGCCATTCGTGCCAATATCGTCAACTGGATGAGGCCACCGAGGTCGATATGGCAGAAGACGTCCCGCTGAAGGTTAACACCCCTCCTCCCGGAGACAGCGCAGGAGAGGGGGGCAAAGAAGTTAACACCCCTGCTCCCCGAGGCAGCGCAGGAAAGCTTGCGGCACTGGGAAAGCTGGGTACGGCACTGGGTAAAATCTGGCCATCCCTCATAATTCTTCTGGCGATAGTAGTATTGCTGATCTTCTTTCACGGAGATCTTGGCGCACAGTCGAATGGTCGCTTCTTCCTCGTGGCGATCGTCACGTGTGGCCTCATCGCAGCTGCAGTTTCGGCATTTTTCCCTAATTCAGGCGGTCCCACTCAGGTCAAGTACGTAATCGCATTCAACTCGTGCTGTTTTGTTTACTTAGGGCTTGCAGCAACCGTCCTCATCTGTGCCGGGTGGGCGACGGCCAGTCTGTTAGGTGGGGCATGTCTTCTGGTTGGAGGATTTCTTGGGTTGCTGTTCGGCTATCCACAGGGAGTGGCACAGCAGAACACCCCAGTTGCTCAGGGCCAAAACCCGGCCCCTCAGGGCCAAAATCCGCCAGTCACCACCAACCGGGACAAAAACCTTGTCGCTGAATCGGCGGCGACACTCGGCAAGGTTATCGCGGGATTCACGCTCGCCAAATTCGACCAGATCATCACCCGCTATTGGAGCCTCTGCCAATTGATTGGACCAGCTCTTGGTATTGCGGGAAATTCGGGCAACGTAGTTGCCGGGATCATTATGTCCTACTTTCTGGCCACCGGCTTTCTCTCCGGCCTCTTGCTGCCTTCTTATTTCATGAGTGATTTTTTGAATCAGTAATTGCACCGGCGGCAGCGATAACCGATGATTCGGCGTTCGCGACCCGCGGACGGCTAAACCCCCGCAGACAAGTGACCGCGGACACATCCAGCCATCGATCTACCCGATAGGCTTGAGATAGCCTGATACACAGGAGCGCGGCCTTGTGCCTGGCCCTGTTTGCGTGGTGCGATCTCTTGAAAACCTTCAACCGCTTCCAAACTGACAATCGCTGCCCCGTCCCGCCCGTCATCCTGAGCGAAGGCTCGCGCTCGTGCAAGCCGGAGTCGAAAAGCCGGTCCCGAGCTTGCCGAGGAGCCTGTCGTGAGCCTGTCGAAGGAAACCTCCCACCAAGCCGCCTCACTCCAGCCGCCCCCCATTTAAACCACCACGCTTCCAGTTTGTATATACGTGCCTGCAAGTCCTTTATCATCAATCAATATTTGTATATACAGAACCGCAAGTCATTTGTTATCAACGAATCGATGGCACATACCCCGGGGGGGGCCTATACGCAGGAACTGGCGCCAACGCTGCCCTTCGCGCCGAGCTTGCGATCCTTTGCCCCGGCATCACCCACTTTGTATATACACGCGTGGAAGTCCTTTATCATCAATCAATATTTGTATATACAGAACCGCAAGCCCTTTGTTATGAGCGAATCGAGGGTATACACCACCAGGGGATGCTCGCGGTCCTCGCAGGACGCAAATTACGAGATGGCCTGGATCGCGCGAAAGACGCGCATCAGATTGCCGCCGAGGACTTTCTGGAGGTCTTCGGCCGAGTGGCCGCGGGCCAGCAGTGCCTCGGTGATCTTGGGCAGGTCGGCCGCCGAGTCGATGTCTTCCGGCAGCGCCGAGATGCCGTCGAAGTCGCTCCCGATACCGACGTGGTCGATGCCCGCAACCCGGATGATGTGGTCGAAGTGGGCGATCAGCGATTCGAACGGCGGACGCGGCACCTGTGCGGCAAATTGGCGGTCGATCTGGTTCGACGCCGCGAACGGCACCGACTCCTTTCGCCCGGCGTACTTGGCTTTGAGCGCCTCCTGGGCGGCGAGCAGCGCCGGCTTCTGCGCAGCCCAGGCCTGGCGGTACTTCTCGTCGATGAATGCGGCGTAGAAGTTCACCATGCAGACGCCGCCATTCGCCGCCAGCGCGCCGAGCTGCTCATCGGTAAGGTTGCGCGGCGAGTTCGTCAGCGCCCGTGCCGCCGAGTGCGAAGCGATGACGGGAGCGCGCGTGGCGGCCAGCACGTCGGCAAAGGTTTGGTCGGAAACGTGTGACACGTCGACCATCATGCCGAGCCGGTTCATCTCGGCGATGACCTCCCGGCCGAAGGAAGTAAGCCCGCGCGGGCGCGGACCGCCATCAGGCCGCAGGTCGCCCGAGGATTCCGCCCAGTCGTTGGAGTTGGCCCAGGTGAGCGTCATGTAGCGCACGCCGAGCGCGTGGTAAACGCGCAGGAGCGCGAGCGAGTTTTCAATCGCGTGGCCGCCTTCGATGCCCATAAGAACCGCGAACTTGCCAGCGGCGCCCGCCGCGAGAATATCCGCCGGCGAGGTGCAGAGAGCGAGTTCACCAGGGTGGCGGCGGACCTGCTCCAGCACGCCATCGATCAGCGCCAGCGCCCGGTGCGCGAAGCGGCCCTTCCATGCCGTTGGCTCTGGCCAGATGGCGAAGAACTCCGCCGCCAGGTTGCCCGTCCGTGCGCTTTCGAGGTTCAGCATTCCACCCGCGAGCGGGCCGGTGAAGTCCCACCCCTCGTCGACGAAGCGCTGCGGCGTGTCGGCGTGGGTATCGATGACGAGAGCCGAGGCGTGAATCCGGGCTGGATCGGGATGGCTGGCCGTAGTCTTCGTCATGGTCTCTTTGCGCAGGTTCAGTTTAGCTGGATGCGGATTCTTTACAATCATTGATATGTCAGAGTCGGAACGAAGTGTGAGTGAAGTGCAGCGGTACAGTCCGGCGGAGATTGAACCGAAGTGGCAAGCGCGGTGGGACGCGGATGAGCGGCTGTACGCGGCCGAGGGACATGAGTCGGCGAAGCCGAAGTTCTACTGCCTGGAGATGCTGCCGTATCCCAGCGGGCAGTTGCACATGGGACACGTGCGGAATTACTCGATTGGCGACGCTCTGGCGCGTTTCATGTGGATGCGCGGCTACAACGTGCTGCACCCGATGGGATGGGACGCGTTTGGGCTGCCGGCGGAAAACGCTGCCCTGAAGAACAACACGCCGCCGGCGGAGTGGACGCTGGCGAACATCGCGGCGATGCGGCGGCAAATGCGGCGCATGGGGTTGAGCTACGACTGGTCGACCGAGGTGACCACGTGCCTGCCCGACTATTACCGATGGAACCAGTGGTTCTTCCTGAAGATGTACGAGCGCGGGCTGGCGTATCGCAAGAAGAGCAAGGTGAACTGGTGTCCGGAATGCCAGACGGTGCTGGCAAATGAGCAGGTGATCGACGGCAAGTGCTGGCGGCACGAAGACACGATTGTCGAGCAGCGCGATCTGACGCAGTGGTTCCTGCGGATTACGCGGTATGCGGATGAACTGCTGGCGGGGTTGGACAAGTTGGAGGGTTGGCCGGAGAAGGTCCGGACCATGCAGCGGAACTGGATTGGGCGCAGCGAAGGCACGCTGGTCGACTTCGCTGTCGCCGGCGGCGCGGAGAAAGTCACGGTATTCACGACGCGGGTGGATACGATCTTTGGAGCGACGAGTGTGCAGCTTGCGCCGGAGCATCCGGTGGCGCGAAGCTTTGCGGCGTGCGATGCGGTGCTGGCGGGGCAGATTGAAGCGATGATCGCGCAGCAGAAGGCGGCGCGCGAGGCGGGCGATCTGGGGGCGATTGAAAAGCACGGCGTGGATGCGGGGCGGTTTGCGGTGAATCCGTACAACGGCGAACATGTGCCAATTTGGGTTGCCAATTACATCCTGGCGGACTACGGGACCGGCGCGATTATGAGCGTGCCAGCGCACGATGAGCGCGACTTCGAGTTTGCGGGGAAATATGGGCTTGCAATAAAGCGAGTGATTGTGCCTGCGAAGAGTACAGAAGAGCTTCCGGCGCTGCCGTACACGGCGGAAGACGATTCGGTGCTCGTGGATTCGGGGCAATGGACGGGCGAATCGTGTGAGGAGGCGCAGCGAAAGATGGCCGCGTTTGCGCAGGAACATGGATTCGGCACGGCGACGGTCACATATCGGTTGAAGGACTGGGGTGTGAGCCGGCAGAGGTATTGGGGCACGCCGATTCCGATGGTGTATTGCGAGCATGGTCACGCGGGCGTGGAGGCGGGCGGGGTGGTTCCGCTTCCGGAGAGTGCGCTGCCCATAGTGCTGCCGGCGCAGGTTGAGATCACGCAGCAGGGCGGGTCGCCGCTGGGACGGGTTCCAGCGTTTGTGAACACGACTTGCCCGGTGTGCGGCGGACCGGCGCGGCGCGAGACGGACACGATGGACACGTTCGTCGATTCGAGCTGGTACTTCTACCGGTACACGGATGCTAAGAATCCGGCGGCGCCGTTCGATTCGGCGAAGGCGAACTACTGGTTTCCGATCGACCAGTACATTGGCGGAGTGGAGCACGCGATACTGCACTTGATCTACTCGCGGTTTTGGACCAAGGTAATGCGGGACCTTGGCATGATCGCGAACGATGAGCCCGCGGCGCGGCTGTTTACGCAGGGGATGGTGATCAAGGACGGCGCGAAGATGTCGAAGTCGAAGGGCAACGTGGTGTCGCCCGATGACATGATTGCGCGCTATGGAGCGGATGCGACGCGGATGTATGCACTGTTTGCGGCGCCGCCGGACCGGGACCTGGATTGGCAGGAGGACGGGGTCGCGGGGATCAGCCGTTTCTTGAGCCGCGTGTACCGACTGACGGTCAAATACAGCGAGTCGGCGAGTCGGCGAGCCAGCGGATCGGCGTCCGCGGCGGGACCAAGCGTGGCGGGGCAGACGCTACTGCGGAAACTGCACCAGACGATTGCGAAGATAACCCTCGACTTCAGCGGCCGCTGGCACTTCAATACCTGCATTGCGGCGATCATGGAGTTGGTGAATGCGATTGCCGCAAGTGAGTCGGCATTGGATTCGGGAGAAGTGCCGGCGGCGACTGTGGCCGAAGTATTCCGAAACCTAGTGTTGATGCTGGCGCCGTTTGCGCCGTTCCTGGCGGCGGAGTTGTGGGAGACGATTGGCGAGGAGGGGACGGTTTTTCGCATGGCCTGGCCGGTCGCGGATGCGGAGTTGGCACGCGAGTCCGAGGTGGAGATTCCGGTGCAGAGCAACGGCAAGCTGGTGACGGTGATAACCGTGCCTGCGGGGAGCGACGAGACGGCGATCAAGGCAGCGGCGCTGGCCGATGGGAAGGTTGCGGCGCGGATGCAGGGCAAGACGGTGGTGAAGGTGATTGTGGTGCCGGGAAAGCTTGTGAACATCGTGGTGAAGTAGTGGAGAGCAGCGACAGAGACCAGCCCCACGATAAGCACGATGAAGCTGCGCTGATCACGGGGCACCCGGTTCGTGGTTTGCCGGTGCGGGGAACACAGTCGTTTGTGCACACGCTGTCGGCGTGTTGGCAGAGGCCATCGCTGACGGCGTTGGAGGTGTTGTGGCGTTGGACGTTTGGCGTGCCGACGGGCGCACTGGTGGCTTACGAGACGCTGCGGGTGTTGCGTGAGGCACCGCTCGATGTGGGCGCGCTGAAGCAAATGTCGATTCTGGACCCAATGAGTGCGGCGGCGACGCTGGCCGATGCTGTTGGAGTGCTGATACCCCCGGCGCTTCGCGTGGCAGAGTGGCTGGCGCCGCTGCTGCTGGTTGCATGGATTGTGGCGTCGTCATATGGGCGAATTGCGGTGCTGCGACGTGTCGATCCACGACTGCATGTGCGGCCGGGAACGTTGATGGTGTTGCAGGCATTGCGGATGGCTGCTCTCACGGGCAGCTTTGCCGTGTGGTTTGTTTGTCTGCAGGCGGCTGGGCGGTATGCGGTGAATGGGCCGCTTGCGGCTGGGCAGGAGCCGAATCTGGTGCTTTATTGTGCGTTTGCGATTGTGGCGACGTTAGGTATGTTCACACTGTGGGCGGTGGTGAGCTGGGCGCTGTCGGTGGCGCCGCTGCTGGCGATGCTGCGCAACCTGGGCGCGAGGGCGAGCCTGGCGGCTGCATTCCGGGTGGGCGCGGTGCGGGCGAAGCTGGTCGAGATCAACCTGGTGATGGGAATTGTGAAGATCGCGCTGATCGTGCTGGCAATGGTGTTCTCAGCGTGTCCGCTACCGTTTGAGAGCGTGGCGACGCCGGGCTTCATGCTGCGTTGGTACGGTCTGGTGACGGTGCTGTATCTGATTGCGTCAGATTTCTTTCACGTCGTGCGCCTGGTGTCGTATCTCGAGTTGTGGAAGGCGTACGACGGTGGGAGTGCTGAAGGCGGTCTTGCTGTGTGATCCGCGATCTAGAGCCCCGACGCTTGGATTGCGGCGAGGATGGGCTTCAGCAGGAGCTCCGGTGCGCAGCCAAGCAGGATGACTGCGGCAGCGAGCACGGCGACGAGGACCTGGCTGAGGATTGGAGAGCGGAAGTCTTTGGCGTCGGCGGCGGGGGGAGTAACGTACATGGCTTTGAGCACGCGCAGGTAGTAGTAGAGCGAAACGGCGCTCATGGCGATGGCGAGAACGACCAGCCAGAGCAGGTCGGCGGCTCTCGGAGTTGATGCGAGGACGGTTGCGAACAGATAGAATTTGCCGAAGAACCCGGCGAGGGGCGGGATTCCAGCAAGCGACAGGATGAAGATTGCGAGGCAGAACGAGAGGACGGGGGCCTGCCGGCTGAGGCCGTCGAAGTGGCTGAGTCGGTCGCTGCCCTTTTGGGTTTCGACAACGGAAATCACGGCGAAGGCCCCGAGTGTTGCAAGCGCGTAGGTGATGACGTAGTAGAGAAGTGCGGCGAGGCTCTGCTGAGTGTGGGCCACGATTGCGAGCAGCATGTAGCCGGCGTGGGCGATCGCGGAGTAGGCAAGCAGGCGGCGCAGGCTGGTCTGTCGAATGGCGACGAGATTTCCCAGAAGCATGGACGCGGCAGTCATCAGGGCGAGCACAGGGATCCAACCGCGCAGGAGCTGGGGAAATGCGGCAGTACCACCCGCCCCCGCAAAGCCTATTGCCATGATCTGGAAGAAGATGAAGAAACTGGCAATCTTGGAGCCGGATGCGATGAAGGCGGCCGTGGGTGCGGGCGCTCCCTGGTAGACATCGGGGGCCCAGAAGTGGAATGGGGCTGCGGCGACCTTGAAGCCAAGGCCGATGGCGGTGGTTACGATGGCGATAGCCAGAAACGGATTCAGAGCGGGACCGTGGCTGGCGGCGGCGATGACCGGCAGGCTGGTGGAATTGGAGAAGCCGTAGAGCAAGCTGAAGCCAAAAAGCAGGAAGGCCGCTGACATTCCGCCGAAGAGGTAGTACTTGATGGCGGCTTCCCAGGATTGCAGACTGCGTTTGTTGAAGGCTGCGAGAGTGTAGAGCGAGAGGCTCAGGAGTTCGAGCGAGATGAAGATGACCAAAAGGTCCTGCGATCCGACCAGGAACATCATGCCGGCGGTTGCGAGGAGGATGAGGAGGACGAACTCGCCCACATTATCGGTGAAGGTGGATTCCGCAGCAATCAATAAAGCGAAGACGGTGAGAGCGAGCAGCGCGATCTGAACCAGATAGATGAGCGGGTTCGCGATGAGCGTTCCGTCGAGAATGTTCGCTTGTGCCGGCGCGAGCAGAATTCGGGCGATTGCGGCGGCACAGCCGAAGGACGCCAGGCCGGCGGCGACGGCGAAGCGGGTGCGTGTCGCACGATTCCGCAGGAACAGCAGATCGATGGCCATCACGATCAGCGCGGTGACAACGACGATGACTTGCGGCAATGCGAGTTGAAAGAGCTGCGCGTAGTTGATTGGGTTCATTGCCAACTCCCATTGCGCAAGCCTTCAAAGAGAGGCGACTTCAGGGCGGGAACGACGATGTTCAGAAGCACCTGCGGGTAGATTCCTACGAGGACGCTGGAGCCGATGAGGATGATTGCGCCGAGGCGCTCGGGAAATGAGATAGGCGGGAGCGGGTGTTCGGGCGGGGTTGGCGCTTTCGACGATTCGGAGAAGAAGGCTTTTTGCATGGCGCGCCAGATGTAGACGACGCCGATGACGATGCCGATGCCGACGCAGAGGGCGAGCGCGGGGAAGGCGTGCCAGGCGCCGATGAGGATCATCAGTTCCGCGACAAATCCGCTGAAGGGCGGCATTCCCATGCTGGCGGCTGCCGCGATGACGAAGGTGGCCGCGGCGAATGGGATGACTTTGTTGAGGTTCATGGGGCCCAGCGCTGAAAGTTCGCGGGTGTGAGTGCGGGCGTAGACCATGCGGCCGACTACGGCGAAGAGAAGACCGGCGAGGAGGCCGTGGGAGACCATCTGCACGACAGCGCCCGAAAGGCCGATCTGGTTGAGCGTCATGAGACCGAGCAGGATGAAGCCCATGTGGCTGACGCTGGAGTAGCCGATAACGAACTTGAAGTCGCGCTGAACCAGGGCGACCATCGCTCCGTAGACAATGCCGATGACTGCGAGCACGGCGAAGACATCGCGCCAGGAACCGAAGCCGAGCACGTGGAAACCCCATTGACCAAGGCCAAGGGGGAAGAGCGTCATGGCGACGCGCAGGCAACCGTAAGCGCCAAGCTTCATCACCACGCCGGCAAGCAACATCGAGGCGGCTGTGGGCGCGGCGACGTGGCCGGTCGGCGCCCAAGTGTGGAGGGGCCAGAGGCCGGCTAGAACTGCGAAGCCGACGAAGACCAGCGGGAAGGCAAGCATCTGGAAGTGTGTGGAGAACGGATAGTGAGCGAGATCGCCGAGTGCTGTTGTCTTTGCGCCAGCCACGACATAGGCGGCGATGAGCCCGATGAGGACCATGGCGGAGCCGATGAAGGAGTAGAGGGCGAGTTTCATGGCGCCGTATTCGCGGCGGGTGGAGCCCCAGATGGCGATGAGGAAGTATTTGGGGATGATGACGATTTCGTAGAAGACGAAGAGGAGGAAGAGATCGTAGCTGAGGAATACGCCGTAGACGGCCCCGATGAGAAGCAAGTAGAAGGCGAAGAATTCCTTGGTGCGGTCCTCGATGTTCCAGGAGAAGAGCACGCCGGTGACGGCGATGATTCCGGTGAGCAGGACCAGCGTGAGCGAGATGCCGTCTGCCGCGAGATGATACTCGATGCCGAGAGAGGGAATCCACGGCACACGGGCGATAGTGAGCATCTCGCCGGTGCGGTGATCCACGAAGGCCGTGAGCGCAATCACGAAGCCGGCGACAGCGGTCAGCAGCGCGAGTGCGCGGGCCAGGGCGGCGCTGCCTTTGGGCAGCAGGAGCATCGCCGCCGCGCCGAGAAATGAAATGTAGATCGTCCAAGCAAGCATATTCAAGAAACCACGTTGAGCCGGTGGATCAGAACCTTAGTTGTTGCACCATTTGCATGACCGTGCTGTTGACGACGCCCAGTATTAGTTGCGGATAGAGGCCAAGCGCAAACATGAGGCCGATTGCGGGCACAAGAGCAATGCGCTCGCCGGTGGTGAGGTCGGGGAACGACGCCCACTTTGGATTGAGAGGCCCGGAGAAGACGCGCTGCAGAATACCCAGGATAAAAAGAGCGGTAACGAACAGGCCCAGGACCGAGATGGAGGTAGCCCAGGAGACGAGAGGGAAAGAGCCCTTGAAGATGAGGAACTCTCCGATAAAGCCGTTGAGCCCGGGCAGTCCGAGCGACGAAAAGAGGGCGATGCCCATGAGGCCGGTAAAGACGGGCGCGGCTTTGCGCAGGCCTCCGAAGTCGTCGAGACCGCGCAGGCCGCCGCTGCGCCGCTCCAGCATGGCGATGAACCAGAAGATGGTTCCGGCGGTGAGAGCGTGGTTGAACATCTGCAGGAAGACGCCGTTCATCGCGGCATACTTTTCGGCGGCGAGCGCGGAGTCCGTGCCAGTGAACTTGGCGACGGCAAAGATGGCGAGCATGCAATAGCCAAGATGATTGACGGACGAGTAGGCGAAGATGCGCTTGAGGTCCTTCTGCGCGTATGCGGCGTACGCGGAGAGGACAATGGTGGCGACGGCTAGCCAAAGGAGCGGCGTGAGGACCGTTCGCATTTGCGGGCCGAAGATGGGAAGCAGGATGCGGAGGAATCCGTAAACACCCATCTTGGACATGGCGCCAGTGAGAAGGATGGTAGTTCCGGTGGGCGCTTCGGCGTAGGCTGCGGGCAGCCAGGTGTGGAACGGAACGAGCGGGACTTTGACCGCGAAGCCAAGGAAAGCCCCGGCGAAGAGGATGAGCGCGACGTGCTCCGGCGTGAAGCGGTGCCAGGCGAGTTTATCGACGACGACGGGCATCAGTTGGCCGCTTTGCGCGAGCGAGGCGAGGTCGGTGAAGTCAAACTTGTGGGTGGCGAGGTAGATGGCGAGAAAGGATAGCAGCATCGCGATACTGCCCACCATGGTGTACACAAGGAATTGCGTTGCTGCTTTGGTGCGGCGCGGCCCGCCCCAGAGGCGGATGAGGAAGAATGCGGGTATCAGGCCAAGTTCCCAATAGATGAACCAGTGAAAGAAGTTGAGCGCGGTGAAGGTCCCGAAGAGGCAGGCCTCAAGGAAAAGCACGAGAGAAAAGTAGAGCGGCACTCGGTCCTGGATTTGCCAGGAAGCAGCCATGCCGATGGGGACGACAATTGCGCTGAGCAACAGCATCAGGAGGCCAAGGCCATCGATGCCGACGTGATATTGCACGTTGAGGGTTGGAATCCAGTCGTAGCTCTCCTGGAATTGTAGCGAGCCGGAGGCGCGATCGAAGTGGAACCAGAGGATGAGAGTGAGTGCGAGCGCCGCAAAGCTGAAGGCGAGAGCGGTCCAGCGGACGAGATTTTTATTGCGCTCGCCAAGTGCGAGGACGACAAGCGCTCCGGCAGCGGGCAGGGCGGTGAGGAGGGTGACGATTGGGAAGGCGCTCATGCTTTTGCCCCCCATAACAGGAAGATGATGAGCGCGATGAGCGCAATCCCGAGCATCCTGAGATAGCTCTGTATGCGGCCACCCTGAAGCCGGGAGAGAAGCTGGCCGCCGCGCGAGACGCTTTCGCAGCCGTCGTCGAAACCGGTGTTGATGACGCCGGCGTCGAAGAAATTGTCCACCCAGGCGACGCCGACGACAAGATACGACAAGGTTTGCACCACACCGTTCCAGACCCAGCGATCGAACCAGTCGCAAACTGTGGACCACCAGTTGTTGAGGCGGATCAGTGTTGCGGCGTAGAGTGTATCGACGTGAAAGGCGTGGCCGAGGAGGGAAAAGAGCTGCGGTTCGAGTTCGTCGAGCACGTCGGGAGCGTCGGCGGTCTCGATCGGCTTGCGGCCATAGAAGTACCAGCCGAAGCCGAGGCCGAGGAAGACGATCAACGAAGAAGTGAGCATGACCGTGAGAATGCCGGGCTCGGAAAATCCCGAAAAGCTAAACGTGGCTGGCTTGCCTTCGAGGAACGACTGGAACCAGGGCCATGCGGGGGTGCCAATGAATCCGAGGAAGATCGCGAAGGCTGCGAGGATCACGAGCGGGACAGTCATCACTGCGGGGCTTTCGTGGGGACGGTGCGGGGCGGGGTGGGTGGGGTCTTCAAAGTGCGCGGCCAGCTGCGGATCGTCGTGGCTTGCCGCAGCGAGGCGGTTGCTGCCGGCAAAGACGTAGCAGACCTGGCGGGTCATATAGAAGGCGGTGAGGAGAGCGCCAAACGCGCCCATGTAAAAAGGCACCTGGGAGATGGACCAGTCGCGCGCGGCATGGAGAATGGCGTCCTTCGACCAGAAGCCGGAGAAGAAGAGCGGGAATCCGCAGAGTGCGAGCATGCCGGCGGCGTAAGTGAGGAAGGTGATGGGCATCGACTTACGGAGACCACCCATTCGGCGGATGTCCTGCTCGCCGGAGCAGCCGTGGATGACAGAGCCCGCGCCGAGGAAGAGCAGCGCCTTGAAGAAGGCGTGGGTGATGAGGTGGAACATGCCGACGGCGACACCGCCGACGCCGAGGCCCATCATCATGTAGCCAAGCTGCGACACGGTGGAGTAGGCGAGAATGCGTTTGATGTCGAATTGGGCGACAGCGATGAGCGCTGCGAAGAGGGCGGTGATGGCTCCGACCCAGGTGACAACCTGGAGGGCTACTGCTGGGGGGACGGGGACGCCGATGGCTGCGTTGCTCCCTACAAAGATTGGATAGAGCCGCGAGACGAGGAAGACGCCTGCCGCAACCATGGTGGCGGCATGGATGAGCGCGCTGACGGGCGTGGGGCCTTCCATGGCATCGGGCAGCCAGACGTGGAGCGGGACCTGGCCGGATTTGCCGGCGGCTCCGCAGAAGATGAGGATGGCGATGGCGGAGGAGACGGTGAGTCCAAGAACGGTAGTTTGGGCGACGAGGTGGGTGAGGGAAGATTGCTCGAGACAACCGGCGCCATTGTCGTAGAAGAGCAGCGTGTTGGTCTGCGCGTAGAGCCAGACCATGCCGATGAGGAAGCCGAGGTCGCCGATGCGGGTGACGATAAAGGCTTTCTTTGCGGCGGCAGCGGCTTCTGGCTTGGCGTACCAGAAGCCGATGAGGAGGTACGAGGTGAGGCCGACGATCTCCCAGCACATGAAGAGCAGCAGCAGGCTGTTGGCGATGACGACGCCGAGCATGGCTCCGGCAAAGAGTGACAGGAAACAGAAGAAGCGAGTGAAGTTCTCGTCGTGCTCCATGTAGCCGACAGAGTAGATGAAGATGAGCAGGCCGACGAAGGTGACCATGACCAGCATGACCGCGGTCAGCGGATCGAGCACCCAGCCGATCTCGAGCCATTGATTGCCGAACTGGAACCAGGGGATGTTGCGGACAAGTGGCGCGGAACCCGCTGGTTGGCCAAGCGCCTGGGCGAAGGCGCAGAGCGAGAGAAGAAACGAGATTGCCATGGAGCCGATGGCGAGTGAAGCGGCGGGGATGCGGCTGCGCTGCTTCAGGAGAGCGGCGAGTCCCGCGGCGAAGATGGGAAGCGCGGGAATCAGCCAAAGGTTTTGAACGATCCAGGTCATTGAGTCTCAGGCAAAAGTTGAAAAAGCAGTTTGGATATTTGTTGTTTTCTCGCAGTTGCGAATAGCCTTACGCATTCGGGTGGAAGTCGGGTGGTTCTTAGCCTTTCAGTGAATTCATCTGGTCGAGGTCCGTGGTCTTGGAATGCCGGTAAGCGGCGAGGATGATGCCGAGGCCGACGGCTGCTTCCGCGGCCGCGACGCTGATGGAGAAAATCACGAACATGATACCGGTCAACTTCGAGGGCGTGGGGCCGTAACGCCAGAAGGCGATGAAGTTGAGGTTGGCGGCGTTGAGCATGAGCTCAATGCCGATGAGCACGAGGATTGCATTGCGCCGGGTCAGTGCTCCAGCGAGTCCGATGGAGAACAAAAGCGCGGAGAGGAGCAGGTAGCTTTGCAGCGAGCTCACTTGATCTCCTCCTTGCGGTCCATTGCGATAACGACAGCACCGATGAGAGCCGCGGTCAGCAGCAGACCCATGATTTCAAGGGGCAGGACATAGCGGTGCATCAGAGCATCGCCGATCTGTTGCACGTCGATGTCAGGTTGCGGGGGCAACGGTTGCGCGGAGGCGGCGCTGGCGCGGATGGCCCAGGCTAGGACCGCGAAAACGGCGGCGGCAACGAAGCCGCCCGCGAGCCAGTGGGTGGAGTAGGCGGGCAACTGCACGGATGTGGGGCTGTGGGTCATCATGATGGCGAAGACGGCCAGGATGGCCACGGCGCCCACGTAGACCATGATTTGGGTGAACCCTACGAATTGCGCGTCCAATTGAAGATACAGCGCCGCTACGCCGGCGAAGCCCAGGGTCAGCGCCAGCACGCAGTGGACGGCGTTGCGCATCCCCATGGCGGCCGCGGTTCCGGCAACGGTGAGGACGGCGAGGATAAGGAATATTACGGTCATCTCAAGAACTCGATACTGGTTATAGTCCGATTCGCATTTACACACATCTAAAGCATGTCACTCGGCAAAATAGTAAGTCCGTACTTGAAGTCTCTTCTTGCGCTTGAGAGTAAAACTCAGCACGACACACGGCGCGGCAAGCAGGACACTGCATACCAGCCAGCGGATAGGTCCGACAGGCATGAAATGCCAGATGCCTGCGACGAGCATGTTAATAAGCGCCATGGGCAGGATGTATTGCCAGGCGAGATTCATGAGCTGGTCCATGCGCAGGCGCGGCAGGGTCCCACGGATCCAGATGAAAGCCCCGATCAATACCAGCAGCTTGGCAAAGAACCAGGCGTAGGAAGGAATCCACGTGAGAAATGAAAACGGCGCGGACCATCCGCCCAGGAACAACGTGATGGCAAGACCGCTGGTGGCGAACATGCCGAGATATTCGCCGAGAAAGAAGAGCGCGAACTTGAAGCCGGAATACTCGATATAGTAGCCGGCAATGATCTCCGATTCGCCTTCGGGAAGATCGAACGGCGAGCGGTTGGATTCAGCAGTCGCCGCGATCATGAAGAGCGCGAATCCCATGAATCCCCAGGGCGTGAATACGAACCAGTGCGGGAAGATTCCCGTGTACCCGGCCTGCTTCTCCACGATGGCGACGGTGGAGAGCGATCCGGCCTCCATGATGATGACGATGGTCGCCAGCACCATCGGGACTTCGTAGCTGATCATCTGCGCCACCGCGCGCATCGCGCCGAGCAGGGAGTACTTGCTCCGGCTGGACCAGCCAGCCATGAATACCGATAGTTCCACAGTTGAGCCGACCGCAAAGAAAAACAGCACGCCCGCGTTCATATTGACGAGCACCATATTCCGGCCGATGGGGAGAACGGCATAGGCCAGGAAGGCCGCCATTACCAAGACCAGCGGCGCCAGGAAATGCACCACGTGGTCCGCCGTGATGGGAACTATGTCTTCCTTGGTGAGCGACTTGATGGCGTCCGCGACGGGCTGAAGCAGGCCGAACGGGCCAGTGCGATTCGGCCCCAGGCGATTCTGCATTCTTCCCAGGCCCTTGCGTTCAAGCCATGTGGTAATGGCGAAGAGCAGGGGGAAGACGACGAGAATAGCGACGACACAAAGGATGGCTGAAGCGAGCGGGCGGACGGCGACCGGGAGCAGGCCGAGAAGCCGTTGCAGGGCGATGACGAAGATCTGATCGAGCGTTTGCGTCATCGCGACTCCCCGCTGGCTGGTTGCGCTTGCGAGGGCTTGGCCTCGGTGGCAGCCTTAGCCGCGGCAGCGGCCCTCGCTTTCGCCTCCACCTTAGCCCGTTCTTCCGCGAGCGCGGCATCCACGGCGGCGGCTTCCGTGGGATGAATAGTGTTGTAGTATTCGTTGGATTTTGCCAGTTGTTGCTTGTGCAACAGCAGGCCGCCAAATCGATCGTCGGTCGGCAGATCGTATTCCACGTCCATCTTGATGGCCTCGAACGGGCATACTTCGACGCAGATCTGGCAACTCATGCAGACCGAGATATCGATATCGAAAACCGCCGGGTAGAACTGCTGCTTGCCCACAGCGTCGGGCTTTTTGTCCTTGCTCTTCTCGATGAGGATGCATTTGGGCGGACACTCCTTCTCGCAGATCTGGCAGGCGACGCAGCGCATTCCCTGTTGCCAGTCCGAGCCGTCGTAGACGAGAAAGGGGAAGCTGCGCGCCGCCTCAATCTGGGGCAGGCGCTCTTCTGGATACTGAACCGTGGTGAGCCGATCTTTGCCGACGTAGCTGCCGAAGAAGTTCCGGGCTGTCTCCGCCAGTCCCTTCAGAATGCCCTCACCGACCACTGCCGCTCCTCCGCACCTGCTTCATTATCGATCTACCTCGCCGAGCACGATGTCCACGCTTCCCAGAATGGCCACGACATCGGCCACGTTAAGCCCGACGCAAAGGTCTTCCAGCACCGTCAAATTGATAAGGCTGGGCGGGCGCACGCGATAGCGGTAGGGATTCGGAGAGCCATCGCTGATGAGGTAGAAGCCAAGCTCACCTTTGGGCGACTCAATCCTTCCATAGGCCTCGCCGGGTTTTGGCCGGAAGCCGCGAATCCTCATCTTCGGATCTACGATGGGTCCGGGAGGTATGTCGCGCATGGCGTCGTTGAGAATCTTGAGCGACTCGCGCATCTCCAGAAAGCGCATCATGTATCGGTCATATACGTCGCCGTGCGCGCCCAGGGGCACCCGGAAGGAAAAGCGGTCATAGATGCTGTATTTGTCCAGCTTGCGAATGTCGCAGTTTACGCCGCTGGCACGCGCCATTGGACCGCTCACGCCCGCGTTGATGGCCAACTCGCGCGACAGTACACCGATACCCTGGGTCCGTTCCATCAGGATCTCATTGCTGACGAGGAGCTGTTCATACTCGTCGAGAAAGCGTGGAAATTCCTGCACAACCTTTTTTGCCCGATCCAGCCAACCGGCAGGCATGTCGACGCGGCAGCCTCCGAAGCGCATGTAGTTGCACATCATGCGCGAGCCGGTGAGCTGTTCGAAAAGGTCAAGGATTTTCTCACGTTCGCGGAACGCATACATCAGCGGAGTCCCGCTGGATCCCATATCCTGCAGCAGAAACCCGATAAGAGAGGCATGGTTCTGGAGCCGGGTGAGCTCGCCTGTGATAACGCGAAGATATTCGGCCCGCTCGGGAACCTGAATCCCGGCGAGTTTTTCGACCGCCAGCGCGTAGCCCCAGTTGTTGGTGATGGAACACAGGTAGTCAAGCCGGTCGGTGTAGGGCATCGAACCGAGGTAGGTTTCGTTCTCGGCGATCTTCTCGTGGTTGCGATGCAGATAGCCGAAGATTGGCTTCAGCTTGACGACATGCTCACCGTCGAGCACCACATTCATGCGAAAGACGCCATGCGTGGAGGGATGCTGGGGCCCCATCGAGATTTCAAGGAGCTGCTCTTCGCTGCCGTCGATCGGGGCCAATGCGGTGGGGCAAGTGGTGGTGCTCATCGGCCTCCCGCTTTACTGAGGTGTTGTTCGGCGCGCTGCAGGACGTCATCGTGCGCGGTCGGCTCGTACTCGAAGTCGTCTGGCTCGACGTAGTCGCGGCGCATGGGATGGTCGACGAACCCGTCCCACATTAAGATGCGGCGCAAGTCGGGGTGTCCGTCGAAGATGACCCCAAAAAGGTCGAAGATCTCGCGCTCCTGAAATTCAGCGCTACGCCATATCGGCGTCAACGAGGGAAGGTGAACGCCCCGGTCGCGGTCCCGGGTGCGTATACGCAGGGGAAGCGGACCATACTTCAGCTGCTGCGAAAAGAGGTGGTAGACGACCTCGAGATAGCCGGGCGTCGTGGTCTTCTTTAGCTCTTCGATCTCTTTTTCCACCCCGTCAACGAGCTTCTTGACTCTTATCTTCTCAGCGATCTCCCTGGAAGGCCAATCGACGCCGGTCACGTTGGAGCAGAAGTCGAAGCACAGGTCAGAGGCGTCGCGGAGGAACCTGGCCACTTTGAAGGCATGCTCCGCCTCGACCAGCAGGGAGTTTTGACCGGACGGGCTGCCGTTCACCACGATCTCCAGGCGGCAGCCGGGAATGTTGGCCTCGAGTTCGGATTTAATCGTTTCGAGAGTCATCCGTCCCTGCCTTTGAAATTTGGACCAATGGGGCTTGCCATACTTCCGGGTTTTGCGTAGGTTCGAGATCGTGCGCACCGAACCGGGGAACGACAAACTCGCTCGGCTGGCCGGCCGTGAGATGGCGCGGCCTGCTTTCGCCGGTGAGATGCTGCTCGTCGATCTTCTTCTGCAGCATGATGAACGCGTCGATCAGGGCCTCGGGGCGCGGCGGGCAGCCCGGGATGTAGACGTCAACCGGAATGTAGCGGTCAATGCCTTTCAGGACGTTGTACCCCTGCTTGAACGGACCGCCGGAGATGGCGCAGGCACCCATGGAGATGACGTATTTTGGCTCCGGCATCTGGTTATAGAGCCGCACCACCTGCGGCGCCATTTTCTTGGTGACGGTGCCGGCGACGATCATCAGGTCCGCCTGACGGGGCGATGGCCGGAAGACCTCGGCGCCGAAGCGGGCGAGGTCGTAGCGCGCCATGGTGGTGGCGATCATCTCGATCGCGCAGCAGGCCAGGCCGAAGTTCAACGGCCAAAGGGAACTTCTGCGGCCCCAGTTGTAGAGTTCCTGGAGGCTGGTGGCGAAGATTCCCTGTTTGCTCAACTCGGTCTTTAGCTTCTCATCCACCCCTAAAATCCTCAGTTCCGAACTGGTCGATCGCGTTATTGCCAGGTAGCTGTTAACTCGAGCAGTTGCTTATGTCCAGACCAAGACTTTCTTTTGATAGGCCCAGACCAGTCCCTCCACCAGCAGCAGCAGGAAGATCAGCATGGAGATGGATTCTCCCAACGAAAACCCGGTGAAGGCGACAGCGAACGGCAGCAGGAAGACTGCTTCCACGTCGAAAATCAGAAAGATGATTCCGTAGAGGTAGTAGCCCGGTTTGAACTGAATCCAGGCATCCCCTTCGGATTCGAGGCCGCACTCGTAGACGGCATTCTTGCTGGGACCGGGTTTGTGGGGGGAATAGAACCTGGCCCACAACCAAGCCAACAACAAGGGCGTCAGAGCGAACGCAACGGCCGCGAGCAAGAGCACAATGACGGGCAGATAAAGGCCGTTAGTCATAGCTGGCTCTACTGTAGCAGACCTGCCGGGGTGGTCTTGTGACCGTGCTCACAGCTTTCCCCTGAGCCCTGACCCCAGAATGGGTGAGGGTATCCGAAGGGGACAAATGACAGAACAGCAGACAGTGATTCTGGATGGGAACGAAGCGTGTGCTTCGGTGGCGTATCGGCTGGCGCAGGTGATCACGATCTATCCGATTACCCCGTCTTCCACGATGGCGGAGTGGGCCGATCAGTGGAAGGAAGAGGGACGCAAGAATGTGTGGGGCACCATCCCGGTGGTGGCCGAAATGCAAAGCGAGGGCGGGGCTGCAGGAGCCATGCACGGCGCGCTGCAGGCGGGGGCCTCGGGCACCACATTTACGGCCTCGCAGGGCCTGCTGCTGATGATTCCGAACATGTACAAGATCGCCGGCGAGCTGACCGCCAACGTGATCCATGTGACCGCGCGCGCCCTGGCCACACATGCGCTCTCAATCTTCGGCGATCAGTCGGACGTGATGGCTTGCCGTTCGACCGGATACGCCCTGCTCTCGTCCAACTCCGTGCAGGAAGCGGGCGACATGGCGCTGATCGCGCACATCTCGACGCTTAAGGCGCGAGTTCCGTTCCTCCATTTCTTTGATGGCTTTCGCACTTCGCATGAGATCAACAAAGCGCTCGCGATCTCCGACGACACCATTAAGGCAATGCTCGATGAAGTGTCCGTGCTGGCTCATCGCGCGCGCGCCATGAGCCCGGACCGACCTGTCCTGCGGGGCACCGCGCAGAATCCCGATGTTTACTTTCAGGCGCGCGAGGCTGTGAATCCCTATTACCTGGCCTTGCCAACGATTGTGCAGGACACGATGGACCGCTTCGCCGAACTGACCGGACGGGCCTACCATCTGTTCGATTACGTTGGGGCTCCCGATGCGGAGCGGGTGATTATTCTGATGGGATCGGCCGCCGGGGCGGTCGAGGAGACAATCAACTACCTGAATGCACAGGGCGAAAAGCTTGGCCTTCTGAAGGTCCGCTTGTACCGGCCATTCGCCGCGGATGCCTTTCTGGCCGCACTTCCAGCCACGGTCAAGGCCATTGCCGTGCTGGACCGCACGAAGGAACCCGGCGCGCTGGGCGAGCCGCTCTACCAGGATATCGTTACGGCCTTCAGCGAGGCGTTCTCAAGCGGAACTTCGCCGATTGCGCAGCAGCCCCGCATTATCGGCGGACGCTACGGCCTGTCTTCCAAAGAGTTCACCCCGGCCATGGCTAAGGGTGTCTTCGATGAACTAATGAAGCCGCAGTTGAAGAACCGCTTCACCATTGGCATCAACGACGACGTGACCCATACCAGCCTCGCGTACGATCCGGAGTTTTCGACCGAGGATCCGCGGACGGTGCGCGCGCTGTTTTACGGGCTGGGTTCCGATGGGACGGTTGGAGCGAACAAGAACTCCATCAAGATCATCGGCTCGGAGACGCCGAATTACGCGCAGGGCTACTTTGTTTACGATTCAAAGAAGTCCGGTTCAGTTACAACGTCGCACCTGCGCTTCGGTCCGGACCCCATTCTGTCGACCTACCTTATCAGCCGGGCCAACTTTGTGGCGTGCCACCAGTTCTCGTTCCTGGAGCGGATCGATATTCTTGCCGCTGCTGAGCCGGGAGCGGTCTTCCTGCTGAACTCTCCCTTTGGGCCCGATGAGATCTGGAGCCACATTCCGCGAACGACCCAGGAAACGATTATCAAGAAGAAGATCAAGTTCTACGTGATCGATGGCAACACGGTGGCGCGTGAGGCGGGGATGGGCAACCGGCTTAACACGATCATGCAGACATGTTTCTTCGCCATCAGCGGCGTGCTGCCGCGCGACGAGGCCATCGAGCAGATCAAGAAGGCGATCAAGAAGACCTACGGCAAACGCGGCGACGCGGTGGTGCAGCAGAACTTTGCCGCGGTGGATGCGGCACTCGCACATTTGCATGAAGTGAAGGTACCGGAGCAGGTCTCCGCATCCTTTGACATCCTGCCTATCATGCCCTCGCAGGCACCGGCTTTTGTTCACGATGTTCTGGGTGCGATGGCCTCGGGCCATGGCGACTCGCTGCCTGTGAGTGCTCTGCCGCCGGGGGGAACCTTCCCAACCGCGACCGCAAAGTGGGAGAAGCGGAACATCGCCCAGATGATCCCGGTATGGGATGAGCAGCTTTGCATTCAGTGCGGCAAGTGCGTGCTGGTATGCCCGCACGCGGTAATCCGCGCCAAGGTTTACGACCAGAGTTTGTTGGCCAGCGCTCCGGCAACCTTCAAGAGCGCCAAGCCGAAGTGGAAGAGCATGGAACAGGAGCTCTATACACTGCAGGTGGCGCCGGAAGACTGCACCGGATGCACGCTGTGCGTCGAAATCTGCCCGGTGAAGAGCAAGAGTGAAGCCAAGCACAAGGCCATCAATATGGAGATGCAGGCTCCCTTGCGCGAGGCGGAGGCGAGCAACTGGAACTTCTTCGAGGCGCTGCCGGAGGTGGACCGCAACCGGCTATCGCATACGCAGGTGAAGGACATCCAACTGCTCGAGCCGTTGTTTGAGTTTTCCGGCGCGTGCGCGGGCTGCGGCGAAACGCCTTACCTGAAGCTGTTGACCCAACTCTTCGGCGACCGGTTGCTGATTGCCAATGCAACGGGCTGCTCTTCGATCTATGGCGGCAACCTGCCCACCACGCCGTACTCCGTCAACAAGAGCGGGCGGGGTCCCACGTGGTCGAACTCGCTGTTTGAAGACAACGCGGAGTTTGGCATGGGCATGCGGCTGGCTGTTGACCAGCAAAAGGGCTATGCCGAGAATCTGTTGGGGCGGCTCGCGCCAGTCCTAGGCGACGATCTGGTGACTGCGATTGTGGGCGCCGACCAGACGAAAGAAACCGACATCAATGCCCAACGCGAGCGGGTGCAGTTGGTCCGGGAAAAACTGGCGGGGGTCGATTTGGCCGAAGCGCGTGCCTTGCTGAACGTGGCCGACTCGCTGGTGCGCAAGAGCGTCTGGATCATAGGCGGCGATGGCTGGGCCTACGACATCGGCTTCGGTGGACTGGACCACGTGCTGGGCTCGGGCCAGAACGTCAAAGTGCTGGTGCTCGACACCGAGACGTATTCGAATACCGGCGGGCAGATGTCCAAGTCCACGCCGCGCGGCGCCGTGGCGAAGTTCGCAGAAGGCGGCAAGCCGAACGCCAAAAAAGACTTGGCGATGGAGGCCGTTGCCTATGGCTCGGTTTACGTTGCGCGCGTCGCCCTGGGCGGCAGCGATATGCAGACGGTGAAAGCGTTTCAGGAGGCCGAGGCCTACAACGGGCCGGCGATCATCATCGCCTACAGTCACTGCATCGCGCATGGGTATGAGCTCGCCTACGGCATGGAGCAGCAGAAGAATGCTGTCCTCTCCGGCTATTGGCCGCTGATGCGCTACAACCCCGCACTGCGTGCGGAGGGCAAGAACCCGTTCATCCTCGACTCGAAGGCGCCCACTCTGCCGCTGAAGCAATACAGCTACCACGAGGCCCGCTTCACCATGCTGGCGCGCAGCCGGCCTGAGGTTGCGGCGAAGCTCCTGGCAGAAGCGCAGGACGACGTGGAGCGCTCTTGGAGGGTCTACTCCGGCCGCGCCGCCATGCCGGGACGCTCTGAGTCTCCTAACATTGCTCCGCCGGAACCGGAGGGGAAAATTGCGCCTCTCGGATCGGGGCGGAGCTAATGGCTGACCTGACCACGGAGTATCTGGGCCTTCGTCTGAAGAGTCCGCTGGTGGCCTCGTCCGGGCCCTTGACTGAGTCGCTGGAGAACATACTGCGCCTGGAAGAAGCCGGAGCGGCGGCGGTGGTGCTGCCTTCGATCTTCGAAGAGCAGCTGGCCCTGGAGAGCAATGCGCTGGATCGGGATATCTCCCGCGGCACGGAATCATTCGCGGAATCGCTCAGCTATCTGCCTGCGTACGAAGATTACCGTCAGGGGCAGGATGTCTACCTCGGCCAGATTCGCCGCGCCAAGAGCGCTTGCAGCATACCGATTCTCGCCAGCCTGAACGGGACCACAGCTAGAGGCTGGGTGCGCTTTGCCAAGGAGATTGAGCAGGCGGGAGCGGACGCGCTGGAGTTGAACACCTACTCGCTGGCGACCGGACCCAGCGAGACCAGCGCGACGATTGAAAAGGAACTTATCGCCCTGGTGCGTCAGGTGAAGGAAGCTACGAGTATTCCGGTTGCCGTAAAGCTTTCCCCGCAGTACACCAGCATTCCACATTTGGCGCAGGAGCTCGATCGCGCCGGAGCGAACGCGCTGGTTCTGTTCAACCGCTTTTATCAACCGGACTTCGATATCGAAGAACTCAATGTCATTCCCAAGCTCACGTTGAGCCGCCCGGAAGAGTTGTTGCTTCGGTTGCACTGGGTCGCAATTCTCTATGGCGATGTACGCGCGGACCTCGCCGTTACCGGGGGGATCCACACCGCGGAGGGCGTACTGAAATCGATTATGGCCGGAGCGCAGGTGGCGATGACGACCTCGGCACTGCTGGCCAAAGGGATTGCGCATCTCACCACCATCCAAAACGATGTGGTGCGCTGGATGGAGCAACACGAGTACGAGTCGATACGGCAGATGCGCGGCAGCCTCAGCCGCCGCGCTGTTCCCGACCCGTCAGCATTTGAACGGGGCAACTACATCAAGACATTGAGCAGCTATACCCTGCGCCATACTGCATCGCAAATTACAAATTGAAACAGAAATGGATTCTCCGCGGAGCGTAGAGTTCCGTCACGACCCGTGAGTGCGATACAAACGCAACTTCTGTGTCATATGCACATTGCAGCTAAGGCTGCAATATCCTATTTAGTTTCAGCTACTTACAACATTGATAGAGCTCTGCAATGGCGGCCTCAACCCGCCCCAGCACCGATCCGGAAGACTTAGCTGGAATACAATTGAAATTCAGGTGGCAAGGTGCGCGGAACCCGAAAGGTGAGCCACAACTCGCAGCCGAAACCCCGGGTGCGAGACCTAAGCAGCTGTGTGTCACGATCCAAATCGTCGCCTGAAGTCAGCGATTAGAAGGGAAATATACATGAAGGGAAGCACTCTTAAATGACGACCAGTCAGCTTGCGGCAGAGGGGCAGACCGTGCCGGGCCTTGTGGATGGGATGAAGCAAGTCGTTAACGATTTTTCGATCCAGATTGCAACGGTCAATGGCTCCGGTTCGCAGTCCGCGAATAGCGTTCTGCTGCGCAGTATTTTCAGCATGGGGGTGCCGGTTTCGGGTAAGAATCTGTTTCCTTCGAATATTGCTGGACTTCCGACCTGGTACACGATCCGGGTGAGCAAGGACGGATGGGTTGCACGCAAGACCGACATCGACCTTTTGATCGCGATGAACGCGGAGACCGCGCGCGAGGACGTGCTCTCGCTGGAAGCAGGCGCCGCGGTCATCTACGATGAATCGCTTAAGCTCAACGAGTTGCGTCCTGACCTGACCTATTACGCAGTGCCTTTCGACCAACTCGCCGCCACAACAGGGGCGGACGCGAAACTGCGGAAGCTGGTCAAAAACATGGTGTATGTCGGCGTTGCGGCGCAACTCCTTTCCATCGATATGGAGCGGCTGGAGAAGACCGTCCGCAAGCAGTTTGCGAAGAAGGTGAAGGCCGCGGAGCTGAACCTGAACGCGGTCCGGGTCGGTTTCGATTATGCGGCGACTACGCTTACTAAGCAGGACCCCTTGGTGGTGGAGGCAATGCGCGCCACGGATGGAAAGATCATCATCGACGGCAATGCGGCTGCGGCAATGGGCGCCATGTTCGCCGGGGTTACGGTGGTGGGATGGTATCCCATCACCCCCTCGTCGTCGGTTGTCGAGAATCTGATCGGCTTGATGAAGAAGTACCGGGTTGAGAAGGACGGCAAGGCCAGTTTTGCGATTGTGCAGGCTGAGGATGAGTTGGCCGCGATCGGCATGGTGCTGGGCGCAGGCTGGGCGGGCGCCCGCGCGATGACGGCATCTTCGGGGCCCGGAATCTCGCTGATGGCGGAGTTTGCCGGACTTGGGTACTACGCGGAACTCCCTGGCGTTATCTTCGACATTCAGCGCACCGGGCCTTCCACCGGGCTGCCAACACGGACGTCGCAGGCAGACCTCACGTTTGTCGCGGGACTTTCGCATGGCGATACCAAGCACGTGATCCTGCTTCCCGGCTCGGTGAGGGAGTGCTTTGAGTTCGGCATGCAGGCGTTCGATCTTGCCGAGCAGTTGCAGACTCCGGTCTTTGTCCTCTCGGACCTAGATCTCGGCATGAACAACTGGATGTCAGAGCCATTCGAGTATCCCGAAAAGCCAATTGCGCGCGGCAAGGTGCTCGATGCGAAGCAGCTCGAGGAGCTTGGCGGGTTTGCCCGTTACAAGGACGTGGACGGAGACGGGATTCCATACCGCACTCTGCCCGGCACGGACCATCCCGCGGCCGCCTACTTCACTCGCGGTTCGGGGCACAACGAGAAAGCGTTGTACTCGGAGCGGCCCGAGGACTACGAGAACAACATGCTGCGGCTGGCGCGAAAGTTCGAGACTGCGGCGACGCTGGTACCGAAGCCGGTCCTCGAGGGCACGGGCCAAGAGAAGATTGCCATCATCGCGTATGGCACCAGCCATTGGGCTGTGGTGGAGAGCCGCGTGGAGCTGGCGCGGGATTGCGAAATTGCGACGGATTATATGCGAATTCGCGCGTATCCGTTTGCGCAGGAGATTCGCGACTTTATCGCACATTATGAACGGGTGTACGTGGTGGAGCAGAATCGCGACGCGCAGATGCTGAACCTGCTGAAGGTTGATATCGATCCGGCCGCAGTGGTCAAGCTGCGCTCGGTGCTGCATTTCAACGGCCTGCCCATCGACGCCCGCACGATCACCTCCGCCATAGCAACGCAAGAAGGAGCCTGCAAGTAATCATGTCGACTACCCCAGTTCCTCCCAAGCCAATTAAGACCAATCGCATCGGGCTCCAGATTTTGGATTACCGCGGCGGCAAGACCACTCTGTGCGCCGGTTGCGGACATAACGCCATTTCGGAGCGCATCACCGAAGCCTTTTATGAAATGGGCGTTCGGCCCGAGCGAGTGATGAAGATGAGCGGCATCGGCTGCTCGTCCAAGTCGCCCGCGTACTTCATGTCGCGCTCCTTCAGCTTCAACTCGGTGCATGGACGCATGCCATCGGTGGCCACCGGTGCACTGCTTGCCAACAAGACTATGCGGTCGATTGGTGTCAGCGGCGACGGCGATACGGCTTCGATTGGAATGGGCCAGTTCATCCACCTGATGCGCCGCAATGTCCCCATGATTTACATCATCGAAGACAACGGCGTGTACGGACTCACCAAGGGCCAGTTCTCTGCAACCGCCGATCTTGGGTCGAAGTTGAAGACAGGCGTCGTCAACGATCTGCCTGCAATCGATATCTGCGCGTTGGCCATCCAGATGGGCGCAACATTTGTCGGCCGATCGTTCTCAGGCGACAAGAAGCAACTCTCCACGATGCTCAAGGCCGCTCTCTCGCATCAGGGGACAGTGCTTCTGGATGTGATCTCGCCGTGCGTGACCTTCAACGACCATGAGGGATCGACCAAGAGTTACAAATACATGCAGGAGCATGAAGAGGCGGTCAGCGAAGCCGGCTTTGTGCCTTACTTCGATGACATCGCGGTTGACTACGATCCTGACTCGACCATTGAGGTCCGCATGCATGACGGGTCGCACTTGCGCCTGCGTAAGCTGCATGAAGCATACGATCCCACCGACAAGGCAAATGCCATCAAGATGCTCACTGAGGTTCACGAGAAAGGTGAAGTGTTGACGGGTGTGTTTTACGTCGATACGCAGAAACCGGACTTCACCGCGCTGCTGAACATGGTCGACGAGCCGCTGGCCACCTTGCCGCAGGAGCGCACCCGTCCAGGTCGCGAAGTGTTGGCCGAGATTATGGAAGCGCACGCTTAGGCGCGGGTTGATACCGGACTAGTTGGGGTGGGTTGTGGCTCGACCAGGTTGTGGAGGCGGCGCCAAAACACGCCGGTCATCTGGTAGACTCTATGGTAGCGCGTTGGAGTGGCGGAGACGGCCAAGTGGCCACTGAGCGAATCCAGCGTAACAATGGGTAGAACAAGGCGAAAGTAGCAGGCTCTGCGAACCCGCTCATTCTATGTGACGCAGCTCAAGTTGTTGAGAAACAACCTGGGGACGTAGCTCAGTTGGTTAGAGCGCTGCCCTGTCACGGCAGAGGTCGCGGGTTCGAGCCCCGTCGTCCCCGCCAT
>Ga0181529_10001732_pt1 | contig 27595 bp, 26 predicted proteins | sample PEATcosm2014_Bin_36_FD_119763 | JGI IMG/M metagenome (GOLD analysis project Ga0181529, IMG submission 119763) | Peatland microbial communities from MTU Mesocosm Facility, Houghton, MI, USA - PEATcosm2014_Bin10_30_metaG | ecosystem: Environmental > Terrestrial > Soil > Wetlands > Peat | place... | reverse complement strand
TGCGTGCGGTCAAACAGCAGCCGGCCACGGTCGGTCAAGTGCGGCAGCCCGTCGCTGCGGATCCAGCCCTCGACCTCGCTTTCTTCCACGCCAAGCGACTGGGCCAGTTCAATGATATTGAGAAACATCGGCATCGTAATTGAAAAAATTATGGATCACTGCATCTATGGGGGCAGGTGACCGGCGGTTTACCTTTCAATCCATCCCAAGCAAATCAAAAACACCGCGTCCGCGCAATGCCGTTTCTGAAGCATCCAACTTTGCGGCGCTGAATTTTATTTGTCGGCGGACTCGAATTGATTTGGTGGCGTCGTTGCAGGTTTTTCCTTGGCGTGTTCGCTGTAGCTGATGAAAGCCGCGCCGAGCATGATGAGCGCGACGCCGACCCAGCGGATCCACGAAACGCTTTCGTTCAGAAAAACCATCGCGGCGAACGTCGCGAACACGAAGCTCAAGGCGGTGAGCGGCCAGAGAAAACTGATGTCGCTCTTGGACATCAAAATGAGCAGGCAGCCGAAAAACAACGCTTCAAAAAACACCCCAATCAAAATCTGTGGGCTGGTGACGCCAGCTTTGAAGACGCGAAACATCTCGGCGGCGTTGTAGCCGTTGATGTCGCCGATGTGGATCATGCCCTTTTTAAGCAGGATGACACCGGTGGATTCACAGGCGAGGCCGAACAGCAGGATTAAAAACAGTTTGAGCATTTACAAATCTTGGTAGCGAATCAGTTCGATGCCGAGTTTGTTCACCAGTTTCCGCACGCGCGGGCTGACGAGGGCGTCGAATTCGTGCTTAAATTCACCGAGCGAGGGATGCGAGTAAAGCTCGGAATCTCCGGGTGGCAGTTCGGGCAGCAGCTTCAAAATGTATTCCTCGTCCACGCGGGCGTTTTGCAGCAGGCCGAAGGCGATCTGGGCGTGGCGGATTTTTTTTTGTTCGAGCGGCCTGCGCACGCGGCTGGAAAGCATTTCAAAAATGGCGGCGTGGGAAATGCGGTAAAGCAAATGGCCGTGCGACGTCCGGCGGCTGCGCGAAAAGCAGTCACGCGTCAAACGCAGATGGCGGATGCCGAGCGTGTCCGAATCTTCCATCAGGATTTTGAAAACGACGGGATGCAGATGAAAATGCAAATGGCCGTTGACGTGGTCGAGCGGCAGGCCGGTGGCACGGAATTTTTCAAACTGCGCGCGGATTTCGGCGCGCAGTTGCTCGCGCAGGCAGGGATTGAAAAAATATTTCATCCCGGCGCTGACGGGCGAGTTGCTGAATTCGCCGCAGTCGTTGACGAGGCCGGGAATTTTCACCGGCACCAGCGCGGAATGTCCCATGAGCAAGGTGATGTGCAGGCCGACGCCGAGCTTGGGATTTTCCTTCGCAAGTTTTACGGCTTCGTCGCAGGCCGGCTCGTTGACCATCAGGCTTGCGCTGGTCAAAATGCCGTCGCGGTGTGCGCGAATGACGGCTTCGTTCACGGCATGTGAAAGGCCGAAGTCGTCTGCGTTGACGATGAGGCGGCGCTTTTCAGGGCTGGCCATAGCTTGGCGAAGTTGAGCCGATGCTGAAGCGCAGCCATGAGGTGAAGATGAGCGCGAGTTTGTGCGGCCTGGATAATTTCAACGGCTGCGGGCTGAAGACATTAAAATTTCCGCGCTCCAGTTTTTGAAGCAACTGCCAATAGACGGAACCCATCAATTCGGCGGCGACCATGGAATGGCGGTCTTCCGGTGGCAGAGTTTTTTGCGCGAGCTGGTAGAATTGTTTTGCACGGCGCGCGACTTCGGAGACGAGGGTGAAATATCGGTCGGAATATCTGGAATTCAATATTTCATCTTCGGCGACACCGAATCTTTTCAGCGCGGATTGCGGAATGTAAATCCTGCCGCTCGCGGCGTCGGTCTTTACGTCGCGCAAAATGTTGGTGAGCTGAAGGGCCTTTCCGAGATAAACGGCGTAGTCTCGGCAGGCGGGATTTTTGTAGCCGAAAATCTCGATGCTCAACAGTCCGACGACGGACGCGACATGATAACAGTATGTTTCAAGAGCCTCAAAATTTTCGTAGCGCTTGATGGCCAAATCCATTTCGCAGCCTTTGAGCAGGTCGTCGAACAATTCAAATGGCAGGCGAAATTGTTTGATGACGGGTTGGAATTCCCGGTTCACGGCAAATTGCGGCGATTGATTTTCGCAGGCGCGCTTTACGTCGGCACGCCATTCGGAAAGCAGGGTGCGGCGCTTTTCAAGCGGGACATCTTCATCGTCCGCCACATCGTCCACTTCTCGGCAGAAGGCGTAGAGTGCGGACATGGCGTCACGTTTCGGACGCGGCAGGAGAATGAAGGCGAGCGCAAGGTTGGACGCGCTCTTGCGGGTGATGGCGCGGCTGTGTTGCATCACGGCTGGGATGGCGGCGTCCGGCCCGGCGGTTTGTTTTCTTCGCGGGCTGGCGGCAGTCCGCCAATTTCTGCGAGCGTAGGATTGTTTTGTCGACGGTGCCGACGGTGGCTTTTGCGTTTGCGTTTGTTATTTTTTCGGAAGAAAAGCGCCCACAGAAATGTAAGCAGCGCAACGAGGCCGATGGCTCCGAACACGATAAAAAAATCCAGCCATTCTGCCGATAACTGGCCCACTTCTGGCAATCCATTGTCCATAAATAAAATCAGGTTTCAGAAATTTCACGGCCCGCGTCAACCGGCGCCTCACCGGCGCCGGTGCCGGCGTTCATGTTCAGCCGTTGCATCCGGTAACGGAGCGAATGACGGCTTAATTTAAGCCGTTCGGCGGCGCGTGTCAGGCTCGAATCGTTCTGTGCCAGCGCATTGTTGATGAGGTCGCGTTCGAGCCTGACAAGCGCGTCGTCCAGGGATTCGTCCGCAGCGGCCTGGACGGGCGCGCTTTTTTGCAGGCGCGCTTCGACATGAAAATCAGGCAGGCTGGCAGGCTGGATTTCACGCTCGGTTTCCAGGATGAGCGCACGTTCGATGGCGTTGCGGAGTTCGCGGACGTTGCCGGGCCAGCGGTGAGAAAAAAGTTTTTGCCGTGCGCCGGACGAAAGGCCGCCGACATTTTTATTCATCGTGGCGCGGAACAGTTTCAAAAAATGTTCCGCCAGCACCAGCACGTCCTCACCGCGTTCGCGCAAAGGCGGCAGATGAAATTGAACGACGTTTAGACGGTGGAACAAATCTTCGCGGAACTGGTCTTCGGCGATGGCCCGTGCAATGTCGCGGTTGGTCGCGGCCAGCAGCCGGATGTTGACGCGGAGTTCCTGCGTGCCGCCGACGCGCGTAAAGCTGCCGTCTTCGAGGAACCGGAGCAGCTTGGCCTGGAGCGGCTTGCTCATGTCGGCGATTTCATCGAGAAAAATCGTGCCGCCGTCGGCTTCCTCGACGCGGCCCAGTTTTTGTTTCACCGCGCCGGTGAACGCGCCCTTTTCGTGGCCGAACAATTCGCTTTCAAGCAGTTGTTCGGGAATCGCCGCGCAATTGATGCGGACATAATCGGCGTCGCGTCTTTTGCTCAAGCTGTGCAACGCGCCGGCGACCAGTTCCTTGCCCGTGCCGCTTTCGCCAAGGATTAAAACGCGCGCGTCCGTCGGCGCGACGGTTTGAATCAGTTTCCGCAGTTCCCTCATTTTTTCGCAGTCGCCGACAATCTCTTCGAGGCCGGAAACATGTTCCGCGCGCGAGCGGAGCGCGGCGTTCTCGTCCAGAAGCCGGTGGCGCTCGGCGCAGCGCGCGACGGCGTGGAGCAGTTCCTCCGGCTCGAACGGTTTGGCGAGATAATCAATTGCGCCGGCCTTGATGGCCTCCACCGCAAGCTTGGGCGTCGCATAGGCGGTGAGCATGAGCACGGGAAGGTCGGGCTTTGAGGCGTGGATGATTTTGAGAAATTGGTAGCCGGTCATGCCGCCGAGTCGGACGTCGGTGATAACTATGAAAAACACTTCGCGTTCCAGAAGGTTGATCCCTTCCTCGGCGGATTCGACGGCGCGGACGGCGTAGCCCTCGTCCTTCAGAACGGTCTGAAGCGACAGGCGCATGTTCTTCTCGTCGTCCACGACGAGGACGGGTGGCAGCAGCGCGTTCATTTTGAAAATGTCATCAATGCCTTCGCCGGGAAGGTTACGGTGAATTTCGCGCCTTTTCCAAGCTCCGAATCCACGCGCACGGTTCCGCCGTAAAGTTCGGCGTTGTGCTTGACGATGGCCAGGCCGAGGCCGCTGCCTTTTTCCTTGGTCGTATAATACGCCTCGAAGATGCGCTCTTTTTTTTCCGGCGCAATTCCGGCACCGTCGTCGCGCACGGAAATTTCGATGTTCAGGTCGCGGCGAGAAACGGCGGCGACGAAAACATTTCCAGTTTCGCGAAGCGTCTCCCGCGCGTTTTGCAGCAGGTTGAGCAGTATTTCGGACAAATGGCCGCGCTGCATGAACAGCGGCGGAAAATCGCGTCCGTATTCGCGGTGGATTTTTATCCCGGTCGGCATGGACGGCGGGAAAATCTGGCCAATGGCGCGGTCAAGCTCCTCGGCCAGGTTCAATTTTTCCACGCGGCCCTCGCTCAACTGCGCGTAGCCCATGATTTGAGTGACGACCTTGTCCGCCCGCGCGACTTCTTCCTGGATGATCTCGATCTGACCGGGCGCGACGGGTTTGTTTTCGCGCAGGGCGCGTTGCAGCGAGAACGCGGTGCTGTTGATGACGGCCAGCGGGTTTTTAATCTGGTGCGCAAACTCGGCGGCAAGGCGTCCGGCGGAATGCAACTGCGCCTCGCGCGCGGCGAATTCGCCGGCCTCCTCGACCGCGAGTTGCTGGCGTTCGAGCAGCACTTGCGCGCCGTAGCAGCAGGCCGTCGTTAAAAACAACACCGTCAGCCGCAGCACAAATGGTTCGCCCAAATCTTCTTGCGGCGTCAAATCCATCACGCGCAGGTTAAATTCATCGGTATTGCTCAAAACCGAAACGTAAAGCACCGCCACCAGCGCGTAGCAAAGGCTGATGGCGACGTTCAAAAACAACTGGGAAAATCCCGGCGGCACGCTGATGGCGTTGCGGACGATCAGCGCGACAAACAGCCAGAACAAAATGCTGTCCGGTCCGCCGGTGATCAACGCCATTCCGCCTACGAAAATCCCATCCACCAAGCTGTCCGTGACCACCGTCCATTGCACAACCGACAACGGCAGCCTCTCCGCGCCCAATAAAATCAGCGCAAAAATAAAATTGGCCAGGATGTAAAACAAGAAGATGTATTGCACCGTCTCGACTGTCACGTCCACCATGCTCGAAATCTGGACCATCCAGAGGCTGGAGTAATCGAACGAATACAAAATCATCCCGATGAAGACCGCCTTGACCGGCAGCATGACGTTCCGCTCCATGAACTCGAAGCGCCGGAGCAGGCGCGACGGATCCGGTGCCGGAATTTCCAGCGATTTGAAAAGCCGTTTCAGCCACAGTTCATGGCTTGGTTTCATAAATATGAAATCATTCTCGTCCTCGTCGTCATCCTCATTCTCAATTCCCAAAAATTTATCAGGGGACGACGATGAGAATGACGATGAGGAGGATTGTTCTGAAACTGAAAACTCATTTCAATTTCAACGCGCGTTCCGCAATCTTTTCCACCGGCCACAAACGCCCGATGCCTTCGTAGCCGCACGACAGCATTCCTTCGTCCGGCCCGATGAATTCCGCGCCGCGCCTTTTCAACATCGCCACGTTCGCCTGCGTCGCCGCGTGCAGCCACATTTTCCCGTTCATCGCCGGCGCGATCAGAATTTTCGCCTTGGGATTCAACGCCAGCGCGATGCACGTCAGCGCGTCGTCGGCAATTCCATTCGCTAGCTTCGCAATCACATTTGCCGTCGCCGGCGCGATCAAAAGCAAGTCCGCCGCATCCGCCAGTTCGATATGTGTCGGCTTCCAGCCTTCGTCTTCATCGTAAAGATTCGTGACGACCGGATTGCGCGTGAGCGTCTTGAACGGCAGCGACGTGATGAAGCGCTGCGCGTCCGCCGTCATCACCACGCACACGTCGCACGTCGCCTTCGTGAGCAGCGAAGCCAAGTCCGCCGCCTTGTGTGCGGCGATGGAACCGGTGACGGCCAAAATAATTTTTCTCGAAACGCTCATGTTTTGCATTCTAGCTCAAAATTCCAGCGGTTGCGAACGCGCCACGCGCATTTTTTCCGCCTCCACAATCGCCAGCGTGCGCCGCAAATCCTCCTGCTTGCTCGTGCTGATCAAAAGATAGTCGAAATTTTTCCATTGCGCGATCTCCTGCCGCGCCACCCCGAGCCGCTTTTGAATCACAGCCTCGGTGTCCGCGCCGCGCCGGTTCAATCGCGTCTCGATTTCCGCCAGCGTCGTCGGCGTCAAAAAAATCGTCACCAGCGCGCGCAGCAGCTCCGGCTCGCTTTCCGCCTTTTCGCGGATTGTCGCCGCACCCTGCACATCCACGTTCAGCAGCACGTCCTTGCCCTGGCGCAATTTGCCGAGCAGTTCTGATTTCAGCAGACCGTAGCTGTTGCCATAAACCGTCGCGTGCTCCAAAAAATTTCCCGACTGCACGCGCTTCAAAAAATCGCCGGCCTGCAAAAAATGATAATCCACGCCGTCCTTTTCGCCGGGACGCGGCGGGCGCGTCGTGCAGGTCACCGCGCGCGTCATTTCCGGGCGCGACTTGAGCAAAAGCTGGCACAACGTCGTCTTGCCGCCGCCGGACGGCGCGGAAATCAAGATCAAAAGCGGCGCGGATTTTTTTTCCGGCGTCGCTTTGACATTCTGACTTCTGACTTCTGGCTTCTGACTTCTATTTTTCATTCCACATTTTGAACCTGCTCGCGGAACCGTTCCAGTTCCGTCTTCAGCGTCACGACCTCGCGCGAGATGACCGCGTCGTTCGCCTTGGAGCCGATGGTGTTGATCTCGCGGTTCATTTCCTGCGCCAGGAAATCCAGCGTGCGCCCGACCGGCTCCTTCGATTTGCGGCAATCCTCAAACTGCTTGAAATGACTTTGCAATCGCGTCAATTCCTCAGAAATGTCCGAGCGGTCCGCGAACAGGACAATTTCCTTCAACAACCGCTCGTCGTCAGGCGCGATGTTTTCCAGGCCGGCATTTTTAATCCGCTCATGCAATTGCTTCCGGTAATTCTCCGCCGTCTGCGGCGACTGCTTCTGAATTTTTTCCACACTTTCCCACATGATGCTGATGCGCGCCGTCAAATCCTCCGCAAGATGCGCGCCCTCGCGCTCGCGCATTTTCACGAGCGCCGCCAGCGCCGGCTTCAACGCCTTTTCCACGGCGGGCCAGACATTTTCCGCTTCGACAAGTTCCTCATCGCTCTGGAAAACGCCCGGCGCGCGCAAAATCTGGTCCAGCGAAATTTCGCCGGAGATTTTCAGCGACTTCGCCAGCTTGCCGAGTTCCGCCGCGTAAGCCTTTGCCAGCAGGAAATTGATGTGCGAGCGCGCCGTTGATTTGCCCTCGGCGGCGTGGATGCCGATGCGCGCCGTGACGCGCCCGCGCGCGACCTGCGCGTTGATGGCGTCGCGCACCCGCGTTTCGAGCGTCTCCAGCTCGCGCGGCAGGCTCACGGAAATTTCCGACTGCCGGCGGTTGACCGCGCCCAGCTCGACGGTGATTTTGAAGCCGTCCCGCGCGCATTCGCCGCGACCGTAACCCGTCATGGATTTCATGCGACGTAATATGCAAAAATCCCCCGCGTCAGGCGAATCAATTTTGGCGCAGTGTCTAAGCTGAATCAATGTGACAGAATTGAATTTTCATGAGGATTGGCACACCGTCCGGCGTCGTTGAACCGGAAAATGACGTGGATTCCAGAAAAGAAATAATTTTATTTGCGGCGTCAGCGGGCAGCCGTTACAAAGAACACATGAGCGGACCAACCATTGCCCAAAAATCCCCCATCGTCCAAAAAGTTGACCCCGGCACTTATTATTGGTGTGCGTGCGGCAAGTCAAAGAGCCAGCCGTTTTGCGACGGCTCGCACAAATGCACGGGCTTCGCGCCCGTGAAGACGGAGATCACCGAGGCCAGGACCGTGGCGTGGTGCGGTTGCAAGCACACGAGCAACCCTTGCTTCTGCGACGGCAGCCACTCCAAGCTGTAACGCACCGCGTGCCGGCAGAAAGCAAACAACTCATCGCCGCAGCGCGCGAATTGTGCGCAGAGGTGGATCGCTTGAGATTCAAGCTGCCGGTCACGCACGTCTATAATCCGCTGGATTACGCGCGGGCGGCGCATGAAAAGTATTTGCGCAAATTCGGCGGCGGCAAAAAGCGCGTGGTTTTTTTGGGCATGAATCCGGGGCCGTTCGGCATGGTGCAGACGGGGATTCCCTTTGGCGAAGTGGCGGCGGTGCGTGACTGGCTGAAAATTTCCGCAAAAGTCGGCGCGCCGGAGGATTTCAATCCCAAGCGTCCCGTTCTTGGATTCCACTGTCCCAATTCCGAGGTGAGCGGGCGTCGGCTTTGGGGATTGTTCAAGGAACGGTTCGGTGCGCCGGAAATTTTTTTCAAGGGGCATTTCATAGTCAATTATTGTCCGCTGGCGTTCGTGGAAGCGGGCGGCGCGAATTTGACGCCGGACAAACTGCCTCCATCGGAAAAAATTCCACTGCTGAAAATCTGCGACGCGCATTTGCGGCGCGTGCTGGAAATCCTCGAACCGGAATGGCTGGTCGGCGTCGGTGGCTGGGCGGAGGCGCGCGCGGAAATTGTCGCGGCAGATTTGAAAATCAACGTCGGCCAGATGCTGCATCCGAGTCCGGCCAGCCCGAAGGCGAACCGTGGCTGGGCGAAGCTGGCGACGGAAGAACTCGTTGCGCTGGGTGTTTGGAAACAAGAATAAGCTTGAGTTTGAAGGGCGTTGGCGTTAGCGATAGTCGCGAGCGGAATGGAAGCGAAACATAAAATCCTGGTTTTGGACGACGACGCGGACTGGCTGGACATGTGCCGCGATTTTCTGGCGCAACTGCCGAGCCAGCCGGAGATCCGCACGGCGGCCACGGGCGTCCGCGCGCTCTCCATGCTCGACGCGACGCCGTTCCGCATTTTGATCTGCGATTTGAAGATGCCGCGCATGGACGGGTTGCAGGTGCTGTCCATCGTGCGCCGCCGTTTTCCCGAATTGCGCACGGTGGTGCTCACGGGGCTTCAGGACGACCAGTTCCGGTCGCGCGCGTATGCGCTGGGCGTGGATTTGTTCTGGCTCAAGCCGGACATGCAGCAGAATTCAAAGCTGTTTCTGGACTGCATCGAATCGCTTTTGGGGCAGGTTGACGCGGGCGGGTTCCGCGACGCGCAGCCGAAAAATCTTCTGGACGTGATCCAGATGGAATGTCTCGCTGGCAATTCGAGCGTGCTGCGAATCAATTCCGGCGCGCACATCGGGAAAATCTGGTTTCAGCACGGTGAACTGACGGACGCCGCGGCCGACGGCGCGGACGGCGAGGCGGCGTTCCGGCGCATTTTGAAATGGAAATCCGGCACGTTTGAAAGCCTGCCTCCCGAGCCGGAACGCGCCCGCACCATGACCAAATCCCTGGAATCAATGCTGGCTGAATTGGAAGAAACCGTGGAAAAAGCCGTCAACCCCGGCTCTGTGGAAGAACTGGAGCAGCAAAAATTCATCGGACAGCTCGCCGAGATTGCCGTCGCGGGCGCGGAATTTATCGTGACCGTTCCAGCAAAAAAGGAAATTGCGGCGAAAGCCTGGGGCACAAAAAACACCGAGCAGCTCGCCGCCTGGACGCGCATGGTTGAAAAATCGGCGCAACGGCTTGGCGAAACTTTGAGCGCCGGGCCGCTGACGCATGTTGCGGGACACAATTTGGAACGCCACCTGCTTTTGTTGCCGCAAAATGGAAAAACATTCGTCGTGGGCTGGCCGGGAGAATCGGCGTCCACGGAATTGTTCGAGCAGTCCAAAAAATTGACACTGTCATGGGACTCTTAAAATGGTTTTCAAGTTCGCGCCCGGCGGCGGTCCACAAGCTGCCGTCGGGAAGCTTCACCGTTGACCGCCACGGCCACGTGATGACCGGCACTGTGGCGGCCGATTGCCCTGCGGCGGTGCTGGACGGAATTGCGAAGGAAGTCCTGTCGGTATTCCGAGAGGCGCGCGCGGTGCAAATGCCCTTGGCCGAGGTGAGCCTGGATTTTGCTGGCCTCAAGATCAGTGCGCGGGACATGCAGGGCGGCGCGATCATCTTCCTTCTGCCAAAAAATCCGCTTGCGACAGCCGAAGCCAAAACATGAGCAACAAGATTGAACAATTGATCAGCCAGACCGAGACGCATATCGAGTGCTGGAAGCAGTTCAACCACTTCGTCAATATCGCGCGCGCCAAAAAATTCGGGCAGGACGACGAGACTCGTTTTCTGGATCTCAAGAGCATCATCGCGCAGGATCTGGAGATGATTTTTTCCGCCATCGAAGTCGCGGCGCCCACGAAAGACGAAATCATTACGCTCATCGGCTACGCGCCGTCGCTGCGCTATTTGAGCGAGATGAGCGAGGGCGACCTGCGCGGCATCGAAAACAACTGGCACAAGATTTACATCGGCTGGCATTCGATTTTGGGACAGCTCAAGATCAAGCAGCGCAATGGCGAAACCTCGTTTTTCGGTAGAAAAAAATAAATCCGCCGCGACAAATTTTTCCAGTCCGCGCGCCGCGCACTGAAACATTATGCTCAATTATTATTTACAAATACTGGTTCTCGCCCTGATTCAGGGCGCGTGCGAACTGCTCCCGGTTTCCAGTTCCGCGCACGTCATCGCCGCCGAAAAAATCATGGGACTCGATCCAGCCAGCCCCGAAATGACGATGCTGCTCGTCATGCTGCACACCGGCACGATGTTCGCCGTCATCGTTTATTTCTGGAAAGGATGGCGGCGCGATTATTTCCAGTCCGCCGGCCAGGGTCAGTGGTTCGCGATACAAATCATCCTCGCCAGTTTCTGCACTGCGGTCGTTTATTTGGGGCTGAAATTTTTCGTCAAGAAATTTATCACGCACGGTGGTGACGTGGAGGAATTGTTCGGCAAACTGCCCCTCATTGCCGCGGCGTTGGCGGCGGTCGGCGTGCTGATCATTTATTCCGGCTGTCGCGAGGAAAAATTTCCGCGCAATTCAGAAATCCAGCCGCTACATTCGGCTTTGATTGGAATCGTGCAGGGAATTTCCCTGCCGTTCCGCGGATTTTCGCGTTCCGGATCGACGATTTCAACGGGACTGCTGCTCGGATTGCCAAAACAAAAGTTGGAAGAATTCAGTTTTGCCCTCGCAGTCGTTTTGACGCCGGCGGCAATCGCCCAGGAAACTCATCGCCTCATCAAAGAACATTCATTGAGCCAGGAATCCGCTCTACATCTTTTGATGCCCGGCCTGGTCGGGATGGTTTTCAGTTTCGCCGCCGGGCTGCTCGCCTTGAAATGGCTCTCGCGCTGGCTCGAAGGCGGACGCTGGAAATTTTTCGGCTTCTACTGCTTGGTCGCGGCGGCGTGCGTGTTGTTGGTTCACTTCAAAGTCAAATAATCCGCGCAAAGCTGTTGACAGCTATTTCGCTGCCGAGTCAGGAACCCAGATTTTTTGCCCGACTTTCAGGCTGTTTGGATTCAACCCCGGATTTCCGGCTACGATCTGGCTCGTCGTGACTTTGACTCCTTTTGCACGATAGGCTTTTGCGATTGCGGCAATCGTGTCGCCGGATGCGATTGGATAGTAATAGCCATTTTGCTGGCCGCCCGTCGTTGGTGAATTGTCGGGCGTAGCCGTCGCCGGGATGGCTGTCACAGGTTTATGGATCGGCGTCGAAATGCCTCCGGCTTTGCCGAGCTTTTCAAAATCCTTCAAGATCAGGTCGTTGTCGTCCTGCTGTTTTTTGGCGAGTTCCTGAACCTGCTCGGCGAGTTTTTTCAGGTCGTCAGCACTCGCGCTGTTGTTCGCGGCGGGCTGGCTAAGTTTGTCGCCCATGTCGGCGATTTGTTTTTCGAGCGCGTCAATGCGTTTGCCCTGCGCGGCCTGCGCGTCGAGCATGTCCTGAACCTGACCGGACAGCTTGTCAATCTGCTGCTGCGTGGCGTCGTCCTGCGCGCGAGCAAGCGAGGCCGTGAAAACGAAAATAAACAACCAGAGCGAAAGCTTTCTCATCCGCCGAAAATAAACTCCTGCACGGCGGCGTCAAGTCACTATGCCAGCTTTCCGTATTTCCGAATCTCCGGCCAGATCCACGCCACGGCCAGCACCACCAGAATCGTCCCGATGCCGCCGCTCACGGTTGACACAATCGCCCCCGTCGCGTGCGGGCTGCCCAAAAACGTCGGCGTCGTGAATAAAAACGCCACGATGCCCGACCGGAAGCCGCCGAGTTCGTTTGACGTGCCGATGAACAGGCTGTTGACCGCCGAGACGCGCCCGCGCTTCTCGTCCGGCGTCAGGATCTGCACCAGTGTTTGCCTCACAACGACGCTGATGTTGTCCACGAAGCCAGCCAGCGCGAGCATCGCGAACGCGAACCAGAACCAGAATGAGTTCGGCAGCGCCAGCCAGTTGCCGAAACAATTTTGGTTGGCGACGCCGAACAGAACTGTCGCCACGCCAAAAATCGCCACGGACAGAAGCATTGTTTTTCCCGCCTTTTGCAGCGGCGGACGGTGCGCGATGATCGCCATGCAAACGACCGCGCCGATGGACATCGCGGCGCGCAGCCAGCTGAAGCCGCCCGCGCCCGTGTGGAAGATGTCGTTTGCAAACATCGGCAGGATCGTCACCGCGCCGCCGAGCAGCACAGCGAACAGATCGAGCGTGATGACGCCGAGGATGATTTTGCTCTCATACACAAAGCGAAAACCTTCGATGAGGCTTTTGACCGAAACCGGCTCGGCCGGCTTGGATTTGTGAACATGCTTGATCGGCGCGACGAGCGCGAAACAAAGGAGCGAAGCCAGAACGTTCAGCGCATAAACCGACCATGCCGTAGCGTGCGCTTCCGCGTGCGGCGTCAGGGCGACGACCGCGCCGAAGGCCGGCGGTCCGATGACGGATGAAAATTGAAACGCGCCACTGTTGAACGTGACCGCGCGGGCAAATTGGTCCCGCGGAACAAGGCTGGCCACAAACGCCGCGCTTGCGGGCCATAAAAATGTCCGCGCCGCGCCAAGCACAATCAGGCAGATGTAAATCCAGAACACCGGCGCGGTGAAATAGGAAAGCAGCATGAGGCCGGCACTCGCCACCGCCACAATGATCGTCGTGACCAGGATGATTTTTTTCCGGCTGAACGTGTCCGCGAAATGCCCGGCGGGAATCGTGCAAAGGATCATCGGCACCATCAGCGAGAGGCCGACGAACGCGAGCGACAGCGCCGAATGTGTCCGCTGGTAAAGCTCCCAGTCAATCGCCGCCACAAGCATCTGCTGGCCTAGCGAGGCCACGAAACGTCCGGTCAAATAACGCGTAAAGTCCGCGTTGCGCAAGACGGCGTAGGCGCTTTCATTGGCGGGTTTTGGCGCCGGTGCGTCCGGCAGATTTTCTGGCGATTCTTGATCGTGCATGAAAGCGCGTGGAATTTAGCAGAAATTTCGCGCGGGTCGAGTTTTCAGGGGAAAATTCATCGCCATCGCCATCGCCGCCGGATGGAATTATGGTTATGATCCGGTTATTATGATGAATGAGCCGGGCGAAATTCCGCCGAAACAAAATTACAAATGGCCGTGGTTTGTGCTCGCGGCGGTCGTGCTGGGAATTGTGCTGGCGGCTTTATGGATGAGTTTTGCCGTGAACCGGGAAAAGCAGGAGCGCGATTTCAGCGCGCCAATCCCGACAGGCTCGAAATAATTTTACTTTTTGGGCGGTGCAAGCAGCGCAGGCAAGACCGAGGCTCCGTCAATGTTTGTCGGCGAATCTGCATACGCAATCTCCGCCGCCGTGGGCAGGAAATCCTGCGCCGACCATTTGGCACCGCTGACCTGTCCCGGCGGGATGGTTTCCGCCCATTGAACAATCATCGGCACCCGAAAATCGTTTGTGGAAATGTTGCTGTGGAAAAATCCGGGGTCGTTCCATGCGGTTTTCATTGGGATGCTCGCGCTGGAAAAGAAAATCGCGACGTTGTTGGTCATCCCGGTTTTTTGCAATTGCTCCTGCAATTGGCCGATGTAGCCGTCAATCCGCGAAATAAGCGCGGCCCTGTTTTTTTCCGGCTGCGACCAGGATTCCTCCGAAAACGGCGCGTCCGTCGGCACTTCGATTTTTCCGACTGGGATATTGTAGTTCAAAAGAAGAAAAAACGGACGGTATTGGTTGAAGGGGTCGGGCTGGTTGTTTTGGACAAAATTCAGTGCGGATTTTGTGAACTGGTCGGGAATATATTGGTTTTTCCCCTGGGTGTTCGCGTAAATCATTTCTCTGCCGCCGACGTGCGGGCCTTGCCCCGGAATCCATTCAACGAACTTGCCGCTGGTCTTGTCGTAGGAATAGCGCGGCGGCAGGCTCCAGATATAATCGGCATAAAAATTTTCCGCAGAGTTTGCATCCAAATATCCGGCGAACTCGTCGAACCCTTTTTCCCACGGTGCGGCGCCGGAATTTTCATCCCCCAATGTCCATTGGCCGACCAGGCCGGTGTGATAGCCTGAATTTTGGAGGAGTTGCGCGACGGTTGTTTCGTCCGGCGCAAGCGCGCCAAAATGGTCGGGATTTTTTCCGAGCATGAGCGCGGCGTGCGATGCATAACTCGTGTCGGCGACAAAATAATTTGTGAAGCGGATTCCTGCGGCGGCGAGCTTGTCCAGGTTTGGCGTCTGGAAGTTCGTCTGGCCGTAGCAGCTCAAATCACCATAGCCCAGGCCATCCACCTGGATGAAAATGATGCTGGCTCGGCGCGGTATGGCTCGCGGCGCGGTGTTGGTGAAGATGAAGGACGTTTGCGCGCCTGCGGAAAATCCCAGCAGCGCGGCCAGCAAAACGAGCGCCCGGCAAAACCGGTTGAAACAGGTTGTTGTCATTGAAGTGGAGTGTGGAAAATTAAATGTGTTCTGCGCAATTCTTTTCGGCGGTTCAAGGGGTTTTGACCGGCCCGGCATTCGTGTTGTTCAAGTCCTGCGGCGGAAAATCCAGCCGGCAGAGGCGCAGCTTGATCGTCGGTTGATAGCAAAAAGTCGATCCGGATTTTGTGGCGACGGAGATGTTGATGGCGGTGACTTCCAATCCGGCGAGACCGGGCCAGTTGTTGCCGGCGAGCGCGGCGAAGGATTTTTTGTCATTAATCAATGGCTACAGCAAGAATCCGCCCCGCATCATGCCCGGAACCAGGCGATAGTAAAAAAGCTGCCTGCCGTCGCGCAAAGAAATCCTCAGCCGCAAAATTGAAGGCTTGTAAAATGTAGAGGCAAGATTTCCCAAAATGGATTTGTTTATTTCCATTTCAGCCCAGAGCGGGGCGTTGGTCATGGCGGGAAACGAGAAGGTCTGGCCAAAATGAATGGTCGCTTCATCGACGGGTGTCAGACGATGCTGTCGTGGCGTGGCGGCGCGTTTCAAAAGCAGGAATGCCCCGGTCGTGTCCGTGATGTCATATCGGGCCAGCAATTCCGGCCATGACAGCCCGTCTTCGAGCGAGGGGAATTTTGCGTCCATTGGGTCTATGTCGAACAATATGTTTTCCGGCGCGTGGTCGCCCTGCAAGTGGCGTGCGTTCAATTCCGCCAGTTCCGGCGTGTAGGCGGAATAGCTTTGGATGACCGGTCGCGGATCGTATTGCAAATTCAGCGCAAAAAGCCCGGCAATTTTCCAGGGATAGACATCCACGGTGCCTTCGACGGGCGGCATGGGAAATTTTTCCCGCACTTCGGCGAGATTTTCCGCGTAGATGTCCTGCAAATGTTCCGGGTCGCCAAGCAATGTTGCCGGCATCAAAATGTTTTTGATGTTCAGCGTCCGGGCAAAATGTTCCCACAGCCGTTCATCAGGAAAATTTTGCTCGCTGTGGCAGCGGTTAAAAGTGAATGAACAAAAAAGATAAATGGCGGCCAGCACGACAAAATTAGCCGCCCGCGCCAGCCAAATTTTCCTGCGCAGGACCGGCCAGATCACAGCCTGGCACGCCAGCGCGGCGAGCAAAAGTTCCAGCACGGCGGTGACTTCATGGATTTGATCATATCGCACATAACCGTGCTTGAAGCTGAGAAGCAAAATGGCGCCCAGGCCGGCCGCCGGAAAAATTGCGGAGAACCGGCGTTTTTCCCATGCCGCATAACTTGTCAAGGCGAACAGCGCCGCCATTGCCAGCAGCGTGAAAGCCACAACTTCAATTTCTCCCGGCATGTTCCACGTCATTGCCTCCGTGTAACCGCCGGCCAGCACCCATGAATGCCGGAGAAACGGCCAAAGCAGCCCCACCTGCTGGCCGGCCAAAATCCAGAAAAACAACATGCTGGCCGGGAATAAAATTGAAACCCACGGAAAACGCCGTCGCCGCAAAACGTCGTCTGCGGCAATGACGCCGACGACCACGGCAATTTCGATCAGCGCGGTGAACTTGACCAAGGCCAGCATTCCCGATGCGACAACCAATAAAATCTGCCTGGCGCTGATCCGGCCTTCTTCCACAAAGAAATGGAGGAACAACAACAGCAGCGCCCAGCCGGTCACCCGGACATCAAAACTTTGATCAATCCACATTCCCGCCATTCCCGCAAAGCCGATGAACCAGAGCCACGCAAACAATTGGCTGCCAGAAAAATGATTCGCCACGCGCCATCCCGCCCACCAAAATACAAACGCAAGCATTGTCCACGCAAGCGCTGAGATTAGAAACGTCGCCGGGTAATATCCGCCATACAAAAATCCCCACGGGCCGAAGGTGAAGACGATGTCGCGGCCAAACTGAAGATGCCGGCAAAATGCCGAGTGCAAAACCAGTTCCCACGAGGCGTCAGGGCTGGTCAGCGGCCCGGACGCACACGGGAAAAAAAGCGAAAGCAGATAAATGAACGCGCTCGGCGGCAGCAGCCATTTTCTCGCTTTCGATAGAATTTTGGAGATCTGGGCGGCGGTCATTTTTCAATTGGATTTCCTTCCAAAATCAGGATCAAGCGGAATCATCCGCGCAACGAAGAAGCTTGGAACCGTCGCCAGAATCACCCACACAAAAAAATGCGGGTAGCCAAGCTGCTCCTGCAGCCAGCCGCTCCACATTCCCGGCAGCATCATGCCCAGCGCCATGAAGCCGGTGCAGACCGCGTAATGCGCCGTTTGATGCTCGCCGCGCGCAATGTAAATCATGTAGAGAAAAAGCGCGGTGGAACCGAAGCCGTAGCCGAATTGTTCGATGGCGACGCCCGTGCCGATTGCAAACAAATTTCCAGGCTGCGCATATGCGAGCCAGATGAAAACCGCGTCCGGCAGGTGAATCGTCAGCAACATCGGCCAGAGCCAGGATTTCAACCCGTTTCGCGCCGCGACAAATCCACCGAGCAGCGCGCCGAGAATGAAGGCGATGAATCCGACCGTGCCGTATATGACCGAAACGTGCTTGAGCGTCAGGGCGAGTCCGCCTGCACCGCGCGCGTCGAGCAAAAACGGCTGCGTCATTTTCACGAGCTGCGCCTCGCCCAGCCGGAAGAGCAAAATAAAAAACAGCAGCAGGATGATTTTTGGCTTCTGGAAAAATGTCCCGAATGTTTTAAGGAATTCAGTGGAAAAATTTTCCGACACCAGCAGGATTTTCGGCTGGTCTGTTTCCGGTCTCGGCAAAATGAAACGGTGATAAATGCCGAGAAACAGCATGATTCCTGCGGCAAGTGCAAGAGCCGCCGGCCACGAAAGCGCGGTGCCGCCGGCAAACTTGGGAAAACCCCCGGCGACATAAACGATTCCGCCCTGCGCGATAATTTTGCCGACGTTAAAAAACACGCTGCGGAAGCCGATGAAAAACGACTGGTCATGCTCTGTCGCCGCCAGCATGTAAAAACCGTCCGCCGCGATGTCGTGCGTCGCAGAATTGAACGCGAGCAGGCCGAAGAAAATGATCGTCCACTGGACAAAATGCGGAGCGGGAATCATCAGCGCAATGCCCGCGAACATCACGCCCGAAAGCAATTGCATCGTCCAAATCCAGCGCCGCCGCGTCTTGAGCAAATCCACCATCGGACTCCACAACGGCTTGATGACCCACGGCAGATAAAGCAGGCTCGTCCAAAAGGCCGTCTCCTTGTTTGAGACGCCCATCGTGCTGTAAAGCGCGACCGACACGCTGATCGCCATCGTATAAGGCAACCCTTCCGCGACATAAAGCGTCGGAATCCACGTCCACGGGTTGCGGGAAACTGGTTTTGCGGCGGCCATCCGCCTTTGATTAACAGGCTTCACCGCCGGGCGCAAAAAATTTCTGGCTTGGCACCGTCGCCCGGCAATGATTGAGTCAGCGTGTGACCGGCGCATTTCTCAACGCATTTGGCATCCTTTTCGGCGCAATCTTCGGGCTTGCGCTGCGCAATCCGCCGTCTGCGCACGCGCAGAATCTCTTCCGCCAGTTGCTCGGCGCAGCCACAATTTTCTTCGGTTTGCGACTGGTCTGGCTGAATGTCAACGGAACGCTCCTTTCATGCTCAAGGCAGATTTTCATTGCTCTGCTCGCCGTTGTTCTTGGAAATTTGGCCGGAAAAATCCTGGGACTGCAAAAAATTTCAAATCGGTTTGGTCGGTTTGCCGGAAACTTGATTAAAAACCCGCGGCCAAATCCCCGAAAAGCCGCCGATGGTTTCAATGCCTGCACCATTTTGTTCTGCGCCGCGCCGCTCGGACTGCTCGGCGCGGTGACAGACGGACTGTCCGGTGATTTTTATCTGCTCGCCGTCAAAGCGGTGATGGACGGGCTGGCCACGGTCAGTTTTGTGAAAATGTCCGGCTGGTTTTCCGCCCTGTCGGCCTTTCCAGTTTTCATTTTACTCGGCGCAGCCACGTTTGCCGTTCAGTTTTATGCGCGGTCGTTTCTCGATGCGCACCATTTGATTTATTCCGTCAACGCCGCCGCCGGATTTTTCGCCTGCGCGGTGGCCCTGGTGATTTTTGAGGTTCGCAAGGTCGAACTGGCGAATTATCTGCCGTCCCTTGCCATCGCGCCGCTGCTCGCATGGCTGTTGAATCACTGAATCAAACCGCGTTTCTTCAGCACCGCCTCCATCGCCTTGTCCATCAGCAGTTCGGCCAGCGGCCTCGTGACTTCGTCCAGCGCGGCAACCGCGGTTTGCAACTGTTTCAAATCACCCGTGCCTGTTTCTGAATTTTCCGCCGACAAAACTTTTTCCACTTCACGCGCCGCCTGTTCAATTTTCTCCCGGTAATCCCTTTCAATTTCATCCGCGCAACTGGCGAGCGCATTTTTTGTCGCGACCAAAGTTTCGTTCGCCTTTAATTTCGCCTCTATCCAACGCCGCGCGGCCAGATCGTCAAAGGCGTGCTCGACGGATTCCTCGACCATTTTTTCCACGGCGGAATCGTCCACATCAACGGCGGATTTTATCTCCACGATTTTTTCTTTGCCTGTCTTCGTGTCACGCGCGAGGACGTGCAAAATCCCATTTGCGTCAATTTCAAACTGAACGCCGACTCGTGGAACACCGCGCGGAGCGGATTCAAATTCAATCGTGAATTTTCCGAGGCTCCAATTATCTTTCGCGCGCTCGCGTTCGCCCTGCAAAACGTGGATCAACATTTCGCGCTGGTTGTCCATCGCCGTCGTGAACAGTTCGCCGGCCTTGAGCGGAAGCGTTGAATTGCGCGGAATCAGAACATTCATCAGGCCGCCGAAAGTTTCGACGCCGAGCGACAGCGGCGTCACGTCCAGCAGCAAAACATTTTTGAAACCGCCGGACAAAATCTCCGCCTGAATCGCCGCGCCGAGCGCCACGGCCTCGTCGGGATTCTGCGAGGTGTTCAGTTGCGGTCTGGCGGCCTTGTGATAATCATGCCCGAGGCGCAGACTTCCGCGTGTCTCTTCAAAATCCGCGCAGCCGAACAGATCGCCAACAAATTTCCGGACGAGCGGCATCCTCGTCTGCCCGCCGACCAAAATAATTTGATCCAAATTCTTCGCCTCGAGCTTCGCGTCCGCCAGCGCGCGCAGGCAATGCGGCCGCGTGCGCGCGATGATGTCACGCGTGAGATTTTCCAATTCGGCGCGCGTAAGTTTGCAACCGAACGAAAAGTCCGCCGTCAAAAACGGCAGTGCAATTTCCACTTCCGTGTCTGCGGACAATTTAATTTTCGCAGCTTCGGCGACTTCGCGAATTCTGGAGACAGTTGAATCGTTGAATTGCTGGATTGTTGAATGGGTTGCCGATTTAACAATGCAACCATTGAGCCACTCAACAATTTTTCTGTCCAAATCATCGCCGCCGAGCCGTGTGTTGCCGTTTGTGGACAGCACTTGGAAAACGCCTTCGTTCAATTCCAGAATCGAAAGGTCGAATGTGCCACCGCCCAAATCGTAAACTGCGATTTTTGATTTTTCCTTGAGCTTGTCCAAACCGTAGGCAAGCGCGGCGGCGGTTGGCTCGTTGACGATGCGCTCGACCGTGAAGCCAGCGAGTTCGCCAGCGTGCTTGGTGGCGTTTCGCTGGGCATCGTTGAAATACGCTGGCACGGTGATGACGGCGCGCGAAACCTCCTCGCCAAAATAATTTTCCGCGTCGCGCTTCAGTTTTTTCAAAACCTCGGCGGAGATTTCTTCCGGCGAAAAATTTCTGCCGTGAATCGGAATCGTCACCGCGCCAGCGGTTTTGAGCGGATAAGTGATTTGCTTTTCGTCGTTGGTAATTTCCGAACCGCGCCTGCCGATGAAGCGTTTGACGGAATAAACTGTTTCAGCCGGATTCAAAACGCGCGTGCGATTGGCCTCGTGGCCGACAATCGGCTCGGCATTCGCAGATGAAAAATGCACGACGGACGGTGTCAATCGTTGTCCATTTGAATCCGCGATGACGAATGGAATGCCCGAATCCACCGTGGCGACGAGTGAATTCGTGGTGCCCAAATCTATGCCGACAATATTGCTCATGTGCGGTTCTCATTTTAACCACCAAGGCACCAAGACACCAAGATTTGCTTTTTCTTTGTGCCTTTGTGTCTTGATGGTTAATTTGTCCGCATGAATTGCATTGTTACCGCCGGGCCGACGTTTGAGCCTCTGGACGACGTCCGCCGTCTCACGAATTTTTCCACGGGCCGACTGGGCACGGAGCTTGCCAATTTTCTCGCCGCCCGCGGCCACAAGGTCGTCCTGCTCATCGGCGAGACGGCCACGCACTGCGGCGAACGGCTGGCGCAGCGCGTGGAGGCTTTTTCCACCACGGCGGATTTGCGCGCGAAGCTAAAGTCGTTTTCCTGCAAAAGGGTGGACGCGGTTTTTCATGCGGCGGCGGTGAGCGATTATGGATTTGGAAAAATTTTCGCGCCGGACGAGTCCGGCAAGATGGCGGAGTTGAAGGCGGGAAAAAAGATTTTCACACAGCGCGGGAAGCTGCTGGTCGAGCTGGTGCCGACGCCGAAAATCCTCGCGGATCTGCGCGGCTGGTTTCCGAAGACGAAGATCGTCGGCTGGAAATTTGAAGCGGAGGGCAAACGGGTGGACGCCATCGCCGCCGCGCGAAAACAAATTGCGGATTATAAGACGGATTTGTGCGTCGTGAACGGGCCGACCTACGGCGAGGGTTTCGGGCTGGTTTCGCACGACAGCAAGGAGGCGCATCTGGCAAGCCCGCCGGTTCTGTTCGACGTGCTGGAAAAACTCGCGGGCAAATCGCAGGTGCTGGCGCAAGGAGAAAAAGGCTGAACCTCGCCATCCCGGCTTCCGCAAAATCAGGCCTCGAAATTGTCCAGTTGGCGCAGGCCGTATTTCAGCGGCAGCCAGCCGATTGCAAATGAAACGGAAACAAAGCAGAGAATGCTTTCCACCGCCCAGATGGCGTGGCCGTGCAGTCCCATCGTGCCGAAAACCAGCAGGCCGATGGACGCAAAAATATAAACCGAGCTTAAGACAAGGCAGAGCGTTCCGCCGAAGCCGCTGACGATTTTGCTCGGATTTGCCTCCTTCAAATTCGGATACAAAACGCCGAGGCCGACCGCGAGGCCGTTCAACGCAAAGGTCATCACCGTGATGACCGCGCCGAAAAATACGATGCGGTCCCATGTCATTTTCAGCAGCCAGCACGAGAGAGTGATGAGGCTCAGCGTGGCGAGCAGCGACGCAAAGCTCGCGAGCCAATATTTCACCTGCACGACGCGCGCCAGTCCCATCGGCGACATGCCGACGATCCAAAGCCGGTGGCCTTCGAGCGAAAATTGCGGAAAAACAAACCGCGTCGTGAGCGTCGCCAGGTTCAAGGAGCAGGCGAAGAGGTTCAAATAGGCGACGAGGTTGACCCAGAACGGGCTGGTGAGTTCGTGGGTGAAATTCCGCAGGTTGACGATGTAAATCCCGATCAATCCAAAGAAAAACATGGACTGGCCCCATTGTGTCGTGTCGCGCCAGAAGGTGCGGATGTCCTTCACGGCAAGGGCGCGGGCGTCGCGGCCGATCCAAAAAAATTTCGCGGAAAGCGTTTCAATCAGGCCGGCAGAATTTCTTGAGGTTTTTTTCGCGCGGAAAAATTTCAATTTGAAGGCGCTGCCCGCGCGACTTTGCACCGCCGACGCCGTGTCATAAAAAAAATTGCCAAATCTTGTGAACGCGATTGCGCCAAAAAACAATGTGTTGCTCAACAGCACAGCCGCGAAAAATGCCGCTCCGCGAAAAATGCCTTCCGCCCATTGCAGCACCGCCGCCGAGAGCCAGTAGCCCGGCTGAAACGGAAACATCGTGAAGCGCGTCTTGGCTAGCAACTGATCGAGCGCCTCGAGCGTGCGCTTGTCGAGCAGTTCGTCGTCCACCGCCTGCGTTTTCCACCAGAACGCGACAAATGCCAGCAGCGCCAGTGCCGTTCCGACGAGCGCGACCTGAAAATTGCGCCGGTCCAGAAATCTGCCGATGACAATCGCCAGCGCCGCGCCAATGACACCCGGCAAAACAATGAAAAGTCCGATCAAAAAAAACGTGACGAAATAAAAATGCCACGGCACACCGCGAACGAGGCCGAACGCCGCCAGCAATGGCGCGATCAAAAATATGAACGCCCACGACGCGAGCAAGGTGGATTCGATGAATTTCCAGCGGAAAATCGTCTGCGTCGAAACCGGCAGCGTCAGGAGAAATGCCGTCTCACGGTTGCGGAAAAGATTTGTGTAGCTGATGACGAGGTTGCTCAGCAGCAGCAGCGCGAACAGAAACGCGAACAGCACATACATCAGCCGTTCCGTGAGCAGCGCGCCAAGCCCGGGAAATTTTTCCATGAACCGCAGCGCGTGGTAGAACAGCTCAAACGACAACACGAGATAGCCGACGATGAACACGCCGATGAAGCCCGTGAGCAGCCGGGATTGCCGGCGCGTGTCCAGAAGCTTCCGCCAGCTTTGCAGCAGGTTGACCCGCACGAGCAGCCAAAGCGGCGCGGTTTTAAATTTGAATTCGGACACTGCCTCAAGAATAACCGGCTTGCTTTGACGTTGAAGCAAAATTTTTCTGTTTGTATCGTGCAGGAGATGCCGCCGCCGGAAAACAAAATATCTCCGCTGAAAACACCCGTGACTTCGCTTTGGGGCGTCGGCGCGGAACGCGCGGCGCAACTCGCGCGGCTGGAAATTTTCACGGTTGAAGACTTGCTGCTGCATCGGCCAAAGCGTTACGAAGACCGCCGGCATTTCCGAAAAATTTCCGAACTTACGAAGGAAGAGGCATTCACGGCGCGTGGAAAAATTGTCGCGCTCGGCCTCAAGCGCTTTCGCGGCGGCAGCAAATCCGTTTTTGAAATCATCCTCGACGACGGCTCGGCGCGATTGCATTGCCGCTGGTGGAACCTGCCGTTCATGGAAAATTATTTCGCGATGGGAGACGTGGTTTTCGTTTTCGGAAAATTGAAGGAAACCAAGCCGCGCACGATGGATCATCCGGAAACTGAAGTCATCGAAGGCGGCGAGGAAAGTTTTATTCATATCAATCGCATCGCGCCGGTGTATCCGCTGACGGAAGGCCTGCCGCAACGCTGGCTGCGCGGTTTGATTTGGCGGACGCTGGAAAAATATGAAACCGAAATCGCCGAGCCGACGCCGTTGCTGGATTTGAAAATGTTTCCAACGCGCGCAAATGCATTCCGCATGACGCATTTTCCAGAAGAGCTGAGGGATATGGAAATCGCGCGACGGCGGCTGGCGTTGGATGAGTTTGTTGCGCTGCAACTGCAAATCCAGTCGCGGCGCAAAAAATTTGAGGCGCGAACGAAAGGATTCCCCTGCGGCGGCGACAACCGGTTGATGAAGCCGTTTCTTTCGGCACTCGGTTTTATATTGACGGAGGCGCAGACGAAAGTTCTCCGCGAAATCCGGCAGGACATGCGCGGCGCGTATCCGATGCGGCGGCTTTTGCAAGGCGATGTCGGTTCCGGTAAAACTGCCGTGGCCGCGTGTTCAGCGCTGATGGCTCTGGAAAGCGGGTTCAACGTCGCTTTGATGGCGCCAACCGAAATTCTGGCGGAGCAGCATTGGCGGAATTTTGCGAGCTGGTTTGAACCGCTAGGAATCAAAGTTGAATTGAGAACCGGCAGCCGCAAGGAAGAAAAGTCCGAAGTGAGAAGTGCGAAGGACAAATCAACCTCGAATTCGCACTTCCCACTTCCCACTTCGCACTTAATAATCGGAACGCACGCATTGCTCGCCGGCGGGTTCGCGTTGCCCAATCTCGGTCTAGTTATCATTGACGAGCAGCACAAGTTCGGCGTGGCGCAGCGCGAGCAACTGGTGCGAAAGGGAAATTATCCGCACTTGCTGGTGATGACAGCGACGCCGATTCCGCGCACGCTCGGTTTGACGCTTTACGGCGATCTGGACGTTTCGGTGATTGATGAATTGCCAGGCGGACGCGGCAAGATAAAAACTTTCGTCCGTGAGACGGAAAAATTGCCGAAGGTTTTGGAATTCATCCGCGAAAAACTTGCCGCTGGACGGCAGGCTTACGTCGTTTATCCGCGCGTGGAAGATTCGGGCGCGAAGGAATTGAAAGCGGTGACGACAGAATTAGAAAATTTGAAAAAGCTGCTCGCGCCGTTCCGCGTCGGGCTTTTGCACGGGCGGCTGAAACCGGCGGAGAAGGAAAATGTGATGAATGATTTTCGCGCGAAAAAAGTTCAGGGGTTGCTTTCCACGTCGCTGATTGAAGTCGGCGTGGATGTTCCGAACGCGACGGTTATGTTGATTGAAAATGCGGAGGCGTTCGGGCTGGCGCAGTTGCACCAGTTGCGCGGGCGCATCGGGCGCGGCGCACACGAGAGCTTTTGCATTTTGATTTCCGATGCAAAAAATGCGGAAGCGCGGGAACGCTTGAAAATTCTGGAGGAGACGAACGACGGCTTTAAAATCGCGGAGGCGGACTTGAAATTGCGCGGGCCGGGCGAATTGCTTGGCCGGAAGCAGAGCGGTCTGCCGAATTTCCGTTTTGGAATTCTGGCGGAGGATTTGGATTTGATCCGGCAGGCGCGGGAAATTGTTTCAAAATTTTAACCGCTGATGGACACGGATATAACGGATTGAAATCGGAAACTTGCGCTTGGAATTATCGCGAAAGGGATTAGATTTGCGGCATGAAAACTTTCAGTTGCCTTTTTCTTGCAATCGTGGCGGCGATGTTTCTGGCCGGCTGCGGGAAAAATTCCAAGTCGTCGCAGGCTTACAACGCGGTCTCAAATGTCGTGGACGCGCCGTTGAACTATGTCGGCGCGGTGGTGCAGGCGAAGAAATATTCCGAAAATGTCATTGATGTTTCCTACATCAACCAGGACATCCAGATGTTCAACGCCTCGGAAGGACATTACCCGAAAGATTTGCAGGAAATGGTGCCGGAATATCTCGCCAAAATTCCCGTCGTGCCGCTCGGCTATCAACTTGTCTATGACACGAACACATGGACGGTCAAAACGGTGAGGCTGCCGGCAAGCCCGGCGACGAACGCCCCTTAATTTTTCGGCGGGGCGGGGCCGTTTGTTTTCAGGTAAAACAGCAGGACGCTTTCCGGCGGCACTTTCCCAAACGCAAACGGCAGCGGCCCGCGCAGCGACGCGTAAAAACCTGCGGCCGTCTGCACATTCATCGTCGCGAGATAAGTTGATCCCTGGACTACAATTTTTTCCTGTTTCGCGACTGCTTCGGACTTTGGCGGCGCGATGCCGGTGTTGTTTTCTGGAATCGCCAGAATGTTTCCGGGCTTGATCTGTGAGCGCTGCACGTCCAGGGCCTCGAAGCCGAGCGATTCCATGTAATACTGAAATCCCCAGTGTCCCTCGAACCAGAAATTTTTTTGTTCATTCCCGAATCTTGCGAAAGTCTGCACGGCGGTCTGGCGCGTGGCCACGGCGAAACAATAATCCGCCCGCGCCACGAGCAATGCGAGCAGCGCGCTGGCGGCAAGTGCAATCGGCGCGGCGAACTTTGCCGCCTTCCGGCCTGCTGAAGAATTTCGTTCCAAACGCCGGACAACCAAAATGGCGACCGCCGGAATCATCGGCAAAATGGAGCGTCCGTTGACCGTCCAGTTGAAAACCGACGCGAACAAAAAAGTTCCGAACACCCACAGCGCCAGCAGCCATGATTTTGAATCGTGCCCGCTCCAGACATTTTCCAATGCCAGCGCGAGCACGCCGATTCCGCCGACCGCCCAAAAAATGATTTGTATTTCCACAAATGTCGCGGAAGTGGCCTGCGGAGAAATATATTGTTCCAGCTTTGCGCCCTCGAAATAAAGTGTCGCTGCGATCAGAATGGCGGTCGCACCAAACGCCGCCAGCGTCTGTGTCCGCCAGAGCAGCGGCATGAAGAAAACCGCCACGGCCACGCACCCGCCTGTGAATGTCAGCACGGTCAGCAATGTGGACATTCCGGAAATCCCCGTAATTCCCCGCGCATAGCCGGCGTATTCCACCGCGTCGGACAGCATCGCGAGGCCGTAGAGCGAGTGCGTCGTCCATTGATAGGAGCAAAGCGCGACGAGAGGAATCATCAGGCACGCGACCCACCGTCCGAGACGTCGCGTTTCAATCAGACTGTAGGCTGCGAGCAGTGGAATCAGACACACGCCGTAATATTTTGTCAGTGAAGCCAGCGCGATCAGCAGTCCGGCAATGGATAATTTTCGAAAATCGACTTTTTCCATTCCTTCCATCCAGAACACGACCGCCCAGACCCAGAACGCCAGCATCATCACGTCGCACATCACCGTCATGCTCGAAATCAGAAAGACCGGCGTGAACAAAGTTGCAAGCGCCGCGAGCGTCGGGCGGCTACAGAATTTTTGCCCGATCCGGTGCGTCCCCAAAACCACCGCGATTGCCGGCAGCAAAAATGCGGTATGTTGCGCCACCTCGCTCCAGCCAAGAATCGCCGCCGTGAAGGCTATGTAATAGCACGCTACCGGCGGATTTTC
>Ga0181529_10001729_pt1 | contig 27603 bp, 21 predicted proteins | sample PEATcosm2014_Bin_36_FD_119763 | JGI IMG/M metagenome (GOLD analysis project Ga0181529, IMG submission 119763) | Peatland microbial communities from MTU Mesocosm Facility, Houghton, MI, USA - PEATcosm2014_Bin10_30_metaG | ecosystem: Environmental > Terrestrial > Soil > Wetlands > Peat | place... | reverse complement strand
GTGGCGCCGCTGCAGGCGATGGGGCTGGCGCTCAACCACTTGCAGCGTCAGGCCATTCAGAGAGACCCGGAGTGGGAGGGCGGTAACTATCTGCCGCAGAAGCCGCCGCGCAACGGACTGGCCTTTGCGCGGCAAATCGCCATGCTCAGTTACAAATCGGCGGAGCTGTTTGACGAGCGCTTTGGGCGCAAGCCCAACCGCAGCGGCGAAGACCCTTGGGAGGCAGGCGATCAAGAGGGCTGCCTGGGGCTGATTGGCGGGCGCTTTGACATCGCCGGCTACCTGGACCATCAAGGCGAGCGCTTTATCAGCCGCTTTGATGCGAACTCGTATCTGGCGATTCTGCGCACCATGGACACCTGGGATCCGCTGCGCGGCTGCGCCTCGGCCGAGGAGGCCTTTGGCGGGATTCGCGCCCGGCTCAGCTTTGTCGGCATCAGCTCGGACTGGCTCTTTCCGCCGCAGAATGTGCGCGACTTCGCCTACACCATCCGCGCGGCGGGCGTGCAAGCCGATTACCGCGAGATGACCAGCGCCCACGGTCATGACGCCTTCCTGGCCGAACAGGCGGAACTCGTCCGGCTGCTGCAATGAAAAGCAGGGAACAGGGATCAGGGAACAGTTTTGCCTTGCCTGGTGTCTAATCGGTTATGCGGCTGTGCAATCTGCCAATCCGGGGAAGAGAACACAGGAATTGGAAGAGTTTTTCTGCTTTCCGCGGGATGCGATGCGCCGATCAATGCCTCCCTGATCCCCGCTCCATGATCCCTCTTCCCGGTTTTTTTACAACTTCTCTTGTCACGGGCGTCTTGGCTTTCTATAATCCTTCCAACACCGTATTGAAAACCGTGGTATCGTTTACTCGATGCCCCGGCGCTCATCCACCTGGGAAAACCTGGGGGGCAAACCGTGAGCGAACGCAGAAACCATGAACATTGATCTCTATTTCGGCAGTTCCCAGGAGTACTGAATGAAGAAGATAGTCTTCGCTTCTATGATGGCATTGGCGTGCACCAGCCTCGTCTCGTCGCCCATGCTGCGTGCCCAGGATTCGACCATCACGATCAAGGATCCGGCAGAATTCAACACCTATCAAATCGCTCTCAAGCAGAGCGATCCCAGCGCCAGGGCCTCCGCCTTCGAGAGCTTTTTGACGGCTTATCCGGCGAGCGTGGTCAGGAACGACGTTCTCGACAGGCTGCTGAATACCTACTACAATCCGCCACCGCAAGGAACCGGTGAAGCCGACAAGGCGCTCAGCGCCGCCAGCCGCTTGCTTCAGTTGGATCCAATCAACCTGGAAGCCATTCTCTACTCGACCATCATCAAAAAAAACCAGTGCGCCAAAACTCAGGACGTGACCACCTGCGACGATGCCGGCGCATTCGCCCGCAAAGGCCTGCTGGTTCCCAAGCCGACCGGCGTTTCGGATGCGGATTGGAAGACCCAGACCAGCCTCGCCTATCCGAACTTCCACTCGGCTCTCGCCGCGGCTGCCGCCTATGGCCACAAGGACTTCAAGACCGCCATTGACGAGTACACCGCAGAGCTGATGCTCTACACCGATGACCAGGCCAAGACAACCGGTTTGCAGGACACTCTTTTTCTCGCACAGGCCTACTGCCAACCCGGTCCCGGCAAGGACCTGACCAAGGCGATCTGGTTCTACGCCCGCCTGTGGAACATTGTTCCTCCAAAATTCAAGCCGGGTATGGACACTCAGCTCAAGTACTATTTCAACAAGTTCCACGGCAACCTGGACGGCTTGGACGAAGTCAAGGCCAAGGCAGCCCTCACCACCTTCCCGAGCGATTTTGTGGTCCAGCCGGCCAAGACCCCTGCCGAGAAGATTCACGACCTGATCGTCGCCACTCCCGACCTGCGCGTGCTAAACCTCGGCGACAAGGAACTGATTCTGGCCATCGGCGCCAAGGAAGACTCCGACAAGCTCTGGTCCGTTCTGAAGGATGAAGCCACACCGGTCCCCGGAACTGTCATCAGCGCTCCGATTTCGGCGCTCAAGGTCACCATCACTCAGGGCGTCAAGCCGAGCGAGTTCATTGTTCATCTGACCGCGCCGGTTGCCCTCGACAGCTTCAAGGCGCCGGACTCAGCCGATCTGAAGGCCCAGCAGGACTTCATCCTGGCCAATGGCGTCAAGGACGACACCGCCAAGCTCAGCGACATCTTCACCGATCCCAAGACGCCGATCAAGAAGATCGCCATCGAGCCCGTGGCGACCTCCATCAATGTTGCCGTTACCGCCGACGCCAAGGCCAACAAGACCGCCGACTTCATCGTCAATTTGAAGATGCCGGTCGGTGGCAAGGACATTCCGGCCGCGGGAGCGGTATTCGGTCTGGCCAGCGATGGAAAAGCGGAGCTGGACGGAACCTACGACGCTTACAAGCAAATTGCGGCTACCGATACGACCGCGCCCTCCGCGCAAATCGTACTGCGCGATGGATCGATCATCGCGGAGAAGAAGAAGCCTGCTGTTCCGGCGCACAAGCCCGCTGCCGCGCACCACACGGCTGGGCAATGATTCTCTGATCCGGTTCATCGGTTTGTGGACCGGCAGATCGTTGGATTCACTCCTCGCCGCCGGGGTCAGTTCGACTCCGGCGCAGTTTAACCCACTCCTGGACCATCAAGGGCAGCCCCAACCGGCTGCCCTTTTTGTTGCGCCTCCATCTCCAATACCCGCTCCGTGCCCTGTCACTTGCATAATCTTTGCGGAATGGACTGGAGACCACGAGCCCCCGGCGGACGAAGAGCAAGGAGTCGGTCCCACCGCAGGTGGTAGGCTAAAGGCAGAATGGAACGATTCGCACCCATTGACGCTGTCATCGCTCTTGCCCTTCTCGCCTTGCCCTGCTCAGCCCAGGAGGCGCGAAGCATTCCAGCCTCCGCCGCGCCGCAACCCGTTGTGCGCCAAAAGGCTTCGCTCCCCGCGCCGTTTTCTTTTGACGAAGCGCATTCAGCCGCGCCGGTCGAGTTCCTATCCGACAACCAGATCAGTCAACCGGACCGCGCTTTACTCGCCAATAGCCTGGTTGCGATCAGCCAGCGCGCCCATGCCGCCGGGCTGAATTTTGAACCAGGCTCGTGGCAGTCGCAACAGATCGTCTGCTCCGCCCTTCCCGGTCATCTTTTTCTCGCCTTCACGCGCGACAGCGGCCAAGGCGATACCAGCGCCTTCACTGCTTCAATTCCGCGCGGCGCCGGCCAGTTGCGCCTGATTCCCATCCTGCGCCGCGGCTATTCACCCTTTTCCCCCGCGCCGTCCAATGCAATAACCATTGCTGCCTTCAACCAAATCCGCGCCGAGGAGTATCTGGCGCAGCCCCCGGATTGGCTGGCCACCAGCCTCTGCTACGCCGCTCTGGCCGGAGCGCATCCGCGGATTGGCTCAACCGGCGAGGCCAATCAACCCCCTGATCTAGCCGCTGCGCCCGCCGGCCTGACCACCTCCGCTGGCAGCGGCGGCGAGATCTCCATCCTCGTTCTCGACGCGAATTCCCGGCGCAACCAGTGGACGATGAGCTTTGACGGCAGCGGAAAGCTGTTGACGGTAGCACTGGCCAAATCGCCGAATATGCGGGAGCAGGTCCAGCAAAAAAAACCAGCCGAGGTTCAGGGCAAAGCTGTGCCGCAAACGGCGGAGGCGCAAGGCAAGCTAATTCCGATGAAGGATGATCCGCGCGGCAAGCCGGTTGCCGCAACCGAAACTGCTCCCAAGACAATGCCGATTCAGTAAAATGGATTTGGCTTCCCGTGATCATTGAAACCAATGTGGACCGAGCGCGGGGCAATCGAAGTGCTTGGGCTTGACTCGGCACCTCGTCCGTCCTAGACTCACAAAGGTTTGGTGTGGCTAGAGGCGGTGCATCAAAGCAACCACCCGGCCGGTTGAAGAGGAGAGCGTATGACAACGGTACCGCTGGACCAGGAGATCAACCCTTGGGAAAACCAGGCTGCGCGCTTTGACTTTGCGGCGCGCAAGCTCAACCTGGAAGAGGGTTTGTGGAAGATGCTGCGCATGCCCTCGCGCGAATTGATTGTGCATTTCCCGGTAAAGATGGACAACGGCAAAATGGAGATGTTCACCGGCTTCCGGGTGCAGCATTCGATTGCGCGCGGCCCCTGCAAAGGCGGCATCCGTTACGCGCCCGATGTCACGTTGGACGAGGTCCGTGCCCTGGCCAGTTGGATGACCTGGAAGTGCGCCGTGGTCAATATCCCATTTGGCGGAGCCAAGGGCGGAGTCATCTGCGACCCCAAAACCATGAGTCAGGGCGAGCTGGAACGGCTGACCCGGCGCTATACCTCCGAGATTATCGATCTGATTGGGCCGGAAAAAGATGTTCCCGCGCCGGATATGAATACCAACGAACAGACGATGGCCTGGATCATGGACACCTACTCCATGCATGTGGGGCACACCGTGACCAGCGTAGTGACCGGCAAGCCATTGAATCTGGGCGGCTCGCGGGGGCGCACCGAGGCCACCGGGCACGGCGTGCGGGTCATCTGCGACGAAAGCCTGAAGTATCTGCAAATGCCCAAAGAGGGCTGCCGCGTGGTGGTGCAGGGTTTCGGCAATGTGGGCTCGAATGCCGCGCGCCTCTTGATGGAGGCCGGCTACACCATCGTGGGCATCGCCGAGGCCGAGGGCGGGCTGATGAATCCGGACGGCATCGACATCCGCCAGTTGCTCGAGTTCAAGCGACGCAACAACACCACGCTCGGCTTCCGCGGAGCCGAGGCCGTGCCCAGCGACGAGCTGCTGATCTCCGAGTGCGAGATTCTGATTCCGGCCGCCACCGAGAATGTGATTACCAGCCGCAACGCCGCCGAGATCAAGGCCAAGATTATTGTGGAAGGTGCAAATGGGCCCACCACAGCCGTGGCCGACCAGATACTTGCAGACAAAAAGATCTTCGTCATGCCCGATATTCTGGCCAATGCCGGCGGCGTCACTGCCAGCTACTTCGAGTGGGTGCAAGACCGCCAAGGCTACTTCTGGAAGGAAGCAGTGGTCAACGAGCGCATGGACGCCATTCTCCACGACAGCTTCGAGGATGTGGTGCGCTACGCCGAGGCCCACAATGTGAACAACCGCATTGCCGCCTACATGCTGGCCATTGACCGCGTGGCCATCACCATCCGCTCGCGCGGGATTTACGCCTAGTACTACAGGTGTAGATCGCCGGCTACGGAGGGAGCAGGGGCCTTCAGGCCCCTGAAAAGAGGCTAATCCATCTGGCCTTTAGGCCCTGGTCTTTGTCTATTTCCTTGTATTCAGAGCAAATACAACGTAGTACTAAGCCAGCCGCGCGCGCTATCATCTCCGGTATGGACCTACAAGCGATTCAGGCCGCCATCCGCCAGGCCGGCTTTGACGGCTGGCTCTTCTACGACCATCATCACCGCGACCCCATCGCCCAGCGCATTCTGGGCCTCGACGCCCATGCCCACGTCACCCGCCGCTGGTACTACTTTGTCCCCGCCGAGGGCGAGCCGCGCAAGCTCGTCCATCGCATCGAGCAGGCCCGGCTCGACGCGCTGCCGGGAACCAAAGCGCTCTACTCAAGCTGGCAGGAGCTCGCGCGCTGTCTGGAGCTGATCCTGGCCGGCTCGCGCCGCCTGGCCATGCAGTATTCACCCAACAACGCCATCATGATCGTCTCGATGGTGGACGCCGGAACGGTCGAGTATTTGCGCGGCCTGGGCAAGGAGATTGTCAGCTCGGCGGATCTGGTCAGCCTCTTCGAGGCGGTCTTGACCGAGGAGCAAGTGGCCAGCCACACCGTGGCGCAGCAGGCGATTGACGCCATTGTGGCCAAGGGCTGGCTGGAGATCGGCCGGCGTCTGCGTCCCAGTGCCGGCCCGGCAAGCGCCTACACCGAGTTCGATCATATGCAGTGGTTGCGCGAGGCCATGCGCCGCGAGGGCCTCGTCTGGGATGACGGCCCAAATGTCAGCGTCAATGCCAACTGCTCCGACTCGCACTACGAGCCAACCGCCGAGCGCAGCTCGCCCATCCGCGCGGGCGATTTTCTGCTCATCGACATCTGGGCCAAGTCCTCCCAGCCGGGCAGCATCTACTACGACATCACCTGGACCGGCGTCGTGGGCCGCGAGCCGACGGCCACCGAGTCGCACGTCTTCAATACGGTCGTGCAGGCGCGCGATGCGGCGATCCAGGCCGTCGAGAACGCCTTTGCCGAGGGACGCGCAATCTGCGGCTTCGAGGCCGACGACGCGGCGCGCGGGGTCATCGAGGCAGCCGGCTTCGGCGAGTTCTTCACGCATCGCACCGGCCACAATATCGGCGTCGAAGTGCATGGCGTGGGCGCCAACCTCGACAACCTGGAGACGCACGACGAGCGCCGCCTGCTGCCCAACACCTGCTTCTCCGTCGAGCCGGGAATCTATCTTCCGGAGTTCGGCGTGCGCAGCGAGATCGATATGTTCACCGCGCTGGGGAAAGCCTGGGTAACGGGAAAAATTCAGCGCGACCTGGTGAGAATTTAAATATCCCCTGGTAGAGACAGAGGCTTTACTGATTGTGGCCCCTCAAAACTGTTTGTTGCCCCTCAAAGGGGACAACATGAGTGCATGGCTAAAGCAACAGCGCGGTCAACGCCAGCTCGCCCGCGCCGTAGGCGCAGGGTTCATTAGCCCACCGTTTCAACGGTGGGAAAGGAACAGCAAGATGGCCGTCGGAGTCCCGTAGGGACGGCGCCTCTAATTTGTGCTGTAGCTGTATTTCGAGGGTCAAATGAGAAAAACACAAACCCGTAAACATTAAACTGCTACGGCCACCCCGACCGAGCCGGGGATCTCCCGATTCTATTAGGGAGCATTTTTCAAAGACCAAAGAACCATCCGCCGGAAACTGACCCCTGCCCCCTGACCCCTGCCTTCGTGCGTTATAGTCTAAAGAGAATGGCTACTGAAGAAAACAAGAACGCACAGAGCTTTGTCTACCTGCCTCTGATCGCCGGCTGGCTGGTTCCCGGCGCGGGGCATTTTGTGCTCGGCAAATGGGTGCGCGGCACGCTGCTGGCAGCCTCGGTCATGGGAATGTTCGTCACCGGCCTGGCCATGCACGGCGAGATCGGCAGCGAAGTCCATAACATCCTGGACATTCTGGGATTGGCCGGCGGGCTGAGCAACGGCCTGCTCTACATGGTGGCGCGCGGCGCGGGCTGGGGCGCGGTGCAGGGGCAGACCACCGTCGCCGATTGGGGCACGCGCTTCATCTGGGTGGCCGGGCTGCTCAACGTGATTGCCGCCGTCGACGCGCACAACCTGCGCACCGGGAGGAAGTCATGACCTACTTTCCCGCAGTGCTGCTTTTTGCCCTCTTCGCCTCGACCGTCTTCGGCATCACGCAGCGCGAGACGCCCATGAAGATGTTCCGCTACGGCCTCTATTGCTTCTCGCTCTTCGTCGGTTCGGCCATCGTACTCAGTTGGGTGATGTGGCTGATCGCGCGATAACTCCCTTCACCGCGGAAAAGCCAACGGAAGAGCAATCTTTAAAAATTGCAAGAAGCGTCAGGGCACAACTTTACAGGTTGCGTAAAAACTCGATAGAGAGTCCAGAAGCGTCAGGGCACGACTTTAGTCGTGCCGATAATTCAACAAGAAGTTGTTGGGCTTTAGCCCCTGCATCTCTTTCTCCATTCGTTTGCAATTCCGCAGCGGCTAAAGCCGGAATCAATATGGGCGGTTTTCGGCACGACTGAAGTCGTGCCCTGACGCTTATTCGCAACCCAAATGAAATATTGCAAGAGACTCAATGATCCAAACCCTCTATCTCGGACGTGTTGACTACGACGAAGCGTTGCGCCTTCAGGCCGAAATCGCCGCGCTCGTGGCCGAGGGCCGCGCCCACAACGTGCTGCTGCTCCTCGAGCACGCGCCCGTGCTCACGCTGGGGCGCAACGCCGATCGCGGCAACATCCTGGCCTCCGACGAACTGCTCGCCCAACGCGGCGTCACGGTCCACGAGATCAATCGCGGCGGCGACGTCACCTATCATGGCCCGGGGCAGTTGGTCGGCTACCCCATCTTCGATCTGCGCACGCTGCGCACCGTGAGCGGCAACCGCATGGGGCCGGTCGACTTTGTGCGCGGCATGGAAGAGGCGCTGATCCGCCTCTGCGGCGGCTTTGGCGTGCCAGCCGGGCGCATCCGGGGCCTGACCGGCGTCTGGTGCGGAAGCGCCGGCGCGGAACGCAAGATCGCCGCCATCGGCATTCATGTGGCGCGCGGCATCACCTCGCACGGCTTCGCCTTCAACGTCTCGACCAACCTCCGCTACTTCGAGCTGATCGTCCCCTGCGGCATCGCCGATCACGCCGTCACCAGCCTGGAGCGTGAAGTAGAGGCATCGGTGCAACTGCCCGGTTTGGAAGCCATCGCCCATCAAGCTTCGCGCTGCTTCGGCCAGGTCTTCGGCGAACAGGTGCTGGCGCTGGAAACACTCGATGCGCTGCGTGCCCAGGCCGTGGCAACTCAGCCGCAATTCCCTGCCCAAGACACGCCCATGCGCCCGCCGGAAGAGGTCGAGCGCCTGATGGGCTGCAACGAGCGGCCGGTTCGAGCCTGAGATATCCGCCCCAACCACGCGCCGCAATTTATAATCCCCTTTGAAGCGGGATCATCCTTTGGCCTTCCCTGTAAATCTTGCAAAGGCTGCCCGCGTACGGAGAGTCCAGAATGCCAACCGATGTAGTCATGCCCCAGATGGGCGAATCGATCTTCGAGGGCGCCATCACCAAGTGGTTAAAGCAGGCGGGCGACCGCGTGGAAAAGGACGAGCCGCTCTTTGAAATCTCCACCGACAAAGTGGACGCGGAGATTCCCTCACCGGTAGGCGGCGTGCTGACCGAGATCCGGGTTCCCGTAGGAGCTACTGTCGATGTCAATACGGTAGTCGCGGTAATCGGCGATGCGGCTTTGCTCCAGCGCGCGGCTTCCGTCGTTCCTCCGTTGCCCCAGGAGAATCAAGGGGATCTACTTGGAGCAAAAAAATCCGATGGTTTGCAGACAACAGTAAAACTCGATAGAGAACAGGTAGCGCCAGGGCACGGCTTCAGTCCTGCCGTAAACGCCGCAAAACAAAGCGGGGCTTTAGCCCCTGAAAAAGGACCTCTCGTGTCAGGCCGCAAGCTGCGCTCCTCGCCGCTGGTGCGCCGCATGGCCAAAGAGCACAACCTCGACCTGAACCGCATCGCCGGTTCGGGTTCCGAAGGCCGCATCACCAAAGAAGACGTGCTCGCCTTTCTAAGCAAGAATGGCTCAGGTAGTTCAGCGCCGAAGGCGCCGCTGGCCGCACCGCAGGTGCCCGCAATGCAGGCGCTCAGCAGGATGCGGGCGATCATCGCCGAGCGCATGGTGGAGAGCGTGCGCATCAGTCCGCACGTGCATACGGTCTACAAGATCGACATGACGCGCATTGCCCGGCTGCGTGAGCGCGAGCGGGCGGGCTTCGAGCATCGGCACGGCGTCAAGCTCACCTATATGCCTTTCATCGCCGCCGCCGCCGCCGAGGCGCTGGTCAAGTTCCCCATCGCGAATGCCTCGCTCATCGACGGCTTCATCCGCTATCATCCGAGCGTCAATCTGGGCATCGCCGTGGCTCTCGATTGGGGGCTGATTGTGCCGGTGGTGCGCGGAGCCGAGGGGCTGGACTTCCCTTCACTGGCGCGCACGATTGCCGACCTTGCCGGGCGCGCGCGCACCAAAAAGCTGCTGCCCGAAGAGATTCAGGGCGGAACGTTCACCTTGACCAACTCCGGCGTCTTCGGCGGCGAGTTCGGCACGCCGATCCTCAACCAGCCGGAGGCGGCGATTCTGGCCATCGGCGGGCTGCGCAAGGAGCCGGTGGTGCTCAGCGACGCCGAGGGCAACGACACAATTGCCATCCGCTCGATGCAGCACTTCTGCCTGGGCTTCGACCATCGCCTCATCGACGGCGCCGAAGCCGGCAAGTTCATGAGCGAGATCAAGCGCGCGCTGGAAGAATGGAACAAGCCGATCTCGTAATCCGTGGTGAATGCGAACCGCGTCTCCATGTAGGATAGAAAGCCTGTTACCCATTATTTCGATGTCCCGGCAGCCGCCGGTGGGTTGGATGCCCGCCGGGCGGTAAGCCGGGATTGGCCTGATTCTGTTGCTGGTTCTCAGCTGGCGAATTGATAAAAATGTTGTAGACGGCGGGCGGCTGGGCAGGCAGTTGCGGCACCGGCGCGGCCACCGGCGGTTCTTTCTTTCCCCATTTTTTATGGACTATATAAAGCACAATGGCAACAAGAATACCGCTAGAGCCGAAAATCCAATCAGGTAGATATTTTTTGAATGATTCGATGAACCAATTCCATGCTTCCTCGTACCAAGGATCAAAATGGCCTGGATTCAGCGGAATCTTTATCTGTCCGCGGGAGATATAATCAGCATTCAGAATTTTTACAGAGTTATCCCCATCAGTGGGGAAATCCGGGTTCTTGGTGCTTGTCCTCCACGTCCAGCTGCAATACTTTGCAGTATTAATCGAGCATGGATTTTGAATCACATTACTTGGGTCATTCGCCCACTCAGGAGGCTGAAGAACAGGTCGGTTGAGTGTATGCGGAAGTTCGTTCTTTATCGGCCAAACTGTATAGTTGTATTTGGTCTTCTTGTCGAAGGCTTGAAAACTGGCCGTTGATTGTGAAGTGCATCCTGATATCTTTTCCCAGTCATTGTCCAGAATGCAATTCGCATTATTTTCAGGGAATCCGGCGCTTTGACAAAGCTCTGATGCTACCGTATCTTTTTCGATTCCAGTGCTGGGGTTAAATTTCCCGACAATGAGCTGAAAGGATTGCTTAATAACACCGGATGGGCCTAACTCATCCAAATTAATTGTCTCCGGGTAGCCAAAAATCGCAAATGCCGTGCAGTTTGCCCGGAGGTTTGTATTCGGATTCTGGTTTCCTTGATTGGCTATTGTGCCCGAGAATGTTTTGGTTGCGCCCGGTAAGAACTCTAGAAATGGCACTCTCGGTTCAGGCCGCACAACGGACTCATCCACCGGTCCGGATCCCGGCACGTCCTGCGCAAAGCTGCCGCCAGTAGGCACAAGGTACATCTCCGCTTTCTGGCCATCCTCGGTATTTGTGCGAACCTCGATGCGTGCTGCGTCGATATGCTTCTGATTCACCAGGTAATCTTTTATATTAACCGCCCGCTGAGCGGCAAAATCTACGACCCTCAGATGCGGGCTTAACCGCGCTGAATTGCGTGCCAAAGCCTCCCGCGCCTTCTCGGCTGCGCTCGCAAAGCCCACCACAACTAACATCGCGTCCGGCTGCTGCTGCATATCGAGAGAAAATTCTTCCAGCAGCGCCGCGGCTTCATTGTCCACGCGCGTAGGGCGCTGTTTGTCACGGTCAAAGCTGATCGAACCTAGAAGCCGGGAATGAGGCGCCATGGGGACATACGGAGCCTGAATATACACGCTGGTCTTATTCGTTGCCGAATTGCCTTGGCTGTCGGTCACACTGCAATCAATGATGACCATGCCAGGCGGAGCGCCGAGCGCCGAGTAAGTCGCCGTCGCGCCACTCCCGTTGATGGAGCCGCCTGAAGCAGAGAAGCTATATTTCAAAGGCCAATTCTGCGGACTAACGCTAACTGCACTGACGGTAGCGCTTTCCCCGGGTTTGATCGTGCCAGGGCTGGCCGAACAACTAATGGTCGGCGGCTCGAACGGCTTTACCACGAAGGTGGCCGAAGTTTCGGCCGACTGCTCCGGATTCGAGCCTGCCTTGACCGCAACTCGAACCGTGTAAGAGCCGGGTGCAAGCGCTGCAGTTGAAATCGTCGCCGTGGGCCCGTTGCCCTGCGAACCGGCTCCTGACCATGCATACTCCGCATGCAGGCTGGGGTCAAGATTGTCCGCTGTCGCCGTTGCCGTCACCGGTTCGCCGGGAAAGACCGAAGGTGGACTGATGTTGAGAGACAGCGTCACCGGCGTATACGGGGCCAGCGGAGGTTTATTCGAGATGAAATGCTTGCACCCGGCAAAACAGATCGCCAAGTACGTTGCAAAAATAAATACACGCCAAGTTTTCAACGCGCCTCCTGGGGATGGATTGCACGCAGGTTCCGACCGATTGACAGAATTCTAGCAAGAACTCATTCAAATGAAAATTTATTTTCCGAATTGAATGAATTTATTTGAGCAAGTCAAATCTTCCTCGAAGACTTACTCGTGCTTGCCCCACGGATCATACGTTCCGGCGGTCCAGGTGTGGCCTTCGGGATCTTTCACGGTGAACTCGCGGCTGCCGTAAGGCGTGTCCTGCAGCGGGCGCGCCACTTGCGCTCCGGCGGCCACGGCGCGGGCATGGGCTGCATCGGCGTCCGGAACGACCAGATAGAGCCCGCAAGTCTCCACTCCGTCCAAATCCACAGGCGATTTGAAGTTGCGGCTATACTCGTCGTCCTTGCCGGTGCCCAGCATAATCATGCCGTTGCCCAGGGTGAGTTCGGCATGGTGAACGACTCCGTTTTCGCCCTCGTAGACGGCTTTGCGCTCAAAGCCGAAGACCGTTGCGAGCCAATCGATGGCGGCCAGGGCGTTGCGGTAGCGCAGGCCGGGGATGAGCGTCGAGGGGGATGCTGGCATTGGGAAGCCTCCTGAGTTGAAGTTGCGTGAAGTTGCGCGGCTGGGGCTCACGTTACCTTGATTGGATTCCCGAAGTACGCGGCGGATTCATGACAAGTGACTATTGATATTCCAGATTTGATTTTGAGGGCGACGAAAGGCAGGCTGATCGGCTATCCTGCCCGATATGCAATTACCAAGTGGGGATTCATTACTGGTTCAGATCATGAACACAGAACTGGCCGATGCGACTCGGCGGGCAGGGGAGTGGCTGGTCTGCAAGGTTGGCTGCACGCAGTGCTGTCATGGCGCGTTTGTCTTGAGTCCGCTGGATACGGCGCGGCTGCACGCCGGCATGGAGGCGCTGCGGGCAACCCAACCGGAGCTGGCGGCCGAGGTCGCGCATCGCGCCGATATGTGGATCGTCGAGCATGGACCGCAGTTTCCCGGCAATCTGGAGACGGGCGTGTTGGGCGAAACAGCCGAGCAGCGGGAGCACTTTGAGAACTTTGCCAACGCGGCGGCCTGTCCCGCGCTCGATCCGGCCACTGGCCGTTGCGATGTGTATCAGTGGCGTCCGATGACCTGCCGGGTCTTTGGTCCCCCGGTGCGCATGGGCGACGGCGCGGCGCTGGCGCATTGCGAGTTGAATTTTGTTGGCGCCAGTGAAGAAACTGTGACGGCCTGCGAGATGCCGCTGGCCTACGATCTTGAGGGCGACTTGCTCACCGAGATTCCCTCCAGAGGCGAGACGGTGGTGGCCTTCGCGCTGGTTGGGCTGGGCGAAGAGCATCCGGCTTAGAAGGCCGGCTGAGCAGATACGAGCATAGATATTTCTTATGATTCATCGATGCGCTTCAGTTGCATTGCGGCTTGCAGCCCAAAAGCAACCGCAAATCCTTCCCTACGCTCCGCTCAAGATGACAGAGTGATCGCGGTAGAGTCATCTCAAGCCGGATCAATAAATAGATTAGGAAGCTCCGCGCCTAAGCCGGCCAAGAGCCGGCGCACCACCTCATCTTGAATGGGATTGCCACGACTCCGGATAAGAGGTGTCCTGGCTTTATGCTTACCAACAGCGTGCCGGTACGTCTATCGGATTACGGAGACTCCCCTATCCCCGGAGCGGATTTGATGGCTGCAAATGCAATGAATTTCTCAATTTCCCCGGTTGCGAGCGCCTCAGGTTTGGCGTGGGCGGCAGGCCGGAGGGTACAATCCACCTCAGGCATGGATGCAACCAGGGCAACGAACGATGAGAAAACCGCCGAGGAGCGAATGCTGGCGCGCGCCAGTGAGGCGGAGCTGATTCGCGAAGCGCAGTCGGGCTCGCGGGGGGCATTTGACTCCTTGGTGCGTCAGTACGAGCAGCAGGTCTTGCGGCTGGCCTTGCACTTGACCGGCAGCGAGCATGACGCCGAGGACATCTATCAAGAGGCCTTCCTGAAGGCCTATCGGTATTTGGGCAATTTTCGTTTTGAATGTTCTTTTTACACCTGGATTTACCGGATCGTGACCAATCTTTGCCTGGACCAGATGCGGCGGCGCAAGACGCGGCGCGAGGGCAATGGCGTACTGACCGACTACTCCGGCGAGGAGATTGATCTGCTGGCCTCGGTCTCCGATGACCGGTCCTTCTCGAATCCGGCCAAGGAGCTGGAGCGCAAGGCGCTGGGCGAGCGGATTCAAAAGGCGCTGGAGAAGCTCACTCCGCGCGAGCGGACGGTCTTCGAGTTGAAGCATTATCAGGGACTCCGGTTGCGGCTGATCGGAGAGATGTTGAATACGACCGAAGAGACCGCCAAGAACACTCTCTTCAGGGCGACAAAGAAGTTGCGAAACCAGTTGGCGGAGTTGCGGTAAAGGCGCCTGAGGCATTCCTCTTGGAGGGAGCCGGATGGTTGGGCGCGGGCGGTTGAACCTTTTGGTGGCTGGAAGGACGTAGAGAGATGAAATGCCAAATTGCACAAGAGCGGATCGTGGCGGCCGAGTACAGTGAGATGGCCGGGATAGAGGCGCTGGAGTTGGAGCGCCATTTGGAGGGCTGCGCGGAGTGCCGCAGAGACCGGGAGCAACTGCGGGCGCTGAAGGTGTTGGCGGATGCATATCCGGTGGCTGAGCCGGATGCGAATCTGCGGGCGCGCGCGCGGATGAGGCTGGAAGCGGCGCTGGATGCGCTGCCTCCGCGGCGCTGGATCGAGCGGCTTGCCCAGCGGATCATGAATGGCTTTGCCCGCTTGCAGGCTGCGCCGGTGGCGGCCGGCTTGCTGCTGTTGGCCGGGCTGGCGGCGGGATCGCTGGGCGGATACCGGCTGGCCGAGAATCGCGTAACAATTGCTGCCCCAACGCAACGAGCGCAAGCCGCGCCGGTGCAGGCGCAACCGGCTGTCGAAGCATGGGAACCTGCGAAAGATGAGATTGCGAGCGTCTCGCGCATTGTGCGCCAACCGAACAGTCATACTGTCGAGGTGAGCTACAACCAGATTGTTGCGCACAAGGTTCAGGGTTCACTGGACGATCCGGCGATTCGCCAGTTGCTGATGCTGGGCAGCCGGAACTCTTCGGCGGCCAGAGTGCGGGATGATTCGGTTGGCTTGCTGGCCGACGAGTGCAAGGCTGGACACGGCTGCAAAACGGCGGGAATTCGGGATGCGCTGCTGGTGGCGCTGCACTCGGACAGAAACGACTCCGTGCGCGAAAAGGCCCTCGAAGGTTTGCAACCCTATGTCGCCGAGGATATGCAGGTGCGCAATGCGGTTCTCGAGGCGCTGCTGAACGACTACGACCCCAAGGTTCGCACTGCTGCAATCAGCATCTTGCAGCCGGTGGAAGGAGACACCAGCGTGCGGCAGGTTCTGCATTCGGTGGCCGATTCAGATCGGAATCCATACATTCGGACGGTCTCAAGGCAGGTGTTGGAAAACGAGCCCGAGATTCAGTAACCACCTGCGGTGGGGCCATCCGCTCGCTGATCGCTCGCCAAAGGTTCGCGGTCTCGCACCCTGGCAGCCTGTAGTAGAAATCAGGTTTTGAATGGACAATCGCACTGGATTTTTGAAAGGGCACGACTTCACAGGCTGCGGAAAAACTCAATCAGGGAAGGTTTTGTAACAAGGGCACGACTTCAGTCGGGCCGCAAGACACTGATCATAAAGAACGGGCTTTAGCCCCTGAGGCAAGGTTTCTTTGAAAATGAAACTGAATCAGAGGTTCCCTAAGGTTCGTGGTTTCGCACCCTGGCAGCCTGTGGTAGAAATCAGATTTTGAAAGGACAATTGCATGAATTGATTTTATTGATGGTTCAGATTCCGATCTCATCCGCGCCGTAGGCGCAACGGTCATTAGCCCACCGTTTTAACGGTGGGGACGATTCGCATTATTACCCAACCGGAGTCCCGTAGGGACGGAACGAAATTCACCACAAAACAGATTTTTGAAGTTGCGAAAGAGTTTTTCATGATGCGTTACTTGAGGCCTGGTGGGCGTGCGGTGATGATTGGGTTGCTGGTTGCTGGCGTGGCCTTGACGGCATCGCGATCTCTAGCGCAGTCGCTGAGGATCGTTGACCTGCTGGAGACGCCCAGAGCCATGCTGGTGAGCAGCATATCGCAGGGTTATCTGGGCGTGGACGTGGCGGATGTGAATACGGAAAAGGCGATGGCGCTCAAGCTAAAAGATGTGCGCGGTGCCGTGATTACCCTCATCGACCATGACGCGCCGGCCGGTCTGGTTGGGCTCAAGGTCAACGATGTGGTCATCAAGCTGAACGGACAAGTGGTGGAGGGCGCGGCTCAGTTGCGCCGCATGCTGCGTGAGATTCCCGCCGGGCGCACGGTGAGTCTGGAGATAAGCCGCGACGGCGCCATGCAGACGCTGGCCGTCGAGCTGGCCGACCGGCGCGCCATGGAGCACGACATCTGGAAGAAGCTGGGCGAAAGCATGGATATCTTTACCCCTGCTCCGAGGGTGGGCGCTTTGCCGGAAGGAGATGCGCCCTCCGCCGGTAGCGGCTTCCATGTGCCGTTCTTTGGCAGCAGCCTGAATGTGGGCGCGCTGGTGGAACCGCTGACCGGGCAGATGGCTGCGTACATGGGAGTGAAAGCTGGGCTGATGGTAAAAGAGGTCGCGCCCAAGAGCGAGGCCAGCGCCGCCGGTTTGCAGGCCTTCGATGTGATCCTTCAGGTTGGCTCGGCCAAGATCAACACGCTCAGCGACTGGGAGCGTGCGCTGCGCTCGAACCAGGGCAAGCCGGTGCAGGTCACCGTGCTGCGCGAGAAGAAGCAACAGACGCTGACCCTGCAAGTGGATTCCAAGCGGCACGGGATGCTGGAAGTGCCGGGCGGGGAACTTTGCTTGCTGACTGAGATCGGCCCGGAAGAGTTCTACTGAGCAGTGCATCTCAGGGAATATCTGAAGCCCAGTTCATGCGGGCATGAAGTTCATCCACTTGTGAAAAGGCTTTATCATTGGTCACTAAAACCGCGCCAGTTGCAATGGCATGGGCAGCAATTTGCAGGTCCATATTTTGGAGCGTCTTGCCTACTGATTCCAGCTTGGCTCTGAGCTCTCCATAAGCCTTGGCCTCATTGCTCGCCCACGGCATCACTTTCATCGCACCTATAAACCACTCCATCCGCTCGCGCAATGCGACTGCCTCAGGCTTCTTGGCCAACCCATAGCGAATCTCCGCTTCAGTCATCACAGAGATGCAAACGACCTCATTTTCATTCAGGTTGAGCATACGTGCGCGCGCGGCTTTGGAGTGGCCTTTTGCGATATAGCTCACCATGTTGGTGTCGAGCATATAGAGGGTAGTCATAGCTCAGGCCGAACCTGCGGAATCCCTTGCGCGCGATCCGCGGGAGAGAGAAAATCTTCCGGCACGCCCACGGCATCTAGCGCGGCAAAGATTTTTTCCAAACTTGTAGGCGCTTGCGAGAGAATTAGATCGCCGTTCCTGGGGTCGCGACGAATAAAGACCTCACTTGCCGAGAAGCGGAACTCCGCCGGGATGCGAACGGCCTGACTGCGTCCGCTCATAAAGACCTTTGCTTTTTCTATGACAGGCATCGCTCACCTCTGCTATGTATCGTGATATATATCGTAATAAAAGTCAAGGATACGCAGCCCCCTCGACCGCCCTTCGCCGTACGCGATAGACTAACCAGCATGAAGCGCATAGCCTTCGCTCTCGCTCTAACCTTCTCGCTTGCCGCCGCCGCGGCCCAATCCTTCACCATCACTTTTCCAAAAGAGATAAGCGCGCAGCCTCTGGACGGGCGGCTTTTGCTCTGCCTCTCGACCGACCCCAGCGATGCCCCATGCAATCAGATCGACGACTCCATGCGCTCGCAGATGGTCTTCGGGCTGACCGTGGATGGATGGCAGCCGGGCACGCCCGCCGTGATCGACGCAAGCGCCTGGGGCTATCCGCTGCGCAGTTTGAAGGATCTGCCGCCGGGCGAATACTACGTCCAGGCCATTCTCAACAAATACGAGACATTTCATCGCGCCGACGGCAAGACGATCAAGCTGCATATGGACCAAGGCGAGGGCCAGCACTGGAATATCTCGCCGGGCAACCTGACCTCGAAGCCGGTGAAGCTGACCGTGAAGGCAGGCGCGCCGATTGCCATCTCCCTCAGCGAGGTGATTCCGCCCATTCCCACGCCGGCTGACACCAAGTACGTGCGCCACATCCGCATTCAGAGCGCGCTGCTGACCAAGTTCTGGGGGCGGCCCATGTTTTTGAGCGCCATTGTGATGGTGCCCGAAGGCTTTGACGAGCACCCCCAAGCACGCTTTCCAGTGATGATCTTTCACGACCACTTTGTCGCCGACTTCGGCAACTTCCGCACCACTCCGCCTGATCCGGATCTGAAGCCCGATTACAACGAGCGCTTCCATCTTGCCGGTTACAACCGCATCCAGCAGGAGGAGGGCTACAAGTTCTATCAGCAGTGGATTGCCCCCGGCTTTCCGCGCTTTCTGATCGTCAAGATTCAGCACGCCAATCCCTATTACGACGACTCGTATGCGGTGAACTCGGCCAATCTGGGGCCCTATGGCGACGCCATTGAGACCGAGCTGATTCCGGCGATTGAGAAGCAATTCCGCGCCATCGGCCAGGGATGGGCGCGCTTCACCTACGGCGGCTCAACCGGCGGATGGGAGGCGCTGGCGGTGCAGGTCTTTTATCCCGATCACTACAACGGCGCGTTTGCCGCCTGCCCTGACCCGATCGACTTCCACGCCTACACCAACATCGATCTTTACAGCGACAAGAATGCCTTCTATCAGCAGGGCGCGCACAAGCGCGAGGCGCAGCCGGCGATGCGCGATTACCTGGGCCACACCTTCATCACCACCGAGGAGATCAACGGCTACGAACTGGCGCTGGGCGATCATGGCCGCTCCGGCGAGCAGTACGACATCTGGCAAGCGGTCTACGGACCGGTGGGCGAGGACGGTTACCCCAAGCCGATCTTCGATAAAGTAACCGGCGAAATCGACCATACGGTGGCCGAGTACTGGCACAAAAATTATGACTTGGAAGCGATTCTTGAGCGGGATTGGGCACGGCTGGGGCCGCAACTGGAGGGCAAGATTCACATCTATGTCGGCTCCGACGACACCTATTTCCTGAATGACGCCGTCTATCGCATGGAGGATTTTCTCAAGACGACGCAGCATCCGGCGTACGGCGGCGAAGTGACCTATGGCCCGCGCGCCGAGCACTGCTGGAACGGCGACCCAACGCTGCCCAATGCCTACTCGCGGCTGCACTACAACACCATGTATCTGCCGAAGATCTTGGAGCAGATTCAGAAGACCGCACCCCAGGGCGCTGACCTTTCAAGCTGGCGCTACTGATCGCTGCCTGTCTCTGCTAACAAACCGGTACATCATTCATTTTAAAGGATGTACCGGCCTGCTGAATGGATGTAACAAATACGAACATTTTGGTACTTCTTCTCTGCGCTTCACCGCGCTCAAGAACGATTAGGATGATACCCGGGCCTTTCTGTCTCCGGCAGCATCGTGGCCATTCGAGGTGTATTGAAGATGAAATTTGCTGCGATTTTTATTATCTCTCTTTTTTCCACTCTGACTGTTTCACTGGACGGCTGCGGCTCATCGAGCGGCGGAGGCGGCAAAACCACGCCGGTCATCAACTGGGCCAAGCCGGCTTCGGTTCCGGCGGGCACGGCGCTCAGCGCAACGCAGTTGGATGCCACGGCGAATGTGGCGGGCTCATTCGTTTACTCGCCGGCGGCGGGAACGGTTGAATCGGCCATCGGGAATGTCACCCTGAACACGACCTTCACCCCAACCGACACGACCGACTACACTACCGCGTCGGCTAGCGTAACGCTGAACGTGATCCAAGCCACGCCGGTCATCACCTGGAATACCCCGGCCCCTGTGGCTTTGGGCACGGCGCTCAGCGCGACGCAGTTGGATGCAACGGCGAATGTGCCGGGCTCATTCGTTTATTCGCCGGCGGCGGGAACGGTTGAATCGACGCCCGGCAATATCACGCTGAACACTACCTTCACGCCCACCGATTCCGCCGACTACACCACGGCGACGGCCAGCGTAACCCTGACCGTGACTTCAACTCCTCCGCCGTCTTATTCCTATACCAATGTAAAGATTGTGGCCGGAGGCTTTGTCTCCGGGCTGTACTTTCATCCCACCACGCCGAACCTGATGTATGCGCGGACGGACATGGGCGGTGCCTATCGCTGGGGTCCAAACGATACGCAATGGGTTCCGCTGCTGGACTGGATCAGTCCGTCAGTCTGGTGGTACGGCGGCGCAGAGGCCATCGGCCTGGACCCCACCGATCCCAATCGGGTGTATATAGCAGTGGGTGAATATGCGGCAGAAAACTGGGGCGGCGATGGCGCAATGCTGGTCTCCGACGATCAAGGCGCAACCTTCACCACCGTTCCGCTGAACTTCAGAAACGGCTCCAACGACAACGGCCGCAACTCCGGCGAGCGCATTGCGGTAGACCCCAATCTGCCCGGCACAGTCTACTTTGGCACGCGTCAAGCGGGCTTGCAGATCTCCACCAATCACGGCGCCTCGTGGAGCACGGTTTCAGGATTGCCCGTCACTTCAACGGCCAACGGCAACGGCGTGGTCTCCGTGCTGCCCATCAAGTCCAGTGGCTCCAGCGGGACAGCGACGCCCGTGGTCTATGCTGCGGTAGGCGGAACCGGCGTCAGCGGCGATCCGGTGGGATTGTACGTAACCACATCGGGCGGCAGCGCAACCGGCGTTTGGACTGCGGTCTCCGGGCAGCCTTCGTTTACCGGCTCGTCCGACCCGATGGCGCCCCTTCATGCCATCCTCGGACCGAATGGCAACCTGTATGTGCTGTATGCCGATGGCCCTGGACCGAACGGCATCGGCAACAGCCAGTTGTGGGAGTTCACTCCCGGCACAAGCTGGACCTCCGGCACATGGAAGCAGATCACGATTCCGGCCAACCCTACCGGCAACGGCAATGGTGACGGCTTTGGCGGCATCGCGGCCGATCCCAGCCATGCGGGCGTTCTGCTGCTGGCAACCATCGACCAGTGGTGGCCGGGCGACACCATCTATCGCTCAACCGATGACGGCGCAACCTGGACCGATGTGTCGCGCCTGGGAGGCGTGCATGACGCCAGCCTTTCGCCGTATCTGGCGGGCTTTGGATGGAATGGAGATCCATCGGATTGGGCAGCCGCGGTGGCCAACGTGGGCAGCGGCAACTGGGCGGGCAGCATCGTGATTGATCCGTTCAACTCCGCCCACACCATGTACGGCACCGGCGCAACAATCTGGCAGACCACCAACCTGACCAGCGCCGACACCAGCGGCGTCGTCGACTGGAGCGTGGGCGCCAACGGATTGGAAGAGGCCTCTATCGGCATGGCCATTGCGCCGCCTTCGGGCAACACCATCCTGCTCAGCGGCATGGGCGACATCTACGGCTTCGCGCATACCGATCTGTCGGTTTCTCCAGCCCAGGGAATGTATCAGAATCCGCGCTACTACCCCTCCGACATGGACTTCGAGCAGAACACGCCCACCACGGTAGTGCGCGCCACTCAGGGCAATGCGGCCAACGGATCGACCGCGGCCAGCAACACGCCCTGGGGCACCATCTCGACCGACGGCGGGCTGACCTGGACTGGCTTTGCCGGCAGCCCAACGTGGACGGACACCACCAGCGGATCAACCTCGGGCGGCGGCAGCATCGCCATTGCGCCCGATGCCTCCTCGATCGTCTGGACACCGGTCAACACCACCTCCGCATGGTATTCAACCAATAGCGGAACCACCTGGAAAGCGGCCAGCGGTTTACCCGCCAGCTCCGGCAGCTCCGTAACGCAAGTGGTGAGCGACCGCGTCACTCCCGCTGTCTTTTATGGCTTTGCCGGTGGATCGCTCTACATAAGCACGGATAAGGGAGCAGGCTGGACCGTGGCGCAAACCGGCCTTCCATCCAATTGCAGCTCGCAAACCGGCTGTCTGGTGATTCTGCCCGATGCGGCGGGCGACCTTTGGCTCGCCTCCGGGAGCGGCCTCTATCACAACACCGGCTCGGCCTCGGCTCCCAATCTGACTCTGGTCAACAGCGTTACCAGCGCCAGTTTCTTCAGCTTTGGCAAGGCAGCCCCAGGCTCCGGCAGCTTGACGCTCTATCTGTACGGAGTTGCCAATTCATCGAGCACAAGCGAACTCTTCCGCTCGACCGACGGCGGCGCCACCTGGATCGAGATCAACGACGCGGCTCACCAATGGGGCGGCGGAGTGAACACCGTCACCGGCGATATGCGCACCTTCGGCACAGTGTACGTGGGAACCAATGGACGCGGTATCATTTGGGGAACCAGCGCCAACTAAATATCCCCCGGCAAAGCCGGGGGTTTTACTATTTGTGGCCCCTCAAAGGAGCCAACATAAGTGTATTGCAAAGGAACCTCTGATGATGGAAAAGTTTTGAAAGGGCGCGATGTAGATGTTTTGAAAGGGCGCGATGTAGATGTTTTGAAAGGGCGCGGCTTTAGCTGAGCCGCAAGTGGCTCTCATTCAATGCGGGCTTTAGCCCCCGAGGGAATCTTTGCTGCAAAGAAAGAAATGAATCAGAGGTTCCCTAAGGAGCCTCTGATGATGTCGCTGTTTTGAAAGGGCGCGGCTTCAGCTGCGCCACAAGTGTCTCAAAATAAATGCGGGCTTTAGCCCCTGAGGAAAGGTTTCTTTGAAAATGAAACTTAATCAGAGGTTTCCTAAAGCAACAGCGCGGATAACGCCAACTAGCCCGCGCCGTAGGTACAGTGGTGAGTGGACACGGCCAGCTAGCCCGCGCCGTAGGCGCAGGGTTAATTAGCCCACCGTTTCAACGGTGGGAAAGGAACAGAAAGTAGGTCGCCGGAGTCCCGTAGGGACGGCGCTTCAAATTTGTGCTAAGGCCGTATGCGGACAACGCCAGCTAGCCCGCGCCGTAGGCGCAGAGTTGATTAGCCCACCGTTTCAACGGGGTCCCCAAGAAACGATCTTTGTTTCTTGGGGAGGTAACGGTGGGAAAGGAACAGAAAGAAGGCCGCCGGAGTCCCGTAGGGACGGCGCAAAGGTAGTTTGGGCGTAATAGAAGATTCATGCGATTGCCTTGGGCTGGAAGGCCCGCATTGGAGCCGGCTGGGAAACCGGCGTTACAATGAGCAGTGACTTATATAAAAGTCATGATCAGAAAGAATCTGCCATGCAATTGACAAAAAGATGGGAATTCTTCGCGGTAATTCTGCTTCTCCTTTTACAGGCGGCGCAGGTCGTTTACATGGTTCATCGCGAGTCGCTGACCTGGGATGAAGACGACCATATGTTCGCCGGCTACATGATGTGGAAGACCGGCGACTATGGGCTGAATCCGGAGCATCCGCCGCTGGTCAAGCTGCTGGCCACTCTGCCTTTGCTGGGCGAGAAGATGTGGATTCCGCCCTTGCAAGGACGCGAGTTCAAATCCGAAGCCTATCTCGACGGGCGCGACTGGCTGGCGCGCAACGACGGCGCGGGGCAGCGCCTGGTCTTTCGCATGAGGCTCACTGCGGGAGTGCTGGCGCTTGGGCTATCACTCGTGATTTTCTTTGCCGCGCGGGAGTGGTTCGGCGCGCCCGCCGCGCTCATCGCGCTAACGCTGGCAGTCTTCGATCCCAATCTGCTGGCGCACTCGGCGCTGGTCACCACGGATATCGGCCTCTCGCTCTTCTTGCTGGCCAGCCTTTACGGCTTCTATCGCTATGTGCAACGGCCAACGCTGGTGCGTCTGTTTTTGGCAGGCTTGGCGGCGGGGTGTTTGCTGGCCACCAAGCACTCGGGCATTCTGCTGGCGCCCATGCTGCTGATGCTGATCGCCACGGAGATTGTGGTCGCGGGGAAGGGATGCCGTGCTCGCACAGCGCTGCGATTAAGCGGCGCCTTTGCGGCCATTGTGGTTATCGGTGTTACCGTGCTTTGGGCCTTTTACGGCTTCCGTTACGCCGCGCGTCCCGCCGGCCTTGTGCTCAGCACCTCGCTGGCCGATTACACCGCGCCGCTCAGCCACTTTAACGCCGCGGCGGTGCTGTGGATTGCCCATCTGCATCTGCTCCCGGAGTCCTATCTAATGGGCCTGGTGGATGTGAAGCGCATGGCGCAATGGTATCCCACATTCATCTTGGGGAAGGTTTATGCGAGCGGACGGTGGTGGTATTTTCCGGTCGTCATCCTTATCAAAACGACGCTTGGCCTGCTCGGCTTGCTGGCGCTGACGGCCTGCGCCATCATCTCCCGCACTCTACGCAAGGGCCGCGAACTGGCCTACTTGATTGTGCCGGGAATCTTTTATCTGCTGGTTGCGATCCTCTCCGGAATGAACATTGGCGGGCGTCACATCTTGCCGCTCTACGCGATGGGCGCGATTCTGGCCGGGGCGGGAATCACCGCCTTGGCTGCGCGCAACCGCCGCTGGGCATACGTTGGCGCGGCGCTGGTCGTGGCGCACATCATCTCTTCAGTTGCCGTTTTTCCCAACGGCATGGCCTACGCCAACGAAGCCTGGGGCGGGCCGAAGAATGTCTACAAGCTGCTCAGCGACTCCAACGCCGATTGGGCGCAGCAGCTTATTCAGGTGAAGGAGTGGCAAGACCGCCATCCGGGCGAGGAGTGCTGGTTCTCTTACTTCGCCAATCCGGTGGTCGATCCGGCGGTCTACGGCATTCACTGCCGCCAATTGCCCAATGCAATCACTGGGTGGCTGGGCGGCGCCGATCTGATTCCACCGCAGATCAACGGCTATGTGCTGCTGAGCGCCGGCGATCTGAGCGGTTGCGAGTATTCCAGCAGCCTCCAAAATCCCTTGGCGGGCTTCCAATCGCTCCATCCGGATGAGTGGATCGACTACGGCGTGCTTGTGTATCACGGTACCTTCCGCGTCGATCAGGCCGCCGCGATGAGCCGCGTTCAGCGCGCGAATGAGTTGATGAACGCAGAAAAGCCCCAAGAGGCTTTGGCGATGGCGCGCGAGGCCGCATTGCTTGATCCCCGCGACTTGGACGCGGAAAACACACTCGGCAATTTAGCCGCGCGCATGGGTCAGAGAGATGAGGCTCTCAAGGCGTGGACCGCCGCCCTGGCCGCGGCAAAACAGTTGGAGCCGGAGGCCGGGGCGGGAACCATCGGCGACCTGGAGAGCAAGCTGAAGAAGCTCTCACAGTAGCGTCTTGACGTAAATGAACGCAGCGCGACCTTCGGGGTAGTAGTTCTCGCATCGGCTCTGGCAATGGTAGCCGTGCGCCTCGTAGAGATGAATGGCGGCGGCGTTGGCGGCTTCGACGTGCAGCCAGATCAGAGCCGCCCCAGCGGCACTGGCTGAGGCTTCGAGACGGCGGAGCAGCTCGCGGCCAACACCGCCGCGGCGCGCGTTTGGGTCGACTTCGATGGTCTGGATATAGGCTGTGATTCCGGCCTTTCTTTCCTTCCAGACGACGATGGCGAAGCCGATCATCCGGCCATTCTCTTCGGCCATCCAGGTCGCGGCATGGTCGCGGCAGACTAGCGAGCGCAGATAACGGCGGCTGAAACGATGAGGCGGCTGAAAACATTGTTCTTCCAGACCGTAGAGTTGCGGGAAGTCCTCGGGCTGAGCCATGCGGTAGAACACAATCTTACTTTACGCCGTGATCCGATATTTATACGTTCAGCCTGAAAAAGCCGATGGAATTCGTGGTACATGATCCATTTGCAAAAAGCGCGGATGGATGAAAGACCCGGCCAAGCAAAAAGCAACCGCCGGTCCTTCGACTTCCCACACTGTATTTCAATCATTCAGCAGGTCAGCGTTTATAAAATAGGCAGGCAACGGCACGCCTGAAACCGTTACCCTTCAAAACATTGATTCAATCAAAGGTTCATTCGCCCTACAATGAATGAAGTTCACTGTTCTTCGAGGAGCGCTGCTTTGGTTCGATTCACGGGAGTGCTGGGAATTCTTGCTGTGCTTTTGGCCGCTTGGCTTGGCTCGACCGACCGCAGGCGCATCCGCTGGCGCACGGTGGCCTGGGGGCTGGGGCTGCAACTGCTCTTTGCCTTTTGCGTGCTGCGCTTCAGCTATGGCGAGCAGGCGCTGGAGTGGGCCGGCGGAGTAGTCAAGGCGATGCTGGCCACCACCTACGCCGGAACGCAGGTGCTCTTTGGCCCGCTCGGCATTCCCACCGGCTCGCTTGGCTCCATCTTCGCCTTTCAGGTGCTGCCGACGATCATCTTCATCTCGGCTTTTTTCGCGGTGCTTTATCACCTTGGCGTGATGCAGATTGTGATCCGCGCGCTGGCGTGGGTGATGCTGAAGACGATGCGCATCTCGGGCGCTGAAAGCATGAACGTGGCGGCGTCGATCTTCATGGGCCAGACCGAAGCGCCGCTCACCATCCGGCCGTTTTTGGCCAAGGCCACGCGCAGCGAATTGATGACCATCATGACCAGCGGCATGGCGCACGTCTCCGGCGGCATCATGGCCATGTACATTGCGCAAGGCGTTGCGCCGGAGCACCTGCTGGCCGCGGTGATCATGACCTCGCCGGGAACGATTCTGGTGGCCAAGATGCTGGTTCCAGAGACGGGAAGGCCGGCCACCGAAGGCCGCGTGGTAATGCCCAAAGATGAGCTGCATGCGGACGAGAACTTGATTGGCGCAATCGCCCGCGGCACCATCGACGGCGGACGCCTGGCCTTCAATGTGGCCATCATGCTGGTCAGCTTTCTGGCTCTGGTGGCGCTGCTGAACGGTCTGCTGGGCTGGGTGCACGGGATGACTCACATGCATTGGCTTCCGGCCAGCCTGGGGCAGATTCTGGGCTTTTTCTTTGCCCCGGTAGCCTGGCTGATCGGTGTTCCCTGGCACGATTGCGGAGCCATCGGCGACCTGCTGGGCACGCGCATGGCGCTCAATGAAGTGATTGCCTACATTCAATTGGGCGCGCAGAAGGCCACTCTAGCCCCGCGTTCGTTCATCATCGCCACCTTTGCGCTCTGCGGCTTTGCCAACCTCGGCTCGATAGGAATGCAGATCGGCGGCATCGGCGCGCTGGTTCCCGAGCGCCGCAACGAACTGGCCCAACTGGGCGTGCGCGCCATGCTGGCCGGAACCATGGCCAACCTGATTTCAGCTTCGATTGCCGGAATGTTTTTGGGGTAACGGCCACTCGATGCATCCCTCCCCGGTCCTCCACAGCGAGCGGCCGGGGGCGTCCTCCGTGTTGATGCATCGAAAAAGTCACCGCGATCCCAAGCCTCCCGCCGAGCTTCTCTATGAAAAGAATTTAATCGCACGATATGGGATTCCAATCCCTTGATGTGTTATGCATCACAGCGGCACGGAGGCCCATCGAAGAGACTCTGAAGTAG